>JAESFX010000383.1_pt1 | contig 13334 bp, 9 predicted proteins | sample 9269501 | NCBI WGS metagenome assembly JAESFX01 (sample SAMN14515570, study PRJNA621655) | algae metagenome | isolation source: Desmonostoc geniculatum HA4340-LM1 and co-occurring heterotrophs from cave... | place: USA: Maniniholo cave, Kauai, Hawaii | collected 2009-07-28
GGGCGACAACCTGAAGTTCGAGGTCGAGCTGATCGCCCCGATCGCGATGGAAGAAAAACTGCGCTTCGCCATCCGCGAAGGCGGCCGCACCGTCGGCGCAGGCGTCGTGTCGAAAATCATAGCCTGACCTACGCAATTCAACCTATGATCAAGGCCGCCAGGAAACTGGCGGCCTTTCTTGTTCTTGCCGCGGAGATGACGGGTGGCCACCTTTTTCAAGCGCGCATCTTTCGCGGCCATGGTCATTTCAGGGGCAACCGCCCAAGGCGTCGCCCAGGACATGCCGGCACCCTATTCAGAATACTACGGCACCGTCGAACGTGTCATTGATGGTGATACTTTCGTTGTCCGGCTTGACCTTTGGCCGGGGCTCGAGGCGATATACTCTGTCCGTGCGCGCGGGATCGACGCTCCCGAATTGCGTGGCGCGAAGTGCCCTGAGGAGAAACTCTGGGCGGAAGACGCCCGAACGCAGGCCGAGAAACTTTACGGTCCCGGTACGACGGTCCGCATCGAAAAGGTAGAGATTGATTCCTTTGGACGCGCGGTGGCGGACATTCGGCGCTGGCGTTCTGACCGCTGGCTGTATTTTGCCGATGAAATGGTTGAGCGGGATATGGCCGAGGTCTGGCAGGAAGATTGGCCTGACATCGACTGGTGCAAGCTGGCGTCCGAGCGTTGAATGACGCGTGACGGAATCCCTTGACCTCCTCCTTCGCCTGCCGTAACCCGTGCCCCGCGTAGGGGTATAGCTCAGCTGGTAGAGCGACGGTCTCCAAAACCGTAGGTCGCGGGTTCGATCCCTGCTGCCCCTGCCATTCTTCCAGACATCCGTTCAGCCAGCGACGGCCTTCACCCTCACCTGCCGCACCGGCTTCTTGTGGCGCGCCGCTTGAATTACCCGACCATTCAACGTATCTGACCGCAAACACCAATCGCGGGAGCGACCCTCCATGGCCACCCTGAACCCTCTCCAGTTTCTCCAGCAGGTCCGCGCCGAAGTCGCCAAGGTCGTCTGGCCCACCCGGCGCGAGGTTCTGCTGACCACGCTGATGGTCTTCGCCCTTTCTGCCCTTGCTGCGGTGTTCTTCAGCCTGGTCGATCTGGGAATCCGGACCGGCCTGCAGGCGATCATCGGGTCGTAGGCGGCGGTTCCCTCTTGAAATGACGGCGGGCAGGCGGTAAGCCCGCGCCAACCAAAGGGACAACCGGCGCGCATCGATTCGGGGTGCGCGCTGTTTTTTGTTCCGGGATGTTCAGAAACGTGGGCCGCAAAGGCTCCGGGCAGCAAGGAAGAATGTGACGATGGCGAAGCGCTGGTATTCGGTGAGCGTTCTCTCGAACTTCGAGAAGAAGATCGCCGAGCAGATCAAGACCGCCGTTGCAGATGCCGGCCTTGAGGAAGAAATTGACGAAGTCCTGGTCCCTACCGAAGAAGTGATCGAGATGCGCCGTGGCAAGAAGGTGACGTCGGAACGTCGCTTCATGCCGGGCTATGTGCTGGTTCACATGGAAATGACGAACCGGGGCTACCACCTGATTTCGTCGATCAATCGCGTCACCGGGTTCCTTGGCCCGCAAGGCAAGCCAATGCCGATGCGCGATGCCGAAGTGAACATGATCCTGAACCGGGTCGAAGAAGGTCTGGAAGCCCCGCGCAACCTGATCCGTTTCGACATCGGCGAAACCGTGCAAGTGACCGACGGCCCGTTCGAGGGCTTCTCCGGCATGGTCGAGGATGTTGATGAGGCGCACAACCGCCTGAAGGTCACCGTGTCGATCTTCGGCCGTGCGACCCCGGTGGAACTGGAATTCACTCAGGTCTCGAAAGGGAACTGAGCGGACGTGGGAGGCGAGCGCCTGAAAGGGTGACGGACCGGACCACTAAACCGCATCCCCCAATCCCGGGCCGGATGCAGTGACAAAGGAGAAGGCCAGATGGCCAAGAAGATTATCGGCAGCCTGAAGCTGCAAGTGAAAGCGGGCCAGGCGAACCCGTCCCCGCCGGTTGGTCCGGCGCTGGGTCAGCGCGGGCTGAACATCATGGCCTTCGTGAAGGAATTCAACGCGAAGACCGCCGACGTTCCCCCGGGCACCCCGACGCCCGTGATCATCACCTACTACCAGGACAAGTCGTTCAGCCTGGAGTTCAAGACCGCCCCAGCCGCCTTCCTGGTGAAGCAGGCCGCTGGTCTGCCGTCGGTTGGCAAGCGCAACCGCACCAAAGGCGCGGTCAAGCCGGGCCATGACGTTGCCGGAACGATCACCGCGGCCCAGCTGCGCAAGATCGCTGAGACCAAGATGAAGGATCTGAACGCGAACTCGGTTGAGGCCGCGATGAAGATCATTCTCGGGTCGGCGAAATCCTGCGGCATCGAAGTGAAGGGCTGAGATCATGGCAAAAGTTGCAAAGCGCGTCGCCAAGGCGACCGAAGCCTTCGCCGGCAAGGCCAACATCACTGTTGAAGATGCCGTCAAGCTGATCAAGGGCGCGGCCTCGGCCAAGTTCGACGAAACGATCGAGATTGCGATGAACCTTGGCGTTGACCCGCGCCACGCTGACCAGATGGTCCGCGGCGTGGTCCAGCTGCCGAACGGCACCGGCAAGACCGTGCGCGTCGCCGTCTTCGCCCGTGGCGCCAAGGCTGATGAAGCCAAGGCCGCTGGGGCTGACATCGTCGGCGCCGAAGACCTGATGGAAACCATCCAGTCCGGCAAGATCGAGTTTGACCGTTGCATCGCGACGCCGGACCTGATGCCGCTGGTCGGTCGTCTGGGCAAGATCCTGGGCCCGCGCAACCTGATGCCGAACCCGAAGGTCGGCACGGTGACGATGGACGTGAAAACGGCCGTCGAAGCTGCCAAGGGCGGCGAAGTCCAGTTCAAGGTCGAAAAGGCCGGGGTCATCCATGCCGGGATCGGCAAGGTGTCCTTCACCGAAGACAAGCTGGCCGAAAACGTCCGCGCCTTTGTTGACGCCGTCAGCAAGGCCCGTCCCGCCGGGGCAAAGGGCACCTACGTCAAGAAGGTGTCGCTGTCCTCGACCATGGGTCCGGGCGTGTCGGTCGACATCGCCTCGGCCACCCAGGCGTAAGCCAGAGTCGGGCTGAAGCCCGACCTACGAATTCCCGGGTAACCGGGAGACTACCCGGGCCGAAAGGCCCGGTACTGTCCGAGACGGTGGCTGGCGCGCAAACGCCTTAATCTGCTGCCTGAGATGGGGATCGAGATTGAAGGCACCCTTCGCGGGTGATCTTGGCCTCGGGAACCTGAAAACGGACCCGAACGCCCCCTCGGGGGCACACATGAGCCGGGGGGAAACCCCCAACCTTGGAGTGAAACTGTGGATAGAGCCCAGAAAGAGAAAGTGGTCGAGGAACTCGGCCAGATCTTCGAAAGCTCTGGCGTCGTGGTGGTTGCCCACTACGCGGGAATGACGGTTGCACAGATGCAGGACCTGCGCGCAAAGATGCGTGACGTAGGTGGGTCCGTTCGCGTTGCCAAGAATACGCTCGCCAAGATCGCCCTTGAAGGGAAGCCCGCTGCAAAGATGGGTGACCTGCTCTCGGGCATGACCATGTTGTCCTTCTCGGAAGACCCTGTGGCTGCGGCCAAGGTCTGCGAGGCCTACGCCAAGACGAATGACAAGTTCGTCATCATCGGCGGGGCAATGGGTGACACGGTTCTGGACCAGGCCGGTGTCAAGGCCGTGGCGTCCATGCCGTCGCGTGAAGAGCTTATCGCTCAGATCGTGTCGTGCATCGGTGCTCCGGGCTCTGCCATCGCCGGGGCCATTGGCGCGCCTGGCGCGAATATCGCGAGCATCCTGTCGACCATCGAAGAAAAGGCTGCGGCCTGATCTTAGTCCCGCGTGGTTGACCCCACGCCGTTGGAACCCATCTTAACTGAACGGATATGTAAAATGGCTGATCTGAACAAACTCGCCGAAGAGATCGTTGGTCTGACCCTTCTCCAGGCACAGGAACTGAAAACCATCCTGAAGGACAAGTATGGCATCGAGCCGGCCGCCGGTGGCGCCGTCATGATGGCTGCTGGTCCGGCTGCTGCGGCCGCTCCGGCCGAAGAGCAGACCGAATTCGACGTCGTCCTGACGGACGCCGGCGCGAACAAGATCAACGTGATCAAGGTCGTGCGCGAAATCACCGGTCTGGGCCTGAAAGAAGCCAAGGATCTCACCGAAGCCGGTGGCAAGATCAAGGAAGGCGTCTCGAAAGCTGATGCTGAAGCTCTGAAGAAGAAATTCGAAGAAGCTGGCGCCAAGGCTGAACTGAAGTAATTCGGGCGGGGGCAACCCCACCGGAAAGCAGGGCTGGGTCCGGAATTTTCGGGCCCAGCCATGCGCGTCTTGGAAGCGGCTTTCGCGAAAGCCCCTCCCCAGGCGCGATGCGGGTTCGGGAGCCACCCTTCGGGACGGGTGGCACGAATGGAACCCCATAGTCTGCTTCGCAAGCGGTGCGCACCCGTGGCCCGACGGGTGGTGCGCCAGCGAAATGATGAAAGGTGACCACGAACATGGCGCAAGCTTATGTTGGCCAGAAACGCATCCGCCGCTACTTCGGCAAAATCCGTGAAGTTCTGGAGATGCCGAACCTGATCGAGGTTCAGAAATCCTCCTATGACCTGTTCCTGCGGTCCGGCGATGGCGACAAGCCGCTGGACGACGAGGGGATCCAGGGGACCTTCCAGTCGGTCTTCCCGATCAAGGACTTCAACGAAACCGCCGTGCTTGAATTCGTCAAGTATGAGCTGGAAAAGCCCAAGTACGACGTCGACGAATGCCAGTCGCGCGACATGACCTATGCGGCACCGCTGAAGGTGACGCTCCGCTTGATCGTGTTTGATGTCGATGAAACCACCGGGGCCCGGTCGGTCAAGGACATCAAGGAACAGGACGTCTACATGGGCGACATGCCCCTGATGACGCATAACGGCACGTTCGTCGTGAACGGCACCGAACGCGTGATCGTCAGCCAGATGCACCGGTCGCCCGGCGTGTTCTTCGACCATGACAAGGGCAAGACCCATTCGTCTGGCAAGCTCCTGTTTGCCTGCCGGATCATTCCCTACCGCGGCTCGTGGCTCGACTTTGAATTCGACGCAAAGGACGTGGTTTTCGCCCGGATCGACCGTCGCCGCAAACTGCCGGTGACGACGCTGCTCTATGCCCTTGGCATGGATCAGGAAGCGATCATGGACGCCTATTACGAGACGGTCATGTACCGTCACGAAAAGAACAAGGGCTGGGTCACCAAGTTCTTCCCCGAACGCATCCGCGGCACCCGCCCGCAGTTCGACATCGTCGACGCTGCCACCGGTGAAGTGATCTGCAAGGCCGGCGACAAGATGACGCCGCGCATGGCGAACGACCTGATCAAGTCCGGCAAGGTGACCGAGCTTCTGGTTCCGTTCGACCAGATCCTTGGCCGCTATGTCGCCAAGGACATCATCAACGAAGAAACCGGTGAGATCTGGGCCGAGGCCGGCGATGAGCTGACCATGGAATACGACCGCGACGGCGGCGTGAAGGGTGGCTCGCTCAAAGTGCTGCTCGACCAGGGCATCACCGAGATCCCGGTTCTGGACATCGACAACGTCAACGTCGGTCCCTACATCCGCAACACCATGGCGGTGGACAAGAACATGGGCCGCGACACCGCGCTCATGGACATCTACCGCGTGATGCGCCCGGGTGAGCCGCCGACCGTTGAAGCCGCGTCGCAGCTGTTTGACACGCTGTTCTTCGACAAGGAGCGTTACGACCTCTCCGCCGTCGGTCGCGTGAAGATGAACATGCGTCTGGACCTCGGCAAGCCCGACACCCAGCGCACGCTGGACCGGGACGACATCGTTGCCTGCATCAAGGCCCTGACCGAACTCCGCGATGGCAAGGGTGAGATTGACGACATCGACCACCTCGGCAACCGCCGCGTCCGTTCGGTTGGCGAGTTGATGGAGAACCAGTACCGCGTCGGCCTGCTCCGGATGGAGCGTGCGATCAAGGAACGCATGTCGTCTGTCGAAATCGACACGATCATGCCGCAGGACCTGATCAACGCCAAACCGGCCGCCGCTGCGGTGCGTGAATTCTTCGGCTCCTCGCAGCTGTCGCAGTTCATGGACCAGACCAACCCGCTGTCTGAAGTCACCCACAAGCGCCGCCTCTCGGCCCTTGGGCCGGGCGGTCTGACCCGCGAACGTGCCGGTTTCGAAGTCCGCGACGTCCACCCGACCCACTACGGCCGGATGTGCCCGATCGAGACGCCGGAAGGCCAGAACATCGGCCTGATCAACTCGCTGGCCACCTTCGCCCGCGTGAACAAGTACGGCTTCATCGAAACCCCGTACCGCAAAGTGATCGACGGCAAGGTGACCGATGAGGTCGTCTACATGTCCGCGACCGAGGAAATGCGCCACACCGTCGCTCAGGCGAACGCGGCGCAAGATGCCGAAGGCCGCTTCACCGATGACCTGATCTCCAGCCGGAAGGCCGGGGAATTCATGCTGAACCCGCCGGATGCCGTTGACCTGATCGACGTGTCACCGAAGCAGCTGGTGTCGGTCGCCGCCTCGCTGATCCCGTTCCTGGAAAACGACGACGCCAACCGCGCCCTGATGGGCTCGAACATGCAGCGTCAGGCGGTTCCCCTGCTGCAATCCGACGCCCCCTTCGTGGGCACCGGCATTGAAGCCGTGGTCGCCCGTGACTCGGGCGCCGCCATCATGGCCCGCCGCGCTGGCGTGATCGATCAGGTCGACGCGACCCGTATCGTTGTACGCGCCACGGAAATGCTGGAACCCGGTGAGCCGGGCGTCGACATCTACCGTCTGCGCAAGTTCAAGCGGTCCAACCAGTCGTCCTGCATCAACCAGCGTCCGCTGGTGAAGGTGGGCGACACGGTTCTGCGCGGCGAAGTGGTGGCCGACGGCCCCTGCACCGACATGGGCGAACTGGCCCTTGGCCGGAACGTCGTCGTCGCCTTCATGCCGTGGAATGGCTACAACTACGAAGACTCGATCCTGATTTCCGAACGCATCCTGCGCGACGACGTCTTCACCTCGATCCACATCGAGGAATACGAAGTCGCCGCCCGTGATACGAAACTGGGGCCCGAGGAAATCACCCGCGACATCCCGAACGTCGGCGAAGAAGCCCTGCGCAATCTGGATGAAGCCGGGATCGTCTACATCGGGGCCGAGGTTCAGCCGGGTGACATTCTGGTGGGCAAGATCACCCCCAAGGGTGAATCGCCGATGACGCCGGAAGAAAAGCTCCTCCGCGCGATCTTCGGGGAAAAGGCGTCTGACGTCCGCGACACCTCGCTGCGCCTGCCGCCCGGTGCTTTCGGCACGATCGTCGAAGTGCGGGTCTTCAACCGGCACGGCGTCGACAAGGACGAACGCGCCCTTCAGATCGAGCGTGAGGAAGTCGAACGCCTCGCCCGCGACCGCGACGACGAGCTGGCCATTCTGGAACGCAACATTTACGCGCGCCTGAAGGCCCTGATCATGGGCAAGACTGCCGTCAAAGGCCCGAAAGGGATCAAGGCGGGTTCGACCATCGACGCCGAACTTCTGGGCACGCTGTCGCGCGGCCAGTGGTGGCAGCTGGCCTTGGGCGAAGAAGCCGAGGCCAAGGATGTCGAAGCGCTGCACGACCAGTTCGAAGCCCAGAAACGCGCGCTGGACCTGCGGTTCGACGACAAGGTCGAAAAGGTCCGTCGTGGTGACGATCTGCCTCCGGGCGTCATGAAGATGGTCAAGGTCTTCGTCGCGGTGAAGCGCAAGCTGCAGCCGGGCGACAAGATGGCCGGCCGTCACGGCAACAAGGGCGTCATCTCCAAGGTCGTCCCGATCGAGGATATGCCCTTCCTTGCCGATGGTACCCCGGTTGACCTCGTTCTGAACCCGCTCGGCGTGCCGTCGCGGATGAACGTCGGTCAGATTCTGGAAACCCACATGGGCTGGGCCGCGCGTGGCCTTGGCATGAACATCGACGAAGCGCTGAAGGAATATCGCCGGTCCGGCGACATGACCCCGGTGCGGGACGCGGTGCGCCATGCCTATGGCGACGAGACCTACGAAGAAGCCTTTGCCGACCGGAGCGAGGAAGACTTCCTCGAACTCGCCGGCAACGTGACCAAGGGCGTGCCAATCGCGACCCCGGTCTTCGACGGCGCGAAAGAGGCTGACGTGAACGACGCGCTGACCCGCGCGGGGTTCGATACCTCGGGCCAGTCGGTTGTCTTCGACGGCCGCTCGGGCGAGCAGTTCCAGCGCAAGGTGACGGTGGGCGTGAAGTACATGCTCAAGCTGCACCACCTTGTCGATGACAAGCTGCACGCGCGTTCGACCGGTCCGTACTCGCTGGTGACGCAGCAGCCGTTGGGCGGTAAAGCCCAGTTCGGTGGCCAGCGCCTTGGCGAGATGGAGGTCTGGGCTCTGGAAGCCTACGGCGCCGCCTACACCCTGCAGGAAATGCTGACGGTGAAGTCGGACGACGTGGCAGGCCGGACCAAGGTCTACGAGTCGATCGTCAAGGGCGAAGACAACTTCGAAGCCGGCGTGCCGGAATCGTTTAACGTCCTTGTCAAGGAAGTGCGGGGCCTCGGCCTCAACATGGAACTCCTGGATGCGGAGGAGGAGTGACCGGAATTTTCCAAAATTCCGGGCCGGTTTCTTCGAAGAAACCGGCTCTCCACCCCTCTGACCGCAGCCCTACATTTGGGAAGATGAAATGAACCAGGAACTCTCGACCAACCCGTTCAACCCGGTTGCGCCCGTCAAGACCTTCGACGAAATCAAGATCAGCCTGGCCTCGCCAGAGCGGATCCTGTCGTGGTCGTTCGGCGAGATCAAGAAGCCGGAAACCATCAACTACCGTACCTTCAAGCCCGAACGTGACGGCCTGTTCTGCGCCCGTATCTTTGGCCCGATCAAGGACTACGAATGCCTCTGCGGCAAATACAAGCGCATGAAATATCGCGGCGTCGTCTGCGAAAAATGCGGCGTTGAAGTCACGCTGCAGAAGGTCCGTCGCGAACGGATGGGCCACATCGAACTGGCCGCCCCTGTTGCGCATATCTGGTTCCTGAAGTCGCTGCCGTCCCGGATCGGCCTCATGCTCGACATGACGCTGCGGGATCTGGAGCGGATTCTCTACTTCGAGAACTACGTCGTGATCGAACCCGGTCTTACCGACCTGACCTATGGCCAGCTGATGACCGAGGAAGACTTCCTCGACGCGCAGGACCAGTACGGCGCTGACGCCTTCACCGCCAACATCGGCGCTGAGGCGATCCGCGAAATGCTGGCCGCCATCGACCTGCAGGCCGTGGCCGACCAGCTGCGCGATGAGCTGAAAGAGGCGACGGGCGAGCTGAAGCCGAAGAAGATCATCAAGCGTTTGAAGATCGTGGAATCGTTCCTTGAATCCGGCAACCGCCCGGAGTGGATGATCCTGACCGTGCTTCCGGTCATCCCGCCGGAACTGCGCCCGCTGGTCCCGCTGGACGGCGGCCGCTTCGCCACGTCTGACCTGAACGACCTCTACCGCCGCGTCATCAACCGCAACAACCGCCTGAAGCGCCTGATCGAGCTTCGCGCGCCCGATATCATCGTGCGCAACGAAAAGCGGATGCTGCAGGAAGCCGTCGACGCCCTTTTCGACAACGGCCGTCGTGGTCGCGTGATCACGGGCACCAACAAGCGCCCGCTGAAATCGCTGTCGGACATGCTGAAAGGCAAGCAGGGCCGCTTCCGTCAGAACCTTCTGGGCAAGCGGGTCGACTTCTCGGGTCGTTCGGTCATCGTGACCGGCCCGGAACTGAAGCTGCACCAGTGCGGCTTGCCGAAGAAGATGGCTCTCGAACTCTTCAAGCCCTTCATCTACTCGCGTCTGGAAGCCAAAGGCCTGTCCAGCACCGTGAAGCAGGCGAAGAAGCTGGTCGAGAAAGAGCGGCCGGAGGTCTGGGACATCCTCGATGAGGTCATCCGCGAACACCCGGTTCTTCTGAACCGCGCGCCGACGCTGCACCGCTTGGGCATCCAGGCGTTCGAGCCGATCTTGATCGAAGGCAAGGCGATCCAACTGCACCCGCTGGTCTGCGCGGCCTTCAACGCCGACTTCGACGGCGACCAGATGGCTGTCCACGTCCCCCTCTCGCTGGAAGCCCAGCTTGAGGCCCGCGTGCTGATGATGTCGACGAACAACGTCCTGTCGCCTGCCAACGGCAACCCGATCATCGTGCCGTCGCAGGACATGGTCCTCGGCCTTTACTACGTCACGATGGAGCGTAAGGGCATGGTCGGTGAAGGCATGGCCTTCGCGGACATGGAAGAGGTGGAGCACGCCCTAGCTGCGGGCGCCGTGCACCTGCACGCCAAGATCAAGGCCCGGCTCCGTCAGGTTGATGAAACCGGCAACATCGTCTGGAAGCGGTTCGACACGACCCCCGGCCGCCTCCGCCTCGGCAACCTTCTGCCGCTGAACGCCAAGGCACCGTTTGACCTCGTTAACCGCCTGCTGCGGAAGAAGGACGTGCAGACCGTCATCGACACCGTCTACCGCTACTGCGGCCAGAAGGAATCGGTGATCTTCTGTGACCAGATCATGACCCTCGGCTTCCGTGAGGCGTTCCGCGCCGGCATCTCCTTCGGCAAGGACGATATGGTGATCCCGGACACCAAGTGGGACTTGGTGAACGAGACGAAGGAACAGGTCACCGGCTTTGAACTGCAGTACATGGACGGCCTGATCACTCAGGGCGAAAAGTACAACAAGGTCGTCGACGCATGGACCAAGTGCAACGACAAGGTGACTGAGGCGATGATGGCCACCATCTCGGCCACCCACTACGACGCCAACGGCGCCGAGAAGGAACCGAACTCGGTCTACATGATGGCCCACTCCGGTGCCCGGGGTTCGGTCATCCAGATGAAGCAGCTTGGCGGGATGCGCGGCCTGATGGCCAAGCCGTCGGGTGAGATCATCGAAACGCCGATCATCTCGAACTTCAAGGAAGGTCTGACTGTTCTTGAATACTTCAACTCGACCCACGGCGCCCGGAAAGGTCTGTCGGATACCGCGCTGAAGACGGCCAACTCCGGCTATCTGACCCGCCGTCTGGTGGACGTGGCGCAGGATTGCATCGTGCGGTCGCACGACTGCGGGACTGAGAACGCCATCACCGCTTCGGCGGCTGTGAACGACGGTGAAGTCATCGTTCCGATGGGCGAGCGTGTCCTTGGCCGCGTCGCGGCTGATGACGTGCTGGTTCCCGGCACCGATGAAGTGCTGGTGGCCCGGGGTGAGCTGATCGACGAGCGTCGCGCCGACCTGATCAACAACTCGGGCGTCGCTACCATCCGCATCCGCTCACCGCTGACTTGCGAAGCGGAAGAGGGTGTCTGCGCGCTTTGCTACGGGCGTGACCTTGCCCGCGGCACGCTGGTCAACATCGGTGAAGCGGTCGGCATCATCGCCGCCCAGTCCATCGGTGAACCCGGCACCCAGCTGACGATGCGGACGTTCCACATCGGCGGCGTGGCGCAGGGCGGCCAGCAGTCGTTCCTGGAAGCCAGCCAGGAAGGCAAGATCGAGTTCCGCAACGCCAACATCCTGAAGAACGTGACCGGCGAACAGATCGTCGTCGGACGCAGCATGTCGATCGCGATCATCGACGACGTGGGTCAGGAACGGGCAGCGCACAAGCTGACCTATGGCGCGAAGCTGCACGTCAAGGATGGCGAAGCGGTCAAGCGCGGCACGAAGCTGTTCGAATGGGACCCCTTCACCCTGCCGGTCATCGCTGAAAAGCATGGCGTGGCACGGTTCAAGGATCTCGTCTCGGGCATCTCGGTCCGCGAAGACACGGATGAAGCCACCGGCATGACCCAGAAGATCGTCGCCGACTGGCGCTCGGTTCCGAAGGGCGGCGACTTGAAGCCTGAAATCATCGTGATGGACCCCGCCACCGGCGATCCGGTCCGCAACGATCAGGGCGCGCCGATCAGCTACTCCATGTCCGTGGACGCCATTCTTTCGGTCGAAGACGGCCAGGAACTGCGCCCGGGTGACGTGGTGGCGCGTATCCCGCGCGAAGGTGCCAAGACGAAGGACATCACCGGGGGTCTTCCCCGCGTGGCCGAACTCTTCGAAGCCCGTCGTCCGAAAGATCACGCGATCATCGCGGAAGCGGATGGCTATGTCCGCTTCGGCAAGGACTACAAGAACAAGCGTCGCATCACCGTGGAACCGGTGGATGAGACGCTGACCCCGATGGAATACATGATCCCGAAAGGGAAACACATTCCGGTGCAGGAAGGCGACTTCGTGCAGAAGGGTGACTACATCATGGACGGCAACCCGGCCCCGCACGACATCCTGCGGATCCTCGGGGTCGAGGCTCTGGCGAACTACATGATCGACGAAGTGCAGGACGTCTATCGCCTGCAGGGCGTGAAGATCAACGACAAGCACATCGAAGTGATTGTCCGCCAGATGCTGCAAAAGCTGGAAATCCTCGACAGCGGCGACACCACGCTGCTGAAAGGGGAGCATGTCGACAAGCAGGAGCTTGAGGAAGAAAACCTCAAGGCCCGCAACCGCGGCCTGCGCGAAGCCAGCGCCGAGGCGATCCTTCTGGGGATCACCAAAGCGTCCTTGCAGACCCGCAGCTTCATCTCGGCCGCGTCCTTCCAGGAAACCACGCGAGTCCTGACCGAGGCTTCGGTCCAGGGCAAGCGCGACAAACTGGTCGGCCTCAAGGAAAACGTCATCGTCGGCCGCCTGATCCCGGCCGGCACCGGTGGCGCCACCAGCCGCGTCAAGAAGATCGCCTCCGACCGCGACAGCACGGTGATCGAAGCCCGCAAGAGCGAGGCTGAACATGCCGCAGCCCTTGCCGCACCGGTCGAGGTTATGGAAGCCGAAGTTGACACCGGCCTGGTCGACACGGTCGAAAGCCGCGATTGATCTGGTCGTCCGCGGACAAAGTCATCTGCCCCCGCCAGTCGAAAGACTGGCGGGGGTTTCCTTTTGTGCCGAGCCAAAGAGGCTACTCCGAAAGCCGGAACCCCGGGGCAGTGGACTCCACCTCGCACTGCGGCGCCCCAAATGGTCCGGGCCCGGTCCTGCCTCTACCAGTTGCTCTTTGCCAAATACTCTCAGGGGGTTTGGGGGCGGAACGCCCCCATCGACCAAGCCGGTTGCGCGCTTGCGCGCAGAGGCGAAGTAAAAGGTCTTCGCGCTGAAAGCGCTCAATCTGACAACCGCAACCCCAGATCGCCCCGGTTGCGCCCCCCCGCGCCCCCCC
>JAESFX010000384.1_pt1 | contig 13265 bp, 10 predicted proteins | sample 9269501 | NCBI WGS metagenome assembly JAESFX01 (sample SAMN14515570, study PRJNA621655) | algae metagenome | isolation source: Desmonostoc geniculatum HA4340-LM1 and co-occurring heterotrophs from cave... | place: USA: Maniniholo cave, Kauai, Hawaii | collected 2009-07-28
CGCGCTGCGGTTATTCCTACTCGTGTTTCTCTAATTTTACCACACACTGGTAGCTTAAAAGCCACCAAATAGTTTTCATCCCTGGACTGAAGTCACAGGGTTTTCAACATAGTATCCCTTATAAAAACTCAACTTCTTCTAATTCGTCCAGTCAAAGAAGCAACTACAAATACTAATCGAGTTGGCTCCACGGGTTTAGCCAAATGCACTTGGAAACCTGCATTGAGAGCCTCTCTACGCTCCTCACTTCTGGCATGGGCGGTCAGTGCTACAGCTGGAATTTGTCGTCCTAACTCAACACTCAGTGCCCTCACCTGGCGAATCAGTGTATAGCCGTCTTCCTCTGGCATACTGATATCAGACAAAAGTAGGTCATACCCACCAGGATTTGCCATCAGCATTGATAATGCTTCCCTTGCAGATGCAACCGCCGTTACTTCAACTCCGTAGACCTCAAGCAATGTTGTAAATAAGTCGCGTACATATAGTTCGTCATCCACCAGAAGTACCCGCACACCATCCAGTGAGGGCACATTATCATCTGAAGGTGGCAACTGGTCAATTGAAACAACTGGGTTTGTAAGATTCAGCGCAGAACTTTCTTCGAGGTTAGTTTGCAGAGGTAATTTGACGATAAACGTTGCTCCTTGTCCCTCACCTTGGCTGTAAGCTTCAACTGTACCGTCGTGGAGTTCTACAACATGGCGTACAATGGTCAGCCCTATTCCCAGTCCAGGATTTGAGCGGATTCTGCTGCTATCTGCTTGGCGGAAGCGATCGAAAACATGGGGGAGAAAGTCAGCGCTAATACCCTTACCCGTGTCGCTGACTTGAATTTGAGCTTGTTCATCAATGTATTCTAGTACAACATCGATTCTGCCTCCACTTGGGGTGAATTTAATGGCGTTAGAAAGTAAATTCCAAATCACCTGTTGTAAGCGAACCGCATCACCTAAAATTCTTCTGGTGGAAGGCTCTAACTGGCATTCAATTTGAATATTTTTGGACTCTGCTGATAAACGCACTAGATTTACAGCTGACTCAACCACCAAAGCAAGGTCAATGAGTTCGAGGTTCAGACGCAGCCTACCTGAGGTAATGCGTGAGATGTCTAAGAGATCCTCAATTAGCTGGGCTTGAACCTCGGCGCTGTGTTCGATCGCTTCCAACCCCTGATTAATGGTAGCTACATCCAGTTCCCGTGTCCGCAGCAGTTGTGACCACCCCAGCAGGGCATTGAGTGGGTTTCGCAGTTCGTGGGAAAGTATGGATAAAAACTCATCTTTGGCGCGATTGGCTGTCTGGGCAGCAGTTCTGGCTAACTGTTCTTGACTTAATAAATAAGCGCGTTCTGCTTCCCACTGTTTGAACTGGGTGATATCTTCAATCATCAGCAGAATCATCTGGCGATTGTCTATTCTAGGCATTTTTCGGGCATTGAAGCGCACAGTTTTTTGCCCATTCTCGAACTGATGCTCAATTTCAAGGTCTTGAAACGGGGTATCAGTGGGAAGAATGTTTTCGAGAAGCGATCGCAATAGTTCGAGATTCCACTCCCCGTTGCTAATTTCAAAGATTAAGTGTTTTTCTGTTTGTGCTGCTGAAACTTGGAACATCTCATAAAAACTTCGGTTGGCAGAAACCACGCGTAATTCTGTATCCAGAACTACCAAGGATTCCCGGACGGTATCTACAATTGCTTCAGCATAATCGCGAGATCCTCTTAGCTGGACTGCACTGCGTTTGATCGCGTCAATGTCAACCAACACGATCACAGCACCATCAATTTTGCTGTCTATCGTTCGATAAGGTCGAATTCGCAAGTCATAACAATGACCTTCTTGGTCTTCAACTTCCTGAGCTTTCAGGTTGAGGGTACTAATCACCTCTAAGATTTGTTCCTCTAAATTTATGACATTGAGATTGTGGTTAATATCACTCAGAGGCCGCCCGACATCCGTGGGAATTAGATTGAAGACTGTCTGTGCTGACGGTGTAAAACGCCGAATCCGCAAATCGCCTCCCAACATCAAGATCGGAATATTAATACTGCTGAGTAGATTTAGTAAATCATTACTGACTTGAGTTGATTCGATATTCCGCCGTTGCAGTTCGTCGTTAATGGTGTTCAGTTCTTCATTCGTTGCCTGAATTTCTTCTTTGGCGGTTTCCAGTTCCTCATTGGTACTTTGCAACTCTTCGTTACTTGAGAGAATCTCTTCGTTAGCAGCTCTGAGGTCTTGATTAGTGGCTTGCTGTTCCTCGATAATCGATTGCAGATACTCTTTGGTGGTCGCCAACTCCTGTTTGAGTTGGATGGTTTCTTGCTCTTGATGCTTTGAGCGTCTGGATCTGAGGGGGCGATCGCCAGTTACTTCTGGTGCGGTAGGTAGTGAGGAAGATACGTTTTCAAACAGAACTAAAAAGTAAATTTCTGGTGCTATGGCAGATTTAAACGGAATTACATCAAACTTAACCTGCCTAACTCGATCGCCATCTCTGAGTTGTAAACCTTCCTTGGTGATGGAGTGTTGCTGCTTTTTTGCCTGGTGAATTGCGGTGCGTAACTCTAGCCGCAAATCTGCTTTGGCCATCTTCAGCAAATTAAAGCTTGGTCTTCCAGGTGCAGGTTGTAGATAGGAACTAGTCTCTCCTCTAAATTGCAAAATTTCCAAATCACTGTTGATAATTACACCGACCGGAGAATATCGACTCAACACTACCCGATCAGCCTCTTTTTGGATTTCAAAATCGTTAAATCCATCTTCGCTGAGTATGGGTTGAGAGTTGATCATTTCTGCGGCGGGATAGGAATTGGCCATCAGATCGATGCTCAGTCGAGCAGATGCCATTTTCCGTGAATAAATCTTGCACTTTCTGTCTACTAAAGCAAACAAGTCTGTAAATTCACCAACTGTTTCAGAAGTACCTAACATCAAATAGCCCGTTGACTTGAGACCATAATGGAAGATTGGTAAGAGTTTCTTTTGGACTGGGCTTCCCAAATAAATCAACACATTTCGACAAGTAATCAAATCCAGGCGTGAAAAAGGTGGATCGCCAATCAGGTTTTGTCTGGCGAACACACACAATTCGCGCACTACCTTACTAATTTGGTAACCGCCTTCTACCTGGACAAAGAAGCGCTGTACACGTTCTGGAGAGACATCTGCTATTTGACTGAGTTTGTAAACACCATTACGTGCTTTGTCGATCGCTACTTCGTTAATGTCTGTAGCAAAAAGCTGAATGGGCAGATTGATTCCTTGACTTGTAAAATATTCCAATAAGCAAATGGCAATGGAGTAAGCTTCCTCACCTGTTGAACATCCCGCTACCCAGATCCGCAGGGCTGATTCTGGGCTTCGCCCCTTGGTAATGCTGGGAAATACTTTGGTTTTTAAAGCCTCAAAAGCTTCGCTATCCCGAAAAAAACTGGTGACAGCAATCAGCACATCTTGATACAAAGCATTGACTTCTTCAGCATGTTCCTGGAGATACTTAACATAATCCTCCAGCTTTTCTAGCTTGTACAAAATCATTCGGCGCAAGATCCGCCGCTTCAAAGTAGTTTGCTTGTAGTGGCTAAAGTCAACTCCGCAAGAACTTCGCAGCAGACTAAAGACTGTCGAGAGAGCATCTGTGTTTTCCGTCGGTAATACCTCAGTCGGTTTGATTGGGGTAGGGCTAGTAATATAGGGATGACGACTAATTTTCGCCAGTTCTTCGGCGATCGCTTCTGGGGGCAAAATAAAGTCTACATAACCAGAAGCGATGGCGGTACTTGGCATACTACTGACTTTTGCTGTATCTTCGCACTGGGCAAAGGTAATGCCCCCAGCCCCCTTAATTAGTTCCAATCCCCTTGCGCCATCTGCATCGCCTCCTGATAGTACCACTGCGATCGCTTTACTTCCCCACTCCTCTGCCAACGAAGTAAAGAAAGCATCCACTGTCATAAAATGGCCACGGGTCTTTTCGCGGGGCGACAGTCTCAAAACCCCTTCAGAAATAGTCATCCTGGCATTGGGCGGAATCACGTACACATTATTTGGTTCCACCGCCATCCCATCCTGCACCTCACATACAGGCATCTGAGTTTTTCGGGAGAGAATCTCACTCAACAAGCTTTTTTGATTGGGGCTTAAGTGTTGAATCAGCACAAACGCCATACCTGTATCGATTGGCAAATGGCTCAGTAATTGTGTAAATGCCTCCAGTCCACCCGCAGAAGCTCCCATTGCGACAATCGGAAATAATTCTTTTTGATTTTCTTGTTCTTCTTCGCTATTAGCAGCTTGCCCTGTTGTGGAATTAGATTGAGATTTTCTAGAAGACCGCCGGGGTGTCATGTTGTCCACTAAATAATAGTTTCGGGTGCTTCGTTTTTAATTAAAAGCAATTTATATTCTTATTTTGACTGCTTCGATCGAACTTTAACTTAACGGAGTTAATATTATACCCATAGTACTAGGAATGTTCTATTCCTAAAGTAGGATTTGCACACAGGTTAAATCCCAACCAACAGATTCAATTATTGTAGAGACGCCGATTTATCGCGTCTTTGATACTCGTGAACGAGCCAGTAGGGTGTGTTAGCGACAGCGTAACGCACCAAATCCTTACTACAGTACTTAACCGAACGGTATTAGACCTCTTGCATAAATAATTTTTTGTCTCACGCAAAGGCGCAAAGGCAAGGCAGCGCGGTCTTGGGGGTTTCCCCCATGAGCGACTGCCGCGCAAAGAAGAAGGCGAAAAAAAGGACTTTTGCAACAGGTCTATTGTATTAGGGGGAGCAGGGGAGAGTTCTTGTACAAGTTCTTTCCCCTCTACCCCTTCTTCCCCTTTCGTCTTCGTGGACGGCGAAATAACTAAAAATAAGCTAAAATTCAAGCATAGTAAGCATTTCACGCTTAGGAACACTCCATGCTTGACACCTTGGAAACCCGACTTTACGAACTAGAACAATTTGCCAACGCCCTTGTCTCTAATCAACTGACGCACATTAGCGTGTTGAGCATTGGTATTATCTTTGCCGCTGGCTTGCTCACCAGTCTTACCCCCTGTATGCTTTCCATGCTGCCAATTACCATTGGTTACATTGGCGGTTACGAAGCAAAAAGCCGCCTCCAAGCCGCTGCACAATCAACTTGGTTTGCTTTAGGATTAGCAACAACCTTAGCAGGACTAGGAATCATAGCAGGTTTAGTTGGAAAAGTCTACGGTCAAGTGGGAATTGGTTTACCGATTATTGTTAGCATCATCGCCATACTCATGGGGCTGAATTTATTAGAAGCCCTACCTCTGCAATTTCCATCCTTGAACGAAACCAATTGGATTTCCCAAGATTTACCCACAGGATTGCGTTCGTATTTGCTGGGGCTGACTTTCGGTTTAGTTGCATCTCCTTGTAGCACCCCTGTTTTAGCCAGCTTGCTTGGTTGGATTGCCAACACCCAAGATTTAATTTTAGGCGCTGCTTTACTACTTTCCTATACAGCCGGCTATGTAGCACCATTGATTTTAGCGGGTACTTTTACTGCTTCAATTAAAAAGTTGCTAGAACTACGTCGCTGGTCAGGTTGGATTAACCCAGTTAGCGGGGCATTATTGGTAGGATTCGGTGTATTTTCTCTAATTTCTCGAATTCCTCTTGGTAGTTTTTAAGAAAGAATTCAGAATTCAGGAGTCAGAATTCAGAATAGTTAAATAATCAGGATAAAATTTGATGAATCAACGTACAAATCATACTAAATTGCTTCTAAAATGTGACTTATTTTTCCTAAATACTGAATTCTTACATTTTTCTGAATTCTGAATTCTGAATTCTGAATTCTGAATTCTGAATTCTAAATTCTGAATTCTCAAGACATCAATTAACCCATGTGAGTAATGACATTAGAAGATTCCACTTCCCAAAAAATTAGTTGGTGGGCTGTACCTGGGCAGTATTTCCGCCGAGAGTTTTTGCCTGTACTAACAGATTTACGACTGGCGATCGCCCTGCTATTATTGATTGCAATCTTTAGCGCCACCGGTACTGTAATTGAGCAAGGACAGTCTCCCGGATTTTACCAAGCTAACTATCCAGAACATCCCGCATTGTTTGGTTTCTTAACTTGGAAAGTTATTCAAGTAGTTGGATTAGACCATGTATATCGTACTTGGTGGTTTTTATCATTACTCATTTTATTTGGCACCAGTTTAACAGCTTGTTCCTTTACCCGTCAGTTACCAGCCTTAAAAGCAGCCCAACGCTGGAAATATTACGAAGAACCACGGCAATTTCAAAAACTAGCTTTAAGTGCAGAAGTAGATACTGGTTCATTGAATTCTCTGAACCAAATCTTACAAAACCACCGCTATAAAATTTTTCCCGATCCAGAAAAAGCAAATCTTTTATACGCCCGCAAGGGAATAGTCGGACGCATCGGGCCAATTATTGTTCATATTGGCATCGTCGCTATTTTGCTAGGGGGAATTTGGGGGGCAATGACTGGATTTATTGCCCAGGAAATGGTTGCTAGTGGCGATACATTTCAAGTGAAAAATATTATAGATGCTAGTCCTTTAGCAGCAGCCCAAGTGCCAAAAGATTGGTCTGTGCGAGTCAATCGTTTTTGGATTGATTACACTCCAACTGGGGGCATCGATCAATTTTATTCAGATTTATCTGTCTTAAATAATCAAGGCGAAGAAGTTGACCACAAAAAGATTTTTGTCAACGAACCTCTGCGCTATCATGGCGTAACTTTCTACCAAACTGATTGGGGAATTGCAGCTGTTCGCGTCCAATTTAATAACAGCCCAATTTTTCAGTTACCAATGGTCAAGTTAAACACCAATGGCCAAGGTGCGATTTGGGGAACTTGGATTCCTACTAAACCAGATTTGAGTGAAGGTGTCTCCGTGCTAGCGAAAGACTTGCAAGGAATGGTATTAATTTATGATGTCAATGGCAAACTAATTAATACTGTACGCGCTGGCATGTCCGCCGAAGTCAATGGTGTGAAGCTGAAAATCTTAGAAGTAATTGGCAGCACCGGCTTACAAATTAAAGCCGATCCAGGTATACCAATTGTTTATTCAGGATTTGGTTTATTAATGTTGGGTGTGGTGATGAGTTACTTTTCCCACTCGCAAATTTGGGCATTACAAAAAGGCGATCGCTTGTATGTCGGTGGTAAAACTAATCGCGCTAAAGTCGCCTTTGAACAAGAAGTTTTAGAAATTTTAGATCGACTGAGTTCACAGCCAAAAGGTGAGGACAAAGAAATGGCAATTGAAGTTTAATAATAGAGAATTCAGAATTCAGAATTCAGAATGGGCTAAACCTTAGCTATCCGCTAACAGAATTGAATTTTGCGGGACTGGTGAATAAATAATAGGACTTACGCACTGTACAAATGCATCGTAATGTGAATGAACGATGCTCCCGGTTGTTTCAGGCATTTCTTAATTATCTTGCGATGCCTACGGCGGTAAACTACGTAAATAGACCATGCTGTAGGGGCACAGCAACTTAATGTGAAACCCTTATGAGGACGTGATATTAAGTTCACTCACCTACGGTTACTCACCGCGTCACCCCACCCTAACCCTCCCCTTGTAAAGGGGAGGGAACTAGATTTCTTTTTCCCCCCTTTATAGAAACGATTTGAGTAGTACAACTCCTCCAATCACAGCAAAAATTGATCCTAAGCCGGTCAACATCAGAGGTAAAAACCATAAAGTTAGCCAAGAGTTGATCGTTGCAGAACCTGGCTTGTCAGGAGTGTATAGAATTTCTACGTGCTGACCTTTAGCAAATTGTGATGGACTGCTACCTGAATTTGATTCAAAAACCGTTGATTCACCAGAACGGGTAGTATATTGCACCACTGGATAGTAGAGATAAGACCGACGACCCTTGCTATCAGGTGATGAGAGACGTTGCACCAACTCGATGACTGTCCCTTCTGCTGGAATTGCCGCAGCCACAAAAGAACGAGTATTCATACCAATAATTATTCCCGTGACAGCAATTATGCTGCCAACACCACCGAATATTGAACCAAATATAAGAAAAAATTTTGTGTCTTCATTCATAGCATGTTAAAAAGTTTGATATAGCTAAAAGTAGTGTGTTTTCTGTTTTGATTTCAATTTTTCGAGGTTATTTATAAAGTAAAAATATAATTCTTGTAGGGTGTGTTACGGCTTTAGCCGTAACACACCCTACTTAAGGTTTACTTTATAAATGGTTTCCATAAGTCGATATTTTTAGAATAAATAACAATCGGGGAAAAGTAGGGGAGATGAGTCATTAGTCATTAGTCATTGGTCATTAGTCATTAGTCATTAGTCATTAGTCATTAGTCATTTGTTATTGCCCCCATGCCCAATGCCCAATGCCCCATGCCCCATGCCCAATGCCCTATTATCTACATCAACTCCATCTCTTGCAATCCTTGGCGTAGTCTCTTGGCTTCTTGGGGATTATGTCTTTCATGAAGGGCGATCGCTTTTTTAAAAGCTGCTAAACTTTCTTGATGATTGCCGGCTTTTAGCAGCACTACACCTAAATTTTGATAAGCTTCGGCATAGTTGGGATTTAAGACGATCGCATTTTGATAACAAGCGATCGCATCTGTCAATAAACCCAAAGCTTTAAATGTCATCCCTAGATTATAATATGCAGCAATAAAACTCGGATCGATTTTCAAAGCTGCGGCATAAGCAATTTTTGCACCGTTGAAATCTCCTGCTGCTTTGAGTAAGTTACCCAGGTTGTTGTATGCTCCTAGTTTGAGCATGGGATAAATTGGCAACTTAATTGCAGTTTGATAATGAGAAATCGCCTGTGGGAAATTTTTTAAGCGGCTGTAGGCAATGCCTAAATGATAGTGGAGTTCGTACAAAATATCGTAGTTTTCTTCCCCAGCCGCGTGACTTTCAGTCATCTGCTTTAATCCTCGTCTGAGTAACTCCATCCCTTGGGGAATTTTCCCAGTTTCCACATACAACGCCCCTAATTTACTGCAAACATAGGGATCGTCAGGATGAGTAGCGAGGAATCCTTCCATGGCCGCTGTAGCTTTGGCATATTTGTTATTTTGAGCGATCGCACTTTTTTGATATCCTGTGTGCAGAATTGCTACTCCTGGTAAATAACCCACCTGCCAATGGGGTTCTTTGGTTAAAATTGCTGACACACTATCATCCACTAAGGCATGGTAAGGACGGTCAAAGCGAATATCTGGATGATTGCGGAATAATCTCGAAACCAGAGAATAGGGAGATTGTTCTGCACCGACTTCTTGGCGGACAAGGTTGAGTAATAAGTATTCGTCCCTGGCGATCGTGTCTCGCAATAGCGGTACAATTCCTGGTGTCAGAGTTTCATCAGCATCTAACACCAAAACCCAATCACCAGTTACATATTTTAAAGCGGCATTGCGGGCGGCACTGAAATCATCGCACCATTTAAAATGATGAACTTTCGCCCCGAACTGTTGGGCAACATAAGGAGTGCGATCGATTGAGCCTGTATCCAACACTACCATTTCATCTACCACTTTGTTCACACTGCTCAGGCATTTAGGCAATGTTGCTGCTTCGTTTTTCACAATCATGCACAGACTCAAACTCATAAGCCAATTGTCATTTAATTTAGTGTTTGAAAAATTGAGAATGGGGAATGGGGCATGGGGCATTGGGCATTGGGAGGGGCGGAAAGCTTTTTTATAATCTCCCTACACATTCCCTCACTCCCTCATCTCCCTCATCTCCATGCCCCATGCCCAATGCCCAACTCAATTATGTGCAAAAATCAAGATTAACAAAATTAGTGAGTCATTCCAGCAGCAAGGGGGAATTTAATGCAGGGTCAAACCATAGGTGGACGCTACCAAATTCTTACCCAACTGGGACAAGGGGGATTTGGCACAACTTTTTTAGCTCAAGACATGCAAAGACCAGGGAATCCGCAGTGTGTTGTTAAGCATTTTAAACCACTATCTACCGATGCATACACTTTAGGGGAAGCTAAACGTTTATTTGACCAGGAAGCATTAATTCTGGAAACATTAGGAAAGCATGACTATCTCTGTTGAAGATTTTTCTGGCACTTTAAAGGAATCGCAAGATTTATTTACTAAGGAAGTCAAAGCTACTTTATCTGATGCCAATATTGTCAATTCCAGTGAAACGACTCTAGCAAAAAAACGAGCTAATCAATTAATTTTCATTGGCAAAGATGGAAACAATAGTTTAAAAAATTTACAAGTTTGGACTTTAAAGGGTAATCAAGCATATGTAATCACTTATTCAGCAGCAGTAGATGATTACGATCGCTTCTTGCCCACCGCAGAAAAAATGATTGAATCCTTTGAAATTAATTGATGATTTTGTGATATGGGATTGATGATTGTAGAGACGGCGATTTATCGCGTCTCTTGCCTTAACCGAACCGTATTGCATTGTAAACGATCGTGATTTTGGGAAAAATGAGGAACCTCCAGTCAGATACTTCTTACCCTTGAAGCTTCTTAATTAACTCCAACAGTTGTTGATAATCATCTGTTTTGCCTTGTTCTAAATTGAGATTAGCTGCTTTTTGTAAATCGGCGATCGCACCTTGTTTATCTCCCAATTGATAACGGGCAATCCCCCGTCCAGTATAGGCTGGAGCAAAGTTAGGATTCAGCCGCAAAGCCTGGTTAAAATCAGTAATAGCCCCCTTTTTATCTCCCAAGTCAAAGCGGGCAATTGCTCGACTAGCGTAGGGTGGGGCAAGGTTGGGGTTAATTCGCAAAGCTGTAGTAAAATCAGCGATCGCTTTTTGTTTATCTCCCAATTGATAATAGGAAATACCCCGTCCAGTGTAGGCTTCGGCGTAGTTGGGATTAATTTTTAATGCTTGATTAAAATCTGGGATGGCGTTCTTGCTATCATCCAAGCTATTACGAGCAATGCCTCGGTTATTGTAGGCTAAGAGATAGTTGGGATTAATTTCTATGGCTCGATTATAATCTGCGATCGCACTTTTTCGATCTCCCAAGGCAGAACGAGCCAAACCCCGATTATTGTAAGAATCGGCGTCTTGAGAGTTAATTTTCAGGCCTTGGTTAAAGTCGTCAATTGCGCCTTGGAAATCTCCTAAGTTATAGCGGGCAAGGCCGCGATTGTTGTAAGCATTGAGATATTTAGGATTCAGGCTAATTGCTTTAGTATAATCGGCGATCGCACCTTTAAAATTTCCTTTGTCGTACTTATCGCCACCTTGAATATAAAAGTCGTCTGCTTTCGGTGCCTTTGCTGTCGGGATGCTGGGAGGAGTAACACCTAAATCTATCCCAGCCTGAGTTGATAATCTTAAAAAAGTATTAATGGGAATGCCTAAATTAAAACCTTGCTTTTGCAGCAGAATTCCTGAGCCTAAGAAATCTGCTGCTAAAACTTTCACCGTGATAGACTGTGCTTGCTGGTAAAGTTTTTGCGACACAAAAGTGTTGCAAGTAAAGCTTTGACATTGAGGAGAAACACTGACAACTGGTGTCGATGCTGACAGTGTTATCGATAAACTACCAATCGAAATAACCAGTGTCAATTTACGCCAATCCATGTGAGTTTATAGGTAACAGAAAGTTGCTGGCGTAGGCGTTAGCCCGTCGGATAAACATTACCTGAATCTTAATTTGACTCACTATTTAGATCATCTGTAGCGTTGTTCAGAAATTCATCAAAATCAATATTTACCGTGTCTTCACTAGTTTCATTCAACACATTTCCAGCTACCAATCCCCGACGATTTAATAGCCTTCGCATAGTCAACTTAGCATTACTACCACGCTTGAGAGTGAATAACAAAGTGCTATCTGTACAGGTGGCATTTTGGTTAGCAGCCGCGCATACAACTGTTTCTCCTCTGAGCGTTCCAGTTTTGATGTACTTTAGCGTACCATTATCATAGCTCCTTTGAAATCTGCGAGATACCTCTTTACAACGGCGTTCATTTGTCCACTCTTTGGGGAAGTAATCTTGAGAACTCCATTTAATCATTGGCACGTTTCTTCGATTTTGGGTACGCGCAAATGTTACAGGTACACCCTTGCTCTTTCCACAGTAAAAAGTTGTACTTCCAGCATAGCTAGGCTCATTCATGGTTGCAGTTGTCGTAAATGCACTCAGCGAAGCTATGACAATCCCTATCAATCTTTGCTCAAATAACTTGACTTTCATCATTTTGCTTAGGATGCTCATACGGTTGAGTTGAAAACCTTAGAAAATCGCCCTTTGGCTGTACCTACTCCTTTAATAGGTGTACAATCAAAATAACAGATTTAGCTAATAAGTGTTGGGTAATAGTTATTGAAGAAGAATTCAGAAGTCAGAATTCAGGAATCAGAATCAATCAGTCCGGAGTAGCACCGGGGACTGATTGAAAACCACCAATTTTTCAATTTAGTGGGGGTGCAAAAACGCCGATTATTCAGACGTGAAGCTCGATTACTCCCTAAGCTACGCTATCCGCCAGTCATACAGAATTCATTTTGACTCCTGAATCCTGAATTCTGTTCGATAATGTCTTTCACTAAATATTACCCATTATTAATGCTTATTTAAATCTGTAAATATTGTAAACTAATGATATGTATAGGACTCATATTTGATTTCTGAAAAAAATCCGTACACTTAGAAAGTACTTTTTCCTACTCCCTACTCCCTACTCCCCACTCCCAGCATAAGCAGATAATTTCAAAAATCAAAACGGATTCCTATATAATGAAAAAGTCATTCGCAGACAGGGCAGAATTACTTTATCAAAAGCTGAAAGAATATTTGCGATCGCCAAACCGTTGGTTTTTAGATACACCAGAAAGATCGCTCTTAGAAGCTTACCAAGCGGCTCAGAGAATTAAAAATATTGAAACTGAACATTTTGATGGGAATAAAATCTCTTCAGCTTCAGGAAAATATACTGAAAATGTCATGTCTTATTGGCAAGTATATCTTGATAAAAACTTAACTATTATCAAAATTAGACTGGCAGAATTCACCCTGAGCCGGACAATTATCGATATCTCCGATTCTGTATTGCTAGAAAAATTGCAGGTTATTGATGAAGTTGTAGAAAAATACGGCATCAAAAACCAACTTACAGCAATTTTCAGGTAAATAGACCACAGTGGTTGAACCAACCGAAGGCATCATCTTCGGTAATATAATTTACAGCAAGAGCCATTGCTTGGTCGAGTAATTCCAGTGTGCGTGCCTCACGG
>JAESFX010000385.1_pt1 | contig 13188 bp, 13 predicted proteins | sample 9269501 | NCBI WGS metagenome assembly JAESFX01 (sample SAMN14515570, study PRJNA621655) | algae metagenome | isolation source: Desmonostoc geniculatum HA4340-LM1 and co-occurring heterotrophs from cave... | place: USA: Maniniholo cave, Kauai, Hawaii | collected 2009-07-28
AACGACGATTGATAGCGCTCCGGCTTTACGCCCCCCCACCCTGGCCCTTCCCACCGCAAGCGGGGGGAGGGGAACGACCGATGTCGCGCCACGAGAATCAGAGCCATCGACCGCACGCCCGTCATGCCGGCGGAAAGGCGACGCAGGCCGCGGCGTCCCGGACGCCGAGCGCGACCCGGTCGCCGACTGCCAGGGCGGCGATGGTGTCGTCGCGCAAAGCGACCGCGCGCAGCATGCGGCCGCCCGCGACCTCGATCTCGTATTCCATCAGCGCGCCGATATGGCGGCGGAAGCGGATCGCGCCCTGCCATGCAGGAGCCTGATCGCCGGCGGCGCGCAGCACGAGGTTGTGCGGGCGCAGCATCACCCTCACCGGCCCGTCGAGCGCCGTCGCGATGCTCTGGCCGTCGGGCAGGCTGATCCGTCCGGCATGGGCGACGCCCTCCCAGAAATTCGAGGCCCCGACGAAATCGGCGACATAGGCGCTTTGCGGCCGGTCGAAGATTTCCTCGGGCGTGCCGAGCTGCTCGATCCTGCCGGCGCGCATCACCGCGATCCGGTCGGACATCGTCAGCGCCTCTTCCTGGTCGTGCGTGACGAAGATGGCGGTGATGCCGAGCCGCTTGATGAGCTGGCGCATCTCCATCTGCATCGTGCCGCGCAGCTTGGCGTCGAGCGCGTTGAAGGGCTCGTCGAGCAGCAGCACGCGCGGCTCCAGCACGAGCACGCGGGCGATCGCGACGCGCTGCTGCTGTCCGCCCGAAAGCTGGCTCGGATAGCGCTCCTCGAAGCCGGTCAGCGACACCGTTGCGAGCGCGGCCTTCACCCGGCTCGCGATCTCGCCCGCCGGCTTAGCCCGCATCCGCAGGCCGTAGGCGACGTTCTTGGCCACGCTGAGATGGGGAAACAGCGCATAGCTCTGGAACACCACGCCGACCGAGCGCCGGTTGACCGGCACGGGAATGGTGTCGCGCCCGTCGATCAGGATCTCGCCGGCATCGGGCGTCAGGAAGCCCGCGATGCAGCGCAAAAGCGTGGTCTTGCCGCAGCCGGATGGCCCGAGCAGCGTCAGGATTTCGCCTTCCTGAGCCGAGAGCGAGCAATCGTCCAGCACGGTCAGGCCGCCGAAGCGCTTGACCGCCTTGCGGATGGCGACCACCGGGGCATCGGCCGCCCCGGCCCTGGTGGACAGAAGGCCGGCCTCGCTCACCCTGCGAACATCCGGTCGAAGGCCTCGACGATCTTGCCGCGGTTCGGCGCGACCTTGGGCCAGTCGACGGAGACCATGGAGGCGACCTCCTCGGGCGTCGAGGGCAGATAGGCGGCGGCGCCCGCGGGCGCGACGATGCCCTTCACCGTGGTGCCGAAGTAGTAGGGCGGCTGGGCCGCGAAATTCTGGCTCTCGGTGGTGAGCAGGATGTCGGCGAATTCGTGGATCAGCGCGCTATGGGCGGTGCGCGTGAACTGGACGATCATCGTCGGCAGGATCAGCGGGCCGGGCCCGGTCACCTTGGCGTAGCCGAGCGGCAGGCCGCTGGCGACCGCGATGCCGGTGTTGTCGTGCCAGAGCGGGCAGAGCCCGATCTCGCCGCGCTCCAGCATCTGTTGCAGCAGGCCGGGGCTGCGCCCGACCAGCGGCTTCAGCTCCTTCCACTTGGCGAGACCGAAATCGGTGTCGGAATCGGGCCTGCCGAAGGCGGCCGCGCCGATCGAGATGCAGGCGAGGCCGAGATTGGATTGCGGCCGCGAGACGCCGATCTTGCCGGCATAGTCCGGCTTCCAGAGGTCGGCCCAGGTTTTGGGCGGGTTCGGCACCATCTGCTTGTTGTAGGCGATGCCGATGCCGGCGTAGCTGATGGGCGCGCCCATGCCGTAGGCGTAGGGGATAAAGCGCTCGTCGACATTCTTGATGTTGGGAATCTTCGCCATGTCGAGCTTCTCGAGCACGCCCTCATCTACGGCGTTGATGATCGCCGGCGATCCCATCACCGCGAAATCGTAAGGCGATGCGCCGCGCGCCGCCTTGATCTGGGCGATCGCCTCGGCCGAAAGCCCGCCGATGACCCGCAGCGAGACGCCCGGATGCCGCTTGGCCAGTTCCGCGCCGGCGCGCTTCAGCGGATCGTCCTGGGCGCTGCCATAACCGATCATCACCAGTTCGCGGGCCTGGGCCCGCAGGACCGAAGGAGCCGCTATGGCGCCGCCGGCGGCCGCGCCCAGAAACAAGCGTCGAGACAAGGTCTTCATGGGACGGCCTCCTGTTTGGCTCGGGCCGGGCGGGCTGCGCCAGGGCCGCGTGCGGCGTTTCGATCCGGCAAGCAATCTCTTTCAGTTTGAGCAGAAACGAAACCTTTCGCAAGCATAAAACTTAGTCAGGCAAGGATGATTTTAGCGCCGGTCACGCCACCACCACGCGCAGGCCCGCCGCCTCGAGCGCCTGAATGTCGGCGGCGGGCGCGCCGCTGTCGGTGACGAGCAGGTCGATCTGGTCGAGCGGCGCGATCCGGGCGCTGCCGACATGGCCGATCTTGCCGTGGTCGGCGACGACGATGACGCGCAGCGCCGCCGCGATCATCGCCTGCTTGATCTCGGCCTCGTCCCAGTTGCCGTTGGTGAAGCCGCGCGCGGGATCGACGCCGGCGCAGCACAGGAAGGCGACATCGGCGTTGATCTCGCGCAGCAGATGCGTGCCGAAGGGCGAGATCAGACTTCGGGAGGCGGCGTTGCGGCCGCCGCGCTTCAGCCGCCCGCCGGTGACGATGACGGTGACGCCCGGATGGCCCTGCAGCGCTATGGCGATGTCGAGCGCGTTGGTGACGACGACGACGTCGGTCAACCCCCGGGGCAGCGCCTGCGCCAGCGCCAGGGTGGTCGTCCCGGCGTCGAGGATCACCGTCTCTCCGTCGCGCACCAGGCTCGCGGCGAGATCGGCGATCGCCTCCTTCTCGGCCGAGAAGGTCTGGCTCGGCAGGTCGACCGGGCGTTCGAACCGGGCCGGGCGCAGCGCCATGGCGCCGCCCCTGATGCGCCGGATCAGGCGGCGCTTCTCCAGCGCGTCGAGATCGGCGCGGATCGTCACCGCCGAGACGGAGAGCGCCTCGGCCAGAGTCGTCACCTCGACCACGCCGCTGGCGGAGAGCATCTCGAGAATGCGCTCATGGCGCGGCGACGAGCGGCCCTTGGCGAGATCGGGGGAGGATTGCGTCTGGGTCATCGCAGGCTTTTCGTTGCGTCTTGCGTTTCAGCTTAAAATGAAGAATATCGAAAGTCAGCACCTAGGGTCGGCCGGACGTGACCGCCCATCGACGGACCAGCGACAGGATAGACACGACCATGGTCGACCACAGCCAGCAATTCAAAGCCCTGAAGCGCGAATCCTCTTCGGACGCGCCCGGCGACCCCGAGCGCTTCCGCCGGGTCGAGCTGACCAACCAGGAGATGATGGCGCAGGGCCAGGCGATTTCGCGCACCCTGGAGACGGCGGCCGGCGGCATCGCGCGCATCGCCAACGACCTCGGCCAGCGTCCCTTGCGCCGCGTCGTCATGATCGGCTGCGGCGATTCCTGGATTTCCGGCTATGGCGTGCGGCTCGCCATGGAGCGCGTGCTCGGCGTCGTTTGCGAGCCCTATGAGGCCTTCGATTTCGAGCATTACGGCCTCTCGACCGTGGACGACGCCACGCTGGTCATCGGCCTGAGCTCGAGCGGCAACACCGCCCCGGTGATGGCCGGCCTGCGCGGCGCGGTCGCCAAGGGCGGCTACGCGGTCGCGCTCTCGAACTCGGCCAATTCCGCGATGACGCGCGAGTTCCCCGAAACCCTGCTGATTCAGGCGACGCGCGGCGGCTGGCCGACGCAGTCCAGCACGGCGGCCATGGCGCTGAAGATCGCGCTCGCGCTGGCCATCGCCAAGGCGCGCGGCCGCGGCGAGGGAGAGGCGGCCGGGCTTGCAGCCGATCTCGCGGCGATGCCGGCGTTGATGGACGAGGTCTCGCGCGATTTCACTGATCGCACGATCGCGCTCGGCAAGGAACTCGCCCGCGCCGACATGGTGCTGCTGGCGGGCGCTGGCCCGCATTTCGCGCCGGCCGCTTTCGGCGCGGCCAAGCTGAAGGAGCTGGCTCCGATCCACGCCATCGCCTTTCCGCTGGAGGAATACCACCACTACCGCACCCAGAAGGCCGGCGATCCGATGTTCGTGATCGCGCCGGATTCCGCGAGCCACCAACGCGCGCTGGAGACGGTCATCGTCGGCAAAGGCGTCGGCGGCCACACCATCGTGCTCGCGCCCGAGGGCGAGACGGCGTTCGACGATTACGCCGCCCATGTCTGGCATCTGCCCAAGGTCAGGGTCGAGCTCGCGCCGATGCTCTACAGCGTGCCGCTGCACCTGTTCTCCTATCACGTCACCAAGGCGCGCGATGCGCTGGGACTCGGCGCGCCGCGGCTTGGCGGACTCAGCGTCGGCGGTCTGGCGGCGTGACGCCAGAACTCGTCACGGTCGGCGGGCTCACCGTCGACAACGTGATCTCGTCGGACGGGACCGTGGCGCTGGCGCGGGTCGGCGGCAACGGCGCCTACTCCGCCGTCGGCGCGCTGTGCTGGGCCCGGACGGTCGGCCTCGTCAGCGTCGCCGTCTCGACCTACCCGAAGCCGGCGCTGGAAACGCTTGCCCGCAACGGCATCGCGCTCGACGGCGTCGTCATGGCGGACGCCGAACTCGAAAGCGGCAACTGGTTCATCTACGACGCCGAGGGCAACCGCCACGAGCGACTGTCGAGCCCGCCCGGCGCGCTCGCCGGGGCCGGCTTTCCGAGCGACCGGCTGAGCCCGGCCGAGATCGCAAGCTGGCAGGAAATGCTGCGCCGGCGCGACGTCTCCGGCGAGCTGAGCTATTCGCAGTTCCGCGACACCCATCCGATGACGCCGGCTCAGGTGCCCGAACACTACCTTGGCGCGCGCGGCATCCATCTCGCGCCGAGCCGGCCCGTGGTGCTGAACGCCATGCTGCCGCTGTTCAACGCGCGCGGCATGGTGGTGACGCTGGATGCCGGCTGGCAGCTCGCCGAGCTGACGCTGCCCGAGATCGAACCGCTGCTGGCGCAGGTCGATGCTTTCCTGCCCAGCGAGGTCGAGTTGCGCGCCATCCTGCCGGATATGGAGATCGAGCCGGCGCTCGCCATGCTCGCCGCCCGCTGCCGCGGCACGGCGACCGTCAAGCTCGGGGCCAGGGGCGCGCTGGTCTGGGACAAGGCCGCCGGGCGCGCCGTTGCAGTTCCTGTGCTGCCGACCCATGCCGTCGATCCAACCGGCGCGGGCGACTCTTTCTGCGGCGGCTTCCTCGCAGGGCTCGTCGAAACCGGCGACCCGGTCAAGGCGGCCTGCTTCGGGGCGGTCTCGGCCTCGCTGATCGTCAGCCGCTTCGGCGTCGACGGCGCGCTGCCGATCGACCGCGCCGCCTGCCGCGCGCGCGCCGCGACCCACGCCGGCATCGCGGTCTCCACCTGATCCATCCTCTGGAACCCGACACTCAGCCATGTCCACGCTTCGCGTCTTTTCGCCCCGCCCGCTCGTCATCGCCGCGCTGCATCTGCCCGATTTCGGCAAGCTCAAGGACAAGGGCATGGCCTGGCTGGAAGACTATGTCGCGACCAATGCCAAAGTCTTCGCCCGGGCCGGCGTGCCTTACGTCAAATTGCAGGACCAGACCCGCGAGGCTGGCCCGATGGCCCCGCTCTCGCTGGCGATGACGGCGGCGCTCGGGCGGTTCCTGCGCCGCGAAGTGCCGGAGATCGGGCTCGGCGTCATCGTCGAGGCCCATGACCCGGTCGCCTCGCTCTCTGTCGCGCATGCGGCGGGCGCGGATTTCGTGCGGCTGAAGGTTTTCGTCGGGGCAGCGATGACGGCGCAGGGGCCACGCACCGGCATGGGCGCGCAGGCCATGGCCTTCCGCGGCGGGCTCGGGCGCGACGACATCGCCATCCTCGCCGACGTGCATGACCGGACCAGTGTGCCGATGTCGGCCGAGACGCCGGAATTCGCCGCCGAATGGGCGCAGAAGACCGGCGCGGACGGTTTGATCCTGACCGGGGCCGACTGGGCCGATTCGCTCGCGCGGATCGAACGCGCCCGCAAGACCGGCGTCAAGCGGCCGATCCTGCTCGGCGGCAGCGTCACGGAAGCCAATGTCGGCGAGGCCATGAGGGCCGCCGACGGCGTCATCGTCTCCACTGCGCTGATGCGGAAGGACGCCAGGGACGGCGACGTGCTGCGCTGGGACGCGGACCTCTGCCGCCGCTTCATGGACGCCGCGCGTGGCGGAAACTAGGCCGCCGCCAGTTCCTCGGCGACGAAGGCCCTGACCTCATCGGCCGCCACGCCCGGCGCGATGAAGCTGCGCCCGATGCCGCGCGCCAGGATGAAGGTCAGCACGCCGCGCCGCACCTTCTTGTCCTGCGCCATCGCGGATACGATCTCGTCGGCGCTTCCACAGCCGCCCGGCACCTGCCGCAGCGTGCTCGGCAGGCCGACCGCGTCGAGATGGCGCGCGACGCGAACCGCATCCTGCCCCGGACACAAGCCCAGCCTCCGCGAGAAGCGGAAGGCGAGCGCGAGTCCGATCGCCACCGCCTCGCCATGGACCAGCCGCGCGGAATCGTAGTTCGTCAGCCGCTCCAGCGCATGCGCGAAGGTGTGGCCGAGATTGAGCAGCGCCCGGTCGCCCTCCTCGCGCTCGTCGCGCGCCACGATGGCGGCCTTGGCCCGGCAGGCGACGGCGACCGCATGGTCGCGCTCGGGCCCGCCCGCGATGATCCGGCTCCAGTTGGCCTCGCACCAGTCGAAGAAGGCGGGGTCGTCGATCAGCCCGTATTTGACCACCTCGGCATAGCCGGCCTTGAACTCGCGCGTGCTCAGCGTATCGAGCAGCGCCGTATCGGCGATCACCAGCGCCGGCTGGTGGAACGCGCCGATCAGGTTCTTGCCATGGCTCGAATTGATCCCGGTCTTGCCGCCGACGGATGAATCGACCTGCGCCAGCAGGCTCGTCGGGATCTGCACGAAGCGCACCCCGCGCCGCAGGATCGCCGCCGCGAACCCGGTCAGGTCGCCGACGACGCCGCCGCCCAGCGCCACGACGATGTCGTTGCGCTCGATCTTCGCCGCCAGCAATGCGTCGCAGAGGGCTGCAAGCTGGGCATAGGATTTCGAGGCTTCGCCGGGCGGAACCACGATGCGGGTCGAGGCCAGGCCGGCCTGCTGCAGGCTGGCCTCCAGCGCCGGCGCATGCAGGGCCGCGACAGTCTCGTCGGTGACGATGGCGAGCTTCGCCCCGGGCGCGAGATCGCCGATCAGCCCCGCCGCCTCGCAGAGCAGATGCCGGCCGATATGGATGTCGTAGGCGCGGCCCTCCAGCGCGACGGAGACGCCGATCCGCGCGCCGGGGGTCTCGTTGGCGGGAACGCTCATGAGGCTTCCGCGCGGTTCTCGGCGGCGCGCATCATCGCGTCGAGCGCCGCGATCGCATCCTCTACGACGACATCGTGCGGCGCGTCGCGCGAGGTCAGGGTCAGGTCGGCCAGCGCATAGACCGGCTCGCGCTCGGCCAGCATGCGCCGCATCGTGGCGTCGGGATCGGCGGTCTGCAGCAGCGGCCGGTTGGCGCGCTTTCGCACGCGCCGCATCAGCACGTCCGCCTCGGCCTTGAGCCAGATCGAGATGCCGAGCCGGGCGATCTTCTCGCGCGTCTCCGAATTCATGAACGCGCCGCCGCCCGTCGCCAGCACCAGAGGCGCGCGCGTCGTCAGGATGCGGCTGATGACGCGGCGCTCGCCATCGCGGAACTCGCTCTCGCCGCGCTGCGCGAAAATCTCGGGGATCGTCATGCCGGCGGCCGTCTCGATCTCGACATCGGCGTCGACGAAGGGCAGGCCGAGCTTCGCGCCGAGCCTGCGGCCGACCGAACTCTTGCCCGAGCCCATCATGCCGACAAGCACGATCGCGCGCGAACCGAGCGCATGGCGCAGGGCGTCGCGGTCAATGGTTTCTGCGGTCTCCACGATCGTCACTTTGGCGATGTCCTCGAAAGCCGCTTTAGCATGACCGATCGCGCGGCGTCATGCCCCGGCTTTGCATGCAACGGCCGGAAGCGCCGCCCTGTCCCCTTCCCACCGCAAGCGGGGGGGAGGGGGCTGAGAGCACAGCGCCTCAAAACCTCTCAAGCGATTGCCGGCCGCCGTGGCCCGGCCGCCCTTGCGCGCGGGAGGCCCGATCGGGAATAACCGAGAGGTTCCGGCGCGAATCGGGACGTGAAACCCGCAAAGGTCGCCGCGCGTGCCGACGCTGTTCAGATTCGTCGCCATCCTCGCCATCCTGGGCGGACTCGTCTTCGGCGGCATGGTCGCGCTCGTCACCTTCGTGAAGCCCGAGCCGCGCGAGATCATCGAGACCGTGCCACCGGCGAAACTCCAGCCGAAATGAGCCGGCTGTCGCAACAGCGGCTGAAGAGCTTTCTCGACATGCTGGCGGCCGAGCGCGGCGCGGCGCGCAACACGCTCGACGCCTATGAGCGCGACGTCTCGGACTACATCGTTTTCCTCGGAGGCCGCGCCGTGGCGGACGCCACCTCCGACGACATCCGCGGCTGGCTCGCCGACATCGCTGCGCGCGGCCTCAAGGCCTCCTCGGCGGCGCGCCGGCTGTCGGCCGTGCGGCAGTTCCATCGGTTTCTCTATGCCGAAGGGCTTTCGCAGACCGATCCGGCGGCCGTTTTGCAAGGTCCGCGTCAGGGTCGGCCGCTGCCGAAGGTCGTTTCGGTCGCGGCCGTCGACCGCCTGCTCGAGACCGCCCGCCTCGCCTGCGAGGCCGAGGGGCTGACGCCGGCCGGAAGGCTGCGGGCGCTGCGGATGCGCTGCCTGATCGAGATGCTTTACGCGACGGGCCTGCGCGTCTCCGAGCTGATCGCCCTGCCGCGCTCGGCGGCCGCGACGCGCGAGCGCTTCCTGATCGTGCGCGGCAAGGGCGACAAGGACCGGCTGGTGCCGCTGAACGAGCCCGCGCGCGCCGCGGCCAGAACATGGCTCGACGCGCTGAAGGACGCCGGACAGGCGCAGGGGCGCTGGCTCTTCCCCTCCGACGCCGAGGGCGGCCACCTCACGCGGCAGGCCTTCGCCCGCGACCTGAAGACGCTCGCCGGCGCGGCGGGATTGTCCGCGAGCGCGATGAGCCCGCATGTGCTGCGCCACGCCTTCGCTAGCCATCTCCTGCAGAACGGCGCCGATCTGCGCGTGGTCCAGGAACTGCTCGGCCATGCCGACATCGCCACCACCCAGATCTACACCCATGTCCTCGACCAGCGGCTGAAGAGCATGGTCCGCGACCTGCACCCGCTCGCCGACGAAGGCTGAAGCGAGCCCGCATTGCCCTTCCCTCCCCATGCCACTACTGAGGGGCCATGAAATTCCTCGACCAGGCCAAGATCTATGTGAAGGCGGGTGACGGCGGCGCGGGCTGCGTCTCCTTCCGGCGCGAAAAATTCATCGAGTTCGGCGGGCCCAATGGCGGCGATGGCGGGCGCGGCGGCGATATCGTCATCGAATGCGCGCAGGGCCTCAACACGCTGATCGACTACCGCTTCAAGCAGCATTTCAAGGCCAAGATCGGCGGCCACGGCATGGGCGCGGACCGGCACGGCGCCAATGGCGAGCGCGTGGTCCTCAAGGTTCCGCCGGGCACGCAGATCTTCGACGAGGATGGCGAGACGCTGATCGCCGACATGACCGAGCCCGGCCAGCGCTTCGTTTTGTGCAAGGGCGGCAATGGCGGCTTCGGCAACGCCTATTTCAAGACCTCGACCAACCAGGCCCCGCGCCACGCCAATCCGGGCCTGCCAGGCGAGGAGCGCTGGATCTGGCTCCGGCTCAAGCTGATCGCGGACGCCGGGCTGATCGGCCTGCCCAATGCCGGCAAGTCGACCTTTCTCGCCACCGTGACGGCGGCCAAGCCCAAGATCGCCGACTACCCCTTCACCACGCTGCATCCCGGCCTTGGCGTCGTGCGCGTCGACGGGCGCGAGATGGTGCTGGCCGACATCCCCGGCCTGATCGAGGGCGCTCATGAGGGCCACGGGCTGGGCGACCGGTTTCTGGGCCATGTCGAGCGCTGCCGCGTGCTGCTGCATATGGTCGAGGGCACCAGCGAGCACGCCGGCAAGGCCTACAAGACGGTGCGCGCCGAGCTCGCCGCCTATGGCGAGGGTCTGGACGAAAAACCCGAGATCGTGGCGCTGTCCAAGGTCGATGCGCTCTCGCCGGAACTGCTCAAGGAGCAGGTCGCGCGGCTGAAGCGGGCCTGCAGGCGCATGCCGGTCGTGCTGTCCTCGGCCTCGGGCGAGGGCGTCGAGCAGGCGCTGCGGGCGCTGTTCTCCGTGGTCGGGCAGGCGCGGGCCGACGATGCCGCGGCGCAGGCGCCGCAGGAGGATATCGGCTGGCGGCCGTGATAGCCGTATTGTTGCAATTCGATGAATGGCGGTTCTCAATCCGGGGTCAGAGCCTTGCGCGCCCCGATTCCGTCACGTCATGTGCGGCTTCCATGTCTCCCGCTGGACGCCGCGCGCCATGAAGCTCGTTTCACTGACCGTTCTCGTCGCGCTCGCCGGCGCTGGCTCCGCTCTGGCGCAGGCGCAGCGGCCCGCTGCCGCAGGGCCTACCGCCCCGGCAGGCGGCGTCTCGCAGCCCGACAACACCACCGCGACCTATGGCGACTGGGTGCATCGCTGCCAGCAGGGCGTCGGCACGCGCATCTGCGAGATCGTCCAGACGCTGCAGGTGCAGGGCCAGCAGGGGCCGGTCGCGCTGATCGCGCTCGGCCGCCCGGTCAAGGCCGAGCCGCTGAAGATCGTCGTGCAGGTCGCGCCGAACATCGCCTTCGGGCCGAATGCCGGCGTCCGGCTGGCGCTCGGCGAGAAGGACGAGGGCGTGCTCGCGCCCTATCAGCGCTGCATCCCCGGCGGCTGCTTCGCCGAGATCGCGATGAGCGAGGATTTGCTCAGGCGCTGGCGGGGCCAGAGCGAGGGCGGACAGTTGCGCTTCATCGACGCCGCCAACCGGCCCGTGGCGCTGCCGTTCTCGTTCCGTGGCTTTCCGGCGGCCGCGGACGCGCTGGCGCGCGAGCCGTAGGGGCTCCCCGTCGTCTTTGCGAGCGCAGCGAAGCAATCAAGAGGGTTGCGCGAGACGCTGGATTGCTTCGCTGCGCTCGCAAAGGCGGATAGGCCTGAGCCTTACGTCTCCACGAACTGGAGCCGGTAGAGCCGCGCATAGGCCCCGTCCCGCGCCAACAGCGCGTCGTGGCTGCCGGTCTCGACGATCCTGCCCTCGTCCATCACCACGATCAGGTCGGCCTCTCGCACGGTCGAAAGCCTGTGCGCGATGACCAGCGTGGTGCGGTGCTCCATCAGCCGGGCCAGCGCCTGCTGGACGAGCCGTTCCGACTGCGTGTCGAGCGCGCTCGTCGCCTCGTCGAGCAAGAGGATCGGCGCGTCCTTCAGGATGGCGCGCGCGATCGCGATGCGCTGGCGCTCGCCGCCCGAGAGCATCGAGCCGCGCTCGCCGACCTGGCTGCCATAGTCCTCGGGCATCGCCATGATGAAATCGTGCGCGGCGGCGGCCTTGGCGGCGGCGACGATCTCGTCCTCGCTTGCGTCCGGCCGGCCGAAGGCGATGTTGGCGCGCACCGTGTCGTCGAACAGCACGACATCCTGGCTGACCACGCCGATCTGCGCGCGCAGCGAGGTCAGCGTCAGGTCGCGAATATCCTGCCCGTCGATCTCGACGCGGCCCTCGCTCGGGTCGTAGAGGCGCGGAACCAGCGCCAGCAGCGTGGACTTGCCCGAGCCCGAGCGCCCGACCAGCGCGGTGGTCTTGCCGCCCTGGGCGACGAGGTCGACGCCCTCCAGCGCGCGCTGGTCGTCGCGGTAGCGGAAGCGCAGATTGCGGAAGGCGACCTCGCCCGGCCCGATCGCGAGCGCCCTGGCGTCCGGGGCCTGCGTCACCAGCGGCGTCTCGTCGATCAGCGCATAATAGCGCTTCAGCGAGGCGCCGGCCTCCTGCACGATGGCGTTGAGATTGCCGAGCGAGCGCATCGGCTGCGCCGCCAGCAGCAGCGCCGAGACATAGCCGGTGAAGTCGCCGACAGTCGAACCGCCCGAGGTGATCCGCACGCCGATGGCGGCGAGCACGCCGGCCACCGCCATGCCGCCGGCGACCTCGAGCAGCGGATCGAGCCGGCCGCGCGCATTGGCGGCCTTCATCTTGACCGCCCGGATCGATTCGAAGGCGTTGGCCGCGCGCGCCTTGAGATAGGGCTCGAGCGAATCGGTCTTGGCGGCGCGCGCGCCCTGCAGGCTCTCGGTGACGAGGCCAGCCATCACGCCGGTCTGCTCCTGCTGCGACAGGGCCATGCGGCGCAGCTTCTTGCCGATTTTACCGATCGGGCGCGCCACCAGCGGCGCGATCAGCAGCACGACCAGCGTCATCTGCCAGTCGATCCAGAGCATCGCGCCGACCAGCGCCACGGCGGTCAGCACGTCGCGCACCGCGATGTTGATCAGCCGCGTCAGCGCCTCCTTGACGAAGGTGAAGTCGGTGGTGAAGCGCTGCGTGAGGGAGGCTGGATTTTCCCGCTGCAACTGCGCGAGGTCGGCGTCGATCAGATGGGCGTAGAGCTGCGTCTGCATGTCGGCCTCGATCCGGCTGACGACGCTGTTGGTCATCACGGTCTGGGTCAAAAGCGAAAAGCCCTTGATCGCGGTGACGATGACGACGACGACCGCGACCGCGTTGACGACGCCGATCTCGATGCCGATCGACTTCGAGACCAGCCGCTCCATGCGCCGCACGAAGCCGGTCGCCTCGGCGGCCAGCGGATCGGCGAAGGCGTCGAACGCCGCCTTGATCAGCAGCGGATAGAAGCTCGTCGTCGCGGCGATGACCACGACGAGCCCCATGATCATCGCCATCCGCGGCAGATAGGCCCTGGCCTGCTCCCGCCAGACGCGGGCGAAAAGCGCGAAAGTGTCGTCGGTGACGCGGCCGATCTTCATGGGCGGGGGGTTATCATGGCGCGTGGGGAAGCGCTACCGGGGCAATTGGCAGTCGGCAGTCGGGGAAGCGCGGAGCGGACGTCCTGCCGCAAT
>JAESFX010000386.1_pt1 | contig 12934 bp, 11 predicted proteins | sample 9269501 | NCBI WGS metagenome assembly JAESFX01 (sample SAMN14515570, study PRJNA621655) | algae metagenome | isolation source: Desmonostoc geniculatum HA4340-LM1 and co-occurring heterotrophs from cave... | place: USA: Maniniholo cave, Kauai, Hawaii | collected 2009-07-28
ATGGTGTTTGAAACTTTGGTCATGGGTGGGGCGATGGATGGAAGAAGAAACTTCTACCCCACCTGGGATGAAGCAATACAGGGGCATCTCAAAATATGCGCTCAAGTTTTTAAATTACTAGAGTGAAAGTGATGTTGAAATTCCCACCCGCTATGAATCCGAATTTGCAGGTTTAGAGGCGCGTCAAGATTATCGCGTCATTAATCTTTGGGAAGTTGATGTAGAAATCGCTTTTACTGGGCCTGTTCCCTCTTTGCTCCCCTTTGTACCAATTCTCAAAGGTGGTGCAGCAGAATCAACAGTGCAACGCGCATTGCAAATTCTCCGCGCCGATGAACAGTTAAACCAGTTAGAAATTGTTATGGCTTTTTTTGCTACCTTCGTATTAGACAGCGCTTTAGTTCAGCAAATCATGAGGTGGGATATGGCAGTATTACGCGAATCTCCCTGGTATCACCAAATTTTCAGAGAAGGCGAACAACTTGGGGAAGAACGAGGACGCCAAGAAGGACGCCAAGAAGGGCGGCGAGAAGAGATACTGTCAAGTCTTGAACTTGTTTTAGAGATAAAATTTGGACTAGAAGGATTGCAACTAATGTCACAAATCTCTCAAATTGCTGATTTAGATAGATTAAAAGCAATTCAGCAGAGAATTAAGAGTGTCAATACTCTCAATGAATTGCGGCAAATCCTTTGAAGAAAGATTCAGAATTCAGGAATCAGAATTCAGAGTCCGACTGGCAGATAAATAAACGGTGAAACACTACACCATATCTATAATTTAGTGCTGCTTCTATGTGCTGAACCCAATCACCTATACTCTGAATTCAGAATTCAGAATTCTGAATTCTGAAATTTAAGCTCCCATTCCAGAATACCGCTTCAAACCAGCACGCCAAAGCAAGCGATTTGCACCCAAAAATATTAATATCCAACCCACCATTGAGAAAAATCCTTGCCATATATCCACAGGTAACCCCACCAAAATACTCACAGGAAAATCAATCAAATAAGGAAAAGGTGTAAACATGACTATTTTCCGCATAGGTTCGGGAAAAACCTCTAAAGGTGCTATCAAACCAGATAAAAATAGATAAAACAACAACCAGAAATTTTCTAAAGCACTAGCGCGTTCTGTCCAAAAGGCGAACATGGCAAAGGTGTACTGAATAATAAACCGCAAAGTAAAAGCTAGTACTACCGCCAATGCAAACAGCAAAAATTGACTCAAACTTGGTAACCAAACAGCTTGAGGATAAAGAATAAAAAATAATCCCACTAATAAAAAAGCGAAGCTTAAGCGGGCAAATCTTTCAGAAATATGCCCTGCAATATGATGCCATACTGGATCGAGTGGTTGTAGCAACCTGGGCGAAAGTTTGCCTTCTACTACCTCTCTTTCAAAGTCCCAAATTACCCAAGCCACGGTAAATTGCCTGACAATGAAAACTGTGATGAAGTAACGAGCAAAATCTACAGGTGATAGCCCAAACTGCCCACCTTGGGCTGCTTGTATCCAGACACCCATAAGGATAATCGGCAAAGTTCCAGCCAAAACCCATAAAATTAGTTCTGCTCGATACTCAACCATATAGGCATAGTATACTGAGAGGAAAGTTAAGGCTTTTCTAATTATCCGCTTCATTTATTCACTTCCCGCAACAAAAATTACCCAGCACTCAGAATTCAGAATTCAGAATTCAGAATTATTGTACAGACGCGATTCATCGCGTCTCTACTCCACAACCCCCGCCTGAAAAACTTGCCCAATCACTTGTTCTACAGGCGGTTCGGTTACTGTTAAATCAATTACCTCTAAATCAGCCAAAATCTTAGATACGGTGCGGGTGAGCGCCTCTCGTGGCACCAGAAAACGCACTGTTCGCCCTTCTAATACTTGCACATCACCATAGGTTATGAGTTTTTCTATGGGTAGAGGTTGGGCTAACTCGATATCGACTTCGCGGTAAGGAGCAAAACGTTCCAACAGTCCATCTAAGCTACCGTCATACATCAGGCTTCCTTGGTGAATCAACAGCACCCGTTGACACAAAGCTGTGATGTCAGCCATGTAATGACTTGTTAACAGTACTGTAGCTTGATAACGTTGATTGTATTCACGCAAGAAGTCGCGCACCGCCGCTTGAGCATTTACATCTAGTCCTAGCGTTGGTTCATCTAGAAACAATACCTGGGGACGGTGCAAAAGTGCTGCCAATAGTTCCGCCTTCATCCGTTCACCCAAAGACAACTTCCGCACTGGTTGGGTAAGTTTGCCCTCTAGGGAAAGCATCTCTGTTAATTCTCCCACCCGCCGCTGGAATTCTTTATCGGAGATATTGTACACAGCAGCATTAATTTTTAAAGAATCCAGGGCTGGTAAATCCCAAATTAGCTGCTGCTTTTGTCCCATTACCAAAGTAATTTTTTGCAAAAATGCTTCTTGGCGCCGAAAGGGAACTTGTCCAGCTACTTTGACTGTACCGCCCGAAGGATGAATCAGCCCCGTGAGCATTTTTAGTGTGGTGGTTTTACCAGCACCATTCGGTCCCAAAAACCCCACCACTTCACCAGGAGCAATTTCAAAGGAAACATCCTGAACTGCTTTTATTGTGCGGTAGGTACGGCGAAAAAAGTGGTTGATTGTACCTTTTATACCAGAATTTTTTACCGCTACAGGATAAGATTTGCTTAGCTTTTCAACAATGATGATTGACATATTTTTTTTATTAGAACTACAGAGAACCATTTCAAAAGTCAAAATGAAAAAAGACTTTTGTTGTCAAGTGATTAGCGATTTATCGTTTGGCATTTAAATGCAGATGAGCTTAAACACAGATGAACACAGATATAGTAGTTTGCAATTGCTTAGAACACAGACAATTCGTAGGGGCGCACAGCTGTGCGCCCCTACCGCATACCTCATTCACATGAAAATCGCTATAAATGATCTGTGTTCATCTTTAGTTCCAAATAATCAAACTCGCGTTTAGTAATCATAAGTTCCCAAATCGGGAATTATTCAGCCAAGAAGCATAAAATTTTACCGTAAACGTCCCGATCGCAATGTACTAATAATTAGCCACAAACCTAATAAACTCGCGGCTGCAAACAGAACACTGCTTAAAAAAGATAGCTGCGCTGTCTGCGCTCTAGTAGTAATAATTGCTGCTCCCATAATTAGTGAACCCACCAATATGCTAAAAGACAATCGGTTAGCAGCGTCGTCCATAGTCCGCCGCACGCCATCTAAGCCTCGTAGCGATAAATTCCACTGTAGGGTTTCGGAGGTAACTCGGTCTAATAATAGTTCAATTTGCCGGGGAGATTGCAGGGACAAGCTTTTAATATCTAAGGCTGTTCTGAGGAGCGATCGCACTGGATTATCCCCCAATAACTGCCGACGAAACAAGTCTGTAATTAATGGCTGAATTTCATCTATGAGATTTACCTCTGGATTGAAAGTACGCGCTACTCCTTCTAAGTTTGCCAGAGTTTTGGCATACAAACCCATGTTGCTCGGTAAACGAATTTTATTGTTACGGGCAACCTGTAATATTTCGTAAATTATTTGACTGAAATTCATTTCACTCAGACTGACATTATAATACTTTCGCAGCATCCGGTCATAATCATTTTCTAACCGCGACAAAATTACTGGCTGAGCCGAATCTGCTAACTGCAAAGTTAACTGAGCGCACCTTTGAGCATCTAAATCTACGATCGCCAACAACATTTCTGTTAATATCTGCTGTGTGCGGGGATCGAGTCGTCCCACCATCCCGCAGTCTAAAAGGGCAACGCGACCATCTTTGAGATAAAACAAGTTACCCGGATGGGGATCGGCATGAAAAAAGCCATCTATATATAGTTGCTGAAAAAATGCCCGAAATAACAAAGTGGTGATTTCTTTACGCTCTACGGCAGGATCTTTATCATTATTGTTGCTTTCCAAATCCGCCGACAAAAACGGCACCCCATCCAACCATTCCATCACCAATAATTTTTCTGTGGTCAAATCCCAATAAATTTCCGCAACTACTATTTGTTTGGCATCAAACCAGCGACTACTGGATAAGTTGCGCCGTAGTTGGTCTGTAAAACCTGCTTCCCGTGTAAAATCTAACTCAGCTTCCAAAGCTTTGGTAAATTCTTCGGCGATGGATTTGATTTCGTAGGTTTGCCCAAAATCAGTACGCGCCACTAAATCGGCAATACCTTGAATTAAAGCAATATCTTGGGCAACAGTCACATCAATTCCCGGACGCTGCACTTTCAGCGCGACTTCTCGACCATCTATTAATGTAGCTCGATGGGTTTGGGCGATCGATCCCGCTGCTACTGGCACTGGGTTAATTGTGCTGAAAGTTTCTGCTAGTGGCTGTTTTAGCTGTTTGCGAATAATTAATTCTATCTCCGACCAGGGAACTGGCGGTACCTCATCTTGGAGAGTTGACAGTTCATCAATGTAGGCGGCGCTCAGTAAATCTGGACGGGTGGAGAGTAGCTGACCAAGTTTGACATAGACAGGGCCTAAATCTACCAAGATATTTTTTAAAACCGCAGGTGTCGGTAGCTGGGGTTCATCAGCTTTACCACCAGTCAGTAACCTTCGCATATAGTCCCAGCCATTGCGAAGGAAGACTTCAATAATTTCTCGTTGACGGGGAACAGTTTGGGTTAGGAACATTTTGGGATGTGGGGAGTGGGGAGGCAGGGGGGCAGGGGGGCAGGGGGGCAGGGGGGCAGGGGGGCAGGGGGGCAGGGGAGGCAGGGGGGCAGGGGGGCAGGGGGGCAGGGGGGCAGGGGAGGCAGGGGGGCAGGGGGGCAGGGGGGCAGGGGGGCAGGGGAGGCAGGGGAAGAAGAACTGTTAACTCCTCATTCAGCACTCTCAATGTCCATGCCCCATGCCCAATGCCCAATGCCCCATATCCCTTTTTCGACATTCAAGTTATAATGGGAAAATAGACTTTTTAGCCTCTGCCAGGGGTTTTAAATTTTACAGCAGGTCGGTAAATCGGGAATCGCTTTGGAGAATTTTCAGGATCTGCTTGATTTCTTGGGTACGTTCTTTTTTCACAACGAGGGTGACATTGCGATCGCGCACAATCACTACATCCTCTAAACCAATAGTAACAACTACATCTTCTGGATTTGAGGCATAAATAATTGCCCCTTGGGTATCCAGCCCCACGTGGGTAGCAAGTTCCACATTGGGAGTCTCTGCTGTTTTCAGTAAGCGTTCGATCGCATTCCAATCTCCTAAATCATCCCAACCAAAGTCAACTGGCAAAACGTATGCTAGACTTGTCTTTTCCATGAGCGCATAGTCTATACTCTTCTTAGGTAACTGGGGATAGACATCAGGTCCGTGTTGTTCTAAAGGTTCGATGATTTCTGGAGCATGGGTATGTAGTTCCTTAAGAACAACCCCCGCCCGAAAGACGAACATGCCACTATTCCAGCTAAAACGTCCCGTAGATAAAAAAGTTTCTGCTATTTCACGGTTGGGCTTTTCAGTAAAGCGGTTGACGTGATAAGCTGGCAACTCATTAAAGCTACCTATTTTTTCACCTTGTTCAATGTAACCGTAACCGGTTGATGGAAAAGTAGGCTTGATCCCCAGTGTGACGATGGCTTCTGTGCTTGTAGCCAGTTGCGTAGCCGCGTTTAATGTGTGTGCAAACGCCTCTTGGTCGGCAATCCAGTGGTCAGCAGGGAAAAAGCCAATCACAGCGTCTTCTCCATAGCGCTGTTTGATTTCTAAACTTGTCCAAGCAACGGCTGCGGCAGTGTCTCTTCCTTCGGACTCAATTAGTAAGTTACCAGATGGTAGATCGGGTAATTGTTCTCGTACCCCTTGGGCTATCTGACTAGAAGTGATTACCCACAAGGAATCCCACCCCGTTCGGGTTCGCCAGTCGCCTGGGTCGGGAAACCCTCCCGCAGCGCTGGACTCACCGCCAGCGAGTGTTAACAAGCGATCGGCGGTTGCTTGTAATAAGCTTCTAGAGCTACCATCAAGACTTAAAAATTGTTTGGGTCGGTCTTTGCGACTTAAAGGCCAAAAACGTTCGCCTTTACCACCAGCAAGGATTACAGGGAACAATAAAGTATTCATGTTGTCATACACGTCTACTGAAGAACATTACAAGTTTACAGTGAGCTTTTCCACTGGCAATATTTGTAGCTTGCATTAACATACTTTTAGGGAGTGGTTCAGTGGGGAGATAATCGTGATAAAACAAGTCGAATGGTCGGAAAATCAGGTCACATCTCAACAGTTAGCAGAGTTTGAAACAGAAGTGCGATCGCAGCAACTTCAACATCCGGAAAATCTGGCAACACCTACACCAGTAGTAGAACCCCAGGAGGAGGTAGAACTCAACCAGCCAGCAAATACGAACCGTAGCGTCGTCGAATCTGTGGGTGCAATTCCTAATCAGCTTTATGAGAGATTGGGCTTAACCATGCCTCGATGGCTGTTGTGGTTCATGACGATTGTGATCGGCATGATTTTATCTGGGCTATTGGTGTCAACGTTAGCGCTGTGGACTCCCTTATGGAGCAATTTAGATCGAACAGATGAAGATTTAGGAACTGCTGGTAAGGACGAGCAAAAAATTCCATTACCAGGGGAGTTATGGAGCAAACTCTCTCAGTACAAGCTTTCACGCCCGATGAATATCCTCATTATGGGGATTGAACCAGTCAGTGGTACTGTTGATGGTTCGCCAGAAAGCTTTGCTGGAAAAAGCGACTCCATGCTGCTAGTAAGGCTCAACCCTAGTGAAAAATCTGTACGGGTGCTTTCGATTCCCAGAGATACAATGATCGCCATCCCAGAAAAGGGAGAAAAGGGTTTAACTAAGGTATCTGATGCCAATGCCCAAGGCGGCCCAGTCTTGGCTGCACGGGTAGTTAGCCGTACTTTAAATAATGCCCCAATCGATCGCTATATCCGCATTTCTACCAGTGGCTTACGTCAGTTAGTCGATCAATTAGGCGGAGTAGAAGTCTTTGTTCCCCAATCAATGGAATACAAAGACTCCAGCAGTCGGCTGTCGATTAATTTGGTCAGTGGCTGGCAAACCCTCAACGGCGAACAAGCAGAACAGTTTATTCGGTTCCGCGAACCAGGTTTGGGAGATTTACCGAGAGTGCAGCGTCAACAAGCACTCATCGCAGCCTTGCTGCAACGCCTTAATAGTCCCACCCTTTTACCCAGGTTGCCTCAATTAACTCGCCTCATGCGAAAATACTTTGACACTAACCTGAAGATGGAAGAAATGATGGCGTTGGTGAACTTCGGTCTGAACTTAGATCGAGATAACTTCCAAATGACCGTTTTGCCTGGTACATTCAGCCGCTTTAGCAAAGACCCTGATAGCTATTGGCTGAACATGACCGGACAGCAAAGCCTGTTGAATGATTATGTTGGGGTAAATGTACCTGGTTTAAAACCAGATATGCGCCGGGTTCCAAACCTCAAAATTGCTATTCAAAATGCTTCCAATCAACCTCAGCTAACTGAAAAAGTTATTGCTTATCTCAAACAGAAAGGCTTTACTAATATTTACAAAGTACCTGATTGGCCAGATACCCAACGTCAAACTCAGATTGTTGTCCAAAAAGGCAACCGACGAGTTGGGGCGGATTTGCAACAAGTCTTAGGCTTGGGTCAAATCGAGGTGGCGGCTATCGGTGATTTAGAATCTGACCTCACAATTCGCATTGGTAAAGATTGGAAATAGTCATTGGTCATTGTTAATTAACAAAGCGCAAAGTCTGAGCGGAGGTTTCTTCTGCTCAGACTTTGTAAAAGAGGACAAATGACAAAAGACAAATATTAAAGTTATGAAAAAGATTTTATTCCGCTTTTTGGGTTTGATTGTAATTTTGATACTAGCATTTTTGTGGATTGTACTTAATCCAAAACCGGCTTTTGCTCAACTCAACACAATCAACTACAACAGTATAAATTTAGAAAATCGTGACTTTTCTCATGCTGATTTGGCAGGTGTAACTTTTGTATCAGCAGAAATGCGAGGGACAAATTTTCAAGGAGCGAATTTAAGCAACGCAATTCTTACTAAAGGAGTTTTATTAAAAGCAAATCTGGAAGGCGCGAATCTGGCGGGCGCTTTAGTCGATCGCGTGACTTTGGATGGTGCTAATCTGAAAAATGCCATTTTTACAGAAGCAACTTTAACCCGCAGCCGTTTTTATGATGCTGATGTCACTGGCGCTGATTTTAGCGATGCTTTAATTGACCGCTATCAAGTCTCACTATTGTGTGAAAGAGCCGATGGCGTAAATCCAGTTACGGGTGTGTCAACGCGAGATAGTTTGGGTTGTCGATAGTAAAAGGTCAACGGGCAATTCTTTTTACTCACAAATAGTTCCTCTTAAAGCAAAAAAATCAGAGGCTAGGAAGTATTTATCCCTAGTCTTTTTTTATTTCTATAAAGAGGCATTTCATCGATTTCTGCTTTAGATCTGATTACTAAATAGATGGGTCGCTAAATAAGTTCTTCGTAACCTAAAACCTTTAGATTGCAATGTTTTTAGGTGACAAAACTGACGGGGCGACAACTCTATTATCAGGCTAATTCCACAGATAGCGATCGCACGCATGACCAGCAGCCACATTCCGGTGAAAACAATACTCATCCTAGCCGCCAATCCAATAGGTACATCACAACTACGCCTAAATGAAGAAATTCGTGAAGTCGAAGCGGCACTACAGCTTTCTAGTAACCGCCACCGATTTCGCCTGTGTTGCAAAGTCGCAGTGCGTATAGAAGATGTTTTCCAAGCCATCCTGGATTACAGACCGCAAATTGTTCATTTTTGTTCGCACGGGACAGCAGACGGAAATTTAATTTTAGAAGATAAAAATGGCAACATCCAACTAGTAGATGCCGAAGCATTAGCAAATTTCTTAAAAATCTTTAAAGATTTTCTGGAATGCGTAATCCTAAACGCTTGTCATTCGGAAATTCAAGCCAAGCTCATTAGCAAGCATATCGATTTTGCGATCGGTATGAAAGAAGCAGTTACCGATCAAGCGGCAATTAAATTTATACGAGCTTTTTATTGTGGTCTGGGTGCTGGGGAATCATACAAATTTGCTTACGAACTTGGCTGTGCAGCCTTGCAACTAGAACGGATGCCATTAACACCAGTTCTAAAAAAAAGAGTTATGAAGCTCACAGATGAACAATTGCAAACAATGATTGCCAATATTTGTGAAAATTCAAATCCAGCAAACATTAATCGGCTACTGATCAAACTGCAACAGCTACCAGGATTACTAAAATCCTCTCATCCGCTGTATTTAGAAGCTTTAGATAGAACCTGGGAATGGGTGATTAAAAACATTTGTGACTTTGAACCGCCTCCTCACCTCACTATTAAAGAAGGTTTGAAAACATGGATTAATGGTTATCTTTGCTGGCGAATTAGAGACTTATATTTACCTAATAATTCTCATCCACAAATCAGTATCTATCAGCCATTTAGCAGTGATAGTGAAGATGGTAGGACTTTGCTTGATGAAATATCAGAAACAGGTTATCAAACTCCTACATTAAATGGTCTTGATGCTTTTGTCAAGCAATTAGAACACCAAAAAATACAACGTATTTTTGCTGAATTTGAAGATTATATTCAACAAGATTCTCAAGGAAAATTGAGGAGTTGTCACCCGCGTAAATTTCCTGATTGTAATTGCCAAGTACTCAGTAAAAGATTGCTATTACAAGATCCAGCACAGAGATATTCTCGCATCAGTAGGGATTTGGGGATAAATGAACAAACCCTTAAATCTCACTGGACAAGAATATGTAAACCTCTGCTTCAAGAAATTCTGAAAACCTTAGGATACTCAGGGAATGAAGAGTTATGAATATTAAAGAACTACCGATGATTGAAATTCCAGTTGGTACGGAAGCACACCGCTTCGCAAGTCAGTTTGCAACAGAACAAGCCACACCTGAGAAAAGTAAGCAAGTTTATTTGAATACGCTAGCTGTCTATGCAGTTCACAGATATTTGCAATGGCTACAAATGAAAACAGATTTAAATCAAGGTGACAGTTGGCATCCGGTTGTGCGTAGTCGCTTGGATGTTGCTGATTTGGTAATTCCTGGTAGAGGAAAATTAGAATGTCGCCCCGTTTTACCTGGAGAAACAGCCTTTGCTGTGCCAGATGAAGTGGCTGAAGACCGGATTGGTTACCTAGCAGTTCAGTTTAGCGATCGCCTAGACAAAGTGGAATTATTAGGCTTTTCTCCTACAGCAGTCGCCGGAGTTGTGCATCTTAGCAAATTGCGATCGCTCGAAGAATTGATTGATGAACTTTCTAAACCAATTCCAGTAATTTTGAGTCAATGGTTGCAAGGTAATTTTGGTCAAATTTGGCAATCTATAAAGGAACTTTTAACACCTCAACCTAATTTTGAGTTTATTTTTCAACGAGCGGGTGTTCAAGGTTCTACAGTATCAAATGTTCAAGGAGTGAAGCTAATTGATGTAGGTACAAATCAAGTAGAGCTACTAGTTAATCTCAGACGCGATACAGAAAAAATAGTAGATATCTTAGTACAAATTAAGCGAGCTAACAATCAACTCCATTTGCCAGTTAATTTAACACTGGCTTTGCTATCTGATACAGGTCAATCCATCTACGAAGTAGAGTCAAGTGATTCCTTGGAGTCGCTGCAACTTCCAAGTTTCACAGCTAACATTGGCGACAAATTTAGTATCCAAATTAGTTGTGATAACTTGACAATCCAAGAAGATTTTCTCATCTAAAATTTCATAAAGCCTTAGAAGGTACTGAACAATATATGTTGATAAAAATCATGCGGTATCTGGGTGTATTTATCTTAGGTATTTGCTTGGTCATTTATTTGCAAGTGCTGAGTAATGCCCAACAATTAGTTTCCATTCATCAGGAGGGTTATCAGGGAATAATTACTCAGGAAGATTATCAGGAAATATTGGTTGATTTCAGCGAATCAAAATTACCCTCAATAGCCGATATTGATAGTTGGGTTCAACAATTATTTACAGAACATCAAATTCAGGATGCACCACAACTAAGTAATTTTTTGAGCGATGACCATGTTTATCGTATTAAAGGTGGTTTAAAGTTACTGAATCGACTCCTAAGCGACATTGAATTCAAGCAATACACTGAGTGTATTGAGCCAAATTATATCTATCGAAAAGCCTCAGTATTCCCAAATGACCCAGACTTTTCTGTACAGTGGAATCTGAAAAAAGAATTTCCTGGTATTAATGTAGAAAAAGCTTGGGCAAAAACTAGGGGTAAAGCTGTCAAAGTTGGTGTGTTAGATTCTGGCATCAATCCCAAAGCAGACTTTGAACTTACAGAAATTTTACTACCTAGTTATGATTTTGTAGATAATCGAAAGATTATCAATCAAAAAGAATTTCAAGATCAAGATCGTGATAATCATGGAACTCACATTGCAGGTATTATAGCCCAATCTACTAACAACGAATTAGGAGTTGCTGGTATAGCTTATGAAGCTGCTCTCTTGCCTTTGAGAGTTCTCAATAACAATGGAAAAGCTTACGCTCTAGATATTGCAGCCGCAATTAGAGTTGCTGTTGATAATGGGGCAGATGTGATTAATTTGAGTCTTGAAGGTGAACATAATAGTTCGACAATTAAAGAGGCTGTTGACTATGCCTACAAAAAAGGCGTTGTTATCGTTGCAGCAGCAGGGAATGGCGGTGTAAATACCCCATCTTATCCTGCTAACTATAAGCATGTTATCGGAGTCGCTGCTTATGATAGCACCGGTAGCGAAGCAGATTATTCTAACTATGGTAATTGGGTAGATATCTACGCACCGGGTGGTTCAATGAGTGAAAACCAATGTAAAACACTCACCAGCAACGGTTTTTCCTCAGGTATTGTGCAAATGATTTCAAAACTCACTCTGAAAGGATTCATAGGTGAATTAAAAGGTTGCCAGGGGACAAGTCAAGCCGCAGCGCATGTTTCAGGTGTTGCAGCCCTTGTGAAATCAGTTTTGAATGAATCACCTTTTTATAACTTTTTTCATAACTCTGTTGATGAGGTAACTAGTATCATTAAGGAATCAGCACGCCGTGTAAATGGAATACGGCTGTTAGATGGTGGTGCAACTAATGAAATGCTACTGTTAGACGCTGGTAAAGCTGTAGAAGATGCTTGGAAAAAAGTCCACCCTCGATTTCCCGTACTTTCTGTGCAAATAATAACCGAATGGCTGACGAAAAATCGTGATTGGCTAATTCCGGTTGGAATAGGTTCCGGGCTAACTATCTGGGGAATTTTTGGCAGCTATAAGTTGATTTCTGGAGTACTAATGACGCTTGTTGGTGGTTTATGGAGCTTGAATCAAGCTATTCATACTAGTAATCTTCTACTTCAAGTTGTACTAATATTACCACTGGCGATCGTTCCTCCAGTACTAATCATATTTATCACGGGTAATTCCCATTTAAAATGGTTAAGCTTTGGCACTGGAATTGGCGCAGTTGTAGTTTTAGCTGGCGCAGCAACCCAACCTAATTTGGGGATAGGGTTACAAATTTTTTCCGGCATTTGTGCATTTCTGCTTGGTTTGTTAGTCCTGCTAGCAATGAAAGATGAAGAGTAGAGGACGCTGTTCCTTAGCTTGTAGAACATCAAAGGCGTAAGCGTCAATCTCTCGATGACGCTTACGCCCAACAAATTTGGGCTTCATCTTCTTAAGTTGATGCTACCCTACAAATTGCTTGCTTTTGACTCTCACCGGACTAAAGTCACGGTGATTCAAACTGTTGTTGCGAATGAGGCTAAAGCCATCATTCTCCACAGTTATCTTTCAAGGGATTAACCCTGTGGGACAGTCAAAAGTCCCCTACCGTA
>JAESFX010000387.1_pt1 | contig 12859 bp, 9 predicted proteins | sample 9269501 | NCBI WGS metagenome assembly JAESFX01 (sample SAMN14515570, study PRJNA621655) | algae metagenome | isolation source: Desmonostoc geniculatum HA4340-LM1 and co-occurring heterotrophs from cave... | place: USA: Maniniholo cave, Kauai, Hawaii | collected 2009-07-28
CGGTCGATACCGAGGGCGATATCTTCGGGAACATGGTTGGACGCATGGTCGCAGACGACGAGTATGCCGTCTTTTGCGGGTTTCCCGAGAATGACCCAGGGATCGTTCATCGAAGCGAAGATGCCATTGTCCACCATAAGGGGCAAGCTTTGGCGACATCGCGCTGTGCCGCGTCTCTAGTCGCTCTCGATGCAAACAACGCGAAGCAGGTCGCGCCAGAACCGGACATGCGAGCAAACAATGGATTGGTTGCAGTCAATTTGGCGAGGACATCGGCAATTTCCGGACAAAGCGCAAGCGCCATCGGCTCAAGATCGTTGCGGCCATCCATAAAATTGTCCGGCACCGGACCGCGATCGACGCCATCCCAAGCCCGAAACACTGCTGCTGTCGATACCGAGACAATCGGGTTGACTAACAGCACCGGCTTTCCGGCCAGATCGCTGTCGATAACAGGATCAAGTTCAGTGCCCGTCCCGCGACCGAAGGCGGTTCGGCTATAGATACATGCCGGAATGTCGGCCCCCAAAGGCGCAAGCAGCGCTGCCAGATCGGCTTCACTCGCACCGATATCCCAAAGGCGGTTGAGCAGTCGTGCGGCTGCCGCTGCATCTGCTGAGCCGCCGCCAATTCCCGACGCTATCGGCAGCCGCTTGTCGAGCGAGATTTTTGCACCGGTAGCAACGCTGAACCGGCTTTTGAGCAATTTGGCTGCTTTCAGAACCAGATTGTCTTCATCGGCAAGCAGAGCGCTGCCGAAAGGGCCAGCCATGTGCAGGCTCAGCTCCTCCGCAAGCTCGGCACTCAGCTCATCCCCATGCTCGCAAAAAGCAAATAGCGTCTCGATATCGTGATAGCCATCGCCACGCCGCCGCCTGACATGCAGCGCGAGGTTGATCTTGGCATAGGCAATTTCGGTATCCGCTGGCATTAGCGTGACGGCACGCCGGTATCGATCTTGCCCGCAAGCCGCGCCAGCGCATCGCCTTCGGCAGCCTGTCTTGCTACGTTCCACGCATAACGCGCGTCGCGGCGGCGTCCTGCGGCCCAATAGGCATCGCCCAGATGCTCGTTAATTGCGGCGTCGTTGCCGGCGGCCTTCGCGGCCTGCTCTAGCAGGGGCAATGCCTGCCGCAGGTCACCGCGCAGGAAATAGGCCCAGCCGAGCGAGTCGGTGATCGCGCTCGATGTCGGGTTCATCGCGTGGGCGCGCTTGACCATATCGGTCGCACGCTCCCGGTCGCCGCCGCGTTCCAGCATTGAATAGCCGAGATAATTCAGCACCTGCGCATTATTGGGTTCGACTACCAATGCCTTTTCGAGCTCGGCCTGCGCGCCTGGCCAGTCGCCCGATTGATCGAGCGCAGATGCCAGCAGCAGCCGGTAGCTTGCCTGCTGGCGGGGTGAAATGTTGGCGCTTTCGGACGCAGAGGCAAGTTGGCGATAGATCGCAATTGCGGCCGTAAGGTCCCCAACCGCCTCTTGCGTGCGTGCTTGCAACAGCTTCATCGCCACCGAATTCGGTGCCTGACGCCCCGCTTCCTTGGCAATAGCCAGCGCGTCCGCTTTCCGTCCCTGTTCAGTCAGTAGCCCGATTTGTGCTTCAGTCGCGGGTATTGCATAAGGCGAGTCGGGCGATATCGACGCAAATTGCACCATTGCTTTATCCGACAAGCCGTTTGCCTCCAGCGCGCGACCAAGCCCAATGCGCGTTGCGTCGGTTTGTGGCGCAATCCAGTCCGCAATTCGCGCCAGAAGCAGGCCCTGTTCGGGCACGTCCTGCTCCACGAGCGATGCCCCAACCCTGCGATACAGCGCTGCAAGACCTTCTCCAGGCGACAACCGGGCAGCGGCTTTTCTGGCAATGGCTATGTCCTCGCCGCCCCAAACCGTCCGCAGCAATGCGTCGGCAAAGGCCTTGTCCCCATTGGCGGCAACGACATCAGCGCTGGTGAGCAGCAGGTCGCGGACATAATCACCTTGCTGCGATGCCATCGCACGCAAGCCGAACCTGGCGGCCGATACCTCACCTGCGGCAAGTTGCATGTAGATGCGCTGATCGCCCGAATAATAAGCGAAGAAGGCGTCTGCCGCCTCGTCCGCTTCTGGAAGATCGGCAGGCTTGCCTTGCGCCAAACGCACCCAGCTTTTCAGCATTGGCGCCATGAACGCAAAATTGCCGCCTTGCGACACTTCCTCCGCCGCCACATTGGCCATAGCCCAGTTTTTCGTCCGGAAAGCGTCGGCAAACAGCAGCAGAGCGGTTTCCGCAGAGCCGCCGTTGCGTAACTCCATCGCGCGCGCAGCCCGGACTGCAGTTGGCATATCGCCGCTACGCACCGCGCTTTCGAACAGCCGGTCTGCGAGAATTTCACTGTCGGGGGCGTCGCGGTACAGTTTGAGATAGGCTTTGACCGCAATCTCGTCGCTCTTGCCGATTTCAGCCAATCTCGCATTTGCATATTGGCTGACCGCATCTTCGGTTTTGGCCGAGGCAGGCGCGGCGGCCGCTAACAGCGCCGCGACAAGGCCGGGCTTACATATTCGGATAATTGGGCCCACCGCCGCCCTCCGGGGTCACCCAGTTGATATTCTGGTTCGGGTCCTTGATGTCGCAGGTTTTGCAATGCACGCAGTTCTGCGAATTGATCTGGTAGCGGGGCTCCTTGCCCTCTTCATCGATCCATTCGTAAACGCCTGCCGGGCAATAACGTGTCGAGGGGCCCGCAAAGTCGAAAAACTCGCTGTCTTTCTGCAATTCCATATTGCGGACCTGCAAATGCACCGGCTGATCCTCGGCGTGGTTGGTGTTCGACAGGAACACCGACGACAGCCGGTCGAAACTGAACACGCCATCGGGCTTGGGATAGGCAATCGGGGTTGCCGCGCTCTTTTTCTTGAGTGCCTTGTGGTCGGGATGGTGTTTCATCGTGAAGGGCATGCGAATACCCCAATTTTCGAGCCACATATTGGCGCCGGCAAAGATCGTGCCCCAGAAATTGCCGAATTTCTCGACCAGCGGCAGGACGTTGCGGACCACGCGCAATTCTTTGTAGATCCAGCTATTTTCGTAACCGCTCTGATAAGCCGTCAGCTCGTCATGCTCGCGACCTGCGGCCAGCGCCTCGACCGCCGCATCGGCAGCAAGCATCCCTGATTTCATCGCGGTATGCGTGCCCTTGATGCGCGGCACGTTGAGGAAACCTGCCGTACAGCCGATGAGCGCGCCACCGGGAAAGGCGAGCTTCGGCACCGACTGCCACCCGCCATCGCTGATCGCGCGGGCGCCGTAGGAAACGCGGCGACCGCCCTTCAGGATTTTCTGGATTTCCGGATGCGTCTTCCAGCGCTGCAATTCTTCGAACGGCGAGAGGTACGGATTCGAATAATTGAGCCAAACCACAAAGCCCAAGGCGACCTGGTTGTTCGCCTGATGATAGAGGAACGCCCCGCCATTGGCGTCGGTCAGCGGCCAGCCTTGGCTGTGTATAACCCGCCCTGCCGAATGCTGCTCCGCCGGAATGTCCCACAATTCCTTGAGCCCGATGCCGTACACTTGCGGCTCCGCATCCTTGTCGAGACCGAATTGGGGCTTCAGCAATTTGGTGAGATGCCCGCGCACGCCTTCGGCGAAGAAGGTGTACTTCGCATGCAACTCCATGCCGGGCATATAATCGGCCTTGTGGCTGCCATCGCGGGCGATGCCCATGTCGCCGGTAGCTACGCCCTTTACCGAGCCATCCTCATTGTAAAGAATTTCGGCGGCGGCGAAGCCGGGGAAAATCTCCACACCCAGATTTTCCGCCTGCCCCGCCAGCCAGCGACACAGATTGCCGAGCGAGCCGGTATAGGTGCCCTTATTATGCATGAAGCCGGGAGAGATGATATGCGGCAGGTTGAACTTGCCGGTCTTCGACATGATCCAATGCTGGTTGTCATTGACCGGTGTTTCGGCCAGCGGACAGCCCTGTTCTTTCCAGTCGGGAATAAGCTCGTCCAGCGCCTTGGGGTCGATCACCGCGCCCGACAAGATATGCGCGCCAACCTCGGAGCCTTTTTCGAGGATACAGACGCTGGTTTCGGGCGATTTCTGTTTGATGCGGATTGCGGCTGACAGCCCTGCGGGTCCAGCACCGACAATCACCACGTCATAGGGCATCGACTCCCGTTCACTCATCGCCTTTGTCCTTTACCCCGCGAAACATTCGGGCCATCGCGTTAAACGAACAGCCTGCGGATATTGCCATGCCAAGCAATTGACCCTGCCGTCAACCGGTGACTGAAAGAGATGATGGAGCAACAGGGGCAGCTTGCCGCATCCAAAATGATCGAATCGCTGACCGGCTGGTGGGAACTGGCCGGGGTCGATGTCGCCGTTGGCGAGATGCCGGTCGACTGGCTGGCCATCAATGCCAAGGCGGAAGCGGTCGAGAGCGCCGTTGTCGCACCTGCTGTTCCGAATGAGCTGCTGCCCGCCGCAGCCGCCAAGCCCGCCGCCGATTGGCCGTCCGATATCCAAGCGCTCAAAGCGATTGTGGCAAGCGGGGTTTCCTTACCCGGAAATGGCTTCGGCACCAGCTTTGTAGCGCCTGTCGGCCCTCCGACCTGTGACGTCATGGTGATTTCGGACCTGCCCGATCAGGACGAGCTTGGTGCCGGAACGCTCGGTAGCGGCGCGACGGGTGCATTGCTGACGCGGATGCTGGCTGCCATCGGGATCGACGTCGCGAATTGCTACTGGACCGCGCTTGCAACCACCATTCCTCCTACCGCCGAAGTGCCTGAAAATGCGCTGAAGGATCTTGCCGCTTTTGTCCGTCACCAAATCGGTCTGGTGAAGCCGAACTCGCTTATTCTGCTCGGCTCGGCAGCGTGCAAGGCTCTGCTCGGCGACGAACTGATGAAAGCGCGCCAATCTTTAGGTAATTTTAACCATGATGGCAGCAACATGGCGGTCCTGACGACATTTCATCCGCGAACCCTGATCGCGCGGCCCGCCATGAAGGCGCAGGCGTGGAAGGATTTGCAGATGTTCGCAAAAAGGGCCGATCTGTGAACAAGAGCAAATTGTTACTGACTGCCTTGGCGCTCCTACCTGCAACCGCGCAGGCCAATACCGCCGAAGGATTTCGCGCCATCGTCTCGGCACAGCCTGCACCGACAGTTCTCAGCAAATCCGAACAAAGCGCCTATTCCGAAATCTACGCCGCCATTCGCGCCCAGAAATGGGAAGATGCCGCAAAGCTCATCGACAGGATGCCCGCCGGGCCGATGGCCTTCATGGCACGCGCCGAACTGTATCTCGCCCCGAACAGTCCGAAGGTCGATGGTGCGCAATTGCAAGCTCTGCTCAACGCCGCGCCTTATTTGCCGCAAGCCGAGCAACTTGAAAACATGGCACGCAAGCGCGGGGCCGCTGCCCTGCCCGACCGCCCCGGTATCCGCCGTTTCTCGTGGCTCGGAGGTGCGCCAAAGCGCGACCTGCCCAACAGCATTGCCGGCGATAGCCTTCGCAACGAATTGCAGGCATTTATCAAGAATGACGATCCGCTATCTGCGGAGACATTGCTGAACAGCAAGGCAGGCGAATTGTCATCTGACGCTTTGACCGAGCTGCGTTACCGCGTCGCGTGGTCATATTATATCGAAAATGACGATGTTTCGGCCAAACGCCTTGCCGGTGTTGCCCGCGCGGGCGGCGGCGAATGGGGAATACAGGCGGCTTGGGCTTATGGCCTCGCCTCGTGGCGGCTGAAGGATTATGCTTCTGCGTTCGAAGCATTCGACGCTGTTTCGCAACAGGCAGGCAATGACGACCTTAAGGCCGCAGGCCTGTTCTGGAGTGCCCGTGCAGCGATGGCTGCAAAGCAACCGCATCAAGTTCAATCACGTATGCAAAGCGCCGCGCAACTGCCTGAAACATTTTACGGATTGCTCGCCAGTGAATCGCTCGGCATGGAGCCGATTGCGCGGAAGGCTGCCAAGGTTTCGAAACTCGACTGGGGTGCGCTAAAAAATGAGGAAAATGTACAGCTCGCAGTTTCGCTGACCGAAATCGGCCAGACCAAGCTCGCCGACGAAGCGCTTCGCCACCAAGCCAAGATCGGCGATGCCCGGCAGCATGCAAACCTTGCGCAACTGGCCGGTTCGCTCAACCTTGCGTCGACTCAATATTGGATGGGCCATTATGGCCCCTCGCGCGACCAGAGCAACGCAATGGCGCGTTATCCGATGCCCAATTGGGAGCCGACCGGTGGCTGGCGCGTTTCGCCCTCGCTGGTTTACGCACACGCACTCCAGGAATCGGCGTTCAAAACAGACGTTATCAGCCCTGCGGGCGCACGCGGCCTGATGCAGGTCCGCCCCGGCACCGCCGGAGACATGGCGCGTGGGCGCGGTATCGGTTTTGCCGCCTCAGAACTCGACCGACCTGCCGTAAACCTCGAATACGGCCAATCCTACCTCGAAAAGCTGCGCGATATGCCAGCAACCGGAGGCCTGTTGCCTAAGGTCATAGCTGCCTACAACGCCGGACCGACGCCGGTGACGCGCTGGAATAGCGAAATCCGCGACAATGGCGACCCGCTCCTATTCATTGAGTCAATTCCCTATTGGGAAACACGCGGTTATGTTTCGCTTATCCTGCGCAATTACTGGATTTATGAAATGCGCGAAAACAAGGCATCGGGCAGTATGAACGGTCTCGCGCAATATCTCTGGCCGAAATTTCCCGACGAAAACGGCAATGTCGTCGCACGCCGCGCAGGAGGTAGCCTTGCCGCTCGATGAAAGTCGCCCGTTCAAGCCGGTCAATGTGGCGCTGCTGACTGTGTCGGACACACGCGGGGTAGAGGATGACACCAGCGGCGATATTCTCGCAGAACGCATCACCACAGCCGGTCACAAAATTGTCGAACGCGCCATTTTGCGCGACGACACCGCAATGATCACCGCGCGGTTGCACAACTGGATCGACGACGAGCTAATCGATGTGGTGATTTCCACCGGCGGCACAGGTTTGACCGGACGCGATGTAACGCCCGAGGCCCTGGATCGTGTGAAGACCAAAGATATCCCCGGTTTTGGCGAACTCTTCCGCTGGCTAAGCTATGACAGCATCGGCACCTCGACAATCCAGTCGCGCGCTTGCGCGGTGCTGGCCCGCGGTACCTATATCTTCGCTCTTCCTGGGTCCAACGGCGCGGTAAAGGATGGCTGGGACCAGATTCTGGTGCACCAGCTCGATAGCCGTCACAAGCCCTGCAATTTCGTCGAATTGATGCCGAGATTGCGCGAAGCTTAGTTTGTTCTTTATATGTTCTAGTATTTGTGCCAACGTTCGCTGGTGCAAAGGTCCTGCTATCCCGATGTCTTCAAAGGACGCGGCGCGCCCGCCAATGCGGTTCCGACTCGCTTCAACCTGAACGAGCGCGTCACCGATGGCGATTGGCTGGACGAACGCGAGTCGCTCGACGGTGAGATAATGCCGATCAAAACGACGGTGACGGAGGAGTACCCGAAGTCGATCCTGTCGTTCAATACGTCACCCGACCTGCCTTTCGACCGGTCCGTCAATGCCTATCGCGGTTGCGAACATGGCTGCATCTATTGCTATGCGCGGCCGACCCATGCCTATCACGACTTGTCGCCGGGGCTTGATTTCGAGAGCAAGCTTTTTGCAAAGCCAAATGCGGCAGATCTGCTGCGCAAGACGCTGGCAAAGCCTGGGTACAAGCCTGCTACCATCGCCATAGGCACCAATACCGACCCTTATCAGCCGATCGAACGAACCTACCGGATTACAAGATCGATATTGGCACTCATGGTCGAAACTTCGCATCCCATAGTGATCACCACCAAATCGGCGCGGGTGGTCGAGGATATAGATTATCTGACGCAGCTTGCGGCCAAGCAGCTGACGGGTGTCGCGATTTCGGTGACGTCGCTTGATGCGAAACTGGCGCGGATATTAGAACCGCGTGCTTCTTCGCCTATGACCCGCCTCGCCGCCGTGCGCAAGCTGGCCGACGCCGGCATTTATGTTCACGTCAACATAGCACCGATCATCCCTGCAATTACCGACATGGAAATCGAGGCCATCGCTGCCGCAGCCGCCGAGCATGGGGCTTCGAGTGTATCATGGATACCCATCCGACTGCCGCACGAAGTTGCACCGCTCTTCCGCGAATGGCTCGACGTCCATTTTCCCGATAGAGCTTCCAAGGTGATGAACCACATTCAGGAAATGCGCGGCGGGAAGGATAACGACCCCGAATTTTTCACCCGCATGAAAGGCCAGGGCGCTTGGGCCGATTTGATCCGAACACGGATGCGGATTGCAGTAAAGAAACATGGTCTCGACCGTTCGAAATGGAATGTCCGCAACGATCTGTTCGTGCCGCCCAATCTGGATGGGCAAATGTCGCTTTTCTAGGAAGCTTTCACAAGAAAGGGGTTTCTTCCATTTTCGAACCGGAAGCCGGGCTGCTGATCCAGAAATTCATCCACCGCTGTGCGGCATCCGCCATAATCATGATAATCGTCGATTATGACGATTCCGCCGGGCGACAGGCGTGCGGCACAATAGTCCAGGCACAATGCCACGGGATCGTACCAGTCGCAGTCGATGTGCGCCAAGGCGATTTTGGACACGCCAGCATCGGGCAAGGTGTCCTCGAACAGCCCCTTGTGCAGGATAACGCGCCGGCCATCTACGGGTATACCATATAGGGCAAAGCTTTCGCTGACATGCTCCACCAAATCTTCGCGATATCCGTAATATTCGTCGCCGCGAATACCCTTCGATCCGCCCGAATCGATCGTAGCGTAGCGCGAACGGGATTTTTCATCGTCCTTCTCGGATGTCGGTGGAGGGATCTGCGCAAACACATCGAAACCGATAAAGCGCTTGGGCGGCTCGGCCTGCTTGGCAAGCAATATTCCGGAGCCTCCCAGCGCGACGCCAAATTCTAGCAGATCTCCCTCCACAGAGCGAGTTCTGCGGCAGGCGTCGTCTATCCGGTCGAGTTTTTCGAAATTGAGATAGGTCAACCTGTCTTTTACGACCTTCAGCGATGTCGGCGAACGCAGCGCGAGCTTCGCACCATAATAGCCTTGCTTGAGCAAATTCATCCTTCCAGCACGAAATCTTTGAACTGCGCCCGCAATGCAACCTTCTGGATTTTCCCCGTTCCGGTATGCGGCAATTCGTCAACGAAAAGCACGCGGTCGGGCATCCACCATTTGGCAATGCGCTCGGCGAGATAGGCTTTTACTGCCTCCTCGCAGACATCGGCTCCCGGCTTCTTCACGGCCACGAGGACGGGGCGCTCGTCCCATTTGGGATGTGGAATGCCAATCGCACCTGCTTCGGCAATACCTGGGCAGCCGACGGCTATGTTTTCAAGTTCGACCGAGCTGATCCACTCGCCGCCTGATTTTATGACGTCCTTGACGCGGTCGGTAATTTGCATGGTGCCGTCGGGATGAAGCACCGAAACATCGCCGGTGTCGAACCATTGATCGGCGTCCACAGTGTCAGTGTCGGCTTTGAAATAGCGCTTGATGACCCACGGTCCACGAATTTGCAGCGCTCCCGAGGTCACGCCGTCGCGTGGGGCGACATTGCCGTCCTTGTCAATGACGCGCAGTTCTACGCCAAAGGGTACCCTACCCTGTTTGCAGACGACATCGATCTGCTCGTCGAGTGTCAGATCGTCCCAATTGGGTGTCGGCGAGCCCATGGTGCCGATGGGCGAGGTTTCAGTCATGCCCCAGGCATGGGAAACGCGCACGCCCACCTTCATCAGCCGCTCGATCATAGCGCGTGGTGCTGCAGACCCGCCAATGGTCACAAGCCGCAGCTTGCCGAGCGAGGCATCGCGCTCAGCAGCGGCTTCGGCATCGAGATGCGCGAACATCGCAAGCCATACCGTAGGAACGCCTGCGCTATGCGTTATGCCTTCGTCGAGCATCAGCCCGTGCAGGATTGGTGCTTCGTTGGTAGTCGAAAAAACAAACTTCACGCCTGCCGCCGCGCCCGCAAAGGGCAGGCCCCAGCTCGCCGCATGGAACATCGGGACGATGGGAAGCAACGCGGCCTGACAGGACAGGTCGAAAATCGAAGGAGAAATTTCCGCCATCGCGTGCAGCATGGTAGAGCGGTGTTGATAGAGAACACCCTTCGGATTGCCAGTCGTGCCGCTTGTGTAGCAAAGCATGCACGGATCGCGCTCGTCGCCGGTCGCCCATTCGTAACTGCCGTCCTGCGCTGCGACAAGCGCACCATAGCTCGCGTCATCGTCGAACACGATATAATGCTCGACGGTCCTCAGATGCGGTTTCAGCCGGTCGATGATTGGCTGGAACGCTGCATCGTACATCAGCACTTTGTCTTCGGCGTGATTCATGATGTAGATCAGGTCTTCGTCGAACAGCCGGATGTTGACAGTGTGGATAACGCCGCCAAAACCGATTGCACCATACCAGGCGGCCAGGTGGCGATGATGGTTCATCGCGAAGGTGGCGATGCGGTCGCCTTTCTGCAGGCCCCAGCCCGCGAAGGCCTGCGACAATTTGCGTGCTTCAGTGGCGACCCCTGCCCAATTGCTCCGTTCGATGCGGCCATCCGACCAGCGGGTTACAATTTCGCGACTGCCATGCTCGCGCGCGGCATAGTCGATTAGGTGGGTGACCCGCAGATCCCAATCCTGCATGGTGCCGTGCATCGCTCTCTCCTGAAATTATTTTCTCTCAGTGCACCAATGCCAAATGTGTGCCCATTGGTGCAAGCTCTACATTGCCCACACCGTCGATGGATTTGATCTGCTCCAACAGCGAAGAATCGAGCTTGTAGCGCCGTCCGAGTACGATGTGGGCCCAACCACCGTCGTCGGTTCGCGTTTTGACTACCAGTTCGCTTTTGCCGCCATGCAACGGTGCGACCAGATGCGCCAGCTCGCGCATTGCCGTCTCGCTACTGACATCCAGCTGCATCTTGAGGCGTGTGACGCTTGTCAGGCTGCTGAGTAGTCTGGCGTTCTTGATTGTAAAGCTTGGCACTTCATCGCCAGGACGCATGTCCATTTCGCAGTTAAGCAAAAGACACTCGGCACCCTTTGCCCATTCGGTGAGTTGGACGCACACGGCTTCTTCGAAACAACGAACTGAAAACTGGCCACTCTGATCCGAGAAATCGGCAACCATGAACCGCTTGCCTTTGCGGGATTCCCGCCAACGGACGCCTTCGATGAGCGCTGACAGGATTGCCGGCCGCCGGACGCCTTCGGGAATCGGCCCGCTTTCGAGCCATGTCGTATACGGCTTTGCACCATGACTCGCGGCCAAGGCGTCGTATTGCGAGCAGGGATGCGCCGAAAAATAGAAACCGAAGGCTTCTTTCTCACGATTCATTTGCTCCCCGAGCGCCCAAATGGCATCGCGGTCGATCCGTAATTTGGCCATGTCCGAGCCCGCCTCGCCAAAGAGACCGCCCTGCCCGCTTTCCCGTGTGTCGCGGGCCGATTGCGCTGCGGCCAGAAGCGTTTCCGCCGCCGCATGTACTGCCGCGCGGTTTGGCTCGAGGCTGTCGAACGCACCTGCTGCCGCGAGATTTTCAAGGCTGCGGCGATTTATTTGCGTCGGGTCCGCGCGGTTGGCAAAGTCGTCGAGGCTGGCAAAAGCGCCGCCGCTCTCGCGCTCGGCGACCAACGCCTCCATCGCGCGTTCGCCGACATTCTTGATGCCGCTGAGTGCATAACGCACCGCCAGATCGCCATTTTCATCCGCCTCGACCGAATATTCGGCTTTGCTGCGGTTTATGTCGGGCGGAAGGCATGCGACATTCAACCGGCGCATATCGTCGATGAAAATGCCGAGCTTGTCGGTCTGATGCATGTCGAAGCACATCGATGCTGCGAAAAATATCTCCGGATGATGCGTTTTCAGCCAGGCGGTCTGATAGGCGAGCACGGCATAAGCGGCGGCATGGCTCTTGTTGAAGCCATAGCCGGCAAATTTGTCGATCAAATCGAACAGCTCGTTGGCGCGATTGGGCGGGATGTTGTGCGTTGCGCAACCGGTCACGAACCGTCCCCGCTGCGCGTCCATTTCGGCTTGCACCTTCTTGCCCATCGCGCGGCGCAGCAAATCTGCTTCGCCAAGACTGTAGCCCGCGAGTATCTGCGCGGCCTGCATCACCTGTTCCTGATAGACGAAAATCCCGTAGGTTTCGTTGAGAACCGGTTCGAGCAAATGATGCGGATATTCGATCGTCTCTTCGCCATTTTTGCGACGGCCGAACATCGGGATGTTATCCATCGGGCCGGGCCGATAGAGCGAGACGAGCGCGATGATGTCACCAAAATTGGTCGGCCGCACCGCCGCGAGCGTGCGCCGCATCCCTTCCGATTCAAGCTGGAACACGCCGACCGTGTCACCGCGCTGCAACAGCTCGTAGACCGCCGGATCGTCGTGCGGCAGCAGGTCGAGATTGATCTCCACACCCCGCGCCGCGAGCATCTGGCTGGCCTTCTGCAAAACCGACAGCGTCTTAAGGCCGAGGAAGTCGAACTTTACTAACCCGGCAACTTCGACATATTTCATATCGAACTGCGTGACCGGCATGTCCGAACGCGGATCGCGATAGAGCGGAGCAAGCTCGGACAATTCGCGGTCGCCTATAACCACGCCCGCCGCATGGGTCGAGCTATGTCGCGGCAGTCCCTCGAGCTTCATAGCAAGGTCGAACAATCGTTTTACCTGCTCGTCGCGGCGGTACTCCTCTCGCAGCTCGGCGACGCCCCCCAATGCACGCTGCAAGTCCCACGGATCGGTCGGATGGTTGGGTACCTGCTTGCAC
>JAESFX010000388.1_pt1 | contig 12631 bp, 15 predicted proteins | sample 9269501 | NCBI WGS metagenome assembly JAESFX01 (sample SAMN14515570, study PRJNA621655) | algae metagenome | isolation source: Desmonostoc geniculatum HA4340-LM1 and co-occurring heterotrophs from cave... | place: USA: Maniniholo cave, Kauai, Hawaii | collected 2009-07-28
CGCTTCCCAAGCTGTAATCACGCGACGACGCAAATCCTCTGAGTAAGATACTGGCATCTAATAAAACAATCACTCTAGCTCGATATTACCGTAACTTGTGGTTCAATTACCTGAAAATTGCTGTAACTATATTTCTGTTCCAGGAACCGTGCGTCTAAATTCATCAATTAACTCATCTAGTTCCTCCAAAGCTTGATTCACATCAATTCTTAAAGTTCCCAGGTTTGGTTGTTCCAGCAGGCTCAGCAAGTAGTCCCGCTTACTTTGCACCACGGCAATTCGTTCTTTTATAGTCTGTAGATCCATTATTTTTTCTTCGTGTTAATTACCTTTAAGTTTAAACTTAACTCATAATCCAACATTCTGGAATACTAAGTAGAGGTGTACATCTGTATGCCCCTACTCAACGGTTTTTGTTCACTTGATGGAGTTGCGCTATTGCAGGCTAATTGGCTAATTGAGAATCCTGCAAGCAAGGTAGGCTCTTTCCTAATTTGTGACTCATAGCCGATGATAATAAAACTAATACCATTTTATAAAATTCCTGCAAAAAATACGTTGGTAGGGGCGTAGAGTTGTATACCCCTACAGGCAATTTATTTGTTGACAAGATTTTTAGAAATGGTATGAGATATTAACAGTTTATACTCATCTAAGCTCATGCTACGCCAAATCTCTTTGGGAACACTCGGTTTAACTATCGGCAGCATATTAACCATCATTGGCTTCGTTGCCTATGCTGCTAATAATGCGACACTCAATCTTGTCGGATTTTTTTACGGGATTCCTCTATTGTTGGGGGGGCTGGCACTGAAAGCTAATGAACTCAAGCCAATACCCTTTAGCCAACCTACCTCACCATCAACCTTAATATTGCGCCAGCAGCAAGCAACTGTAACTCAAAATAAAATTCGCAAAGATATCACCAGATATTGTTATGGTCAAGATGCTCATTTCGATACAACACTTGCTTTCTTAGGTTTGAGTCCCAGCGATGAAGAACGACCAACAGTTACAGGATTGCGAGAAACAGAAGTCAATGGAAGCTACGCCCTAATTTTAGAATTTGATTCACCGCTAATACCAATTGAACTATGGCAAAAAAAGCAAGAAAAGATGACCAATTATTTTGGTCCTGGAGTCGAAATTCAAATAACCCAGCCATCTGAAAACAAAATTGAAGTCATGCTGACGAATAATCAAAAAGAGTCAATAGTCAATATTGGATAACAAAAATAGGACTTACGCACTGTACAAATGCATCGTGATGTGAATTAACGACGCATAGATTGTTTCAGGCTTTTCTTAATTATCCCTCTTTTGTCACTCTCGGAAAACAATAATCTCAGCCTGATTCTGAGACTTTGATTTCATCAAGGTTTGAGGCTTTATTTTCTAACAGAAACTGAAATTTATAGATAAAAGTGGAAATTAAAGCCCTGTAAGCATTTGGGCGATTGGATTTTCCCACTCTGACAAAAGAGGGTTAAGTTGACACCATTGAGCAACGCTGTGCCCCTACGAAAGATGTGGTTTTTAACCTTATTCATATTTGCTATTGATTGTCAATGCGTAAGTATTACTTTTCTAGACGAACTGCATACCACTGCAAATATTGTCCAGGACCAATATCTAATTCACAACTAGTGTCGAGTAAATATTGTGCTTGAGCCTCGACAGCATCAAACTTTTGCAAGTCAGGTGGCAAATCTTGAATTTTGAGTTGCTGGAGAGTTGTTTTGAGCTTTTCTAATAACTCTGATGGTGTCAGAAATTGCTCTGGTTGATTTGTTTCTAGAACAACAAAATTATCCTGCTGATACATGAGTGGATCTGGCATTTTAATATTTCGTGAATTTAGATAGGTTTTGATTGTTTCTGCAAAAAAACATTGGTGATGATTTTGTATAAAAAAATAAATTAAGCAGCAATCCTAAAGGGCTTATAAACATACCCTCTAATCTTTGGCGAATAGACTCAATGAGTTAAACTCAAGTGATTAGGACTTACGCATTGACATAAAAGCAAAAATGGCAGATAGAGTTTTCAAAGCTTTTATCTAGGTTTTTCAATCATATTTTGGCGATCGCCAGCAATCAAAAGCAACCTCCAAAAGCCTGGAACAACGTATTTACGTTGATACACAAAATAGTTCTTTTGTACAGTGCGTAAGTCCTAGTGATATTAACATTTAGTATTAGCTATATTCTAAGTGCAGTTTAGCAATTAGTTTCCCCTATGTAGTTACGTTTTTAAACGAACCACAGAATTCAATAATTAGGGTACAGATTTGGAATTCTCAAGAAAATTGCAATTTAACTTTAATAATGGGGAAATATAACAGTAATATTTCCTCCCATAACCATAGCCGAACAAAAAGGTAGCAATTGTCTTGGTGTTCCAATTATAGATTGTATATGCAACTTAGTTATCTACCGCTTGCTTGGCTCAATAATATTGAGCAGTCTATTCTCAAAAAACAGTTGATTATCAAGCCGAAGACACCCTTGCCACAAATGCTGGCATCGATCAAAACAGCGATCGCTCCCATGCGATCGAATTGCCCAGCCTTTTTCAGGATAGTCCCGCAAGTAGAATGTAACTCATGTCAGGCATAAGCCCATTTCCTCTTTCTAAGCAACCACCACTGATTCTGGTGGCTGATGACGACAAAACCATTCGAGTGTTGTTGCGTAAAGCTATGGAACAAGAAGGTTACCGAGTGGTCGAGGTCAATGATGGTAAGCAATGTTTAGATGCTTACGAGACTATTAAACCAGATATAGTTTTGCTGGATGCTGTAATGCCCGTGATGGATGGCTTTACTTGCTGTAAGCAGTTGCTCCAGATTGCCAGAAATAATTTGATGTCAGCACTTGCAACCTTTGATACTGACTCTGTGCTTGGCAATACTGTGATATCCAAAATATGGGAACGGACTCCCATTTTGATGATCACATGCTTGGACGATGAAGAATCTGTAGACCGTGCTTTTGAGGCGGGAGCAACTGATTATGTTACTAAGCCAATTCACTGGCCTGTGTTGCGCCAGCGATTGCGCCGACTGCTACAGCAAGCGCAGGTATACAAACAGTTAGAAGCGGCAAACCAAGCTTTGCAGCACCTCGCCAACGTCGATGGCTTAACTGAGTTACCGAATCGTCGCCGCTTTGACGATTATTTAAATACTCAATGGATTAATTTAGCACAGGAGGGATGTCCCCTGTCACTGATTTTGTGTGATATAGACTATTTTAAATTTTATAACGATAAATATGGTCATCCTGCTGGAGATGTCTGTTTACAAAAGGTGGGTGCTATCTTAAGCCAAAAGGCGCAAAAACATCAGGATTTAGTAGCGCGTTATGGTGGCGAAGAATTTGCTGTGATTATGCCATATACCCATGCATCTGGTGCAGTTCACGTTGCCGCAGCGATGCAAGCAGCAGTTAGAGATTTGCAAATTGTTCATGACGGTTCTGCGGTGAGTCAGTATGTCACCCTCAGTATGGGACTAGCCACTGTTGTCCCCACTTGGGAATCCTCTCCTTTAGATTTGATTGTGCGGGCAGATAAGGCACTCTACCAAGCAAAAGCTGGGGGACGCGATCGCTTTGTCTCAAGCATTGGGTATGGGGCATAGGGCATTGGGCATTGGGCATGGGGCATGGGGCATTGGGCATTGGGTATTGGGCACAGGGGAGAGACTGCTGCAACTTCTCCTTTCCTCCCCATCTCCCCATCTCCCTCATCTCCCCCATCTCCCTCATCTCCCTCATCTCCCTCATCTTCCCATGCCCCATGCCCCATGACTAAGAAGGATAAACCGGTAGTGTGAAGTGGAACCATGCTCCGTTATTGGGGGCAGAGTCTACCCAAATTTGACCATAATGTGCCCGAATGATGCGTTGGCATAAACAAAGGCCAATGCCGTAACCTTCTGTACCTTCATCCCGTTGCAGGCGGAAGTGATTTTCAAAGATGCGATCGCGATTCTCTACGGGAATACCAGGCCCGGTATCGCCAATACTGAATTGAACTTTTTGGGTAGTACGGTGTAATCCAGCAATACTAATCTTGCCACCTTCTGGCGTATATTTGATGGCATTATCCAACAGATTGACTAGCACTTGCCGGATGCGTTCTGGGTCAGCATATACGTATGGCAAGTCTTTAGGAATATCTGTTTCTAGCTCTTGGGATTTGGCGGTGTAGCGATCGCGCAATTCTTCTAATATACCTAAACAAAGTTTACCTAGCTCTACCTTTTGTGGTAGTATAGGTATCTCCGTGTCTTTGCCACGACCTACTTGTAAAAGGTCGGCAATCATCCGGTCAATAATTTTAGTTTGACTGCGGGCTTGTTTTAATAAATGCGCCGTCATCGAAGGTTTGAGGCGCTGGAATTCCCCTGTTTCTACATTGTAATTAGATTGAAGAGTTTCTATGGCGATCGCCGCAGCAGTTAGGGGATTGCGGAGGTCGTGCGCCAGCATAGCAATCACCCTGTCTTTAAACTGTAGCTGCTCTTGAAGGTTTTCTTTTTCCTGTTTCAAGCGAAAAATTTCGTCTGAGAGGCGGATGAGTTCAGCAGAAACAGCGACGGAACGGATTGTAGATTTGGGTGATGCTGGGCGACCATTGTCGTCTATACGTTCTTGTAAGTCTTCCTGTAATTTTAAGTAGGCGTCTACAGCGGTTTGCCAGCGAGGCCACCAGTTTTTCAATTGCGCTACTATATTACTCCCGGCTAGAATCTGCCGTGGTTCCGGATGGATTTTGATTAAAGCTGGTGTTGCGACTAATTTAAAATGTTCGGCCAAGTAAGGTTGTTGTCCAACATCGATGATTTGCAGTTCAAAACTATATTCAGCCTGCAATTCTTTTAAATAAGCACGTATTCGCTGCACCTGTTGCCGGGACTTTGGGCGTCCATCGACAAAAAGTAGCAGCTGGAGTGGGGCCTCAGAATAAATAGGCTGATCCTGGGAAACTTGCATGTAATCGTGTTTCAGCACTGGTAACAACCTGGCGACGCTTTACAGAAAGTAAAATGGACTGATGGTTGTCGATGGTCGTTCGTTTTTCTTCAATTTAATATCTATTTTAGATTTTTCATACTCATATTCAGATGTGCGTTTTTGACATAGGATATATTTTTTTGAGGCTTTTACCTTCTTTTGGCTGACTTCATCTCCAGGAAACACTCAAGTCCCTTGAATATAAGTCTTAATTTGCCCTAAATCAAAATTTTTCACTACGGTCAGCATGTGAAAACTTTAATACTATGTCAAATCAGCTAGTACAGCAGTATGTGAATATGAGTAGTCGCTTACAACAAGGGAACACTGAATCAAACGTAGATGCTAATTGTATCCGATCTATCAGGTAGCTGTTAACTATTTAGACCAAGTGTGTAGAGTTTTTTTCAACCGCCAGTGCATTCTTTTGAAGTGTCTTTTGTGCCTCTATCCGATCGTTAGTAGGATTGGGAAACAGTCATAGATAATTACTGCCTGGATAAATTGCGAAGGGCACGGTGTTGGGGTCTTACTCAAAGAACCGCTTTGCTATTCCAGAAGAATAGGGTATTGGTTGCTTTGGGGAAAGCTTTGGATAACATACGAGCGATCGCACTTTGAGAGGAAGCACTCACTGCTTTCGAGGTTGTCAAGAAACTCTTGACTACAATACAAGTAGCACTCTCCGTAGAAAATCATTGATAGATACTAAGGAAACTGCTACAACACTTAACCAGCAATTTTAGATTTTAGATTGCCGATAGCAGAGCGTTAGCGTTTCACCGAGCGTCTTTTAGATTTTTTTAGCACCCCTAGTATTAAGTAAGCTAAATGTCTCACCGTTAGTGGCTCAAAACAAATCTAAAATCCTCAGCAACCGAGTAACCTCGTGGTCTGTTTCAATCCAAAATCCAAAATCACTGAACTGCTTTGGATGACCCCTACCTTCAAGAACTAAAAACTTACGCTAAGTTCCTGGAATTGCTTAACACTGGCATTTTTCACACATTTCATTATCCAGCTTACCATCGTCAGATGAATAATCTTCAGAATCGATTTTAAGCCAGCGTTAGCCAATTTCCTTAATTCCCCTTTTTTGATGAGGCTAAGGGGGCTTTATTCATAGTCTATCACTGAAGTGGCTTGGCGATCGCATGAAAAAGCAGGGGAGCAGGGGAGAAGTGACAATAATATTTCCCCTCCGCCCTCCGCCCCCCTGCCCCGCATCAAGCTAGTGTATTTGAGCGTCGCCTCAAGCTTTTGGTCGCTAAACTGTATATTTGACGAATTATCAATCAATTATCTGGTCTAGCACTTGAAAATCTGGATAACCATCCGAAAAATTGAGCATTAAAAGCATAAAACTTTTGTATAGTAACCATTCTGGGTTTATTTGTGTTTTTTTTCGCAAAAATGTTACTTTCGCATAATTTTAGGGAAATCTATAAATAAGCATGGGAATTATCAAAACCTAATGGCTGTAAAACGAAGACAACACGGTAGCTTCTGCTACCGTTTACTAATTTTTTGAGACATCATCATGGCGCTAGGCGCGGTATTGGGGATTGGGGACTAGGGACTGGGGATTAGGGAAGAGTTTTTCCAGTACCGATACCCAATCCCCAATTGCCCAATCCCCATTCCCCAGCCCCATTTAATGAACAGTTTGCGCTAGGGTAGGAGCTGAAACTCAATTTGTGATTTCCTGTGCTTCCTGCTAAACGTCCAGCTGTATTTCTGAGTTTGGCTGTTTTATTCACTTCGTTAACAGCCTGTGCTAACACTCCAGTGGCCAAAAACCTTGAGGAGTCTTTGGCGGCAGATCCTAGACTGCAAAACAATCAGGTTGTCTTTGGAGAATCCCAGAACAACCAACCACAAGCACAGCAAAATGAATCAACAGTTCAGTTACCAGCTGATTTCCCTAAAGATATTCCACAATATTCCAATGCCAAACTACAGGAAGTTACGCCTGGTAGTGGTTCAGAAAACAGAGTTTCGACTCGTTGGTTGAGTTCTGATCCTAGCAACTTAATTGCTAGCTTTTATCGTAGTCAGTTGCAAACAAATAACTGGCAAATTTTGCAACAGCCAACAGATGATGGAGTCGGTGTCTTTGAGGCACGTCGTGATGATTTGCTATTGAAAGTTTCCATTCAGCCTCAATCAGTTACCAAGGCCACACCCAGTCAACCCCAGACAGCTACTGAATTACTGATTGAGTACGTACCAAATAGTAGTACTGCAACAGCACAACCTACTCCGACTACAAATCCTAACAAAACTAATAACGACGTTCCCCAAACAGCAGATCCCCAGTTCATTGGCCCTGTGCCACCTGCAAACTCGACACCACAGCCACCAACCACGGCTAATAACCAAACAACTCCTACAGCCACACCCGAATCTCAGACATTCAACGATCTAAATATTGCACCACAAGAATGGCGACAACACATTGAAGAATTGGCTACTTTAGGTGTTTTGTCCATACAACCAAAGACAACTAAGAGCAATTCTACTGCCACAACAAACCAATTTGAACCCGGTAAAATCGTTACACGTCAGGAATACGCCCGTTGGCTAATTGCTGCTAATAATGCTATGTATGCCAGCAATCCAGCTAAACAAATTCGCTTGGCACCAGAAAGCACTCAACCAGCTTTTAGTGATGTGTCTTCAAAAGATCCTGATTTTCCAGCAATTCAGGGATTAGCGGAGGCTGGGTTAATTCCCAGTCCTTTGTCTGGAGATTCTACAGCTGTTTTGTTTCGTCCTGACGCTCCCCTAACGCGGGAAGTGTTGCTGCTGTGGAAATTACCTTTGGATACTCGCCAAGCCTTACCCTCTGCTAACTTTGAAGCAGTCAAACAAACCTGGGGTTTCCAAGACGCAGCCCGAATTGATTCTAAGGCTTTAAGAGCAGTATTGGCTGATTTTCAGAATGGTGAACAATCGAACATTCGGCGTGTGTTTGGCTATACGACCTTGTTTCAGCCCAAAAAACCAGTAACTCGCGCGGAAGCTGCTACAGCTTTGTGGTACTTCGGAACTCAAGGTGAGGGTGTCTCAGCGGCTGATGCTTTGAAGTTAAAGCAAAGTTAAAGTTGTTTCGTATTTTGTCAAAGATTGTGTAAGTTATAGTATTTACAGACTTTTGATCTCGGCTAGGTATATGTAACCCAGTCAACAACAAGTTTCTCGTCTGGGAGCAGTACCACCCAACCACCGCAGGTCATTAGGTGATAGCGGACACTGCACTGGCGGCGATTGAGGCTAAGTCTGTTCCTGAACCTTCGACAGAGTTGGGGACATTGTTGGCAATTGCTACTTTCGGTGCAGTAGGAATACTCAAGCGCCAGCAAAAAAGTTCGGCACACTTACGACTGCGGGTCTGGTTTTTAGCGCACAATCGTCTCATACAGTTGTTGACGAGTAATATTAATGTGGGATTACGATCGCTTATTTCAAATTATTGCAGAGCTGGTGATGCATCATTCTCCTAGTGGTGCAGAAGCCGAAATTAATCAGTTGTTGATGCAACGATTTACGGCACTGGGTGTAGAAGTTTGGTGCGATCGCGCCGACAATATTATTGCAAAAATCCCCGGCCGAAGTCCAGACCGAGCGATCGCCATCACAGCCCATAAAGATGAAATTGGTGGGATTGTCAAAAATATCGGCGATGGAGGTCGCGTTGAAGTCCGCAAACTCGGCGGTTCTTTCCCGTGGATTTACGGCGAGGGCGTGGTAGATTTACTGGGAGACAATGAAACAATCAGCGGGATTCTCAGCTTTGGTTCCCGCCATGTTTCCCACGAATCTCCGCAAAAAGTCCAGCAAGAAGATATTAGCGTCAAATGGGAAAATGCCTGGATTGAAACGAAACGCACTACGGCTGAACTAGAAGCAGCTGGAATTCGACCCGGAACGCGAATGGTAATTGGCAAACATCGCAAATTGCCAATTAGATTAAAGGATCATATTGCCAGTTACACGTTAGATAATAAAGCCTCTGTTGCCATTTTGCTAGCTTTAGCTGAAAACCTGGAACAGCCGGCTGTTGATGTTTATTTAGTGGCTTCAGCAAAAGAAGAAGTCGGAGCAATTGGCGCATTATTTTTTACTCAAAACCAGCGTTTAGATGCCTTGATTGCTTTAGAAATTTGTCCCTTATCTGAGGAATATCCTGTTAAAGATGGCGAAATTCCTGTACTTTTATCTCAAGATGCCTATGGGATATATGATGAAGGATTAAATGGACAAATACGCCGTTGCGCTCAGCAGTTGGAGATGCCAATTCAGTTTACAACTTTAAGTGGATTTGGTAGTGATGCTTCAATTGCGATGAAATTTGGCCATGTTGGACGTGCTGCTTGTTTAGCATTTCCTACTCAAAATACCCACGGTTATGAAATTGCTCATTTAGGAGCGATCGCTAATTGTATTGATTTATTAAAAACCTTCTGCGAAACTGAGTTTGAGTGATTTGTCGAGGCTTTAATTTGAAGGAGCGATCGCATATCAAAAAATAGCGTGAATTTTTCTGGTTGTCGAAAATGCGCGTAGGCGTAGCCCGTCGTAGACATCGCACAGCAAGATTATTCCTACTATTGATGTGGCGTGAGTAGGATAACTTGCTCTAATGCCTACTTCTGTTTATTTCTCTTTGCTTTCGGTTGAGTAACCCACCACGCCACCATACCAAAGATCGCCGTAGCTAAAACACTCCAAAGTAAAGATGACACCAAGGGGTGAACTGGGTACTTGAAATTTATCTGTGGTGCAAAGGGTTTATCTATATGTTGGGTGACGACACCAGAAACTATTGCACCGCCACCAAAGGCTACACCTAGTACTTGGATGGTGCGTTCTAAAGAGCGATCGCGTTTGGCTTGTTCTAACTCTACTATGCCGCGAATTGTGCCAATCATCTGGTCAAAGAGGTTTTGACGGGGGTAAGATAAGCTAAGTTTGTGTTAATTTGTTCGACAAAGGTATCTTCAGCCAGTTCTAGGAAGTTGGACAAAAATTCTAAATTATCTGAGTCAATGCCTATTTTATTTAGCTTGTCAACATATAAACGATAGTTTTTACTATTAGTTTTAATTGTAGTTTTGTGCAGTTCTAAATCTCTTAAATAATCAACATAATTAAAAGAAATTTCTGGTATCTGGATCTCCCTTGATTCTGTTACAGTAGACGTTACCCAGATTATTTTTCGTTATTGCCCACTCTTGGGGAAAAGTACTGCGGGTGAAAATAGTTAAAGCTATTTGATAGCCAGTAATACCAATTTCCATGTTGTTGGGTTTACTGCTTAAGGGATACTGACTAATCAGACTACTAAAATCACCAATAGTTGAAGCGTAAGGTTGCGCTACATCTGGTGCAACTTCCGTTAGTATATTTGTCCACCACTGGCGCAATATTTCTGCTAACACTCCGTCGAGTTTATCTGTATTCTTAGCCAGCAAGGGGTAAACTACCTGGGAATTACCCCTACTGTCTGCGGTTGCTTGTAGTACCTGCATCAAGAATTGGTAATATGTCTGTATCTCCTCCTCACTGAGAGATTGCAAATCTACTTTATTATCTAGATTCAACGCTTCCCTTAGTTGCATTGCCAAACTTTGCAACCTATTCGCTGTCGTCTCATCCCCTTGCTGTGAAAACCTCTGTGCTACTGCTTCTATTGTCTGCAAGAAGCCAATATCTACTAATTCTTGGTTTGCTGCCAAAGTTTCTTGGAATTCATCGTTAGTAGGGCAATTCAACAGGCGTTGAATGAGCTTGATATAAGCTTGCTGACGCTGTTCATTCATGGGTAAGGGTGTGAGATGCAACTTGATCATGAGATAAATTCGACACCAATACCCTAAATTCCAGAAAAATGTAGAATTTCATCACAGGTGATGTGTGTCTGCCAATCAAAGAATCTCGTGGATAAGTATTTTTTACTTGTGAACAGACAATATACTGATTTTGCGATCGCTTGATTTCCAAAAGATGCGATCGCGTTTTGCTAAGAAGCTTTTGAGTAAATATCAAGCAATACCCCCCGATATAAATTGTCATCTAATCGAGGGGGAAGTTCCGGTGTAATATTGAATTTTAAATTGTTACACTGCTCTATGTTCGTCGCAGTTTTTGATGTAACGACGTAAAACAGAGTTGATTAAGGTTTTATATTCTCCGCTTTGAGCTTGAAACCACTCTAGTATATCTGGCTCAATCTGTACCAATTGCTGTGCTTGAGGTGCGGGAACTCGGAGAGTAGCTTTCTGAAAAAAATCTTCTGTCAATGGTGGAATATCAGAATAGTCAATTTCTTCATCGTTCATTGACTCCAATGCTGTCCAGTTAGTACGAGAGGTATTTCTCAAGTTTTTGTCGCTCATACCGATTTGCCCTTCGTGCTGAAATGATCCGAATCACATTATTTTTGCGTTCTGTCCAAACTACAACGGCTACACCGTTGCCGAGGAAACCTATACCGAACCAACGGTCTTCTCCGTAATCAAAACGATCATCTAACTCAATTAGCATTGGACTTTCAAACATCTCAGGAACATCGGCGAAATCAATCTCATGTTTGCGAAGATTCTCTAAATTTTTCGCCTCATCCCACTCAAACTGCATGAAAATTTAGACACGCTAATTGAACCATCTCTATTATCCTGCATAATATCCCAATACGCTCGGTGTTAGAGATAAAAACTTACGGGGAAGCAAGCTACGCGCAGCCCCTCGTAAAGAAGTGCGGGCTACGCCAACGCATTTATCAATTTGGCGATGCCTACGGCGGGCTACGCCAACGCATTTATTGATTTAGCATTCGCATTTGTTATTTCGGCTTACAACTTCAGGGCGACTCACATTTAATTGCAAACTAACCTGTTAAATAAAGATACAGAAATAATCGTTGTATTTAGCAAAGTTTGCGCCTGATTAAAATCAGAATCCCCCGTAATCAAAAAATCTGCTTCAGCTGCCATAGCACAAGCTAAAAACTTTACATCTTTTGTGTCTCTTGGAAAATCAATCGACACATTTACATCAATTAGCGTCGTAAATGTATCAATAATTTCAAACCATGACGCTCTCACTTCATCTGTCAGTTTAAACTTCGGGCGACTTAATACCTCTTTATATTCCGCTACAATTTCAAATAAAACAATCCATTCCCAGTCGGGATTATCAAAAATAAAATGACCCATCGGGCGAAAGACTGAACATCTCGTAATTTTTTAAGAAGTTCCACTCGACAGCGGTTCTATCGGCAAGTCCCGAATAATCAACTTGGTTCATGTCTGCGGCCGAAATTGCACTTGGCAATGACGGCAGATGTCGCCTAGTTTTATCCTTGTCGTCTTTCTTGGGCTTTTTGTCGCTGTTTACTGGGGTTTTAGTGCCGTTATGAGTGGCTTCTAGTTCTTGCATAGTCATTGCATAAAGGTATGATGCACGGTCTTAAGTGGGATTTACAGCAATTTTCAGGTAAATAGACCACAGTGGTTGAACCAACCGAAGGCATCATCTTCGGTAATATAATTTACAGCAAGAGCCATTGCTTGGTCGAGTAATTCCAGTGTGCGTGCCTCACGGGA
>JAESFX010000390.1_pt1 | contig 12249 bp, 8 predicted proteins | sample 9269501 | NCBI WGS metagenome assembly JAESFX01 (sample SAMN14515570, study PRJNA621655) | algae metagenome | isolation source: Desmonostoc geniculatum HA4340-LM1 and co-occurring heterotrophs from cave... | place: USA: Maniniholo cave, Kauai, Hawaii | collected 2009-07-28
GACGGTATCTGATCTCCAATTCATCCAGGCTAAGATGCTCCTCGATTTTGATTTGTTTCGGCATTGCGATCGCTCTTTGACTGTACCCTTCTTCTATATTATGGTTCATTGCCCGGACACTATATAACATCTGATGCGGGATTAACACTGATTGCGGAACTAGATAGAAAAAGAGAAATAACATCACGGCTGGCAGCATGTTTTAAAGATTACCGAGAACCAAACAAAATTCTGCATCAAGTTAATCACTTAATTGCACAAAGAATATATGGCTTAATCATGGGCTATGAAGATGTCAATGACCATGAAAATCTACGTCACGATGCGATATTTGCGCTCTGTGTGGGAAAAGTGATGAATTCCTCACCTGAATCAATTACATTGGCCGGAAAAAGTACCTTAAATCGGATAGAACATTGTCCAGACAACGTATCTTCAAGGGTTGAGAGTCGATATCACCGGATTGAACATGATGCATCAGCCATAGAAACACTCTTAGTTGAGATATTTTTAGAATCTTATCGAAAGCCACCAAGACAGATAATTTTGGATTTAGATGTTACCGATGACCCCGTACATGGTAATCAAGAAGAAACATTTTTTAATCCCTATTATCGGGGATATTGTTATGCTCCACTTTACATTTTTTGTGGTAAACATTTACTGGCAGCAAAACTTCGCGCATCTAACGTAGATCCGGCATCTGGGGGACTAGAAGAATTACAACGAGTCATAAAAATAATCCGCTCACGATGGAAGAATGTAAAAATTATTATTCGGGGAGATAGCGCTTATTCAAGAGAAGATATTATGGCATGGTGTGAATCTCAAATTGGAATTGATTATGTGTTTGGGCTGGCACAAAATCCAAGGCTAATTCAGGCAACCAAGTCAATACAGCATCGCGCATCTCAAGAATACTCAGAAAGAATTCAACCCATAGTTGAGTTTTTTGAAACCTTATTTCCTCCATCACCAGATTTAAAAAATGAGGCAGCAGCATTTATTGACAACTCAGTTTGGTATTGTTCCCTTGACTATCAAACACTAGATAGTTGGAGCCGTAATCGTCGTGTTGTCGCCAAAGTTGAGTATAGCTACCAAGAAGTCGATACTCGCTTTGTAGTAACTTCGCTGCCTATTCATAAAATCCCACCCGGACGACTCTATACTCAAAAATATTGCCCGCGAGGCAACATGGAGAATTGCTTAAAAGAGCAAAAACTCGGGCTAAAAAGTGACAGAACTAGTACTCATACATTTGCAGGTAATCAACTACGTTTATGGTTTTCTTCGATTGCCTATGTTTTGTTGAATGCCCTGCGAGAGCAATGTTTATCAAGCACGGAGATCAAAAATGCAACTGTTGAGACTATACGCACAAAACTATTGAAGCTAGGGGCTGTTATTACAGTTAGTAAACGACGTGTTTTCATCGCAATTAGTAGTGCTTGTCCTTATAAGGAGATTTTCGCAAAGGTTTATAAGCGTTTATCTCAACTGCCTTCTCCTGGTTAATAATGACCTAATTTCATTCATAAGTCATAGCTGTTTCAGATTTTTTATAGCTGATTTTTGGGGTTAATTTACTTGATTTAACCTGATGAATTGGCTTGTCAATTTTTATGAGGAGAAAATTATTAGGTCAGTATTATTCAGTTTTCCTGTATTTAATATAACTTTAATCATTTCGTTTTTTACGTTGAGTTACCCACGCTCTGGACGTATTTTGATGACGTATCAATTAAATTATCCTAAATCTAGCTAATCCAAGTGTTTTTTCCTCACTTGTGAGAAATGCGGGTTTACCATTAACTCCCAATGGCAAAGTCGATCGCCAGAGTTTACCAGCACCAGAACAAACACAATCTGAAGATGAAAAAATGGCTCAAATTATCAAAATGCTGGAGGAACTTTCAGAAGATGAAGTCAAAGCAATGCTTTCCCAGAAAAAGTTATCGATACAAACTTAGTACAACACTTCATTAATTACTAGCGAATTCTCTGCGTACCTTTGCGCTTACCTCAGCGCTCCTACCCTACGGGAAGGCGAAGCGCCTATGCGTTTAAATTCCAACCCTCAATTCCCTACGATTTTACGCAAAAACCATAAATAGCATTGTTTGAAAATCCCCAAAAAATCTAAAATCCAAAATTGGCATGAGTGATGAACTTTTAAAGCGTATTGAATTGCTTTCAACAGAAAGGCGTGAACTTCTGGAAATGCTGATGAAGGAAGAAAGCACAGAAGTACAAACTAACTATGTGGCTCCCCATACACCAGTGGAAGAAGCACTTGCTACCATCTGGAGTCAAGCATTGGGAATTAAGCAGGTAGGTATTCACGACAACTTTTTAGCTCTGGGAGGAGATTCAATTCAGAGTATTCAAGTTGTCGCCAAAGCTCATCAGTTAGGTCTTCAATTTAGTACCAGTCAGTTATTTGAGTATCCCACCATCGCAGAGTTGGCAACAGTTGTGGATACGATTCCGGTGCGTCAGGCTCAACAGGAGCCAATCAAGGGAGCAATACCCCTGACACCTATACAAAAGTGGTTTTTTGAGCAGAACTTTCCAGAACCTCACCATTGGAACCAAGCGGTTCTACTAGAATTACAACCAGGACAAGACCCAGCTTTGCTAGAAAAAGCGTGTCAGAAGTTGTTAGAACATCATGATGCGCTGCGTTTGCGTTTTGAACAAAAACAAGGAATCTGGCAACAGGTGAATGAAGGTTTGGGAGAAAGAGTAGCTTTTGCTCAATTCAACTTATCAGATGTGTCTCAAACAGAACAAAAATCTGCCATTGAAAAGATAGCATCTGAACTACAAAGCAGCTTAAGTTTATCCCAAGAGCCGTTAATGAAAGTTGCTTTTTTTCATCTCGGTTCTCATCAAACCAGCCGCTTATTGTTGATTTTACATCACCTGATAGAAGATGCCTTTTCCTTGCGGGTACTTGTAGAAGATTTGCAAACAGCTTATCAGCAACTTCAGCGCCAAGAAATTATTAATCTTCCACCTAAAACGACTTCTTTTCAGCAATGGTCTTGTCTGCTGATGAACTACGCTAACTCATCAGAACTCAAACAAGAGTTGAATTATTGGTTGACAGATTCAAAACAAATTAGCTCTTTACCTGTGGATTTAACAGGAGGTGCGAATACTGAAGCCTCGACTCGCATCTTATCGGTATCTCTCACACCAGAAGAAACTCGTATACTGCTGCAAGAAATTCCGGCAAAATATCATACCCAAATTAATGAAGTGTTGCTAACAGCTTTAGCACAGACTATTTCCCAATGGACAGGGATGGATAATTTGCTGATTGACTTAGAAGGACATGGACGTGAAGAAGTGATTTCGGGAGTGGATTTATCTCGTACCGTGGGCTTTTTTACATCCGTATTTCCTGTGTATTTGAGTATAGGAAAGTCTCAATCAGCCATTGATATCTTAATGTCAATGAAAGAACAAATTCGCCGGATTCCGAAGCGGGGAATAGGTTATGGTTTGTTACGTTATTGTTGCGAAGAGCAAAGTGAGGCAGGAAAATTAAGTACACTTCCCCAAGCTGAGATTATTTTTAATTACTTAGGACAATTCGATCGCGTTTTTGGAGAATCTTCGACTTTCCGATTAGCTAGTGAATCCCCAGGTGCGACTATCAGTCCTAGTGCTAGTCGTTCTCACCTGTTACAAGTGATGGGGAAAGTCATGGGAGGACAGCTAGAAATCAGTTGGGGATATAGCGAAAATATTCATTTGAAATCCACCGTAGAACAACTAGCTATTGACTTTATGGAGGGATTGCGATCGCTAATTGCTCTTTGTCAATCTACAGATACGGTAAATTTTACACCCTCAGACTTTCCCGAAGCCGAATTAACTCAAGAAGAACTCAATCAGCTTTTACTCAACCAATAAGGATAAAAATCTCAAATCAACTCTTCTCAAATCTTCCTCTGGAGCGCCTCTGCATGAAACCATTTCCCACTCAGCAACGCCAAATCTTTAGATATGAACCCTAAAAATATCGAAGATATCTACACACTCTCACCTACACAAGAGGGGATGTTGTTTCACATTCTTTACAATCCCGGCTCTGGGATGTATTTTGCTCACCAACTGTGCATTTTACATGGAAAATTTAACTTCTTTGCCTTTGAGCAAGCTTGGCAGAAAGTAATAGCTAGACATCCAACCTTAAGAACAGCTTTTGTCTGGGAAGGAGTTAAAAAACCAATTCAGATTGTTCACCGCCAAACAACATTATCAATAAGTCAGTATGACTGGTCTGAACTTTCTCCTAATGCTCAAGAAGCGCAGTTACAAGATTATTTACAAGCAGATAGAAAGGAAGGTTTCAATCTTTCTCAGCCGCCCTTAATGCGTTTAGCAATCATCCGAATAGCAGCAAACACTCATCAGCTAATTTGGAGTTGTCATCACTTAATTTCAGATGTCTGGTCTGATGCTATCCTGCTTAAGGAAGTTTTTGCTTTTTATGAGGTATTTGACCAAGGTAAAAATATTGATTTACAACCAAGCCGCCCCTATCGAGACTATATTACCTGGTTAAAACAGCAGGATTTAACAGAACCAGAAATATTTTGGCGGCGAGAACTTCAGGATTTGAGAATCCCTACCCCTCTAGGAATAGACGAAAATAACATTAAATTATCTGCTCAGGAGGAACGTTATCCTCAACAGGAAGTTGAATTTTCTCTGACTACCACAGAAGCATTAGTTTCTCTGGCAAAACAGGAACATTTAACCTTAAATACCCTATTAATGGGAGCTTGGGCTTTACTTTTAAGTCACTATAGCAGCAACAAAGATGTTGTTTTTGGCACGGTTTTGTCTGGTCGTCCAGTTACCTTGACAGGAATTGATGCTATGGTTGGGCTTTTTGTCAATACTTTACCTATAAGAGTAAAAATAGCTTCTGAGGATTTGCTTTTGCCTTGGCTGAAATCTCTGCAAATCCAACACATAAATTTACGTCGATATGAATCTAGTCCCTTAGTACAAGTTCAGAGTTGGAGTAATGTACCTAAAAATTTGCCTTTATTTGAAAGTATTTTAGTAGTTCAAAACTCCAAAGTAGATATTTCTCAATTAGGTACACAAAACTTAAAAATTGATAATATTCGTTCGTTTGCGAATACTCATTATCCTTTAGCGATTGTAGCAATACCCGGTGCAAATTTAAGGCTACATCTGCTCTATGATTTACGCCGCTTTTGTGGTGTGAGGGTTGCCAAAGTATTGAGAAATTTTGAAGAAATTATTAAAGCGATGGTCACAAATCCTGATAGTCAATTGGGGAATTTAATCAGAATCATTGATGAATTTGAGAAAAAGGAAAAATCTCAGGCTTTAGAAGCACGTCGGCAATTAAATGCTAGCAAGTTAAAGAGTATTAGACCAAAGGCGATCGGATTATAGCAAGTGTGTTTGAGTTATGAGAATTGTTTTTTTTAAAGAACCACTCCAGACGCAGAGAACACAGAGAAGAAAGGAGAAGGAGGGTTTTTTGTAAGTTTTGAATTATATAGAGGTGTGATTTATGTGCGGTATTGTGGCAATGTTCTCGAAAGGAGAGCCAATTTCAACAGAGGGGTTAACAAAAGCAACGCAGAGGTTAAGCTATCGTGGCCCAGACAAACAGTCTCAATGGATAGCTGCTCATCAACTAGTTGGACTGGGACATACGCGGCTCAGTATTATTGATTTGAGTACAGGAAACCAGCCCATTGCAAATGAAGATGGGCAATTACACGTCATTGTCAATGGCGAGTTTTACGATTTTGAACGAATTAGGTGTGAGTTGAAACAAAAGGGACACCGATTCAGTACTTATTCTGACAGCGAGATTGTTCTCCATTTATATGAGGAATTTGGGACACAATGCCTACATCATCTCCGGGGAGAGTTTGCATTTATACTGTGGGATGAGTCGAAGCAGCTGCTTTTTGCTGCCCGCGATCGCTTCGGTATTAAGCCACTTTTCTATACAATTGTTGGTGACATCCTTTATTTAGCATCGGAAGCCAAAGCTTTATTTGCCGCAGGTGTTCCGGCTCGTTGGGATCAGGAATCATTTTTTCAACAGTTATTTCTTTACGCAAACCAAGACCGGACATTATTTGCAGGTGTCTATCAAGTACCAGCCGGTCATTATCTTCTAGGAACACGCCACGGTGTAAAACTTGTGCGTTATTGGGATCTTGATTACCCAACAGATGATGATTCAAAACCACGATACACAAATACTGAATATATTGAACAAATTCGGCACAAATTGGAAGAAGCTGTTAAAATCCGGCTACGCGCTGATGTGCCAGTAGGTAGTTTTCTCAGTGGTGGACTTGATTCATCTGCTGTCTTAGGTATAGCAGCAAAACATAGTTCACAGCCAGTTCGGGCTTTTACTGTCACCTTCGATGAAGCTGGTTACGATGAAGAAGCAATAGCCCGCGAGACAGCAGCACGAGTAGGAGCAGAGTTTCAGCCCATTCTCCTCAAACAATCTGATTTTGCTGACCATATTACTGATGCGATTTGGCACGCCGAGACGTTAGATACTAACTCCCGTGGTGTTGCCAGATATTTACAAAGTCGCGTGGTACATGATTCAGGTTATAAAGTTATCTTATCCGGCGATGGTTCTGATGAAATATTCGCTGGATACGGTCATGTAAAACAAGACTTGCGGCTGAATCATACAAAACAGGAATTAGAAAATACTTTACCCAATAGCACGCCCGCTTTCTTAGCAAGCGTCCAACAAACCTTGGGGTTTGTGCCATCTTGGTTAAAAAATGTAGCTGTAGATAGAGCTTTTTTTCCTGTTTTACTTGCACCTGATTATGCTTTGAAATTTGCTAAACAAGATGTTTATCGCCTCTTTTTAGAACAGTTTGATTTTCCCGGACAACTTGCCGGACGCAATCCAATTATTCAATCATTATATTTGTGGTCTAAATCAATTTTGCCTAATTATTCATTATTTGCAGAACGTTTAGAAATGGCACACGCTGTTGAGATTCGTGTCCCATTTTTAGATCACCATCTCTTTGAGTTAGTGCGTGAAATATCAGTTTCGCTGTTAACTCATGGAATGCAAGAAAAATATCTACTCAGGGAGGCGGCTCGACCTTTTTTGACAGATACAGTTTATCACCGTCCAAAGCATCCTTTTACTGCTCCACCTGCTACTTTGACAAGCAACAATCGCCTGTACACATTAATGCAAGAATCTTTACGTAGTTCAGTTATGGCATCAATACCATTCTTTGACCAAAAAACAGTTATTGCTTTGTTAGATAAACTTCCCACAATGACAGAACGTCAACGTATTGCCCTAGATTCAACCTTATTAATACTTTTATCTACCTATATTCTTCATACCCAATATCATTTGTAATTCTTTTCAGATTTTATATTCACAAAAAAGAAACTTAAATATGAATACTTCCTCAAAAAGCTTACCAAACAACTCAGATGAGAGATTAAATGAATTCCTGAGAATCGTCAAAGGATTACAAACGCGCCCACCAACACAGCCTGGGCAAAATCCCGATTTCTTTTATCCGGGATTGACTGCTAAACCTTGGCACAATGCTGCTGATTTTGAATGGATACAAACTCTAGAAAACTCATTTCAAATAATTAGAAATGAACTATTTAATTTAGGTAACAAAAAAGGTTTTGTATCATATATGCAACCAGAAACCTCTGACAATTATAGACAACGTACTGACTGGTTCCAATACTATTTTTACCTGCAAGGCAGAAAATTTGAGGAGAACTGTCTTCAGTGTCCAGAAACAACAAAACTTCTGGAAGCAATTCCCAAACGCACGGGAGTAGCCTGTTTTTCTGCCTTAAGTCCAAACACAATTATAGAACCACATTGTGGCCCGACAAATGCCAGAATTAAATGTCATTTAGGCTTAAAGATACCTTTGGGATGTTCTATCCGTGTTGGAGACGAAACAAGAACATGGGAAGAAGGAAAGTGTTTCGTATTTGATGATTCTTTTGAACATGAAGTCAGGATTAATGCTACCTCAAGTAGAATTGCTTTGATTGTGGATGTTTGGCATCCTGAACTGACAGACAGTGAGGTTAAGGCTCTTGAGTCACTTGAGCAAACTGAATTTGCACAGTATATCCAAGAAGGGTGGCGAGTAGTAGATGAGACAAAGCCTCACATCCTAACAAAAGATTGGTGGAGAGATTGAGAATTCAGGAATCAGAAGTCATATTTGATTGATGATTGTTTAATTACTAGAAAAATAATTCATTTACCAATTGTTTTTTCCATATTCAATATAGGATAAATCGAGCAAATGCAAACTGATATTATTGAAGGATTTAAACTCTCACCTCAGCAGAAACGTCTCTGGTTGCAGCAGCAGAATAGTGTAGCTTATCGCGCTCAGTTAGCTATACGAATTGAAGGTAATCTTAATATTCAGCGTATACAAGAAGCCTTACATCAGCTTGTGGAACGACATGAGATTTTTCGGACAATTTTACAAGCAGTAGATGAAATAAAAACACCAGTTCAGGTAATACAAAAATGCCATAAGAATATCTCATGGCGATATATTGATTTAAGCGGATATTCAAAGGAGAAGCAACAAAAGAGAATTAATGATTTTTGGGCGGAGGAGAGTAGATATATTTTTGATTTAAAAGAAATTTATATTTTACGTCCTACTCTAATTACTCTGTCTCAACAAGAATATGTTTTGGCGATCGCTTTACATTCTCTCTATGCTGATGGGTGGACTTTGAACAATTTAGTCAGAGAAATTATTACTTTATACAAAATCCAGAATCAGGAATCGTTAGCTGCACCAATTCAATATATTCAATTCTCGGAATTGCAAAATGAATTAATAGAATCGGTGGATTCTCAGACAGCAACCAAAGAATGGCGTAGCCAGAATATTTCTTCTCTACTGAATCTTAAGCTGGTGATGGAAAATCAGCTTTTGGAACCAAGAGAATTTGCACCCAAAGTTTTCTCATGCACTGTTAATCATGACTTGGAGATGAAAATTAAAGCAATTCTCCGGGAACATAATATTTCAGGTGCTGTATTTTTTCTAGCTTGTTGGCAAGTATTAATTTGGCGACTAACTGGAGAATCAGACTTGATAGTAGGAATTACCTGTAACAATCGAGTTTATGAAGAACTCCAAGACATGATGGGACTGTTTGCTAAGTGCTTACCAGTTCACTGTTGTTTAGAAGAAAACGATAAATTTAGCGAGGTTATTAAAAAGGTTAGCGAAGCTATAGGCGAAGTAGAAGAATGGCAAGAGTATTTCTGTTGGGAACAACTATTCAATGAAGCTCATAATAGAGAAAAATTATCATTTTTCCCATACTGTTTTGAATTTGAGGAACGTCAAACAAGTTATTTAGCCGATGAAATTTCATTGACAATTGATAGAAAATATGCCTGTTTTGACCAATTCAAAATAAAGTTGTCTTGTATAAATATAGAAGGTGGCTTGACTACAGAATTTCACTATGATTCTAGTTTATTTTCAGATGCATCAATTGAAAATTTAGCAGAACAGTTTTATACATTATTAGAAAGTGCTGTTAGCAAGTCAGATATATTAATTAACGAGTTGCAAATTCTCAGTGCAACCGAGCGTCAAAAACTGTTAGTTGAATGGAACGATACAAAAGCAGATTATAATCAAAAACAATGTCTGTATCAGTTATTTGAGAATATTGTGGAACAAACACCTCATGCAGTAGCGGTGGTGTTTGAAGATGAACAACTAACCTACAGTGAACTCAATGCTAGAGCAAATCAATTAGCACATTATTTACGACAACTGGGAGTCAAACCAGAGGTATTGGTAGGGATTTGTGTAGAGCGATCGCTCCCTATGATAATCGGACTATTAGCCATCCTCAAAGCAGGTGGAGCATATGTACCACTAGACCCTAGCTATCCTAAAGAACGACTAGAATTTATACTAGAAGACACTCAAGCACCAGTGTTGCTAACGCAAGCATCGCTTCTTTTGGCAATGCCGCAACACAATGCTCAAGTAATTTGTTTAGATATTGATTGGCATTTGATAGCCCAACAAAGCCAGGAAAATTTATTCTGTGAGCTAACTACTGACAACCTAGCTTATGTCATCTATACTTCTGGTTCAACAGGTAGACCAAAAGGTGTAATGATTAAACATGCTAGCACAGTTGCAATGTTGGATTGGGCAAACAAAACCTTTGCGATTGAAGCTATGCAAGGAGTTTTGGCATCAACATCGATTTGCTTTGACCTTTCGGTTTTCGAGGTGTTTGTTCCTCTGTGCTGCGGTGGCAAGGTGATTTTAATCGAGAATGCACTATATTTATCGACTTTATCAGCAGCTAAGAGTGTAACTTTGATCAATACTGTCCCAAGTGTAATTTCACAGTTACTTAGAAATAATAGTATTCCAACTTCAGTCCAGATTGTTAATATCGCAGGAGAACCGCTTCACAATCAACTCGTACAACAACTTTATAAACAAGATAATATCCAACAGGTATTTAACCCAGGGCAAACGCACCTTATTTCCTAACAAAAACTAATAAGGATTTCAAAATCATTTATATAAATGCAAAATTTGGCAAAAAGATAAATAGAATAAATTGATTCTTTGCTAACACGTAAATTAGCTTATCTCTAATGAAATAACTCTTATCTAAGAATAAATAAGCTAACTATTCAGCCATGAACAAGTAAGCTTATCCCTAAAAATAAGTAACAATCATAACTAAATTATTGACAAGCTAATTTACGCTAAAGCTAAAACTCTTTCTAAATATTTATTGTCCATTGCTGCCAAGAACTGTTTATTCTTGATTCCCCGTTTGACCCGCTTTTCTTTACCTAAAAGGTTAACTGCAATCTGCCGCAATATTGCAAAGTTTTCTGGAGCGTTATTTTTTCTAATCCGACAGTCATCTTCTTTTAAAGCTACATCCAGTACCCAATGTAATGAATTTTCTATCCCCCAATGACTACGAACACAATGAGCAAATTTTTTGGCATTATCTTCAAGACTACTAATAAAATAACGGGTCTCTACTGTTGTTTTACCATCTACTTGCCGGACGGATTCTACCATCCCAATACTCTTAAAGTTTGACCAAACTGAATCAGGGTCAAGCCGAGATTGAATTCCTGATAACATTGCGTAGTGGCGGATTTCATGACGACCATGCCCATTTTCTTCTGTTTTGTATGTGCTATGTTGAAAATCTTGAAAACCCTTGCCTATCTCTGCTTTAAATAGTTGCTCTACTTCATCATACAAATTACCTTGATTCTTTTTGAGAGTAATTACATAATCTGCGTTTTTTTGGCTAATTAACTTCACAATCTCCTTCTGGCAACCGATGGCATCAATTGTCACAATACAACCAGATAGTTCCAATACTTTTATTAATTTGGGAATTGCTGTAATTTCATTTGATTTCTCATCCACTTTTACCTGCCCTAACACTAACTTATTTGTAGTTGCCCACGCACTTACCATTTGTATTGCACTTTTGTCACTGCTTTTATCATGGGAGCCACATAAAGTTTTGCCGTCAATTGCTACTATTTCACTATCCATTCTGATCTGGATTGACTTTATCCAATTTAAGAAACATTCTTGAAATTGCTGTGGATTCAACTGTGCAAATACTCGTGCAAATGTATCGTGCGATGGTATTCCGTTTGGTAACTCCAAAAACGTTTTTAACCACTCATATTTTGTGCAGCCATACAATTCAATTGCTACCCAACTATCTGCTCCGCAAATTACTGCACAGATGGCTATTGTCAAAATATCTATCAATTTATGTCGCTTTGTACGATCTATTCGTGGGTCTGACATCACAGCAAAATGGTCTGCAATTGTGATTTTGGGCTTGAGCTTCACGCAAACTTGGGCAATATTACTATTTTTACAATGACTTTACCATCAAAGCCTCATTGCTCAACCTCTATACCAGAGTGCGATCGCAGCATTTATCTCTGTTTTAGTAATTATGTACTATATTTAGATGCGTTTGCCCTGGTATTTAACCTGTATGGCCCTTCTGAGAGGGTGTTTGAAAAGTCAGGTATGTTGTAAAAAAGCTCTCTCAGTATACGCTGTGAATAGATAATAAACAGCACCGAGAGAGCAACATGAGTAAAGCTTACCCCAGTAACCTGAGCCTCGC
>JAESFX010000391.1_pt1 | contig 12068 bp, 8 predicted proteins | sample 9269501 | NCBI WGS metagenome assembly JAESFX01 (sample SAMN14515570, study PRJNA621655) | algae metagenome | isolation source: Desmonostoc geniculatum HA4340-LM1 and co-occurring heterotrophs from cave... | place: USA: Maniniholo cave, Kauai, Hawaii | collected 2009-07-28
CTGGCGGGTCGTCGGCACAGGAAGCGGACCGGGTGCCGCGACGCGTGATGGCACCGCATCTCCGATTTTTTCCGCACCGGGCGCCGTCGTCGCAGCAGAGCTGCGCCTCACCGCTTCGTCGACTTCCCGCTCGCTCTCGAGCGCGATCTCGACCGTGTCACCGGGAAACAGCGGCGTGTCCTCGCCTCCCACGATGGTCTTCTTGTTGTCGAGCAGCGAGCGATGGATAGAGATGTTGACCTTTCCGCCGCGGCCACGCACCAACCTCGATTTCAGGACACTGGTGTGCACGAGTTTTTCCGAATTGGCCGAGATCTTTGCCAGCAATCCATTGTAGATTGCAGACTGGTCCTGCCGATCGGTCAGCAGCTTCGTGCGCCAGGTATTGTACAAGCGCTCCAGACTGCGGCGAGCTTCCGCGAGATCGCGTTCCGCCTGATCGAACTGCACCCGCGTCTGCAGCACGCGCGTCGAGTTGGTCAACTGGATGCGCCGGATTTCCATGAGCCTCATCAACGGCAGATTACCGCGCCGCTGAGCGTCCTTCATCTGCTCGAGTTCCTGCTGGTCGACCTCCGACCCCTGGATCTCCGTATTCAGCTGCTTCTTCAACGTATCGACTTTGGCGACGTTCAACTCGATCAAGCCGCGGATGTGCTCGATCTCCTTGCCGTGATCCGCCAGGTTGCGCCGAAGCGTTTCAGCCTCGGTCTTGACGATCTCCTGGAGATAAACGCGGTCGAGAGGAACGTCGGACACGATGTCCGGGTCGAGTTCGGTTTAGCCTTCGAGCTCGGTTTCGATGCGCTTGAGCTTGACGCGAGCACGCGCTGCGTCCGTCCACAGCACCTCGTGCTGTCCCTTGAGATCAGCCGACTCGGTGAACGGATTGACGAGGCGATACCTCATGATGTCGAAGCCGCCGCCAAGCGCGATGGCTTGGCGTGCCGTCATCCCGGGACGATACGGCAACTCACCGGGCTTGCCGACGTCGCCCAGGATGTAGATAGGCCGATACTCCGCGATGGTGACCAGCACATCGTCCGGAGCCAATGCGACATAGCCTTCGCGACCATCAGGAAAGCGCTGCAGAAGCGGACGTTGGGCAGCAAGACCTTTGATTACTTCCTGCGCGCCCGACAGCGGCATTCCGACGACGCGAACCCGGCCTGTCAGCGGCAGCGACACCTCGCCATCGAGTTCGATCATGGCCTTCTGGCGCAAATCCGCGAAGCCGCGGACGGAAATTTCCAGTACGTCGCCATAGTTGAGACGATACTCTGCAGGGTCTGTCCTCTCCAAAGGGCTAGGTCGCGCGACCTGTTGCCGCTGAATATCTGTCCGCGGAACATCGCCTGAAGACGGGACCTGGGCCTCAGCGGCTGTTGCCGCAATCGACCAACCGGCAACGCAGAGGGCTAACAGGGATGGGCGTACCAACGCACAGACTCCACGCACGATTGAGCGATTTGCACCGGAGTCGGAGTGAACGAATGCCACGTTCCGACAGGCTCCAACCGACAGGCTCTTCATAAACGCTTCACACTTCTCTGGACAAGGCACCTTGATCCGCGATCAGGCTGTATCCTTAATATCTTAAGCCGTCCGCGTCGCCCGAATTCTCCGACCACGTCATCATGTCTCAGGCCGTCGCAACGAGTACTAATTATCAGATCTGAACCTATAGCCACACGTCCCGGTCTGCAGCGAATGCATGGAAGGGAAGGATAGGAAGCGCATCCAACGTTGCGGACGTCCCATCGTCCTCGAAACGGCGCCGAGAGATCCGTCCCAAAGCACAAGGTGCAGTAGTCCGAGCCATCCTCTTCTACCGCGTTGCAACATGGCACGAGAGGGCATTGGGCGCAACCCTGCAACCTCCATCGTCGCATCATGTGGACCTCACAACTCTTTGAATATCGGGCCAGCGGATTTCTCCTCTATCGTTGGATCTTAAACATGGAGATGACCCAGTCGAAGTCGGTTCTCCGGAACGCTAGGTCATCGGGATGGTTGCATCGGAAGTCGGATTCGAGGGCTGGACTGGACACTACGTGTCAGTCGCCGACGCAGCCGCGGTTGCCGGCGGCAGCTGCGGTCGATCCAATCTGGAAAGCGAGTTAACCAACCGTTTATAATCGCGTCTTGTTTTTAGTCGTTCGATCGTGGCAGATGGCCGGAGCCGGATGGGTCGTCGATCAACACTTCCCTGGTGGCACAATCGCATTTTTCGAGGGTAGCGTGATGGTAGTGTCCCCGTTAGGACCCGGCCCCACACCGGACGCAGTGGGATTACAGCCTCGCGACAACCGTTTTGCCCTACCGAGCACTGTAGCCGGCCCCATTTTCGCCGTGCTGGAGCTTCTGGTTCTAAGCTTGGCCCCCTACCTCGGGTCGCTCGTCTACCATACGATCGCTGTCCCGAGTTACGATCCGCCCGACCAGCTGATGATCACCGTCGGCGTGGCGATGTCGGGGCTATACCTCCTGCTTTCGCATTCGCGCGGCTCGTTCGATATCGACGAACTCCGGTCGGTGTCGGTGCGGAAGCCGGTCGTGCGCTGGTGTCTGGTGTTCATGTTCTTCGCCCTCGCATCGTTCTCCTTCAAGATCGGCGATATGTTCTCGCGCGGCGCCACCTTCACGGGCTTCCTGATTGGAACCGCGGCGATCGTCGGCTTGCGATTGGCCGCACCATTGACCGTAGACCTGGCATTTCGGTATCGCCTTATCGAGGGCCGCCGGACAATCCTGCTCTCGGACGGCTCGCCGTTACCCATGTCGATTCCCGTGGGCGATTTGATGCGAACCGGATTCTCGGTGCAAGGGTGGTTCATACTGCCGTCCAACACCGCGCCCGACGCGTTGTCTCGCCTCGATAGGCTTAGCGCGGATGTGGTTCGGCTGGCGCGCGAACGGCGAGTGGAAGAAATCGTCCTGGTCGCCGACGCGTTCCGTGAGCCATTGATCGGCGATTTGATCGATCGATTGCGGGTGCTGCCGCTGCGTATCCGTGTACTGCCGCGAACGCCTGAAACGGGAGTGCGGGACCATCAGGTGCTCCGTCAGCCTGTCACTTCGGCGCTGGTGGTTCAAACTCCACCGTTCACGCGCGCGGAGCGATTGGCCAAGCGTGCGCTAGACGTGACGGCGGCGTTGGGCTTGCTGCTGGTGTTGAGCCCGTTTCTCGTCGCAATCGCCATCATGATCCGCCTCGATAGTCGAGGACCGGTTCTGTTCCGCCAGACGCGAGTTGGCTACGGCGGTAGCCCGTTCATGATCTTTAAGTTCAGAAGCATGTACACCACCGACAACGGCCCTGTGGTCAAGCAAGCGGAACGGGGTGACGTCAGGATCACGCGCGTTGGAAGATTCCTGCGCGAGAAAAGCCTGGATGAACTGCCGCAACTCATCAATGTCGTGCTCGGCGACATGTCGCTCGTAGGACCACGCCCCCACGCGGTTGCCCATGATCGCCATTACGAGCCCCGGGTCGCAGGGTATGCATGGCGGCATCACGCGCTTCCTGGCATCACCGGGTGGGCGCAGGTGATGGGCCATCGTGGCGAGACCCCGACGATCGCCAGCATGGAAGCGCGGGTTGCACACGATCTCTGGTACATCAGGAACTGGTCGTTTTGGCTCGATCTCAAAGTGCTTGTGATGACGGTCAAGGCCGTGCTGCGTCCCGCGAACGCCTACTAAGCGTCTGGACTGTCAGATCGTGGGCCGCGGCGAAGCCAGATACGTCGATGGCTTGGTCGACTCCGATTGCGGCGGCCATCCTAACCATGGGCGATGATGATGCGCGCGCCCACAGCAAAAAGTGCTACGTCGCGCTGCAAGGCCAGCGCATGACTTGAGCCATCGCCAACTGTGTGCAGACGCCTACAGTATCATAGCATACCGGTTCGCGCCGCTACCGAGGCGACAAGCGAAATCAGTCGCCGCGGCAGTCTGTTCGCCAAGCTGTTCCGGACGGCGACGGTCCAAGGGATTAAAGTGGCGATCGAACACGGACCGACGATGCCGTAATCTACCCTCGCCACGGAGAGAATCTGATGCTTTCGCGTTTGTTCTTCCTCGGAGCGAGTATCTCCGAGGCAGGCTTTCCGTTCGTTCGCAACCTTATACTGGCTCGCGTCCTATCCCCGACCGATTTTGGCGTAGCTGTCCTCATTGCGACAATCTGGTCGTTGTCGGAGGTGTGCCTGGATCTCGGCCTAGACCGCTACGTCATGAGGCATGCAACTATTGACGCTGAGCCGAGAGGCCTTCCGACGCTGCAATCGCTCCTGCTCGGCAGGTCCTTCGTGGTTGCCGCGCTGATCGTGCTGTCTGCCTACTACTTTTCGACCGTGATGCACGCGCCCGAGCTGTTTTTGCCGCTGCTGGTTGTCGCGGTATCGACGGTGGTTCGTGGCGCCAGCAATCTGCGCGCGCAGGTTTGTGCGAGAGACGGAAACTTCTTCCCCCACGCGAGCGTTATCCTGATGGGCCAGATCGCCTGGACGGCAATCACGGTAGCAGTCGTGCTTGTCATGCCCTCGCCAGTCGCCATGGCCTGGGGCATTGCCGCGGGTCATGTCGTCGGCACGGTCGCCTCGCATGCTTTCGTCGGTTGGAACTGGCGCCTCGGATGGTCGACCCCGATTGCCAGGGATGCCCTATTTTTCGGCGCGCCGCTCGTGCCGAACGGCATGGCATCGGCCGCGATATACATGGGCGACCGCATTCTCGTTGCCTCATTTTTTGGCCTCAAGGCGGTGGGATTGTATACGGTTCTCATAACAGTCGCCTTCCTGCTCTCCGGCGTTCTGCTCCGGTCACTCGGCTCCATTTTCCTGCCATTGTTCGCCAACACAGAGCGCTCCGAGACGGCGCGCACGGAATTGAATCGGTCGTGGCTGACTCTGGTCACCGGCTTTGCTTTCGTCTATTCGGTCGGTGTGATCACGGTTGCGGTACCGTTGATCCCCTTCGTATTCGGTCGTGACTACCAAGCAGACAGTCATTACGCCGTGCTTCTCGGGCTCGCGGCTTTCTCGCGCGCAATACATACGGTCGGGGTTCCCCCGATGATGGCGCGCGGAAATACTGTCTATGCTCTCTACGTTCATTTCGGTCTAGCGTGCTCGGTCGGTGTGGGCGTCGCGGGGGCCTTGCTCGGACAGGATCTGTTCTGGTTCATGATCGGACTGTTTTTTGGCGAGTTGCTGGTCGCCATAAGTGTCGTGGTTGGCCTCCCAGCTATTCTCAATCAACCATTCTCGTTCACCGCGCGGACAGTCGTGGCTCCCTATATCGCGCTTTGCTTGATATCGGTTGCAGCGTTGAAGTGGCAGGGGCCGACGTTTTACATGTTAATGGCGGGTATCAGTGTTCTCATACTCGTCGATCTTGGACTACGCGTCGCGCCCCTCTTAGGAAAGCACTTCCCAGCTCTATGCGCGCGGCGTACGCCTGTCGCAATCGTGGATGAAAGCAAGCAACTATTTCCCTAGAGGCGGCCAGGATGAGATCAGCATTAACGGGCCGCTCATGCCCCACACTCGAGGCCATGGACGAGGCTGACGCTGGCCTCGCGCCGCGCAACGATTTTCTCGCCCTGGCGCAAAGTTTAAATGCTGAAATTATTGACTGCCAGTCGCCCGGCCACACAACACCGCCCTCTTTGCCAGCTTGTGCCGTGCGGCTCATGCCTCGATTGTTGAAACGACGGTGGCAGCTCGACGCCATTTATTGTCCCGACGAGGTTTTAGCCATCATTGCGGCGAATTGCCTTTATCCGGCGGGATGGCGGGGCCGACTCGTTTTTGTCGCGCACAAGCTCAATGCGCCGAAGGCGCAATTGCTGCGTCCCTACTTCAATCGAACGGACTGCCACGCGATCTGCGTCAGCCGTCAGCAGGTCGAGCTGATGGTCGAGGCTGGCTTCCGCCGGGACCGGGTCCACCATGCCTACAATTGGATCGACACAACGTTCTTCAAGCCGCAACACGATCCCGTACAGGATTACGTCTTCGCGTGCGGCCTCGAGAACAGGGACTATTCGACGCTTATCGCTGCTTTCCGGCGACTGCCCTATAAGCTGCTGATTGCAGCCTCGGGTTACTACGGCATCGACCGGTCCTTGCAGCGCCTTGCTTCACACAATGTCGAGATCCTGAACGATAAGGTGCCTTGGACCGAGTTGAAGCGTCTCTATGCTGGTGCGAGGTTTGTCGCGCTGCCCTTAAATCCCGTCGATTACGCTGCCGGAGTGACTGGACTAGTAGAAGCGATGGCCATGGGCAAAGCTGTGGTGGCATCCGCATCGGCAGGGATTTCCGAATACCTCGGAGACGGAGACTGCGGCCGTAGCGTTATTCCCGGCAACGTCGACGAGCTCGTCCAGGCCGTTGAGGAGCTGTGGCACGACCGAGAGCTCTGCGAGCGCGCTGGAGCGAGGAATCGCACGTGGGTGATGAATGCCAGCCTGGACAATTATATTGAGCAGGTGCGCCCCCTAATGGGCTCCCCGGTCAGCAACAGGACCCCCGCATGACCACACGTCGCGAGTTCCTGCAGATAAGTGCCGGCATTGCGACGCTGACATCGATGGTCGGCGGCGTGACGGCTGTCGCGGCCCCGTATCAAGGTGATCCGCTTATCCGCAGATCCGGCAATTTGCTAATGAGAGGTAACGAGAGATTTGTTCTCAGCGGTGTTGGCCAGTATGTCCTCAACAGCGAATGGCAGGCTCCGTGCGAAGCGTTCTACATTCATCGGGCAGCCATCAACTCGAAGTTCAACGATCTCGGCATCAATGTGCAGCGGTTGGGCTTCTGGGCGAGCGCCTACGCGAAACCAAACAACTTCCTGGAGCAGGCGCAGCAGCGCAAACGGATCGTGGATCTGTGCGTGGAAGCATCGGCTCGCGGCATCTATACCATCATCGGACTGTGGGACACGCTCGGACAGAAGACAGAGGCGGAGCTCGCCCGGAGCCGTGAGGTCGGGTTGCCGGTCCTCGCCGATCTGTGGCGCTCGCCTGTAATCGCAAAAAATCCCTACGTCATGTTCGAGCCCTGGAACGAGCCGGGCATGGTTGATATGGAGGTCTGGCTCAAACACTTCGAGGCGACGATCGGATCGTTGCGGCAGATGGGCTATGGCGGTGTTATCTTCGTCAATACTCCATCGTGGTCATGGTCCTTCAAGGAGCCACATCAGGCCGGGGTGATCGACAAGCTGCTGGCGCTCGACGGGAATATCTGCTTCGTCAATCATCGATACCCGCAAGGCGATGCCACAAAAAATTACGAGTACGTGGGTGACGCCCGGAACAAGCATGTCGACGAGGTTCTGCAATTCGTCCGGCGTTACCCGATTATCGGAACCGAGTATGGATGGCATGCCCATCTCGAAGGGGTGAGCCAGAATCATCCGGTTTGGATGCGCCAACTCCTCGATCATCTCGTCAAGGTCGACATTCCAGCGGGGCTGAACGGTGTCATTCTCTGGAAGTGGAAATGGATTCCCGACGGCCTAACCCTTGACGAAAACTATACCCGGGAGGGCATGTTGACCCTTTCGGAATATGGTCACATTGCCAACGATCATCTCTGGTCGCGGCTGCGCATGTGAGGCAACGGTATCGCTGCCTTACCGGCGGCACTGGACAATTTGCCAAATTTAGCAAAAGTCCAATCCCTGATTTCCGGCAGGCAAGGTCCATAGCAAAGTGACTCAAAGCGACTAGACTAGGGCGCAACCGCAGTCGGGGTCGCACAATTTGGGTTAAAGGAGGGAGGGCCTCAATGCTGTCTTTCGATCGGGACATGGCGCGGCGTGCGGCGACCGGAAAACCGCTTCAGATCGCCATGACCGGCGCTGGCTTCATGGGCCGCGGAATTGCCCTGCAGATGGTCAAGAAGATGCCGGGCCTGAGACTGGCCGTCATCTGCAACCGAACCCTCGCCCGTGCCTTCGAGTGCTATGAGTATGCGGGCGTCCCTCGCACCAGCATCGTCGAGGTCTCGACCATAGGGCAACTCGAGGACGCCATCCGTAAGGGCAAGTATGCCGTCACGAGCGACTGGAAGGTGGCTTCAACGTCGCCGTCGCTCGATATGGTGCTCGAGGGCACAGGCCACGTCGAGCATGGCGCGCACATCTGCGTTGCAGCCATCGAGGCCGGAAAGCATCTCGTTCTGCTCAATGCCGAGGTCGACGCCACGGTCGGCCCCCTTCTGAAGGTCATGGCCGACAAGGCGGGCGTCCTCTACTCCGGCTGCGACGGCGACCAGCCGGCGGTCCAGATGAACCTCTACCGCTACGTCAAGGTGCTGGGTCTCGAGCCTCTGCTGTGCGGCAACATCAAGGGGATGCAGGACCGATATCGGACTCCTGAGACACAGGCCAGCTTCGCTGCCCAATGGGGCATTCAGCCGGCCATGGTGACGAGCTTCGCGGATGGCACCAAGATCTCGTTCGAGCAGGCTCTCGTCGCCAACGCCACCGGCATGAAAGTCGCCCAGCGGGCGATGATCGGCATCGAGCACAAAGGGCTGATCGACGAAGTCGTGGATCGCTACGACGTGGAGGAATTGAAACGCCACGGAGGTATCGTCGACTACGTAGTCGGTGCCAAGCCGGGTCCCGGCGTTTTCGTGCTCGCAGCGGCAACCGATCCGGGTCAGCACATCTATCTAGACTACGGGAAGCTCGGCAAAGGCCCGCTCTATGCCTTCTATACACCGCAGCACCTGATGGCGATCGAAGCGCCGTTGTCGCTCGCACGCATCGGTCTCCAGCAGGACGTCGTAATCGCTCCGCTGGCCGGTCCCGTGGTCGACGTGGTCGCCGTGGCGAAGCGAAATCTTCAGGCCGGCGAGACGATCGACGGTCTCGGCGGCTTCATGACCTATGGCGTGTGTGAGAATACGCCGATCGTAGCGAAGGAGCGGCTTTTGCTGATGGGCCTCGCGGAAGGGTGCAGGCTGAAACGATCGGTTGCTAAGGACGCCGCTCTGACGATCGACGACATCGAGACACCACCAGAGAGTCTGGCGCGAAAATTGCGAGCCGAGCAGGATCTACTCTTCCCAGCCTCGTCCCAGCGCTGACAGGACCGAACGATGCAATCCGCACAGGCCGTCGTTGCAGCCGATCTCGCATTTATCACCGCCGAACTCGATACTGAACTTGAGAGGCTGGCGGGCAAACGACTGCTGATCGTCGGAGGCGCCGGCTTCCTCGGTTACTACCTCATTCAGACGGCGCTCGCCTGGAACGACAAGGGCCGCGGCGCACCGATCGATGTCATCGTCTTCGACAACTGGAGCCGTGGCACGCCGGATTGGATCAAGGCGCTCGAAAGCAACCCGTGCTTGACGCTCCGCACGCACGACGTGACCCATCCGGTGCCGGCCGATCTCGGGCACGTCGACTACATCGTTCATGCCGCCTCGATCGCATCGCCAACCTTCTACCGGCTGCACCCGATCGAGACGATGGATGCAAACGTCAACGGCCTCCGGCATTTGCTCGAATACAGTCTCGCCGAGAAGCGAGCCGGGAGGCCGATCGAGGGGTTTCTCTATTACTCCACGAGCGAGATCTACGGCGATCCGAGCCCCGACGCGATCCCCACGCCGGAAACCTATCGTGGCAACGTCTCGTGCACGGGACCGCGCGCCTGCTACGACGAATCGAAGCGCTACGGCGAGACGCTCGCGGTCAATTTCGCGGCCCAGCACAAGTTGCCGATCACGATTGCCCGCCCCTTCAACAATTATGGGCCGGGGCTCAAAATCACCGACCGGCGTGTGCTCCCTGACTTTGCGCGCGACGTCTTCTCGGGTCGCGACATCGTCATGCTGTCGGACGGAAGCCCGAGGCGCACTTTCTGCTACATCGCAGACGCCATCGTCGGCTACTACAAGATCATGATCAGGGGCCGGCCGGGTGAGGCCTACAATATCGGCGCACCGACGCCCGAGATCAGCATGCTCGAACTCGCCGAGCGCATCGTCGCCGTCGCTCGGGACCGCTTCGACTACAAGGGTCGGGTCGTCCGCAAGGCAAGCGAGGACAAGAATTACCTCGTCGACAATCCCAACCGGCGCTGTCCGGTGATTGACAAGGCGCGCAGCGAACTCGGCTTCGATCCCAAGATCGGGATTGAGGACGGACTGGTGCGCAGTCTGGTATGGTATTCGGATAATCGAAACGCCGAGGATCGGTGATGCGTCTTGCAGTCGTCGGAGTTGGCTACGTCGGGCTCGTCTCCGGAGCCTGCCTTGCGTCCAAAGGACATCAGGTTGTTTGCGTGGACGTCGATCCGCGCAAAGTGGCGATGGTCAACGAGCGCCGCCCGCCGATCTACGAAGTCGGTCTGCAGGAGTTGCTCGACCAGGCGGTGCCGAAGAATCTGACGGCATCGACGGATCTGACGGCTGCGATCCACGCCAGCGAGATCTCCTTGATAGCGGTCGGCACCCCGTTCGACGGCGACGAGATCGATCTCAAGTACATCCGGGAGGTCGCTCGCCAGATCGGCACGGCACTGCGCGACCATCCCGGCTATCACACCGTCGTCGTGAAGAGCACCGTGGTTCCGGGCACCACCGAGGACGTCGTGCTGCCGATCCTGGAAGCAGCATCGGGCAAGACGGCGGGCCGCGACTTCGGCGTCGGCATGAACCCCGAGTTCCTGCGCGAGGGCGAGGCGATTTCCGACTTTATGCAGCCGGACCGTGTCGTGATCGGCGGCATCGACGAGCGCTCGATTGCGGCGCAGCGCCAACTCTATGCCGTGTTTCCCGGCCTCGACGTCCTCGAGACGACACCGCGGGCCGCGGAGATGGTGAAGTATACGGCCAACTCTCTCCTGGCCACCCTGATCAGCTTCTCGAACGAGATGGGAAACCTCGCACAGGCCGTGGGCGTCGACGAGCGCATCGCCATGAAGGGCGTGCATCTCGACAAGCGCTTCTCTCCGATCCTCGACGACGGCCGGCGCGTGAAGCCGGGGATGCTGAGCTATCTCGCGGCCGGTTGCGGCTTCGGCGGCAGCTGCTTCCCGAAGGACGTCCAGGCGCTGATCGCACATGGCCAGAAAGCCGGACAATCGATGCAGCTCCTGAGGTCGGTGATCGACGTCAACAAGGCGCAACCGGCACGAATGCTCGCCATGCTGCGAACCGGTCTCGGTGAGGATCTTGCAGGCCGCCGCATCGCTGTGCTCGGCGTCGCGTTCAAGCCGGGTACGGATGACATCCGCGAGTCGCCGTCGCTGCCGGTGATCGACGGGCTGCTGGCGGCGGGAGCCCAGGTGACGACCTTCGATACGATCGCCCAGCGCGAGACAGAGCATCTCTATGGCGACCGGGTTCGCCACGCGGCGACGCTGGCCGCTGCCGTCGATAGGGCAGACGGTATCCTCATCATGACAGCGTGGCCGGAGTTCCGCGACGTTGCCCCGATGGTGGCGTCGCTCGCCTCTCCGCCATTGGTGGTGGACGGGCGGCGGCTGATCGAAAAGACGAGCGTGCCCCGCTACGCCGGCATCGGCCTTCCGCTGACAGCCCCTGCCGCTGGACCGCCAACTCCGACCAAGGCAGAAGCCGCCGAGTAAGCACGGGGCGCGATCCCTGCACCCACGCTCGGCTCCTAAGACGCCAAATGGCGTAGCCGATAGATCGCGGTATGCAAAACGTGGGCGACCGGTCTTTCGCCCGCGAGCAGCAGGCAGTCGAGATCGACCAGCCGGTGGCCCTTTTTGTCGTAGTTGGCAACAACGCGCGTACGCGCTGCCAATGTTTCACCGACGCGGGCCAGGGACAGATGGCGCATCGTGCTCCCCACGTGGATCCAAGGCGGCAGGACGACGTTCTCGCGCAACGCCGAATTACACAGGCGCAACAGAATGCCCGGGTGCGCGATCCCCTCTTGAGCATAGATCGGGTTCGCTTCCCGGACATCGCGCAAGTAGGTCTCGTGACGCTCTCGATCGAGCACCGCCGGCACCGTCGACAGATCGAGACCGACCGCAAGGCTTGCTTCGTCTGCCGGTGGCCGAG
>JAESFX010000392.1_pt1 | contig 11904 bp, 9 predicted proteins | sample 9269501 | NCBI WGS metagenome assembly JAESFX01 (sample SAMN14515570, study PRJNA621655) | algae metagenome | isolation source: Desmonostoc geniculatum HA4340-LM1 and co-occurring heterotrophs from cave... | place: USA: Maniniholo cave, Kauai, Hawaii | collected 2009-07-28
ACGATATGGGCTATTTGCGCGAGTATTTGCCCGACGAAATCACGATCAACCATCTGGAAGACCGTGCGCTGCTGGCGCTGCAGGGGCCGAAAGCTGTCGATGCGCTGCTTCGTGTGGTTCCGGGTGTAGATGCGCTGTTTTTTATGGAGGCCGGTTCGTTTTTCTGGGGACCGAAGACCAATCCCGAGCCGCTCTGGATCAGCCGCTCGGGCTATACCGGTGAGGATGGTTTCGAAATTTCGGTACCGGCGGCGCACGTCCAGAAGCTGGCCGACGAACTGTGCGCGCAGCCCGAGGTCAAACCCATCGGCCTGGGCGCGCGCGATTCATTGCGGCTGGAGGCGGGGCTGCCGCTTTACGGGCATGATATGAACCCGGACATCGATCCGGTCGAAGGCAATGCGACCTTTGCCATTTCGAAACGCCGTCGCGAGGAAGGCGGCTTTAACGGCGCAGACCGCATCCTGAAAGCAATCACCGATGGGCCTGTGCGCAAGCTGGTCGGTTTCGCGGTCGAGGGCAAGATGCCGGTTCGCGAAGGAGCACCGGTTTTCGCGGGCGACGAACAGGTCGGCCAGATTACTTCGGGCGGCTTCGCGCCGAGCGTCGATGCGCCCATCGCGATGGGCTACGTGACAACCGATCACAAAGCTATCGGCACAACACTGGAAGCCGAGGTGCGCGGCAAGCGCGTGCCGCTGACCGTCGCCGCCATGCCGTTCATTCCACATCGTTACCACCGCAGAGGAGCGAGCAAATGACCCGTTATTACACCGAAGACCATGAATGGATCGAAGTCGATGGCGATAGCGCCACGGTCGGCATCACCGATTATGCGCAAAGCCAGTTGGGTGACATCGTCTTCGCCGAAGTCCCCGCTACAGGCGCGACGCTGAAAAAAGGCGGCGATGCAGCGGTGGTCGAATCGGTGAAGGCAGCGTCGGACGTTTATGCGCCGGTTAGTGGTACCGTGACCGAAGGCAATGGCGCGCTGGAGGGCGACCCTGCCTTGGTCAACAGCGACCCTGAAGGCGAAGGTTGGTTCTTCAAGCTGACTTTGAGCGACACGAGCGAACTAGAGAGCCTGATGGATGCGGCGGCGTACAAGGCGTTTGTCGACGGACTTTAAGGAAAATTCATGCGTTACCTGCCACTTACCGACACCGACCGCCAAGCCATGCTCGGCGTCATCGGCGCGAAGAGTATCGACGATCTCTTCGTCGATGTACCTGCCGAGGTGCAGCTTGCGGGGCCGATTGCGGGCCTGCCGATGCATGCCAGTGAAATGGCTGTGGAGCGGCATTTTTCCAATCTCGCGCGGAAGAATATGGCGGCGTCGCATCACCCGTTCTTCCTTGGGGCAGGCGCGTACAAGCATCATGTTCCGGCCTCGGTCGACCATATCATCCAGCGCGGCGAGTTCCTGACCGCTTACACGCCCTATCAGCCTGAAATCGCGCAGGGCACGCTGCAGATGCTGTTCGAATTCCAGACGCAGGTCGCGCGGCTGTTCGGTTGCGACGTTGCCAATGCGTCGATGTATGATGGTTCGACTGCCTGCTGGGAGGCCATCGGCATGGCGGGGCGCGTTACCAAGCGGACAAAGGCGGTGCTCTCCTCGGGCCTGCACCCCCATTATGTCAGCGTTGCCAAAACGATGGCGCGGTTCACCGGCGACACGCTTGACACCGCACTGCCCGAATTGTCGGCCCAAACCGACAGCGAGCGCTTGCTGTCGGCTATCGACGCCGAAACGAGCTGCGTTGTCGTGCAATATCCTGACATATTCGGCCGGATCGAGGATTTGTCCGCCATCGCCGCCAAAGCGCACGAGCACGGTGCATTGTTGGTCGCGGTGGTGACCGAGCCGGTGGCCTTGGGCGCGATACGCTCGCCCGGCGAGATGGGCGCGGACATTGTGGTGGGTGAGGGGCAGTCGATTGGCGTCGGCCTGCAATTTGGCGGGCCTTATGTCGGGCTGTTCGCCTGCAAGGAAAAATTCGTGCGGCAAATGCCCGGACGACTGTGCGGTGAGACGGTGGATGCTGAAGGCAAGCGGGGTTTCGTGCTGACGCTGTCGACCCGCGAACAGCATATCCGCCGCGAAAAGGCGACTTCGAATATCTGCACAAATTCAGGACTTTGTGCGCTAGCCTTCAGTGTACATATGACCTTGCTCGGCGAGAAGGGGCTTCGCGGATTGGCGTCGCTTAATCATGCGCTTGCGGTGCAAGCGGCGGAGCGGCTGACCGAGATCGACGGGGTTGATCTGGTCAATGACAGCTTCTTCAACGAATTCACATTAAAATTGCCGATAGCCGCGCGACCGGTCGTCCGCGCGTTGGCAGACAAGAAGGTTTTGGGCGGAGTGTCGCTTGGGCGACTTTATCCGGGTGTTTCCGAGCTTGAAAACGGGCTGGTCGTTGCGGTCACTGAAATCGCATCGCCGGAGGATCTTGAGACATTTGCCACGGCGCTACAGGAGGTGCTGGCATGAGCACAATCAACCAGGGCGGCTGGAGGCCCGAAATGGGCACTGCAGCCGATACAAAGCCCGCGACTTACACGGGCAACCGTGCGCTGATGCTGGAAGAGCCACTTATTTTCGAGATCGGGCATGATGGATCGACGGGCGTCGATCTGGCAGATGCGCCGAAAGTCGCATCGCGCCTCGGCGGCCTCGAACGCAATCGCGATATCGGGTTGCCGGGTTTGTCCGAACCCGAAGCTGTTCGCCATTACACTCGCCTGAGCCGCCAGAATTATGCCATCGACCTTGGCTTCTTCCCCTTGGGAAGCTGCACGATGAAGCACAATCCGCGGCTAAACGAAAAAGTCGCGCGGATGGCGGGCTTTGCCGATGTTCATCCCATGCAGCCGGTCGAAACGGTGCAGGGCGCGTTGGCGGTTATCAACGAGTTGGCATTTTGGCTGGTCCACCTCACCGGCATGCACGGCGTCGCCATGACACCGAAGGCAGGTGCACATGGCGAACTATGCGGCATCCTTTGCATCAAGGCAGCACTGGAAGCGCGCGGCGAAGACCGCAGCGTCATCCTTGTGCCGGAAAGCGCGCATGGCACCAATCCGGCGACCGCAGCCTTTGCGGGTTTCTCCGTAGAGAATATCCCGGCGAATTCCGAAGGCCGCGTCGATCTCGAAGCGCTGAAGGCTCGGCTCGGCCCCGATGTGGCGGGCGTGATGATCACCAACCCCAACACATGCGGCCTGTTCGAACGCGACATGAAGGCGATTTCGGACGCCGTCCATGCCGCAGGCGGTTATGTCTATTGCGACGGCGCCAATTTCAACGCCATCGTCGGGCGCGTGCGTCCGGGCGATCTCGGCATCGATGCGATGCATATCAACCTGCACAAGACCTTTTCCACCCCGCATGGCGGCGGTGGGCCAGGTTCGGGGCCGGTGGTGCTGTCCGAAGCGTTATCGCCTTACGGACCGCTGCCTTTCACCGAGCGCCATGCCGACGGGCATTACACTCTGGTCGAAGAGGAAACGGTCGGCGAACGCCATCCGCACAGTTTCGGACGGATGACCGCCTTCCACGGCCAGATGGGGATGTTCACCCGCGCGTTGAGCTATATATTGAGTCACGGCGCCGATGGCCTGCGACAGGTGGCAGAAGACGCAGTGCTCAACGCCAATTACATATTGCGCAGCCTCGAAGACGTGCTCGACGCGCCCTTTGCGCATAGCGGGCCTTGTATGCACGAAGCCTTGTTCAGCGATGACGGCATGGCCGAAGGATTCTCGACGCTCGACATCGCCAAGGGGCTGATCGACGAAGGCTATCACCCGATGACGGTCTATTTCCCGCTCGTGGTCCACGGCGCGATGCTGGTTGAACCGACTGAAACCGAAAGCAAGGCCGTACTCGACCAATTCATTGGTGCACTGCGTTCGGTGGCCGACCGGGCAAAGGCAGGCGATCCGTCGCTCAAATCCGCTCCGCATCATGCTCCGAGACGGCGCCTCGATGAAACGCAGGCAGCGCGCAAGCCGGTTCTCGTATGGCGTGAACCCGAGCAGGCAGTCGCCGCCGAGTAATTGAATCAGCCCGTCAGGTCGATCCGTTCGATCCTGGCGATCGGAGAGCGCTGGCGAATACGTGTGCCGGTTACATCGTCGGCGTAATATGCGGTCAGACTGTAACGCTCGACCGCGTAAATGCCTGGCGAACTCCCATCGGACTCAGCCTTCAAAGGTGCATATTGCCGCGTCTTTAGCGATTTGAGGACAACATCGGTCCACTTTGTGTCGCCTTCGCTACGAAGGATTTCGGGCTCGTCGACCTTGCCGTCCGGACCGATCCAGAACCCGACATCGACCCAGCGCTTCTCCACGACTTGCGTGCCGATGCGATTGAGATCGCTGCCGCCTGCGATTGCGCGTTCCGCCTGCGCCTCATTCAGTTCGATCGGTTTGGAGTAGAGCAGAACGGGCCGCGATGCGCCGCCGAGCGCAGCATAACGCGCAATCAATTTGTCAGTCGTTGCGCTGTTACCGCTGCTACGATCCAGTCGTGATTTCAGAACCTCGGCCACGATCTTGAACTGCTCTGCGTCGGGGCGTGGTTCGGCCAGAAACCGGTCGATATTCTCGTTGGCATCTTTGGTGCGCCAATTGGTCTTTTCCTTTTCCGCGCGTTGAACGCGCAGCGACAGGTCACGCAGCCGGGCGATAGCCGCAACCTGCGGTAAATTCCTGGCGAGGGCCTGCCGCTCGATGTCCAGATATTTTGCGCTGGCTTCTTCAAGATAGCCCAGCTTTAGCCGCGAGTCGGCCACTTCGATTTCAGCGCCGAACACGCGGTAATCGTCAGGTTTCAGAGCGCTCTTCAGTGTGTCGCGCATATCAAGCACAGAAAGGCGATATATGTCCGCCTCACCCAGGTGAACGGCAACATTGCCATTTGCCCGAAGCAGGTCGGAAACCTCGATAGGGAACAGTCCTTTATGTTTGCGGTTGCGGCCCAAGGAACGGTTCAGCGTTTCGCGCGCATTGCGGTAATCGCCCTCGACGAACTGGTTTTCGGCATGCGCCAGAGTTGCCTTTATGTCCTGGTCGGGCGGGCATTTGCGCGCGAGGCAGGCGTTCAGGTCCGCTTCGGTATCGGCCAGCGAACGACCGGTGACGACAATTTCACGCTTGTCCTCATCTTGCGCAAATGCGGAAAAGGCGCTGCCGCAAAGCAGTGCAGCGGCAACGATACGACCCGAAATGTACATGACCATGTTCCCCAGAATATGAAAGCCGACGGGCAATCGAATGGCAAGCTAGGCGGATGATTGACATCATGCCATTATCTCTCGACAAAATGCATCGAGGCCTCTGCCAATAACAGGCCCGCATCATGGAGAGATAACAGCATGGCCGATCCCGTTTTCGACATCCTGACGTTTGACGGATTCATTCGGCACTGGGCCAGCAACAGGCCAGACCAAACGGCATTGTGCGAAGCGGAGCGCAGCCTGACCTATGGCGAACTGGACCATATGACGGCGCGGGTTGCATCGATGCTGCTGGATGCCGGCTTGCAAAAAGGTGACCGGATCGCCTGGATCGGCAAGAATAGCGACCTTTATTTCAGCCTTTTCTACGGCGCGGCGCGAGTGGGAATTGTCATGGTACCAATCGGGTGGCGGCTGGCTCCTGCCGAATGGGAATATATTGTCAACGATACCGGCGCGAAGTTGCTGTTTACCGGTGCGGGCTTCGATGGCGTTGCGGACTCGCTCGCCGGCAAAATTCCGGCTGTGGAGCGGATCATTGGCGAGGGCGAAGCGCGGGCGATTATAGTGGCGGCACTGAAGCGCGATTTCGAGCCTGCGGGACCTGACGATGCCGTGCTCCAGCTTTACACTTCCGGCACAACCGGGAACCCCAAGGGAGCCGTCCTGTCAAACCGCAACCTTTTTGCCCTGCGCAAGCACGCGGAAGGATCGGATCAGGCCTATACAAAATGGGACGAAGACGAAGTGGTGCTGGTGGCGATGCCTTGTGCGCATATCGGTGGCACAGGCCTCGGCATCATGGCTGTCGCGTCGGGCCTCCCTGCGCTGGTGCTGCCGGAATTCACGCCTGACGGAGTATTTGATGCTATCGAAAATTCGGGAGTCACGCGGCTCTTCATCGTACCGGCTGCGTTGCAAATCATGCTACAGCAGCCGCGATGTACACAGGTCGACTATAGTCGTCTCAAATATATTCTTTACGGTGCAGCGCCGATGCCGCTGGAGCTGCTGCGGCAATGTATCAAGGTCTTCAACGCCGAGTTCATTCAGGTTTACGGCATGACGGAAACCACCGGTTCCATCGTCATGCTGCCACCCGAGGACCATGATCCCAACGGCAATGCAAGGATGCGCTCTGCGGGCAAGGCATTGCCGGGGGTCGAACTGCGTATCGTCGACGGAGAAGGCAAGGACCTGCCTGCGGGCGAAGTCGGCGAAATATGGACCCGTTCTTCGAACAATATGGCTGGCTACTGGAACTTGCCCGACGCGACAGCCAGCACGATGGCAGACGGCGGCTGGATCAGGACCGGCGATGCGGGCTATCTCGATGAAGACGGTTATCTGTTCATCCATGACCGGGTTAAGGACATGATCATTTCAGGCGGCGAAAACGTCTATCCGGCCGAAGTCGAAAGCGCGATTTTCGGTCATCCCGATGTGCTTGAGGTGGCCGTAATCGGCGTACCCGACGAGAAATGGGGCGAGGCGGTGAAGGCGGTGTGTGTACCCAAACCAGGTGCGAGCATCGATGCCGACAAAATCATCGGCTGGGCACGCGAACGGATCGCAGCCTTCAAGGTACCGCGCTCGGTGGATGTCATTGCGGCACTTCCGCGCAATGCATCGGGGAAAATTCTCCGCAAGGATTTACGCGCGCCTTATTGGGAAGGGCGCGAACGGCAGGTCAACTAGAGTTCGGCAATCATTGCCAGCACGGCTGCAGCAAGCTCTTTCCGGCAGATCAACAGGTCCGGCAAATAGGGATTTTCAGCATTGTACCGCATTGGCGATCCGTCGATGCGTGAGCAGTGCAAGCCTGCTGCTTGCGCGACCGCCACGGGCGCACAATTGTCCCATTCATATTGGCCGCCGGTATGCAGATAGATGTCAGCTTCGCCGCGCACCACCGCCATTGCCTTTGCCCCCGCGCTGCCCATTGGCAACAGTTCGGCACCGATCTTTTCGGCGACGGCGACCGCTTCGGCGGCGGGGCGGGTACGGCTGACCAGCATTTTCAATGGTCGGTTGGCTGGAGCCAGGACCGGCGGGCTTGCCGAGCATAAAGTCAGATCAAGACCGGGCAGTGCGACGGCTCCCACTGTCGCGACACCATCGACTGCCAGCGCCACATGTACGGCCCAATCTGTCCGGCCTTCGCCATATTCGCGAGTGCCATCGAGCGGATCAATAATCCACACCCGGCTTTGCGCACAGCGGGACTCGCAATCTTTTTCTTCCTCTGACAAAAGCGCGTCGTCGGGGCGATGCTCGCGCAAGGACCCGCACAGCAAAGCGTTGGCGATGCGATCTCCCTCGACGCCCAACGCCTTGCCTTCGAAGCGGCCCGACGCCTGCAATTCCAGCAGTAATTTTCCTGCCTCGGTCGCAAGAGCGGCGCAAAGTTCTGCGTCGGTCATTTGAGCGGCATGATCTGCTGGATGATGTAAGCCGCTGCCTCTTGCGGCGTCATTTCGACTGTATTGACGCGGATTTCGGCATTTTCAGGCGGCTCATAGGGGCTGTCGATACCGGTAAAATTCTTGAGCGCACCCGATCGCGCTTTTTTGTAGAGTCCCTTGACGTCGCGCGCTTCGGCAACTTCCAATGGGGTGTCGACGAATATCTCGACAAATTCGCCTTCGGGCAGCATCGCCCGGACCATGTCCCGTTCGACGCGAAACGGCGAGATGAATGCGGTCAGCACGATCAGTCCGGCGTCGGTCATCAATTTGGCAACCTCGCCGACACGGCGGATATTCTCGATGCGGTCTGTTTCTGTAAAGCCGAGATCCTTGTTCAGCCCGTGCCGCACATTGTCGCCGTCGAGCAGAAAGGTGTGCCGGTTCATCAGGTTCAGCGTTTTTTCGACCTCGTTGGCGATGGTCGATTTGCCCGAACCCGAAAGGCCGGTGAACCAGAGCACCAACGGTTTCTGGTTCTTGAGCTTCGCATGGGCATCGCGGCCGATATCGACTGCCTGCCAATGCACATTCTGCGCACGGCGCAGCGAGAAGTTGAGCATGCCCGCCGCAACAGTGGCGTTGGTAATCTTGTCGATCAGGATGAAACCGCCGAGCGCGCGATTTTCGGTATAGGGTTCGAAAACAATGGCGCGGTCGGTGGTGATTTCGGCAACGCCGATGGCGTTCAGTTCGAGCGTTTTGGCGGCCAGCTGTTCGAGCGTGTTGACGTTGACCTGATATTTGGGCGGCTGCACCGTGGCCGAAACCGTCTGCGTGCCAAGTTTGAGCCAATAAGCGCGACCGGGGATCATCGCCTCGTCGGCCATCCACACGATATTCGCTTCGAACTGGTCGGCGCTTTGCGGCGGGTTGTCGGCAAGGGCGATGACATCGCCGCGCGAGCAATCGACCTCGTCGGTCAGGCATAAAGTGATGGACTGCCCTGCCACCGCCTCGTCCAGATCGCCGTCGAAAGTGACGATGCGCGAGACGGTTGAACTTTTCCCGCTGGGCAAGATACGCACCGCATCACCCCTCTGCACGACACCACTGGCGATCTGCCCTGCAAAACCCCTGAAATCGAGATTGGGCCGGTTTACCCACTGCACCGGAAGGCGGAAAGGCTTCGCCTGGTCGGCGATGGCGTCGAGTTCGACAGTTTCCAGATGCTCGATCAGCGTCGGGCCTTTATACCACGGCGTGTTCGGCGACAGCGCGGTGATATTGTCGCCCTTGAAACCCGAGATCGGGATTGCAGTAAAACCGGCTATGCCGATGTCACGGCCGAAGCAGCGGTAATCCTCGACGATATGGTCGAAGCGCAACACATCATAGTCGACCAAGTCCATCTTATTGACGGCGAGTACGATGTTGCGGATGCCGATAAGGTGCGCCAGGTAGCTATGCCGCCGGGTCTGCGTGAGCACGCCCTTGCGCGCGTCGATCAGGATGATGGCGAGATCGGCGGTCGAAGCGCCAGTGACCATGTTGCGCGTATATTGCTCGTGACCCGGCGTGTCGGCGACGATGAATTTGCGCTTTTCGGTCGCGAAAAAGCGGTAGGCAACATCGATGGTTATGCCCTGTTCGCGTTCTGCGGCGAGGCCGTCGACGAGCAGCGCGAAGTCGATATCCTGACCCTGCGTACCGACCCGTTTGCTATCGGCCTCGAGCGCGGCAAGCTGGTCTTCAAAAATCATCTTGGAATCGTAGAGTAACCTGCCGATCAAAGTCGATTTTCCGTCGTCAACTGAACCGCAAGTTATGAACCGCAGCAGCGATTTATGCTGATGCGTTTCCAGATAGGCGTCGATGTCCTGCGCGATCAGCGCATCGGTTTCGTAAACGGAGGCCATCAGAAATAGCCCTCCTGCTTCTTTTTCTCCATGCTGGCCGCCTGATCATGGTCGATGGCGCGACCCTGGCGTTCCGACGTTGTCGTCAACAGCATTTCCTGAATAATCTGAGGGAGCGTTGTTGCCTTGCTCTCAACCGCCCCGGTTAGCGGATAGCAGCCAAGCGTGCGAAAGCGGATCGAGCGTTCGGCGGGCACTTCGCCATCGCGCAGGCGGAAGCGGTCGTCATCGACCATCAGCAAAAGGCCGTCGCGTTCCACCGTCGGGCGAGGGGCGCTGAAATAGAGCGGGACGATGGGGATATCTTCGAGGTGGATATATTGCCAGATATCGAGCTCGGTCCAGTTGGAGATCGGAAAGACGCGGATGCTTTCGCCTTTCGCTCTCCGCGCATTGTACAGATTCCACAATTCGGGCCGCTGGTTTTTCGGGTCCCAGCGGTGGTTTGCCGACCGGAAGCTGAAAACGCGCTCCTTGGCGCGGCTTTTTTCCTCGTCGCGCCGCGCGCCGCCAAAAGCTGCGTCGAAGCCATAATGATCGAGCGCCTGCTTTAGCCCCTCGGTCTTCCACATATCGGTATGCAATCCGCCATGATCGAAGGGGTTTATACCGCGCTCAATCGCCTCGGGGTTCTGCCAAACCAGCAAGTCCATCCCCGCATCCAGCGCCGACTGTTCGCGTAATTCGTACATCGCGCGGAATTTCCATGTGGTATCGACATGGAGCAGCGGGAAGGGCGGGGGGCTGGGATAGAAGGCCTTCCTGGCAAGGTGCAGCATTACCGCGCTGTCCTTGCCGATACTGTAAAGCATGACCGGTCGCTCGGCCTCCGCCACCACTTCACGCATGATGTGGATGCTTTCGGCCTCGAGCCGTTGCAGGTGGGTCAGATTGGCAGACATGCGGCGCTATTTACGCACAGTTCGGGCACCGGCAAGAAGCAAAGGCTTGGGGACATTCAACTTATGCTTGCGCAAAAGGGTTAGCGTCCGACGCTGCTGTAGGCAAAGCCTGCAGCTTCGATCTCGGCCTGACGGTAGACGTTGCGCAAATCGACAAGCGCATTGCCCTTCATTGCGCTGCGCAATTTGCGCAAATCCAGCGCACGATAGGCATCCCATTCGGTCACCAAAGCGACGGCGTCGGCGTCCTGCGCCGCAGCATAAGCGCTTTCCGCCATGATGACGTCAGGCAGGACCTTGGCGGCTTCCTCCATGCCTTCGGGGTCGTGCGCATGCACTTCGGCCCCTGCGTCAAGCAAGGTCTGCACTATGGCAATGGAGGGTGCGTCGCGCATGTCGTCGGTGTTCGGTTTGAACGTCAGGCCAAGCAGGGCGACCTTTTTGCCCCGCGCATCGCCGCCCAGCGCATTCACGATCTTGCGGCCCATTGCGCGTTTGCGCAGGTCATTGGCCTGCACCACTGCCTCGACAATACGCACCGGGGTATCGTTGTCCTGTGCGGTCTTGAGCAGCGCCAGCGTATCCTTCGGAAAGCAACTGCCGCCATATCCGGGCCCCGCGTTCAAGAATTTCGAACCGATGCGGTTGTCCAGGCCGATGCCGCGCGAAACATCCTGCACATTGGCACCAAGTTTCTCACACAGATCGGCTATTTCGTTGATGAAGGTGATCTTTGTCGCAAGAAAGGCGTTGGCGGCATATTTGATCAGCTCGGACGAACGGCGGCTGGTGAACAGCAAAGGCGATTCGTTCAGGAAAAGCGGCCGGTAAATCGCGCGCATTACCTCGCGCGCCCAATCGACATCGCTGCCGACGACGATGCGGTCGGGGCGCTTGAAATCGCCGATGGCCGCGCCTTCGCGCAGGAATTCGGGGTTGGAAACAACCGCGAACTGGAGCGACGGGTTGGCCTCGCCGATGATCCGCTCGACCTCGTCGCCTGTGCCCACAGGAACGGTCGATTTGGTCACTACCACGGTCTTGGGGTCGATTGCGCCTGCAAGTTCCTCAGCGGCGGCATAGACATAGCTCAGGTCGGCATGGCCGTCACCACGGCGCGAGGGCGTGCCGACCGCGATGAAAACGGCGTCGCAGCCTTTGACCGACGGCGCGAGATCGGTCGAAAAGCTCAGCCGCCCTGCATCGACATTGGTTTTGACCAGCGCGTCTAGACCCGGCTCGTAAATCGGCATGATATTGGCGTTCAGCCGCTCGATCTTGCTCGCGTCCTTGTCGACGCAGACAACATCATGCCCGAAATCGGCAAAACAGGCTCCGGATACCAGCCCGACATAGCCGGAACCAATCATTGCGATTTTCATGAGCGTCTCTCGTTATAAACGGTATAGTTGGGGCGCCTTTAGTGCCT
>JAESFX010000393.1_pt1 | contig 11799 bp, 9 predicted proteins | sample 9269501 | NCBI WGS metagenome assembly JAESFX01 (sample SAMN14515570, study PRJNA621655) | algae metagenome | isolation source: Desmonostoc geniculatum HA4340-LM1 and co-occurring heterotrophs from cave... | place: USA: Maniniholo cave, Kauai, Hawaii | collected 2009-07-28
TCTCGCGGTACAGTTCCTCCACCTTGACGCCCTTGGTCACGCCGAGCCCGCCAAAAATCTGGACGGCGCGGTCGATGACCTTCTGGGCGTTCTCCGTTGCGACGAGTTTGGCCAGCGCCGCCTCGCGGGTGACGCGCGCCGCGCCCCTGTCCTTGGTCCAGGCGGCGCGGTAGACCAGCAGGGCCGCCGCATCCACCTCGCAGGCGCTGTCGGCGATGGCGGCCTGCGACAACTGCAGATCGCCGAGCGTGCCGCCGAAAAGCTTTCGCCCGTTCGCATGCGAGACCGTCTCAAACAGCGCCCGGCGCGCGAAGCCGAGCGCCGCCGCGCCGACCGTCGAGCGAAAAATGTCGAGCGTCGCCATCGCGACCTTGAAGCCGTCGCCGGGGCCGCCGATGCGGTTCTCGGCCGGGATGCGGCAGGAATCGAAGCGCAAGGTCGCGAGCGGATGCGGCGCGATCACGTCGATGCGCTCGGTGATGCTCAGGCCAGGCGTGTCGGCCTCGACCAGATAGGCCGAGAGCCCGCGGGCTCCGGGCGCCTCGCCGGAGCGGGCGAAGACGACGTAATGGTCGGCGATGCCGCCATTCGAGATCCAGCTTTTCTCGCCGTCGATGCGGACATGGTCGTTGCCATCGGGCACGGCGGTCGTCGCCATGGCGGCGACATCGGAGCCGGCTTCCTTTTCGGAGAGGGCGAAGGCTGCGATCCGAGTTCCGGCGCAAACGCCCGGCAAGATGCGCGCTTTCATGGAGTCGGAGCCGGCGATCGTGATCGCTCCGGTGCCGAGCCCCTGCATGGCGAAGGCGAAATCTGCCAGCCCGTCGCGGCTGCCGAGGATTTCGCGGGCGAGGCAGAGCGTGCGGACATCGAGTGTCTTGCCAAGCCCGCCATAGGCCTCCGGCACGACGGCCTTGAGGAATCCGGCCTGACCAAGCGCCGCGACGCGGGCGCGGCAGGCGGCGTCCACATCGCCGTGGGGCAGGTCGGGCAGACAGGCATCGGCCCATGCCGTCAGATCGTCGGCAAAGGCGCGGTGGCGCTCCTCGAAGAAAGGCCAGGCGAGCGTGTCGCCGAGCAGGCCGATGCCGAGGGGAGGCGAGACGGCCATCTCAGTTGCCCTCGAACACCGGCTTCTGCTTCGCGGCGAAGGCGTGGTAGGCGCGGGAAAAATCCTCGGTCTGCATGCACAGCGCCTGCGCCACGGCCTCGGCCTCGATCGCGCTTTCGACCGACATCGCCCATTCCATCTCGAGCATGCGCTTGGTCATGGCGTTGGCGAAGGTCGGCCCGTCGGCGAGTTCGGCGGCGAGCGACTGCGCCTCGCTGAGCACGGCGTCCGGCGCGCAGAGCCTGTTCAGAAAACCCCAGCGATCGGCCTCCTCGCCCTTGAGGACGCGGCCGGTGTAGAGCAGTTCGGCCGCGCGGCCCTGGCCGACGATGCGCGGCAGCATCGCGCAGGCGCCCATGTCGCAGCCGGCCAGCCCGACGCGGTTGAACAGGAAGGCGATCTTCGTTGCGGCCGTGCCGAAGCGCAGGTCCGACGCCATGGCCATGATCGCGCCCGCGCCGGCGCAGATGCCGTCTACCGCCGCGATCACGGGCTGCGGGCAGGCCCGGATCGCCTTGACCAGATCGCCGGTCATGCGGGTGAACTTGAGCAGGTCCTTCGTCTCCATCGCGACGAGCGGGCCGATGATCTCGAAGACGTCGCCGCCGGACGAGAAGTTGCCGCCGGCTCCGGTGATGACGATCGCCTTGACCGTCTCCTCCTTCTGCGCGGCGAGAAAGAAATCCGTGAGTTCCCGGTAGCTTTCGAAGGTGAGCGGATTCTTTTTCTCAGGCCGGTTCAGCGTCACGGTCGCGACTTTTCCGACGACCGAAAGCTGGAAATGGCCGGGCGTGAAACCCGCCAGCGGCAGGGTGGTGGCGTTGGCGGTGGTCACGAAATGTCTCCACGGCTGTCGCCGGCGCGCTGCGCGATCGCCTTGTGCAGCGAGGCTTTGGTCTGGCCGAGCAGGCGAAAAAGCTGGACGGTGTCGACGCCGCTCAGCCCGGCGAAGAGTTCGGCGATCCAGCCCTCATGGCGCTCGGCCATCGCCCTGAAGGCGCGCCGGCCCTGCGCCGTCAGCGTCAGAACCTGCACGCGCCGGTCCTGCGTCGCGGCGCGCTTGTCGACGAGGCCATCGGCGAGCAGGCCGGCGACGACGGCGGTGACGTTGCCGTTGGACACCATCAGCCGCTGCGAGACCTCGCCGACCGTCATGCCGGTGGTCGATTTCTCGAGCTGCGCCATCAGGTCGAAGCGCGGCAGCGTGGTCTTGAATTCCTCGCGCAGGCGGTTGCGGATCTCGGTCTCGATCAGGGTCGAGCAGGTCAGCAGGCGGAGCCAGAGACGGAGCTCGTCCTTGTGGTCGCCAGGGCGTTCGCTGGCCTTGGTCTCGCGGTCGAGGACGAGCGCGGGGGAGGGCGTGTCCATGTCGTTATCGCGCCTTCCGCTCGTCTTTGCGAGCGAAGCGAAGCAATCCAGAGGTCTCGCGCAAACCGCTGGATTGCTTCGCTGCGCTCGCAAAGACGGCGGAGGCTGAATGGAACATCGCTTCAGAACTCCCCGCCATTGATCAGCAGCGATTGGCCGGTGATCGAGCCGCTATGCGGTCCGCAGAGGTGCAGCACGGCCTGCGCGATCTCGTCGGGCGCGATCAGCCTGCCTTGCGGGTTGGCCTTGACCAGCTCGGCCAGAGCCTGCTCCCGCGAAATGCCGGTCTTGGCGGTGATCGCGTCCAGGCTGTCGGAGACCATGTCGGTCTGCGTGTAGCCCGGGCAGACGGCGTTGACGGTGACGCCGCTTTTCGCCGTCTCCAGCGCCAGCGAGCGGACGAGGCCGACCACGGCATGCTTGGCCGCGACATAGGCCGAGACGTAAGGGTAGCCGCGATGCCCGGCCGTCGATGCGATCGCGATCAGCCGGCCATGGCCGCGCGCCACCATGCCGGGCAGCGCCGGATGAAAGGCGTTGATGGTGCCGATCAGGTTGATTTCGTGCATGCGCCGGAAACGCCCGGCGTCGCTGCGCTGGAACGGCCCGGTCTCGACCGCGCCGGCATTGGCGACGACGATGTCGAACGGCGAGGCTGCGAGCTGCGTCAGGCACGTCGCCATGGCGACTTCGTCACGCACATCGCAGGCTGCGAAGGCATCGGCGGCGCCGGCTGCGACAGCCTCCGCCAGCACGCTTGCGTCACGGCCGACGATGCTGACCCGCGCGCCGGCCGCCCGCAGCGCGGCCGCGACCGCGCGGCCGATGCCACGTCCGCCGCCCGTCACCACCGCATGCCGCCCGGCCAGAACCATCCCGCACCACCTCCCTGACGCAGGCAATATATTTTAGGTCTAAAGCATTTGGCAAGCGGTGTTGATCGTTGCGAATGACGATGCGGGCGGTCGGATAAACAGCCGTTCTTCCAGTCAAAATCGGGTGTAATGCAGACCTTTCGCAGCCGGGCGTCAAATCCGTCATCCACCCCTTGAGATAAAATTACTTCAGACCTAAAATAATTTTCTGGCGGTTTGGCGGGAGGTTCGCAATGCGTATCGCGGTGGTCGGCGGCGGGCCTGCCGGGCTCTATTTCGCGCTCCTGATGAAGCGCGACTGGCCGGCGCTCGACGTCACTGTGTTCGAGCGCAACCAGGCCGACGACACTTTCGGCTTCGGCGTGGTCTTTTCCGACCAGACGCTCGACACCTTCAAGGCCGCCGATGAGGCGAGCTACGCCGCGATCCGCGACAATTTCGCATATTGGGACGATGTCGAAGTCCATTTCAAGGACTCAGTCCATCGCGTCTCCGGCAACGGTTTCTGCGGCTGCTCGCGCCGCTCGCTGCTGATGCTGGTGCAGGCGCGCGCGAAGGAACTCGGCGTGAACCTGCGCTTCAGCGAAGAGGCCCCGGACGTCGAGGCGTTGAAGGCGCAATACGACCTCGTCGTCGCCGCGGACGGCATCAACAGCCGCATCCGCGATGGCTGGCGCGAGCGCTTCAGGCCGCAGACCGATCTGCGGCCCAATCACTTCACCTGGATGGGCTCGACCCGGCCATTCGACGCCTTCACCTTCTTCTTCAAGGAGACGGAGCATGGGCTGTTCATCGCCCATTGCTACCAGTACGAGGCCGGGCGCTCGACCTGGGTGCTGGAAACAGACCCCGAGACCTTCGCGCGCGCCGGTCTCGGCGCGATGACGGAGGCGCAGTCCGCCGCGTTCCTCGAGGGCATCTTCGCCGAGGAGCTACAGGGCCACGGGCTCGTCACAAACCGCTCGCTCTGGCGCAATTTCCCGATGATCCGCTGCGCCAACTGGGTCGCCGACAACGTCGTCCTCATCGGCGACGCCAAGGCCACCGCGCATTTCTCGATCGGCTCGGGCACCAAGCTCGCGATGGAGGATGCGATCGCGCTTCACAAAGCCTTCCACGAGGCGGGGCTCGCGGTCGGCGAGGCGCTGGCCCTGTTCGAGCGGACGCGGCGCGAGGAGGTCGAAAAGACGCAGCACGCCGCCGATGTCTCGCTGGTCTGGTTCGAGCAGCTCAAACGCTTCTGGGATTTCGATCCGCTGCGCTTCGCATTCGGGTTGATGACGCGCTCCAAGGCGATCACCTATGACAACCTCGCTCTGCGAGCGCCCGGCTTCGTCGCCGCGATCGACCGGCTGGTCGCAGATGACCTTTGCTCCGATGCGAAGACGCGCAAGGACGGCTCGCCCGTGCCGCCGGCCTTCCAGCCGCTCAGGCTTCGCGAAATGCGGGTCGAGAACCGCATGGTGCTCTCGCCGATGTGTCAGTATTCGGCGCAGGAAGGCCTGCCGGGCGACTGGCACCTGATGCATTACGGCTCGCGCGCCATCGGCGGCCCTGGCCTGATTTTTACGGAGATGACCTGCGTCGCCGAGGACGCCCGCATCACGCCGGGCTGCGCCGGGCTCTACAACGACGCGCAGGAGGCGGCGTGGAGCAGGATCGTCGATTTCGTCCATGCCAACTCGGCGGCGAAATTCTGCCTGCAACTCGGCCATGCCGGGCGCAAGGGCGCGACCAGGCTGATGTGGGACGGCATGGACCGTCCGCTGGAGGAGGGCGCCTGGCCGATCCTCTCGGCCTCGCCGCTGCCCTATTACCCCGAGAGCCAGATCCCGCGCGAGATGGACCGCGCCGATATGGACCGCGTCAAGGCCGAGTTCGTCGCGGCGGCGCAGCGCGGCGAGCGGGCGGGCTTCGATATGCTCGAACTGCACTGCGCCCATGGCTACCTGCTGGCAAGCTTCCTCTCGCCGCTGACCAACCAGCGCACTGACGCGTATGGCGGCTCCGTCGGGAACCGGCTGCGCTATCCGCTCGAAATCTTTCGGGCGCTGCGTGAGACCTGGCCGCGCGAAAAGCCGATGTCGGTACGGATTTCCGCGACCGACTGGAAGGAAGGCGGCGTGACGCCGGACGACATGGTCGCGATGTCCCGCGCCTTAGCGGAGGAGGGCTGCGACCTGATCGACGTCTCGACGGGTCAGACCGTCAACGACAGCCGGCCGGTCTATGGCCGCATGTTCCAGACGCCGTTCTCCGACCAGATCCGCAACGAGGCGCGGGTCGCGACCATGTGCGTCGGCAACATCACCAGCGCCGACCAGGTCAACACCATCGTGGCCTCGGGCCGGGCCGATCTCGTCGCGCTGGGGCGGCCCCATCTCGCCGACCCGTCCTTCGTCCTGCGCGCCGCGGCCTGGTACGACGTCGATATCGCCCAGCCGGTGCAGTACGGCCCCGGCAAGGACCAGCTCATGCGGAACACGCCGCGCGAACGGCAGGACCTCGACGACCTCAAGCTCAAGGCCAAGCCGAGCCGACACGCCCTTGGGTAGCCGGCGGGGTCGGCAGGCTGCAGTGACGGAACAACCGGGCTCCCTGCCTGTTTCCTCGGCACTCGTTCCCCATGTGGACGCCCCTTGCAATGCGCCGCCGAAAGGTTTCAGACGATGCCGAGCCTCGCCACCACCCTGAGCCCCCTGCGCGCGTCTCTTTCCGCGCTTGCACTTTCGCTGGCCGCGACCGGCGCGCTGGCGCAGGCGACGGCGACGCCGCCGCAATCGCCGCCGGCTGCGGCTCCTCAGTCGAATACCGGCTTGGGCCCGACCACCACCAGCCCGGCCCAGATCGACAAGGGCCAGAACATGATCCTGCCCTCGGCCGGCAGTTCCGGCCCCTCGGCCGCGCCGACCATGGTGTTCGATTGCAAGGCCAAGCCGCAGGACTGCACGACGCCGGCGACGCCGGCCGACAAGGCGACAGCGCCCGACGTCTCGGCTCCGCCTGCGACATCCGCGCCCAAGCCCTGATCCGCCGAACCGCAACTTCAGCCTCGTCGCCCGGATCATTGCAGAATTGCAAAGGTCCGGTTGGCGGGGACTGGGCTGTCATGGCGGCGCAGGCTCTCTATCTGTGGCCTCGAATGCGGGGCCTCGACGCCGCCGCGCCAGATCGAAAGCCCAGACCATGACCCTGACAGGCATTCACCACGTCACCGCCATCACCGCCAACGCGCCCGGCAACCACCGCTTCTACACGCAGGTGCTCGGCATGCGGATGGTCAAGAAGACGGTGAACCAGGACGATGTCTCGGCCTATCACCTGTTCTATGCCGATGGCGCGGGCTCTCCGGGAACGGATCTGACCTTCTTCGACTGGCCGGCGCAGCCGGCTCGGCGTGGCACCCACGCGATCACCCGCACCTCCCTGCGCGTCGGCGACGAGGCCTCGCTCAATTGGTGGCGCGAGCGGTTATTGGCGGCTGGCGCAAAGCCCTCCGACCTCCGCGAGATCAATGGCCGCATGGCGCTCGATGTCGAGGATCCCGAAGGCCAGCGCCTGACGCTGCTCGCCGACGGTGGCGCGATCCCCTTCACCGTCTGGGACAAGAGCGAGGTTCCAGCCGAGCACCAGATCCGCGGCCTCGGCCCTGTCACCATCTCGGTGCCGGCGCTGGAGCGGACGCAGGTGGTTCTGACGCAACTGCTCGGGCTGGAGCGGACGGACAGCTATCGCGATGTCGCTCATGCGGCCGGCGACATCCATGTCTTCAAAATCGGCGAGGGCGGCCCGGCGGCCGAACTCCATGTCGCGGTCGAGCCCGGTCTGCCGCAGGCGCGGGAAGGGGCGGGCGGCGTCCATCATCTGGCGCTCCGCACGCCGACATTCGGCGATTACGACGCCTGGGCCGAGAAGCTGAAGGCGGCCGGCTACCCCAACAGCGGCAAGGTCGATCGCTTCTATTTCCGCTCGCTCTATCTGCGCGAGCCCAACGGCATCCTGATCGAGATCGCGACCGACGAGCCCGGCTTCTCCGCCGACGAGCCGGCCGAGACGATGGGCGAAAAGCTGGCGCTGCCGCCATTTCTCGAGGGCAGGCGGGCGGAGATCGAGGCGGGGCTGAAGCCGCTCTGAGACTGCCCCCGGCGGTTGACCGGAATCCGGCGCGGCAACACTCTGCCCGCCGCTCCGGAGAAAACGCCATGTCAGCCCCGAACGGCCTGCCTGATCTCGACGTCCTCAAGACCAAACTCTATTCGGCCGTCCTGTCCGACGTGCTCGACCAGCTCGGCTTTCCGAACCAGGCGGTAAAGCCCTTCGTGCGGCCGCTCGACGATGCGTCGATCCTGTGCGGTTTCGCCCGGACCGGGCTCTACATGAAGCGCTATCACACGCCCGAGGGCCATAACCCTTATGCGCTGGAGATGGACCTGATCGACAGCCTCAAGCCCGGCGAGGTCGTGGTTCTGGCTTGCGACGGGCCGACCGATCGGATCGCGCCCTGGGGCGAGCTTCTCACCACCGCCGCGATGGCGCGCGGAGCCGCCGGCTGCCTGATGGACGGGCTGGTGCGGGATGTGCGCCGCATCCGCGAGGTCGGGTTCCCGGTCTTCCATGGCGGCATCGGCCCGCTCGACACCAAGGGCCGCGCCGAGATGATGGCGGTCGACGAGCCGATCGAGATCGCCGGCGCCCGCTGCGAGAGCGGCGATTTCATTTTCGGCGATGTCGACGGCGTCGTCATCGTGCCGCGACGCATCGCGCGGGACGCCATCGCGCTCGCGCTGCAGAAGATCGACGCCGAGGACGCCACGCGCGACGAACTGCTGGCCGGCGCGAGCCTGCGCTCGGTGTTCGAGCGGCACGGCGTGCTGTAGCGCTTCCCGTCATTGCGAGCGTAGCGAAGCAATCCAGGTGGGCATGGCGCGAGCCGCTGGATTGCTTCGCTACGCTCGCAATGACGGTGGTCAGGCCTTGGCGACGGTCTTCGCCGTGGCCGCAGTTTTCGTTTTTGCGGCCGCTTTCGGCTTCGCCTTTGCTTTTGCTGGTGCTTTCGTCTTTGCCGGAGCCTTCGCCTTGCCCGGCCCCTTGATCCCGCTCGACTCGGCCTTGGCGTTGACCAGCCCCACCGCCTGCTCCAGCGTGATCGCTTCCTGCGTCACCGCCTTGGGCAAAGTCGCGTTGACCTTGCCCCAGTTGACGTACGGCCCGTATTTGCCCGCCCGGACCACGAGCTTGCCTCCGGTCGGGTGCTCGCCGAGATCACGGCCTGGCGCTGCCGCGCCACGCCCGAAGCGGCTTCCCCCGCCGCCGCTCTCCTTGGCGACGATCAGGTCGATGGCGCGGTTGCCGCCGATCTGCAGGATGTCGTCGTCCCTGTCGATATTGGCGTAGGTCTTGCCGTGCTGGACATAAGGCCCGTAGCGGCCGATGCCGGCCAGGATCGGCTCGCCACTCTCGGGATGCTTCGCCACCTCCTTGGGCAGCGAGAGCAGAAGCAGCGCCTTCTCCAGATCGACGCCGCCCGGCGTCATGCCCTTGGGCAGGCTGGAGCGCTTGGGCTTTTCGCCCTCGCCGAGCTGGACGTAAGGCCCGAAGCGGCCGTCGCGCATGGTGACGTCCTGATCCGTAACCGGATCCTTGCCGAGGATCCGCACGCCGGGCGCGCCCTGTCCGCCCTCGGTCGTCGCTTCGCCGTCGGCAGCCGAGACGGTGAGGGGACGGGTATAGCGGCATTCGGGATAGTTCGAGCAGCCGACGAAGGCGCCGAACTTGCCGAGCTTGAGCGAGAGCGTGCCGGTGCCGCAGACCTGGCAGGAGCGCGGATCGCCGCCATCCTCGCGCGCCGGAAAGACATGCGCGCCGAGCACGCCGTTCAGCGCCTCCAGCACCTCGGTGACGCGCAGGTCCTTGGTGTCGCCGATCGACTTCGTGAATTCCTCCCAGAATTCGCGCAGCAGCGCCTTCCAGTCGATCTCGGCATTCGAGACGCGGTCGAGCTTCTCCTCGAGATTGGCGGTGAAGTCGAACTCGACATAGCGCCTGAAGAAGCTCTCCAGGAACGCCGTCACCAGCATGCCCTTGTCCTCGGGCACGAGGCGCTTCTTGTCGATGCGGACATATTCGCGGTCGCGCAGGGTCGAGAGCGTCGCGGCATAGGTGGACGGACGCCCGATGCCGAGTTCTTCCATGCGCTTGACGAGGCTCGCCTCCGAGTAGCGCGGCGGCGGCTCGGTGAAGTGCTGGTCGGCGGCGATGGCGCGCTTTTCGAGCGCGTCGCCGGCCTTCATCGCCGGGAGCTTTTTTGAGTCCTCGTCCTCCTCGTCGTCGCGGCTCTCCTGATAGAGCGTCAGGAAACCGTCGAAGAGCGTGACCTGCCCCGTGGCGCGCAGCTCCAGATTGCGGCCGGCCACGGTGGCCGCGATGTCGGCGGTGGTGCGCTCCAGCGAGGCCGATTCCATCTGGCTCGCGATGGTGCGTTTCCAGATCAGCTCGTAGAGCCGCGCCTGCTCGGGCTCGAGATGGCGCGCGACCATGGCCGGCAGCCGGCCGAGATCGGTCGGGCGGATCGCCTCATGCGCCTCCTGCGCGTTCTTGGCCTTGACGGTGTATTTTCGCGGCACGCCGGGCACGTAGGCGTCGCCGAACTCCTTGCCGATGACCCGGCGCGCGGCGGCTATGGCCGAGCCGTCCATATCGACGCCGTCGGTTCGCATATAGGTGATCAGGCCGACGGTCTCGCCGCCGATATCGACGCCCTCGTAGAGCCGCTGGGCGAGCTGCATGGTGCGGGCCGGCGCCAGACCCAGCTTGCGCGAGGCCTCCTGCTGCAGCGTCGAGGTCTGGAAGGGTGGGTAGGGGTGTCGCTTGACCGGCTTGGCCTCGACCTCCGCCACGCTGAATGCGGCCGTGTCGAGCGCGGCCTTGAAGGCATGCGCCTGTTCGCCCGTGCCGATGTCGAGGCGGGTGATCTTCTTGCCGTCGGCGCCGGTCAGGCGCGCGTCGAAGACGCCGCCGGCCTTCGTCGCCAGCGTCGCCACCAGCGACCAGTATTCGCGGGCGCGGAAGGCCTCGATCTCGCGCTCGCGGTCGCAGACGATCCGCAGCGCCACGGACTGCACCCGGCCGGCCGAGCGGGCGCCGGGCAGCTTGCGCCAGAGCACCGGCGACAGCGTGAAGCCGACGAGATAGTCGAGCGCGCGCCGCGCCAGATAGGCGTCGACCAGCGCCTGGTCGACCTGGCGCGGGTTTGCCAGCGCCGTCTGCACGGCGTCCCTGGTCACCGCGTTGAAGGTGACGCGCTCGACCGGAATGCCCTTCAGCGCGCGCCTGGCGTTGAGCGCCTCCAGCACATGCCAGGAAATCGCCTCGCCCTCGCGGTCGGGGTCGGTCGCCAGGATCAGTTTTTCCGCGCCCTTCACGGCCTTGACGATCTCGCCGACCTGCTTGGCTCCGCGCCCCTCGATCTCCCATTTCATGGCGAAGTCGTTGTCGGGCTCGACCGAGCCGTCCTTCGCGGGCAGGTCGCGGATATGCCCGAACGAGGCGATGACCTCGTAGTCGGAGCCGAGATATTTGTTGATCGTCTTGGCCTTGGCCGGCGACTCGACGACGAGGAGCTTCATGGGGCGATTCAATCTCGAATGACGGAAAATGCTGTGCAGGCACATGGCGTGCCGGCCGAATACGTCCCGACGCGGTGCGAGGTGATAGCGGGTCGGGAGCGGCGGCGAAAGTGGGGAGAGCGGCGCGCGATGTCAAACGGCGGCGGCTGTTGCGCCGATGTCGACTGATATACACATTTGTGCTAGCAGTGCTAGCACTTCAGGGAGGATAGCGAGTCATGAGCCGCAGCCTGCACGTCCGTCATGTGGACGAGGACGTCATCGCCCTCCTGAAGCGCCGGGCGAGCGCGAACAAGCGCTCCATGGAAGCCGAGCACCGCGCAATCCTGTCCGAGGTGTTGAAGCCCGCGCCGACAAAGTCCTTCGAGGAGCTTGCGGCAGAGGTGCGAGCCTACACCGCAGGCAGACCCCAGACTTCCTCAGAAGTGCTCCTCCGCATGTCGCGGGACGAAGCGCGCTGATGCGATGTGTCGTCGATGCGAGCATCGTCATCAAATGGTTCGTTCATGAGACTGATTCACGGGATGCGCTGACGCTACGCACGCGCCATCGCTTGCTCGCGCCGGATCTGCTGACGGCCGAGTTCGGCAACCTCCTGGCGACGAAGGTTCGCGTCGGCGATCTGGATATCGCGCGGGCCGAGATGGCTGCCGAATCCTTGGCTGCCTCAGGGATCGAGCTGAGAGCCATGGTGGAACTGGGTCGTGTCCCTGATGATGGTGTAGCTTCTCGGAGCCACCTCGATGCCGGTTTTGGCCGGGCTGGTCAGGCCGCCACGGCTGGCAGGCTGACGATGGGATCATCGCTGATCGGCGCGATG
>JAESFX010000394.1_pt1 | contig 11756 bp, 10 predicted proteins | sample 9269501 | NCBI WGS metagenome assembly JAESFX01 (sample SAMN14515570, study PRJNA621655) | algae metagenome | isolation source: Desmonostoc geniculatum HA4340-LM1 and co-occurring heterotrophs from cave... | place: USA: Maniniholo cave, Kauai, Hawaii | collected 2009-07-28
GCGTTAGCGAAGCTTACCGAAGGTATCGCCCCTTGTAGATGCTGATTTATCATGGTTCACTCTTAGACAGATATCTCCCTCAGTATTATCTCGTAGTCTTTTTCAGAAATCAAATATGATTCCTATAGAATGACATTTAATTCTACTGGTGAACAAGAAAATCCCCAATTTCTTTAAGAAATCGGGGATTTGAGCCTTTGTCAGAAGTGACTCACCTTGTGGATTATCCTTCTTACTGCCCAGTAGGAAGCTTCAAGCCCCGACGCTCAAGAATTTGCCGCACCTGTGGACTGGGGGTGTAGTTATAGCCGTAGGAGGAGTTCTCAGAGTCATCCATAATCTGAGGGGTGAGCAACACAATTACCTCATTTCGCTGGTTCTGTCTGTTTGTACTTCTAAACAGCGAACCAATCAACGGCAGATCCCCCAAGATAGGAATCTTGGAGACAGTTGTACGGTCTGAATCTTGAATAATACCTGACAGAATTAGAGTTTGACCATCTCTCAAGCGAATCAAGCCAGAATTCAGGGAACGTTCAGACACCAAAAATATTGTTTGGTCATTACCTGAAACATTCAGTACAGCTGAAGATTGAGGTGCTTTGACAACGGGAGCTACTGATAAGGAAACAAAACCATTGTCGTCAATTCGCTCAATTTTAACAGATAGGGTTAAACCCACATCTGTTTTTTCTGCTGTAACCGTTTGTATAGAGGTACCATCACCACGAGTGGTTTCGCTCTTAACGTTTCCTATCACTTCCTGGGTCAGCTTGACATTAGCCTGTTGACCTTCTTGCACAATTAAGGTTGGGTCGGTCAGTATCTTAGCGTTACCATTGGTAATCTGAGCCTCCAAACTAGCGAGAAGACGTTTGGGAAATTGATACAGTGATGAGAGAGCAGTTGTAATTGTCCCAGCAGTTCCTCTACTAGTGCTAATTTGCCTGGTGGCAGGACTACCCGGATTGGTAACAACACCATTAGCATCAACAGTGGGAGGAACAGCAGGAATATCAGTTATAGTGGTGACATTTGGTGTCCCTTGTGTAACATTTGTGATCACTGACTGGAATGGATTTGATGAAACACCACTACCAGGTGAAGGAAAAAGTGCAGAACCTCCGGCTGTGTTATTCGTTATGACACCATTCTCAATAACTACTTGTCCCACACCAGTTCCTGGTACGGAGACTGGGTTATTGGGATCAACAGATCCCTGAAATCCTGAATAGGGATTTGCGATAACTGGAGCATCACTTATACTGTTTCTCGCTTCAGTACTAGTAGCTGGTCTGGAACCGCCAAAATTCAGAGATGCTGCACCACCATCATTGCTAAAGTAGTTCTTGCCAACCCCAAAGGAAAAGCTACTGTTGTAGTCCTGTGTGTTCAAGAGGTTAACATCAATAATCTTGACGTTGACAACGACTTGACGACGCCGGATATCAAGCTGAGTTAGTTGAGTCATTGCCATCTCAACTAGCCTGGGAGGTCCAATCAAAGTCAGAGAATTGGTGCGCTCGTCTCCTAATGCCTGTAGACCTCTGAGTAATGGATTTGAATCTGTAAAATTAACACGTTGAGTTTCAACTCTGCTTTCCGTGGTCGTCTGAGTTTGAGTGATGGGAGCAACTCCAGTACCCACAGGTACAGCACTAACGCTGGTAACTTGTCGTTCACGGCTGACGGCACTTTCTGCCCCCAAACCGACTAAAAAATTCAGGGCGACTCCCACCGTTACCTGATTAAGTCTCAGGCTACGCATAACCATGTCACGGGTCGCATTAGGTAGTTTCGGCCCTACAAAAATCGTGCGATTACTGCGGTTGGCTTCTAAACCACTCAAGCGCAAGACGTAGTTAAACACATCTTGCACCGGCTCGTTTTCTATGTCTAACGAGATTGTTTGAGAAGTTGCTTGTCCTGCAACACCTTGCTGACCTCCACCACCCTCACTTCCGATGTAAGCCAGGTTCAAACCAGCCGCACGAGCCAGCAATGACAAAACTTCACGCACTGGTGCATCTCGCAATACTAAGCGGGGTACGCGTTCCTGTGTTGCCAAGTCAATGGTGCTAGGAGAAGCATCGGTAGCAGAAATCGCAATATCTCCCACTGGTGGGGCGACGGCTCTGGGTAAGAAAGGTGGAGCCTGACTCACAGGTTGACCTGGACCGGCGGCTTGCGCGGGTTGTCCGTCGATGGTGACTTGGGGGTTGGGAACGAGAACGTCTGGCTTTTGACCTGGTTGGGCTGGAGTAGAAGCAAGCGGCGCTGTGGATGTTGGTGTTGTTGGCGTTGGTGAGGTGGCGGTGGTGCCAGCAGATGGGCTAAAGCTGAGTGTAATTCCATTTGGCGATCGCACCACTGGTTCACTGCCCGGTACATTGTCGCTGCCAATTACCGTCACCCGAACACTATTAGCATCAAGTTGACTAACCTCTACCGAAGCAATTCCTGGTGCTGGACTCTCTTGACGAAAATTATTACCTTGTGGTAGTCGTAATTGAGTATTAATAATGTCTGCAACTAAACTCTTACCTCTTTTAGTAGTGAAAACTTGGGGACGCGACCCCGAAGAAGTTTTCAAAACAACGCTAACTCCACCATTAGCTGCATTTAACTGTACATTAGTAACTTGAGCAATTTGTGCCCAAACTGGTTGAGCTGCCAAAAAAACAAAAGCAGCAGTACCTAATATAAAACTATTACCGTGAATCTGTTTCACAGTTCATTCCTCACCTAAATAAAACCTTGTTTAGAAGCAATTTTTGAGTAGTTAGTTATGAGTGCTGAGTTTCAAAAATAAGGAGTTAAGAATTTTAGATTTTAGATTTTAGATTTTGGATTAAAAAAATCTAAAACTGAATGTTTCATCAATCTGCCAATTTTAGATTTGGAATTTGGGATTTTGAATTAAAATAAAAAATCTAAAATTCTAAAATCCAAAATTGAATGGCTCATAACTCTGACAATTTTAGATTTGGAATTTGGGATTTTGGATTGCAACAAAAAATCTAAAATCTAAAACCTAAAATCCAAAATTGAATGCCTCATAACTACTTTTTGGGTGCAGTCTTAGCTGCTGCGGCTGCTATTTCTTCTGGACTAAGTGGCATCAATACCTGTAATTGGAATGATGTATTAATCGCTGCTGGCCCCACCCGCAGCGGTGTTTTATCTGTTGGGGATCTGGACTCAGGTGGAGCTAAATTTGATTGATAATCTTTAACTATCAACAAAGGCTGTAAACGCTCAATGTTACGAATTATCGATTGCGTTTGTTCATAGGTTCCTGTAATTTCGGCACTGATACTGCTGCGTTGCAGTTTGCCATCAACTAATTTTCCTAAAGTTCCATCGATAATTGGTTCTGGTTTTTGGGAAACTGGCACAAACTTCTTGAGTTTGGCTTTCACTCCACTAATCGGAGTTTGAGCATTCCCAGACTCAACTAAGCGGTTCAGATCCAACAGCAATGTATCCAAGGTTTTCTCATTAGCAAATAAACCTAAAACCTGGATTTTTTGCTGTTTCGCTTGTGCTAGTTCCTCTTTCACCTTATCAATCTGTTTGATATTAAGTTTCTTTTGCTCAATTTGCCCTTGGAGTTCTGTGGCTTTTGCTTGCTGTTGTTGATAGCTTTCCCAAGCTGGCATCAACAGGTTTAAGAATATATAACCTGCTCCCGCTAAACCAATTACCCCTACCAAAATACCAATAATTTTTGGTGTAAAAGCAATGCCAAATAGCACAGGGGATGCTGGGGTTGCTGCATCTAATTCTCCGGCGTGTTCGGCAAAATTTAAATCATCACTCAGCGTCATTTTGAAATGACTCCTGTTTGTTGCATAGTACGAATTCGAGTCACTAGCCCCACTGTGCCTTTTTTCTCCAACTCCCGAATTAATTCTGAAGCTGGAACATCATTCATGCTCGATTGAATGGTGTATTTAACGACTTGTGGAGGCTTAATTGTTACACCAGGAGCCGGTTGAGCAACACCTGATGTGATGGGAGCATCTACTAAGCTTGCTGTAATAATTCTGCTTTCTGAAGACTTTAAAAAGCGAGACTGTTGCAAACTCAATAAGAAATCATTGACATCGTTAAAAGAACGAGCCAATCCGGTAATTTCTAATCCCCCTGCTGGATTATTGGGTGGTTTACCTTCCGCCACCGGAATGGGTGGGATTTGCCTGATGTTCTCAATTTGCACTGCTGCGGGAATGCGATCGCGCAAATCTTGCAGCATGGCAGACCAAGGGCGAATTTGGTCAAATACAGTGACTAAAGCCTGGGTTTCCCCCTTAATTGCGCTCGTCTCTGCTTTGATTTTATTCAGATTTCCGATCTCTGTATCTAACCTCTTGCTTTCCTGATCTAGTTGTGCTATTGTGCCATCTAGCTCAACAACCTTCCCTTGCAACAACCACCAACCAACTCCTAATAAACCTGGCAGGCCTACACCAAGTGCAACTCCCACATATATTGGTGTTAAATTCCCTCCAGGAAGACGTAGGGATACTCCTCCCTTTTTCTCAGGTTTTTTCTGATATGCTGGGCGATCTTTAAGAAAGTTAACATCCAAACTGTACATTTTCTCACACCAAGTAGAGATAAATATTATGGTTTGAGAATTCTCAAACAGCGCGACTGTCAAAATAGACAATCCAAAATCCAAAATCCAAAATCCAAAATTACTACACCTCCCGCATTCCTAGACCAAGTACGATCGCCAATCCAGACCTTTGTACATGTGGATATTTGTTGCTGTCAACTTCCAAGGACAGAGCTACTATTGGATCTATTTGGATAGTTGGCAAACTTAACCGTTGGGTAAAGAATTCATCAAGCTGTTGGAGTCCGCCTCCAGGCCCAGCTAATAAAATCTGTGCTACCTCCAAATTTTCACTTTGGTTGAGGTAAAAATCGATGGAACGGCGCAGTTCATCTGTTAGTTCCCCCAATACTCTCAATATGGCTGCCATACCAGGATCGAGTTCGGTGACACCGGTTTTGCCGCCATCTATGGGAGTTGGGGTAATGACCATTCCTTGTAACATTTCCATATCTCGTGATGTAGGTAAGCTCATTGCCCTAGCGAGGGCAGTTTGCATTTGATAAGTTCCTATGGGTACCGTGCGGGAAAATTGCGGTACTCCGTTCACGATAATGGCAATTTCTGTGCTGTCGAACTCGATATCAACTAGTACTGCTGCTTCTTGCGGGCCAAATTGTCGCAATTGATCGCGAATAGTCCGAATGAGAGCAAAACTGTTAATTTCTAAAACATCGATTTGTAATCCTGCTTGCTCGAATGTACTGATGTAGGTATCTGTTATCTCCTTGCGGGTAGCAACTAACAGTACCTGTACTTTTTCAATGCCATCTTCATCTACAAAATACCCAAGTTTCTGATAATCTACATCAGCCTCTTCACGAGGATAAGGTAAATACAAACCTGCTTCATGGTTTAGCACCATTTCACGCAGTTCTTTGTCATCTAACTCTGCTGGCACTGGTATCAGACGAACAATAGAATCTCGTCCTGGTACACCGGTAGCAACACGAGAAACTTTGATTTTACTTTGGGCTAGCGCTTCCTGGATTAACTGCGCCATTGCTGGAGGGTCGGTGATTTGACCATCGGTAACTACGCCTTCGGGGACTGGTACTGATGTCAAAATTTCTAGTTTCAAGCCTTGACGCTGCTTGCGTAGCTGAACTACATTTACCCGTTCGGGAGCGAGTTCAATACCGACCCCTTTATTTGATTTGCCAAACAGACTATTGAAGCTTTTCACCACAGTTGTGCCCGCTGGACTGCTAAATTGAATTGGGGATTGGGGAGTGAGGAGTGGGGAGTGGGGAGTTAGGAGTTAGGAGTTAGGAGTTTGAAATTTTCCCCATCTCCCTATTCCCTATTCCCTATTCCCTATTTCCTAGTTATCTTTACTACTGGTAATTGATTTAGCCTATAATCTCGTCAATTCTGCATAAGATTTTCACCCTGAACAAGCGTAAAAATACTGGGAAGATGATTCAATTGCGAAAATTTAAACAACTTACTGCTTTAGTACTGCTTGGTTTGTTAACTAGTTGGATTGTAAGTTGTGGTACAGGTAATGTTGGTACAAATACAAAACAAACTACTTCAGGAGTAGCAACTGTTGAGTTTTGGACGATGCAACTGCAACCTCAATTTACTGACTACTTCAAAAACCTGATTGGGAATTTTGAAACACAAAATCCAGGTATAAAGATTAACTGGGTTGATGTACCTTGGGCAGCAATGGAGAACAAAATATTAACAGCTGTCTCCGGAAAAACGCCACCCGATGTTGTTAATCTCAATCCCGGTTTTGCTTCCCAACTTGCGGGACGGAATGCTTGGTTAGATTTGGACACAAAGGTTCCAAATGATGTACGTTCCTCCTATCTACCGAATATCTGGAAAGCAAGCACGCTTAACGGTAAGAGTTTTGGAATTCCCTGGTATCTCACCACACGGTTAACCATTTATAACACCGATTTATTAAAACAGGCAGGTATCAATAAACCACCTGCAACCTACGCAGAATTGGCACAAGTAGCTCAACAAATTAAAGATAAGACTGGGAAATATGCCTTTTTTGTGACATTTGTACCGCAAGATTCCGGGGAAGTGCTGGAATCTTTTGTCCAGATGGGAGTGACTTTAATAGATGCCCAAGGGAAAGCCGCATTTAATTCGCCACAAGGGAAAGCTGCATTTCAGTATTGGGTGGACTTGTATAAAAAAGATTTGCTGCCTAAAGAGGCTTTGACTCAAGGACATCGCCACGCGATCGATTTATACCAATCTGGAGAAACGGCGCTTCTAGCTTCGGGGCCAGAGTTTCTCAAAGCAATCGCTAATAATGCCCCAAAAATTGCTCAAGCTTCAGAAATAGCACCCCAACTCACCGGCGACACAGGCAAAAAAAATGTTGCGGTAATGAACATAGTTATTCCGCGTGACAGCAAACAACCTGACAACGCCGTGAAGTTTGCTTTATTTGTTACTAATGACGAAAATCAGTTAGCCTTTGCAAAAGCCGCAAATGTTCTACCTTCTACAATCAAAGCATTGTCTGATAGCTACTTTAAAGATGTTCCAGCTAATGCTTCACCAATAGACAAAGCGCGAGTTATCACTGCTAAACAACTGCAACAAGCAGAAATATTAACTCCTACTTTGAAGGATTTTAATAAACTGCAAAAAGCAGTTTACGAGAACTTGCAAGCAGCAATGTTAGGCGAAAAAACTGTAGATAAAGCAGTAGAAGATGCTGCTCAACAGTGGAACAATAGATAAATTCGTAATTCGTAATGGGCTTCGCCCCGCTGCGCTAACGTAATTCGTAATTATGATTTACGAATTATATTTGGTAGTTGACAAAAAATCGCCTACTAAATAAAGCGAACCGCATACAACGATTAAATCGTCTTTGGTGGCGGTTGAGGTTGCGGTTTCTAATGCTGTGAGTAAATTTGGATGTATTTGGCGATCGCTTAATTCTGGACAAAGGTTGTAAGCTAGATTAGCTAGTTCCTCTAAATCAGCAGAAGTTCTACCAGGCCAAGGTTCTACTGGTATTGGTACTAAAAAAAGGCGATCGCCCCCTCGCAATAAAGCGGCAAAAATATCAGCATGATCTTTATCAGCAAACATTCCCATAATCCAATTTACGGGTTTGTGTTTTACTGCATCTAAACTATCGACATATTGCCGGAGAACTTGGGCTGCGGCTGTGTTATGAGCGCCATCAAGTAATAATTTATGATTTTTCCAAGTAATCCATTGCATCCGCCCCGGCCATTTAGTTTTCGCCATCCCGTTAACGATGGCTGCTTCCGAAATCTGCCAACCCTGTTGTTGAAGAATCTCTAAAGCAGTTAAAGCCAAAGCTGAATTAGTTAACTGAATTTGTCCCGCTAACGGCAACGGGTATTTAATAGACTTATTAGGTGATTCTTCCATCCCCCCATCTCCCCGTCTCCCCATCTCCCCATCTCCCCCTCTTTCATATTCTGCCCATCCCGTAGCGATTTGGCGGGCGGGTTGAGGGGTAAAAATTGGGCATTGTAATTCTAAAGCACGCGATCGCACCACATCTTCGGCATCTGGTGGTAATTGTCCAACCACAACAGGACACCCCGGTTTGAGAATACCTGCTTTTTCTCTAGCAATGTCAGCGACAGTCGGGCCGAGTTGTTGCCAGTGTTCCCGGCTGATGGAAGTGATAATCGTAACCAAAGGTTCTAAACAAACATTGGTAGCGTCCAACCGCCCTCCTAGTCCGACTTCTATGACTGCGACATCGACTTTAGCTTGGGCAAAATATAACCAAGCTGCGGCGGTAATTACTTCAAATTGAGTTGGTGATTCCTCATGAGGAAGAATCGCGGCTTGGACTTGTTGAAATAATTGGTTCAAGTCCTCAGAAGAAATTGGCTGTTCATTCAGACAAATACGTTCCGTCCAATCAACTAAGTGGGGGGAAGTGTAGCGTCCTGTACGATAACCAGCCTCAGTAAGTAGCGAGGAAAGATAAGCGCAAACTGAACCTTTGCCATTGGTGCCAGCAACGTGAATTACTGAGACTTGGTGATGGGGATTGCCGAGATTTGCCAAGAGATTGACAATGCGATCAAGTCCCAGATGGACACCAAAGCGTTGAAGAGGTTGGATTACAGAATCGATATCCACAAGAAGGGGGAGTGGGGAGTGGGGAGTGGGGAGGCAGGGGAGGCAGGGGGAGATGAGGAGATGGGGGAGTGTGGGGAGTGTGGGGAGAGAGGGGGGAAAGATTTCTTCCCCATCCTCCCACACCTCCCACACCTCCCACACCTCCGACACCTCCCATGCCCTATGCCCTATGCCCTACGCCCAATATGAATAAAACCGACTGTCCTATTAAAGAGAAACAGCCGGTTGAAGAGTAAGGATAATGACCTAAATTTAGGCTTCTCTATCCAAAAAGCCTTGAATTTGTCTTAAAGCCGCAGCGCCAATATTAAACACTGCCCAGCCAGCAGCAATAGCAACTGGTGCTAAAACGATCGCTAAACGAAAATCGATATCCATATTTAGAACTCCTCTTTTAAGTAGAAATTAAAGTTTTGTCAACTGCTCTCATTTTTATTTTTAGCTGAAGTGGGCAATTTTTCCCAGATGATATGTAAAGAATGTTTAAATTATTGGGCATAGAGCATAGGGCATGGGGCATGGGAGGTGTGGGAGGTGTGGGAGGATGGGGAAGAAATCTTTCCCCATCCTCCCACACTCCCCACACTCCCCCATCTCCTCATCTCCCCCTGCCTCCCCTGCCTCCCCATCTCCCACACTCCCTAACCCCTACCAAACCCGATATCAGTCCCTTTACCTGCATGAACTAAAGCTAACTTTTCGTAACGCTTAGCGTGTTCGATGAGTTCTGCGGCTTCAACTTCTGTTACTTGACGCTGTATTTTGCCAGGAATACCGACAACTAAGGATAAGGGGGGTATATTTTTAGTTACTACCGCGCCGGCGCCAATAATGCTACCAGCGCCCACTCGTACACCGTCTAAAATCACTGCCCCAATGCCAATCAAACTTCCACGCTCAATGTAAGCGGAATGCACCACAGCGCGATGCCCTACGGTCACATGATCTTCTATGATTGTGGGAAAACCAGGATCGCAATGTAAAATTGCCCCATCCTGAATATTCGTGCATTCGCCAATGTCAATGCGTTCAACATCTCCTCTAACCACTGCTCCATACCAAATGCTCGCTCCTGCTGCTATATTCACCCAACCCATAACAACAGCATCGTCTGCAATGAAGGCAGCTTGAGAAAAATCGACAGATGTCCAGTAAGAAGCGGTAGACACGATAGAATATTAATATGGTACCCAGGAACACTGGAAAAACTCCAACCTTTGAGGCTGGTTGCACAACCAGGATATCACAGCGTCAAGCCTCTAGATTCAGGAGTGCTGAGTGCTTAACCAAGTACTTATTGAGTGTTGAGCTAAAGGTTTTCATCAAAAACTTTCAACTCACGACTCAGAACTTCTTTGTTGAGCTAGCAGTGAGGAAATATCCCAAAGTGGCGGAGCCGAAGTGTATAACCCGACCTACTAGTGCCCAGTGCTGGTAAAGACAAAATTATGTTTGTACGCACTTCATGATGAATCCAGGCTTGCAGTACCCAATATTTGGCCCTGAAATACAGTGTCCCCACTGTCGTCAGACCATTCCGGCGTTGACACTAACAGATACCTATTTATGTCCACGTCATGGCGCTTTTGAAGCTAACCCGAAAAATGGAGAACTAATCCATTTACAATCGGGGCGTCATTGGCGGAGGTGGAATAATGAATGGTATAGACAGCACACTCACCCTGATGGTATCCGGTTTGAAATTCATGAAGCATTAGACAAGCTGTATACCCAAGGCTATCGAGCAACACGAGTGATTATTGCCCGACGCTATCAGGAATTGATGAGTGGCTACTTGGAACGCAGTACACCTTGGCGTTCAGGAGTGCCAGAAGCATCAGCCGCGCGACTGTACGGTTTACCTGTAGAGTTTAGTCCTGAACCCCCAGAAGATCCCTGCTGGGAAGTGATTAATTTTGACTTGGAAAAAGAACCTGGCGTCCCTGTGCGCTACCCTTATTTCAGGTTATTTGAGTAAATTTAGGAGTTAGGAGTTAGGAGTTAAAAGTTAGGAGTTAAATTCAATTTATAACTCACAACTCATAACTCCTAACTTTTGTTATGCACCATGCTTCTATTCGGACGGCGAATATTCACCGAGCGATCGCTTTTTACGAAAATTTAGGCTTTACAATTTCAGAACGCTTTACTACAGGCTACACCCTAGCTTGCTGGATGGAAGGATTGGGTGGCAGAATCGAACTGATCCAAATTCCCGAACCAAAACCAGCCCCGGACGCTTTTGCTGATGAACATTATGTGGGATACTATCATCTCTCTTTCGATTTAAGTGAGATGACACCAGATTTATCTACCTGGTTGACAAGTTTACAAGAACGTGTATTAAAAGTAGAAGAATTAGAACCGTTAAAGGTATTATTAGAACCTACACAACAGCAAATAGGCGATCGCATTTACGAAGTTGCTTTTATTGCCGATGCTGATGGCTTACCTCTGGAATTTATTCGAGTTTTAGCAAAACTGCCATAATATAGCTTTTTTATTAATTTTCTTGCTAATATATTCTTTTTCTGTAATGTTGCCGAACTAACAGATTTCTTTGTCAAATTGGACTATGGTCTTCCTGCAAAATGACTATGTAATTTACAGCAATTTTCAGGTATTAAACCACACTGTAGGGGGGCACAGCATTGCTCATTGGTGTCAACTTAACGTGAAACCCTTGTCAAGACGTGATATTGAGTTCATTTACTTACCGTTACTTACCGCGTTACCCCACCCTAACCCTCCCCTTGTAAAAGGGAGGGAACTAGATTCCTTTTTCCCCCCAATGCATCGGGGGGATTAAGGGGGGTAAAGCGTATGTGCGACAAGCGTTTAAGCTTAAGTTGACACCAATAAGCATTGCTGTGCCCCTACGGAAGTTTCTGGTTTACCCCTCTTCTGTCACTCTCCGGCATTAGCAAGTAGTAACTAAGTGAAATTATCCAGAAGCATAACAGGGTTTAAATTGATTCATTTCACTAATTAATTGATTGAATCCCAGCAATAAATTAGA
>JAESFX010000395.1_pt1 | contig 11753 bp, 16 predicted proteins | sample 9269501 | NCBI WGS metagenome assembly JAESFX01 (sample SAMN14515570, study PRJNA621655) | algae metagenome | isolation source: Desmonostoc geniculatum HA4340-LM1 and co-occurring heterotrophs from cave... | place: USA: Maniniholo cave, Kauai, Hawaii | collected 2009-07-28
ATTCACATTCTGCCCTAGCAGGGTAATTTCCTTAGCGCCTGCATCGACCAGCGCCTTGGCCTCATCGATCAACTCTGCCCAGCCGCGCGAAATTTCCGCGCCGCGCGTGTAAGGCACGACGCAATAGGTACAGAATTTGTCGCAACCTTCCTGCACGGTAAGGAAGGCCGTTGCGTTTTGTTTGCGGCGGGCAGGCAACTTGCTGAATTTGTCCAGGCCGGGCAGGTCGAGATCGACCACGCGCTCTCCGCGTCCGACGGAGGCGATCATGTCGGGCAGATTGTGATAGGCCTGCGGACCAACGACGATATCGACCTCAGGTGCGCGGCGGCTGATTTCTCCACCTTCGGCTTGCGCGACACAGCCAGCGACTGCGACTATGGGCTTGGTGCCGTCCTTGCGGCGCAGGCGACCGATTTCGGAATAGACCTTCTCCGCCGCCTTTTCGCGAATGTGGCAAGTGTTGAGAACAACAAGATCGGCGCTGGTCTTGTCATCCGCCGCAAGCATGCCTTGTGCGGCAAACATCTCAGCCATGCGTTCGCCATCATAGACGTTCATCTGGCAGCCGTAATTTTTGACGTGGTAGGTTTTGGGCGACTCTGTGCTCATGGCGCGCGCCTATACATGCCGCGCTGCCACGCCGCCACCCTCCATCGCCAGACCAATTCGCGCGCGGACCTCGGCCGAAATGGCCTTGCGGTCCGGATAATGCGCGGGATCGAAGGGTTCGAGGAAGTTCAGCGTCGCGGTAACGGGCTTGAGATAAGACACCAGTTGCCAGAAATTATGCGTAACCGTTTCGTCGCCCACCCAGGCGACACGCGGGGTATGGCGGCCGTAGCTTAGATACACCGGCTGGACGAGCATCCCCGGCGGAGGCGGTACCAGCGCGGCGAACAGCGATGGCTTGAACGGCAACAGCCCCGAGCCGTCATGTGTGGTGCCTTCGGGGAAAATCGTCACGGGCTGTTCGCCGGTCATCGCTTCGCGCAACTCGTCGACCTGATTGCCAACGCTGGCGCGGTTTTCCCTCGAGACGAAAATGGTATTGTTGATCCTGCATAGCCAGCCGATCAGCGGCCAGCTTTCGATGCCGTCATTGGCGACGAAAGTGCAACCGGTGACGCCCGACATTACCGGAATATCGACCCAGCTATGATGATTAGCGGCGTAAAAGACGTTTTGACGGACACGCTTGCCGGTGGTTTTGGTTGCGATGCCGCTGGTCCAACTAACCGATAGCAGGAAGAGCCGCGGCCAGGGCGAGGGCTGGCGGAAAAGCCGCCATAAATTGTGCAGGACGAGACCTACGACGAGGCTCGCTGCCATCAGCAGCAGTCTCGACACGAAAAGAAACTGACCCGCAACAAAGGCTGCGGGGTTTTGCCGCTCAATCCTTGCGGTCGATGGCAACGCCATAAAGCTCCATGCGATGGTCGACCAGGCGATAGCCGAGTTTTTCGGCGATGACTTTCTGCAAAGCTTCCAGCTCGGGGTCGACAAATTCGACGACCTTGCCGGTTTCGACATCGATAAGATGGTCGTGATGCGCCTCGGGCGACGCTTCGTACCGCGCGCGCCCGTCGCCGAAATCGTGCCGGTCGAGAATTCCGGCCTCTTCGAACAGGCGGACCGTGCGGTAAACGGTTGCGATCGAAATTTTCGGATCGATGGCCGAAGAGCGACGATACAGTTCTTCGACGTCGGGATGGTCGTCCGCATCCGAGATGACCCGCGCGATAACCCGGCGCTGGTCGGTAATGCGCAGGCCGCGTTCATGGCACAGCGCTTCGATGTCGATTTTCGTTTCCATCGAAACGATATTTAGTCTCGCGCCGCGATTCGTCAAAGAAAAAGGCCGGAGGTCTCCCCCCGGCCCTTATCGAACCATCGTGACGTCGATTTACTTCGCCACCTTTTTCTTGCGTCCCGAGCCCGGCGCACGGCCTAGGCCGATTGCCTTTGCGAGTACGCGGCGCTGTTCGGCATAGGCAGGCGCGACCATCGGATAGTCGGCGGGCAAACCCCATTTGGCGCGATAGTCATCGGGCGTCATGCCGTAATGAGTCATCAGATGGCGCTTGAGCATTTTGAGTTTTTTGCCGTCCTCAAGGCAAAGGATATAATCCTTTTTCACCGAACCACGAATGGGAACCGCCGGCTCCGGAGCAGCGGCAGGAGCCGCGCTTCCGCCCGAAAGGCCTGCCAAAGCGGCGTGAACATTGCCGATCAGCACCGGCAGATCGGATACTGCCACACTATTGTTGCTGACATGCGCGGCGACGATATCGGCAGTCAAAGTGATCAGCATTTCGGCTGCATCATTATCTTCTTGAGACATTATTGAAACTCCTGGACCCTGTTTTTGGTTTGCGACCATGACTGGCGTAACGCGAATACAGTATCGCGTCAATTTAGACTATTTGTTGCGGGTAGTTTATATATCGAAGGCCATAGTGATCGCATCGGGGCGAATGCCTTCCGGCGCATTGTAATATTGTTTGCGGCGACCGATCGGCCTGAAGCCGAAGCGCGAATAAAAATCGTGCGCACTATTGCCCTCGCGGACTTCGAGGAAGATTTGGCTGCGCTTTTCTTCCCGTGCTTTCGATACTATTTCCGACAGCAGCAGACGACCGATATTCTTGCGCTGCCATTGTTTCGCAACGCCGATCATCAACAATTCTTCGCTGTCCAAAACCCATCGGCTAAGCGCGAATCCTGCGGTTTCTTGATCCGTTCTTGCCAACAACAAACGGCAGCCGGGAATGGCCATTGCCGAAAGGCATTGCGCAGCCGTCCAGGCTTCGCCGAAACGTGGATCGAAAGCGTCCTGCATGATCGGCATGATTGCGGCAATATCCGCCGCATCGCCTTCGACGATCTCGATCACCCTACCACAGCCTTGGGCGGCTTCGCATCGGGCGCGCGGCCATAGACGGGGCTGGGAGCCAGCGTCGGCAGCGATGAAATAAATGGCCATTTGCTGGCATCTGGAAGGATATCCAGATATTGTCTGCCGTCATTCGCCGGAGCAATGTCCCCCGCCACCGTGCTGGCCCGGGACAGCGTGCCGATTTTATCGGGCTGTATGGAAACCACAGGCGATATCGACGCACCATCCAGATCGAACGCCTCGAAGAAATACTCACCGTGGCCGCCCGTCATCACAACATCGACAGGCGCGGCCCCGCCAATCTGCTCGCGCGCCATGGCTGCCACCAACGTCAGGCAACCATAGCCATGCACCGGCACCCTCCAGGCCATCCCCAACGCCTTGGCCGCAGCGACGCCGACGCGAATACCGGTAAAGCTGCCTGGCCCCACATCAACAACAATGCGATCCGCTTTTCCGCGCTCCGGCAAAGCTGCTATAAGCGGTAGCAAGCGCTCCGCGTGGCCGCGACCGATGACCTCGTGCGCGGACGCTATAACGTCTTCACCGTCGAGAAGCGCGACGGAGCAAGCCTTAGTGGCGGTGTCGATAACCAGGGTACGCACAATTCGCGCGTAGCGGATCAGATGATCTTGTTAAAGCGCTCAAAATCGGGGCGCGGGCTGCGCTCGAAAATGGTCGAGGGGTCGCCATAGCCCAGGGTGGAAATAAAATTGGATTTGATCCTGGTACCGGCAAAAAATGCTTCATCGACCGCCGCGTTGTTGAAGCCCGACATCGGCCCAGTATCGAGGCCGAGCGCCCGCGCCGCGATGATGAAATAGGCACCTTGCAGGCTGCTGTTGCGGAACGCAGTCTTTTCTATCAGCTCGTCATTGCCGACAAACCAGCTTCGGGCGTCGGTGTGGGGGAAAAGTTCGGGCAATTGTTCGTAAAATTCCATGTCCATGCCGATAATGACCGTCACCGGTGCCTTGCGGATCTTGTCGCTATTGGCGGGCATCGACAGTGCAGCAAGCTTTTCCTTCTGCTCGTCGCTGGTGCACCAGACCAGCCGTGCAGGCAGGCAGTTGGCCGAGGTCGGGCCGAATTTCATCAGTTCCCAAATGGCGTTCAGTTTTGCATCGCTAACGGGCTTGTCGAGATAACCGTTGTAAGTACGTGCTTCGCGAAAAAGCTGGTCGAGAGCGGCGTCGTTCAATGGCGCACTGGCAGGCATGGCAAAACTTTCTAGCGAGGATTTAAGCGGCGCGGACTTCGGTCACTTCGGGGACATAATGTTTGAGCAGTTGCTCGATGCCGTTTTTGAGCGTGGCCGACGAAGAGGGGCAGCCCGAGCAGGCACCCTGCATTTGCAGGAATACGACGCCCTTCTGAAAGCCGCGATAGATGATGTCGCCGCCGTCATTGGCGACTGCCGGGCGGACGCGGGTTTCGATGAGTTCCTTGATCTGCTCGACAATATCCTCGTCGGCGGGGTCGTCGAGCGGATATTCAGCATCTGGGGACGGGACCGAAAAGCCCGCAGACGGCGCATGGAACAACGGCATGTTGGCACTGAAATGGTCGAGCAATATGCCCAGCACATCGGGCTTGAGCGTTGCCCATTCAACACCAGGTGCTGCGGTCACGGAAATGAACGAGTGCCCGAAGAAAACGCCAGTGACATCGCCCAGACCGAACAACGCTTCGGCTAGTGGCGAAGCCGCAGCCTCTTCGGGGTCAGCAAAATCGCGTGTTCCGGTCGCCATGACGACCTTGCCGGGAAGGAATTTGAGCGTCGCCGGGTTGGGCGTGAGTTCGGTCTCTATCAGCATGGGTTCCATGTGGTGCGACCGGCGGCAAAGTGCAAGCTAGATTAACTTGACAGCGGGCAAGCAGCGCCCGACCAACGGATGAGCAAGAGGAGAAATATATGGGCGATCAGGCAGGCAAAACCGCTTGGATTACCGGCGCTTCATCGGGGATTGGCGAAGCGCTGGCGAAGGCCTTTGTTACTGATGGCGGCGCGGCGATTCTGTCGGGCCGCAATCTGGCCGAACTGGAGCGCGTGGCTGCGGAAAGCGGCGCACCGGAGCGTTGCCTGATCCTGCCGTTCGACACGATGGATTTTGCCGCGTTGCCTGCAAAAGTGGAAGCATCGCTGGCCTTTCACGGTGCGGTCGACGTGCTGGTCAACAATGCGGGGATTTCGCAACGTTCGCTCGCGGTCGATACCGATTTTTCGGTGTACGACCGCATCGTCGGCGTCGATTTGCTCGCGCCGATTGCGCTGACACAGGCGCTGTTGCCCCATCTGCTCGAACGCGGTTCCGGCCAGTTGGTGATGATTTCCAGTGTTGCAGGCAAGGCGGGGATACCGCTGCGCACGGCTTATTGTGCCGCAAAACACGGTCTGATCGGCTACAGCGATGCGCTGCGCAGCGAGGTTGCGGGGCAGGGCGTCAAAGTTCTGGTGGTCGCGCCGGGGTCGGTGCGAACCAACGTCTCGCGCAATGCGCTCAACGCCGACGGCTCGGCGCGCAATGTCAGCGATACAGCCATCGATAACGGCATCGATCCGGACAAGGTTGCGCAATTGATCTGGGACGCAGTCGCCGCCGGAACGCGCGAAATCGTGATTGCGGAGGGGATGGAGGCGAACATACCTGTGCTGCGTGCAAACGACCCCGAGCGCCTGTTCGATATGGTCGAGGCGATGGTGGCCAATGGCTATGCGCAGAAAATGGCTGCCGAATAAATTATCCGCGCCCGGCGCGTAGCGCGGCACCGGCGGCGAAAGGGGAAAGTGCCGCGAGGGCCAGCGACGTTGCCGCGAGCAATTGCATCGCATTGCCGGGATTTTCGGACAATGTCCCTGCGCCGAATATAAGCAGGGGGATTGCTAGCGGTATGAGCAGGAGCCCGCCGAGCGCGCTTGCACCGCTCAGCCCTGCGGTCAACGCCGCGATGGTCACCGACAGCCCTGACAATGCAGGTAGCGCCAGGGCTAACCCGAGCAGCAGAGGAACGAGCTTGGCTTCGGGCAGGCCGATCAACGCCGATGCAATGACGGTGGCGAGCAGCAACGGTAGCGCAAACGCGAAATACTGACCGACAATTTTTGCCGTCGCCACCAGTTCGTCCGACCAGCCGCGTATCGCAAGCTGGTCGAGTACGCCTGCCTGCCGGTCGGGCAATATCAGCCGCTCGATGGGCAGCAACGTCGCCAGCAAGGCCGCGATCCACAATATGCCGCCACCGGTGCGCGCGAGCAGTGCTTTGTCGGGGCCGGTCACAAAGGGAAAAAGTGTCGCGACCGCCAGATAGAAAACCACCGGCAGCCACATGCCGCCGCCGGTCCAGGCCATCCGCACCTCGCGCGCAACCAAAGCCGCAAACGCCCTCATGCCGCCTTCGCCGTGCGATCGAGCAAGATGCTTTGCGCGACATTGACCGAAGGTGCCTGATGCGCCGCGACCAGCGCCAGCCCACCTGCGGCGCTGTGCTTCAGCAAAGCCGCATCGAGCCGGGCGGCGCTGGCGCTGTCGAGGCCATTATAGGGCTCGTCGAGCAGCCAGATCGGGGCGGAAGAGGCCAGCACTCGCGCGAGGCTGGCACGTTTCCGCTGGCCGGTTGACAAGAAGCGGACGGGAACGTCGGCAAGCGCGATCATATCCATCGCCGTTAGTGCTACCTCCAGTGCCGCCGCATTAGCTCCGTCCATTCCCGCCCAGATGCGCAGTGCTTTCTCTACCGTCAGATTGGCATCGAGCGCCGGATTTTCATCAGCGAGCGCCAATCTGCCTTCGATGCTGAGCTCACCCGAAACCTTCGGCAGAAGCCCTGCAACCAACCGCAGCAATGTCGATTTTCCGCTGCCGTTCGCGCCCCGTATCCAGATTATGTCGCCTGCACCCGCTTCGAGCGAAAAGCGGTCCAGCACCAACCGGTTGCCGCGAATAACCGCGACATTTTCGAGCCGAAGCGAAGGTGCATATGCTTGACGCGATGACATGGCGCGACATAGGCATAAAGCAACCATTTGCAAAAGCGGGAAAAGACAATGACGGTTTCAAAACTGGACGACGAGGCAAGGGCGGTTGCGCTCAGCGAGTTGACGCACTGGAGCTACGATCCGGATGCACAGGGTATCCGCCGCAATCTTCGCTTCGGCGACTTTGCCGAGGCGTTTGGCTTTATGACGAGGGTGGCGATATTGGCAGAGAAAGCCGACCACCATCCCGAATGGTTCAATGTCTATAACCGCGTCGAGATATTGCTGACCACGCACGACGCAGGCGGCCTGTCGCAGCGCGATATCGACTTGGCGACGGCGATCGACACTATCGCGCCTTAGACCCCGTCGGCGAACCCGGTCATCAGGCCCAATTGCTTGCGCAGCCGGTTGGGGAACCAGCGTGCAGAAAAGGCCAGATGTCTGGCGGTTTTATTCACAGTCGTATGCACGTTATTGCCGTGAATTGCCTCCCATGCCGCCGGCCCAATGATCGCCACCGGGCTGACTTCGACCCCGGCGGATTGCAGTTTTTCCTTGCCGGTCATGTTGCTGCCCGGCGTAATCACGCCGCTGATGATGTTCGTGTCGATGAAGCCGGGCATCAGGCTACGCGATTTGATCCCCAATTTGCGCCACTCGATATCGTGGGCCTCGGCCAGTCCGCGCACTGCAAATTTGGTAGCGCTATATACACTCAGATTGGCCGAGCCATAGATGCCAGCGGCCGAACTGGTATAAAGCACACAGGCGTCCGGCGTGTTTTTCAGCAAGTCGAAACAGGCGCGCGTGCCGCTGATAACGCCGGTCAGGTTGATCGCAATCATCCGGTCTATTTCTTCGTCGGTCATATCCTGGATCGGCCCGCCCGAGCCAATTCCTGCATTGTTGAACAGCACAGTCATATGGCCGCCGGTATGTTCGGCGAAATCGGCGACAGCCTTTTTCCACTGCGCGCGATCGGTCACGTCGAGTCTGTGCGTCGATGACATTCCCTGCGGCAACAGTGCGGCGGTTTCGGCAAGACCCGGCTCATTTACGTCCGCCAGGCCGACGAACCAGCCGACATTGGCAAAATAGCGCGCGACCTCGCGTCCAAGACCCGACGCTGCGCCGGTGATGAAAATACTTTTGGCGGGCTGGGCCATGCGGTCGACTCTCCTTACTCACATGGATGTCAGCGACAGCAATTTGACGTAAACGTCAACCATTTCTTGCGACTGTCGTAAAGGCTGGATAAATCCGACGCTCATAAGGAGTTGGTATGTTTCGCACTTTCGCCCTTTTTGTCGCCGCCCTGTTTAGCGTCTGTTCGAGCGCGGCCAGCGCGGAGGTCTTGGCCACCTTCTACAGCCACGATTTCGGCGACCATTTCCCGCATGGATTCGTCAAGCTGAAAGGTACGGTCGATTCGACCGGAGAGATCGTCGACACCAATTACGGATTTACCGCCGTCAATGTGTCTCCCGCGATCCTGATGGGATCGGTCAAAGGCATGATCGAAACCAAGGACGCCAAATATATTGCCGACAGCAACCCGCATTTCACGTTGCGGCTATCAGATGCGGAATATGCAAAGTTTATCGCCTTTGTTGAAGAATGGCGGAACGTGCCGCAGAAAAACTATAATCTGAACAGACGCAACTGCGTGCATTTCGTGATGGAGGCGGCGGCGTTGCTGGGGCTGAACGTCAACCGGCAGAGCAAGTTGTTCAAAAAGCCGAAGAGCTTCATTCTGGAAGTGATGAAGCTCAATCCGGAATTGAAGCTTTAACCTCCAATACTTCGTCATCCCGAACTCGTTTCGGGATAACAAGCGACGGCAGCGTGTTGTCCTGAAACAAGTTCAGGATGACGAGGAGTGAGTCAAATCGCCTGAAAGCCCTTGGCGTAGATATGCCAGGTGAAAATCGCCGCTGCGCCGCGGTGTGGGCGCCATTTTTCGGCGATTTCGCGGATGTCTTTTTCCGATGGACGCGCTTCCATTTTCAGGAGCCGCCCCACGCCCTCCTGCACGGCAAGATCGCCTGCGGGCCAGATATCCACGCGGCCCTCGGCGAAGAGCAGGTAGATTTCGGCAGACCAGCGACCGATGCCTTTGACTTTGGTCAGATAGGCGATGGCTTCCTCGTCGTCTTCCGGCAATGCATCGAGAGGCAGCTCGCCCGAAAGGACCAGTTCCGCCAGTGAACGCGCATAGCCCTGTTTTTGTCGAGACAGTCCACAACCGCGCAGTGCCTCGAAATCCTGTGCGATCAATTTGTCTGGCGGGCATTCGGTGCCGAGCAGCGCCTCCAGCTTGTTCCAGACCGAAGCGGCCGCAGCGACGCTGACCTGCTGGCCGACGATTGTCCGCAGCAAAGTCGAATAGCCGGGTTCGCGGATGCGCTCCTCTGGATAGCCGGTGGCGGCGATGGCATCGGCAAAGCGCGGTTCGATGGCGGCGAGGGCATCGAGCGATGCCTGCAATTTTTGCGCGGTAATTCCCATCAGTTCGCCAGTTTCAACAACGCCATCGGCGCGCCATAGGCGGCAGGGCCGATATCCCAGCGCAGGACTTGCGTTGCACCCGATTCTTCCGGCCCTTCCTCGCTGTTATTGGCAAGGATGCGCGCGTCGGTGGTCAGCGTGAAGGTCCCTTTGATGGCCAGCGGCTCGGCGGGCATCTTGTCAGACCCTTTACCGAGGAATCCGCTCGCCATGCTGCCCATGCCGATCAGTGCGCCCATCGACATTTCGGGGTCGGTCTTGAAGGCGGGCGCCTCGACACGCAACCGGCCATTGTCCCAGCGGGTGATGTGGATCATCGGCTCGCCCAGCGCATAACGCGGGATGACCGGGAAGGCGTAATCGTCGGCGAGTTTGCCGCTGGTGCTGTAATCGACCATGAACACGCCATTGCCTAGATGTTCGACCTTGTGCCAGGCGGCGAGGCGCTCGACCTCGCGGGTGAAGCGCTTGATGGTTTCGGGATTTTCGGGGTCGATGCCGCCAAGCATCATTTCCGCAATTTTTTTGCCCTGCTCATCGCGCTTTTTCTTTTCGGCCTGTGCCTTGTCCCAATCGGCTTTCTGCTGCTTCACCTCTTCGGGCGTACATTCGCGCTCGCCCATGTTCCATGAGCCCGCAACAGCGGCCGCGTCGGCAGCAGCTTGCGCCGCGTCTGCCGCCGCCTGGGCGGCATCGGTCGTGGCCTGTTCGTCCTGCGTCGCTGCGTCCTGATAGCCTGCGGGCAAGACATCGAACCGCTGCTTCGCGGCTACATCGTCGCGTTCCACCTCGATCTTGAGATCGTCATTGTCCGACACCGGTTCGATGGTCTCGCTGTAACAGGTGGCCTTGAACTCGGCCTTGCTGCTCTCGTCCATAAATCCGCTGTTGAGCAAATTGGCCAGTCCCACGAGCTGGATCTGCCCCTTGTAGGAAAAACTGAAATCGCCGTTGTTGCGCACAGTCATCGCGGAGACAAATTCGCCGGGAAGGATAAGGCAGCCGCTGAGTGACAATGGTGCAACGACAGCCACAGCGACCGCCGCCCATTTTTTCGACCAGAATGTCATGCCCGTCCTCCCCCAAGAATCGATGCTGCTCAGCCCCTCCGCACCGTTGCTGCATAGAGCGCAATCGCGGCGGCATTGGACACATTGAGCGATTCCATCGCCTCGCTGATTGGCAGTTTTGCCAGCTGGTCGCAATGCTCCTCGATATTGCGCCGCATCCCGTCGCCCTCTGCTCCCAGCACCAGCGCATTGCGCCCCGGCGTCAGCGCCTCGTCGAGGGTCGCAGTCGCATGGCCCGAAAGCCCAATCCGCCAGTAACCTGCCTCGCCAATTTCCTCGAGCGCACGGGCGAGATTGACCACGCGCACCCACGGCACCAGCTCCAGCCCGCCCGACGCTGACTTGGCCAATGCGCCCGATTCCGGCGGGGCATGACGATCCTGCGTGACTACAGCGACAGCATCGAACGCCGCAGCAGTGCGGAAGATCGCGCCGACATTGTGCGGGTCGGTCACTTGGTCGAGAATGAGCAGCGGACGGTTATCGTCGGCACCGACCGCCAAGGCATCGGTCAGCCAGACGTCTTCCAGTGGGGCAACTTCTAGCACCAGCCCCTGATGCGGTGCATCCTTGGGAACGAAGCGGGCGAGGTCGGCAACCTCGGCAAATTGAACCGACAGGCCATCGGGAATGACGATCTTGCCGAGTTCCTCGCGCGTCCCCCACAGCTTGATCGACCGCCGTTCGGGATTGTCGAGTGCGGCATAGACGGCATGCCTCCCGTAAAATTTCGGATTGCCGCTGACTTGCGCCGCGCCGCGGCGGCGGTGGCTTTTATGGGATGACATGCGATTTTGCGCCTTGATCGAGAAAGTTTTGCGATTGGCAGCCCTTTCCCACTTGAAGCATTGACAGGCAAGGGCCGTTTCGCCATTGGGCTGCTTCCCTTGCGGGACCGGCCTTTGAACTCGCGTTCAAAACCCGCAAAGTAGTGGACAGGTGGCCGAGTGGTTAAAGGCAGCAGACTGTAAATCTGCCCGGTTTTCCGTACGCTGGTTCGAATCCAGCCCTGTCCACCAATTCTCCATTCATCTCTATCCGTTAACGTCTGCGAGAAGCCCGTATTTCTGCCAATTATTCGCCATTTTTGGTCGCCACTATTCGCTTGAATTCGTCTCCAATCGCGATACAAGTGTGGGGCCAAGTGGGGTCAGAATGGCTGGCCCCACACTTTTGATTTTCGGAAATGGTCCGAAAAGTGTGGGGCCGGAATATGGGCAAGCTGACTGCAATATCGGTGAAGGTGGCGTTGGCGACTCCCGGAACCTATCAGGATGGCGAGGGGCTTTTCCTGAAA
>JAESFX010000396.1_pt1 | contig 11718 bp, 11 predicted proteins | sample 9269501 | NCBI WGS metagenome assembly JAESFX01 (sample SAMN14515570, study PRJNA621655) | algae metagenome | isolation source: Desmonostoc geniculatum HA4340-LM1 and co-occurring heterotrophs from cave... | place: USA: Maniniholo cave, Kauai, Hawaii | collected 2009-07-28
GCGAGGCTCAGGTTACTGGGGTAAGCTTTACTCATGTTGCTCTCTCGGTGCTGTTTATTATCTATTCACAGCGTATACTGAGAGAGCTTTTTTACAACATACCTGACTTTTCAAACACCCTCTAAGGCTTCTATTCCAGTCATAACGGCTACCTGTTAAATAATGAGTTTTCAATCAGCGACATAACGCCAACCTTCAGGCTCGTATTCTCGCTGAATTTTCACCATCCAGTCACCTTGAGGAATCAAAATAGCTTTATGCTCCTCATGATCTAGTAATGCCGACTCTGAAAATACACGTAAACAAAGTGTGCTATCTTTCTCGTATAATTCTGCCTTGCCCTCAGTAATCCGATGTTTATGACCCGTCACTTCGCCTTCTGCCAAAGTTAAATGAGGTATTTTTTGTCCTTCAACTTGCTGCACAGGCAGTAAGATAACATCACCTTGACGAATTGGTTGCATGGTTTTGCTTTCCTGACATGGGCATAAACCCACGTCGCTTTTGCTCTCAAGTTTGATTTAATTTTGGCACAAGCTCTTAATAATTGGGCATTGGGCATTGGGCATTGGGCATGGGGCATGGGGCATTGGTTATTCTTTCTCCCCCTGCCTCCCCTGCTCCCCCTGCTCCCTCATCCCCCTCATCCCCACTCCCCACTCCCCACTCCCCAAATTTTAAAAACTCTACTCGCCAATTATGCGTTAGATAAGTTAAAGATTGAAATAGCTGGAAATTCACATTCAGCGTTTGCTTCTCCTATACTCTGGGAAGGACTGCGCCCTAACTTAGGGCGGATTTTCTCCCAAGCAGACAGTTTGTGTGAGGATTAAATCACCGCCCTAAGCGTGACGTTTTATCTTGACAATTTGCAAAAATTACCTCAATTTGACTGTTTAGCTTAGCAGCTATTCTTTTTTTTGAAATTTCCATGTCAACTCTCGTCATCGTCGAATCTCCAACCAAAGCTCGTACCATTCGCAACTACCTGCCATCAGGCTATCGGGTGGAGGCATCTATGGGTCATGTGCGTGACTTACCGCAGTCGGCTAGTGAAATTCCCGCCGCCGTCAAAGCAGAAAAATGGGCGCAGCTAGGGGTAAACGTGGACGCCGACTTTGAACCGGTATATGTTGTCCCGAAAGACAAAAAGAAAATTGTCACCCAGCTTAAAGATGCCCTCAAGGATGTAGATGAACTGATTCTGGCAACAGACGAAGACCGGGAAGGTGAAAGCATTAGTTGGCATTTATACCAATTGCTGAAGCCGAAAGTTCCGACTAAGCGGATGGTGTTTCACGAAATTACCCAAGATGCGATCAAAAAAGCGCTGAAGAATTGCCGCAATATCGATGAACAGTTGGTTCGCGCCCAAGAAACGCGGCGGATTTTAGACCGATTGGTGGGTTATACTTTGTCTCCCCTGTTATGGAAAAAAATCGCCTGGGGATTATCTGCTGGGCGGGTGCAGTCTGTAGCGGTGCGACTTTTGGTCACCAAGGAACGCCAGCGCCGTGCCTTCCATGAAGGTACGTACTGGGATTTGAAAGCTAGTTTAGAAAAAGACAAAACACCTTTTACTGCTCAGTTGGTGACCCTGGGAGGAACCAAAATAGCCAATGGGGGCGATTTTGACCCCACAACCGGACAAATTGTCGCAGGCCGCAATGTCTTGTTGCTCAATGAAGACCAAGCCATAGCCCTCAAGGAACGCCTGAGTGGAAAAACTTGGAATGTCGCCGACATTGAAGAACGTCCCGTGACGCGCAAACCCGCGCCACCATTTACTACTTCGACGCTACAACAAGAATCTAACCGAAAACTGCGCCTCTCAGCCCGCGATACGATGCGAATTGCTCAGAATTTGTACGAACAGGGGTATATTACCTATATGCGGACAGATTCGGTGCATTTGTCAGATCAGGCGATCGCAGCTGCTAGAAGTTGTGTAGAAAAACTCTACGGTCAACAATATCTCAGCCCCCAACCCCGGCAATACACCACCAAATCCAAAGGCGCACAAGAAGCCCACGAAGCAATTCGTCCAGCAGGTAGCAGCTTCCGCACTCCCCAAGAAACCGGTTTGGGCGGTCGAGAACTTGCTGTCTACGATTTAATTTGGAAGCGCACTGTCGCCTGTCAAATGGCTGATTCTCGGCAAACCCAAATTTCCGTACAACTGCAAGTTGAGGACGCTGGTTTTCGTTCTTCTGGCAAGCGCATTGAATTTCCGGGATACCTACGCGCTTACGTTGAAGGTTCAGATGACCCTGAAGCGGCACTGGAAGACCAAGAAGTAATTTTACCTAGCTTAAAAGTGGGAGATCATCCAAATTGCAGAGAATTAGAAGCAGTTGGTCATGAAACTCAACCCCCAGCTAGGTACAGTGAAGCAACTTTGGTGAAAACCTTAGAAAGCGAAGGTATCGGTCGTCCCAGTACCTACGCCAGCATTATTGGCACCATCATCGATAAGGGTTACGCCCAATTGATGAATAACGCCCTCATACCCACCTTCACTGCTTTCGCCGTCACCGACTTGCTGGAAAAATATTTCCCGGATATCGTCGATCCCAGCTTTACCTCAAAAATGGAGCAAACCCTTGATGACATAGCCACAGGTGAAGCTAAATGGCTACCCTACCTCCAGAAATTTTATTTGGGAGACAAAGGTCTAGAAACCCTAGTCAAGGAACAGGAAAGCCAAATTGATGCTACCAAAGCCAGAACTGTAGAACTGGAAAATTTGGCAGCCAAAGTCCGCATCGGGAAATATGGTCCATACATTGAAGTTGAAAATGGTGAGGGTGTTATCACCGCTTCAATTCCCAAAGACTTGACGCCAGCTGACCTCGACCCCAAGCAGGTAGAAGTATTGCTGCGGCAAAAAACCACTGGCCCTGACCAGGTGGGTCGCCATCCCGAAACTGGCGAACCAATTTATGTGAAAATTGGCGCTTATGGGCCTTATGTCCAATTAGGTGACAAGACTGAGGAAAACCCCAAACCGAAACAAGCCTCTCTACCCAAAGGTGTCACCCCAGAAAACCTGACCTTGGAAACGGCTGTTGGTCTGTTGGCACTACCCCGGACATTAGGAGTTCATCCAGTTACTGGCGGCAAAATCCAAGCAAGTTTGGGACGCTTTGGCCCTTATGTTGTTCATGACCAGGGTAAGGAGGGAAAAGATTACCGCTCTCTGAAAGCTGCTGATAATGTATTGACAGTTAGCCTAGAACGTGCATTGGAATTGTTGTCCGAGCCAAAAAAGGGGCGCAGTTCCACCAACAGCAAGTCCAAGGCAGCCTTACGTGAATTGGGTACACATCCAGAGGATGGCGAACCAGTGAACATCTACGATGGTCCCTATGGTCTTTACATCAAGCATGGCAAAACTAATGCTAGTATCCCAGAAGGTCAATCGGTAGAAGATGTCACTCTGGCTGCGGCCTTGGAATTGTTGGCTGCTAAGGCCTCCACAGGAAAATCAACTCGTAAAACCACTAAATCGACGAGTTCGAGATCCAAGTCAACTACTAAGTCATCAACCACAGCTACGAAAAAAAAGACCACAGAAAGCTAACAATTTTGGATTTTGGATGATCTACCGAGGCAACCTTGCGAAGTTGAAAATTCTCCCCTTTCCCGCGTCAGTCATAACTCGGCAATTTTGGCTTGATCAACTACTAACTCCCCTTGACTCTTGACCCTTGATACCCATCCTTGGTAGGATGCAGTTCTGTAGGTTGCAAGTGTGATACTCTAAAAGGTAAGGTAGAACACAAGTCGAAATTTTCAAAGTAGCTGATGTCCCAAAAATGGGATTGTATGTTAGCTCTGTTAAAAGCTAGAGGTGCAAAAATACGCAATTCACTGCGTATTTGTTAATCAAAATTGAGGTAGTATCTCAGGAGCGGTCAGTTCATGGACTATATAGAAAAGGTGCTAGAAAAGCTTAAGGAATTAGCACGTAAGCTAATTGAGAGCCTTTTAGGCCCAGAGGCTGAGCCGGAACCGGAACTGATTCCGATTCCTGTGAACGATCGCTCACGCCGTCGCTAGTAGCCCCGAAAGTGCTAAACCCGACGTTAGAACCCTTAAGTATTCTGGCACTGCACGGGCCAAACTTAAATTTGCTAGGACAACGAGAACCTGGAATTTATGGCTCGTTGACATTAGCAGAAATTAACCGCCTGTTAGAAGAAGAGGGATTAAAATTACAGGCGAAAGTTTTTCCCTTGCAGTCAAATCATGAAGGAATTTTGGTTGATGCCATTCATGGAGCATTGGGGCAACATCAAGGAATTTTGATTAACGCAGGGGCATATACCCACACAAGTGTGGCATTACGAGATGCGATCGCTGCGGTTAATTTACCTACAGTAGAAGTACATCTGAGTAATATCTACCGTCGGGAAGATTTCCGCCATCACTCCTACATCGCCCCAGTAGCCATCGGGCAAATCAGTGGTTTTGGCTCTCAAAGTTATTTGTTAGGCTTACAGGCACTAGTGAATTATTTAAGAGTTAGGAGTTAGGAGTTAGTAGTTAGGAGTTAGGAGTTAGGAGTTAGGAGTTAAGATATTGACAGTGTTGGGCTTACAAGCACTAGTAAATTATTTAAGAGTTAGGAGTTAAGATATTGATAGTAAAGTCAGGAATTAAAAATTTTTATAATTAACTCCTCACTCCTCACTCCTCACTTTTCAGTCCATATTTAATGCGTTACTCCCTTATAAGTCGGTTTAGAGGTACTTTACTCGGAGCATTCCTGGGGGGAAATTTAGCCTCGGATAGTGGAATACAGCCTCAGAATTACCCCGGTTTTGGCAGAATGACCATTCTGGGCACCGAGAGTTTAATTAGCTTGGGTAAATTAGATTTAGATGATTGGATAGCGCGTCAGCAAGAAGCTTCTCTTGATTTAGCTCCAACAGACATAATTATTGCCACACTACCAGTGGCACTTTTTTTTCACGAAAATCCAATTAAGCTACGACAAAACTTGCTGCATGTGCTAAAAATCTGGGATGATGACCCAGTAGTACGGGATGGAACATTAGCAGTAGGGTATGCCATCGCTCTAGCCTTGAATGAGAAACTCGACCCCCTAACCCTCATTCCCCAAATAATTTCCTTTCTCCAAGAAACACCGACATCAATACCGAAAAAATTATTAAGAATTCAGAATTTATTAGAACAAGGGGCTGGATTAGAAAGGGTGCAAGCCGAGTTTGCGGGCAAAGAAAAACTCAGTGATAGTATTGCGATCGCATTTTACTGTTTTCTGAGTACATTGGAAGATTTTCGCCTTACTGTTTTGCGAGCTACTCACAACGGTGATTCCAAACTCCAAGATGCTAACCGTTTAATGGGACACTCTACAGGTGCAATTACTGCTGCTTTATCAGGCGCATATAACACTACAGCAGGAATTCCTCTCAATTGGCGAGTTATGCTTCTACAAAGGAATTATCCAGCCTCGGAACTGACAAGCTTTGACCAAATGTTAGAATTGGCTGATGCACTCGTGGCTGTGTGGTCAGGATTGTATAACAACGTTCCCCTAGATCCAAAGGAGTTAACAGAGGGAGGATGTGCCATGTCTAAGGTAGCTTTGCTTTCAGTTTACGCAGCTCCTCGTGTTATGCGGTTGCGTTAATGCTATTTTCAGCAAACAACACTGCGGATGCCAAACTCCCGATTTAACAGTATTCTATACTAATATTTTTCAGCAAACCCTCAACTTGATTGTGTAGGTAAGTTCCGCCAAACGTAGTTGCAATAGTACCCGTAGATTGGAATTCCCTGATGATTGTTTTGTTTTGAGCTAAGCTAATGAACATTCAAGTTCCATAGAACCAGGTTTGAAGCCGCTTCTTTTATGTCCGGTTGAAGACTTATCATTAGGGCTGACCCTCTGACGTTCAGATACTTTAATAATTAAGTAATTACCTGGACTTAATGTTACTACAAAGGAACCATCCTGGAAAAATCTAACGATCGTTAGCCGATCGAAGTCAGCAATTGCAGGCAGAGATAATGAAAACAACTGAGCAATTTTTGCAGTTATTCACCCAGCAATTGTCTTACTGGCGGCGATGGTACAGATTACTACGCCGTAAGGGAAAGCTACTTAAAGCCAGAAACCATAGAAGGGAACTTCTAAAAGCTATCCAGAGAAATGTAATCTTATTTTTCTCAAAAACCAATGACAAAAGCGAACGGCGAAAACAAGAAAGAGCGCTCAAGTCAATGGCAAAATCAGTTCAAACTCAGAGTAGTATTTATACAGTTGGTTGCAACTGGGTACATGAAAAGCGTTACTTCGTGATTTTGGCGATCGCTGTTGTCTCCCTCACAGGCGTAATTGGCAATAAATTATACAATCAAACCCAACTCCAAATAGGCAATCCCTCACCCCAGACAATTAGAGCGCCTTATACAGATAGTATTGAAGATAAGAAAAAAACAGAAGCTGAGCGCAAAACTGCCAGTAAAGGTTTTATACCAGTGTTAATGGTTGATGTAGGAATCAACCAAGAAATCAATCAAAATTTACAACAACTTCTGGATGATGGTAATGAAATTCGTACCATTGCAGGAGAGTTTCCTTTTTTTGATAGTATAGTCCTTTCTAGATCTAGCCAGCGTTACCTGCGTTCTTGCTCCGATCCGGAATGGCAAGCGGTGCTAGCGGCTCTAGAAAATCATCGAAACCACCGCCAAAAAATAACAGGACGAACCGCCGCTTCATCCATAGCTGCACCTAATCAAGCACCACCCAAATCTAATTCCCAGAATACCGAAGTAGGGTCCGATGAGACAAAACCTGTTGATTTTTCTCAAAACACTGACTTTACTCAAGCAATAAAAGAATTAGAAGCTTACCAACTGACAAGTTCTGAGAAAAGCTTTTCGTCACTCATTGCCCAAATTTCCCAAGCACGCCAAAAATACACACTCGCTACTGCAAAACTTTTACAGTTGGAGAGTGTTAGCCCAGAAACAATATACGAGGAATCTCTGCTCCTAGACTTATCAGATCTGGAGTGGGAAAATACACAAACGGCAATTCATCAAAGTGCAGAGCGAATTCTCACCCAAGGTATCCCCCACGGACTACCACAAAACATCTTACAGGATGCGGTCAGCTTACAAATCCAGACGTTTGTACCAGCAGATGCCGAACCTTTAGCAAGCAAACTGTTGTTAGCTGTACTCCAGCCAAATCTGCAAAAAGATGAAGAAAAAACCAGAGAAAAAGCTCAAAAAGCTGCTGCTGGGGTGCCACCTGTAATGATGAATGTACAGCGTGGTCAAGTGATTGTCAAAAAAGGAGAGCAGATTAGTGCCTGGGATTTTGAGCTATTGCAGCATTATCACCTGATTCGCCGCGAGATCAAGTGGGTGGAGTTGGTGAAGTTAGGAACGATTATTACTGTTGCCATTGGTATTTTTGTCTGGGTAGAACGACATATTAATTGTGAATTGCGACAACGCGATCGCCTTTTGGTCTTACTGCTCACCCTGAGTGTACCAGGAGTAATCGTCATGGGATTGCCCTACACTACCTGGAGTGCCCTTGGTTTATTGTTGGGAAGCTTCTACGGCCCCAGTTTGGGGTTGACAGTCGTCGGACTGCTGTCGCCAATATTAGCAATCAGCTTGGATATGAGCAAAGCTGCGCTTTTAGCTGGTGTAGGAGGAGGGATATTAGGTAGTTGCATCGCCCAAAGATTGCGATCGCGTGAAGAACTGGCATTATTAGGTGTGGCGATCGCCTTAACTCAAGGCGGTATTTACCTGATCGTAAAAGTCTTAATTGGACAAGTATTTGGTTCAACTTGGTATATCGCCATTCGAGAAGCAGGGTTATTTGCTTCATCAGGTTTTGTTTGGAGTGTTGTCGCTTTAGGTTTGAGTCCTTATCTAGAAAGATTTTTTGATTTAGTCACTCCCATCCGCCTAGCAGAATTGGCGAACCCCAACCGTGCCTTATTAAAAAGACTCGCTACTGAAACTCCCGGAACTTTTCAACATACGCTGTTTGTGGCTACCCTTGCCGAAGCTGCTGCCAAACAACTAGGATGCAATGTTGAACTAGTTAGGGCTGGTACACTATACCATGATATTGGAAAAATGCACGACCCCCTTGGATTTATTGAAAATCAAATGGGGGGACCAAATAAACACGATACAGAAATTAAAGACCCTTGGAAGAGTGCAGAAATTATCAAAAAGCACGTAAGTGAAGGGTTGGTGATGGCGCGTAAACACGTTTTACCGACAGCAATTCAAGCTTTTATTCCCGAACATCAGGGAACAATGCTAATTGCTTATTTTTATCACCAAGCCCAGCAAATGGCTCAAGAAGATCCGAGTTTAACTGTAGACGAAGCAGATTTTCGCTACGATGGGCCGATTCCTCAGTCACGGGAAACAGGAATTGTGATGTTGGCGGATGCTTGCGAAGCGGCGCTGCGATCGCTCGAAGCCTCGGCAAAACGTTCTGTACCCGTTAAAAGTAAGGCACGCGGGACATCTGAGGGAGATGAGAAGCGATCGGCCAAAGATGTCTCCACCGAACAAGCTTTAACAATGCTGAATAATATTCTCCGTGCCAGATGGCAAGACAATCAACTCGTAGATTCCGGATTAACACGGGAAGAAATGTCACAAATTGCCGAGATATTTGTGGATGTTTGGCAGCAATTTAATCATAAGCGCATTGCTTATCCTAAGTTGAAGGCTACTACCACCGTGCGGAATTCGTAATGCAATGTCTATGAGGGCTACGCTTGTGCGTATCTGCTGATAATCTCGTTAACAGGTTTTTTGCAGAGGCGATAATGATAGCATATATGCTATCATTATCGCCTGGCGATTAAAATTGTGGTTGATACCAGCGTTTTTATTAGTGCGCTTATTATTTCTAAGGGTTCGAGTAGAGAACTCATTCGACGCTGCTTGAAAGGCGAATATCAACCTTTAATGGGAAACGCTTTATTTTCTGAGTATGAGTCAGTTATTGGGCGAGAAGAAATTATCGCCAAATGCCCTTTAACGAGTGTAGAAATTTCTGCTTTACTCGCATCATTTATGAGCGTGAGTCAATGGATTTATATTTACTACTTATGGCGACCTAATTTAAAAGATGAAGGTGACAACCACTTAATTGAATTAGCGGTTGCTGGTAATGCTCAAATTATTGCAACTCACAATATTAAAGATTTCCGAAATCCTGAATTGTTATTTCCTAACTTATCAATCTTAAAACCCGAAGAAATTATTAGGAGTTAAACAAAAATGGCTACTTTAACTATTCGTTTACCAGACGAAAAACACAACAGATTAAAAGAACTTGCTCAAGCCAAAGGCATAAGTGTCAATAAGCTGATTGAAGAACTTTCTACCATAGCTCTAGCAGAATTTGATGCCAATACCAGATTTAAAGCAATGGCTGCAACTGGCAACCCAGAAGAAGGCTTAAGAATACTGGCTAAACTTGATGCTCTCACAGAATAGAAATAAGAGAGCTTGTAGCGCGATGATGCAAGTTCCAAATTACGCCGAATGGAGAGGTGCTGTAATGAGTCAAGTCAACTATGCAGCCATGTCTGATGAGGAATTGAGACAATATTTTCTCCTACATCGTGAGGACAAAATAGCTCTGCGAGCATATCTGGATAGACTTGGCGATCGCCCACGGAGTATTATAACAACTGTAGATGATCCCGACTTTGATGCCAAAATCCAAGCAGCAGTTCTAAAGCAGATGCAAGCAGCAGGCAATAATGGTGAGACGGGGGTCTAACAATCTTGGCGTAGCACACAGTGGAGAAAAAACCACAACTAAGCAAAAGTTTTGCGAGGTGCAGCTTAATCTCCCCCAATTGCGATGTCTACGACGGGCTACGCCTACGCATATCTGTTGATAATTTCGATCAAAATCACTCATTCCTGGACATACCCAAACCCAATCCCCAGTCCCCAACTGCTTTTACTTTTTAATTCTCAATACGTCGCACAGCAGCCAAAATAAAATTAACTGACGTTTATTCTGATGTATGCTCAAGTGAACAATCCTTTGATGAAATTGTTCTTTAAAAACTCAGTTTTACAAGCAGCAGCTACAGTCATAGAACAGGATACAGGTGCAGTGGAAAGTTTGTATCCCCGGCAAAAACCAAAAATTAGATTGCCAAATGAAGAGATTATGTTCTATGCACAAAAACTCTACCGTAATTGGTAATTTGGTTTTGGAAAATATAGCTAAATTCAGAATTGGGAAGTAATATCATGTTCGTGAAAAGACTTATTATTTAGACCGACGCAAAGACACAGGCACGCTTTTACGCGGAGAAATTTTAATGATAAGTGATTAGACGATGTCTGAAAACTTTTTGGTGTTGTATTCGAGACTTGTAGATCCCCCTAAATCCCCCTTAAAAAGCAGGGCTGTTTCATTCCATTTCAAACAAGATTTGTCAAGATGTAAGAAGAAAAAATTGTAATACCAATTCTATATGAGGCTGCGCTCTATTCGCGTAGCGGCAATTCATGAATTGCCGCTACAGTGTGTAGTTTTGCATCAGTCTTATAAGGCGCATCTTCAAACAGAAATGGTATAAGTAAGGGTGACGATGAGATGAACATTTAAGCACTTAAATATCAGTAAAATAGTTCATTTTCTCGGCACGCTGGTAACAAAATAACTAATTTTTCATTGCTAGAACCCTTGATTTTTAAAGCTCTTTGGGGAATGAAACAGCCCTGCCCTTAAAAAGGGGGAATTTGATTCCAGTTCCCCCCTTTTTAAGGGAGGCTAGGGGGGATCAAGCGAAATATTGAACACTTCTCAGACATCCTCTTAGTCGGACATGATATAAAACACGTTTGATGTCTTGCTTGATTACGAGGTTTTTAGGTTAAGTTAACGCAGATGACCACTCCCTCCTCCCCGTGTCAATCGTCGTCTAAATACCTGAAAACTGCTGTAAATTCTGACTCTTCACTACTGAGTGCTGAATTATTACCAAGTTTCAATAAAAACCCCTGGTAGTTAGCCAGGGGTAATGCAAGTCAGTACTTTTCGCATGGAATGTATCCTACTTCAATACCATAGCAAGCCTCTAATTTGCAGATCTGCCATTTTGCCAAACAAAAAAGCCCCCAGTAGTAAGCTGAGGGTTAATTTTTTTTGGAATAGCGGTAATCTACAAAGCTATTATTCCCAGGTAAGTAAGCAATAGAACGAAAATAAAACTAAAAATTTCTATATATAGTAGCTGCGGCATATCTTAGAGCTGATTCGTAAAGAAAATCTTAAGGGTACTCAACTCATTGCTAGGTCTGAGTTTCAGCGAATAAATGCTGTATTGACTTAAATTACTGAAACCCTTATTAGACAAGTACTTTACTTGAGTTTATAAATTAGCTCTTAAACCTCGTTACTTAGCCTTAAATAAGTAAAACTAATAACTAACACCAGCTTTGTGAATGTGCCAGTACTTGCTTAAATTTTGTAAAGCAGTGTAAAGTACATTCACAGGCAAAAACAAAACCGCCTGATTCATACACATAACTCAAACGCATTCATAAAACAATGACAGCAACCATTCAACGCCGCGAAAGCGCCAACGTCTGGGAACGCTTCGCCAACTGGATCACCAGCACCAACAACCGCTTATACATCGGCTGGTTCGGCGTACTCAT
>JAESFX010000397.1_pt1 | contig 11520 bp, 14 predicted proteins | sample 9269501 | NCBI WGS metagenome assembly JAESFX01 (sample SAMN14515570, study PRJNA621655) | algae metagenome | isolation source: Desmonostoc geniculatum HA4340-LM1 and co-occurring heterotrophs from cave... | place: USA: Maniniholo cave, Kauai, Hawaii | collected 2009-07-28
CCGTCGCGCTGCCAGGCGAGGCAGCCGCGGACAGCCCAGGCGAGGATGCCGGGCGACTCGGCGGCGAGCTTCTTGCCGAGATCCTTGTCCTTCTCCTCGTCGGTGATCGCGGCCTCGAAGGGGAGCAGCACCATGCGGCGCCAGATCGCCTTGTCTGCCCCGCGGATGATCGGGCGGTGGTTCGTGGCGATCCAGTACTTGGCGGTGGGCTTGAAGGTGAAGAACTCCTTGTGCAGGAACCGCGCGGACTGCCGGTCGCCGGTCACCAGGGCCTTGGTCCGCACCTCGTCGAGCTGCGCACCCTCCTCGGTCTCCGACACTGACGCGAGGCGGGCGCCGCGGGTGGCGGCGACGTCGTTGGAGGGGGCGCCGCGCTGGCGGGTGAGCAGCAGCTCCGGCGGAGCGGGCATGGCGTACTCGCCCATCAGCCGGCACACGACGTCGATCACGGTCGACTTGCCGTTCTGCCCGGTGCCGTTGAGCAGGAACAGCTTCTCCTCACTCGTCGACCCGGTCAGGGTGTAGCCGACGATCCGTTGGAAGTACTCGCGGATCCCCGGGTCGGGGAGGATGCGGGCCAGGAAGGCGTCCCACACCGGTGTGGGGCCGGGCTCGTAGGCGATGCCGGTACAGCGGGTGATCCGGTCGGCGCGGTCGTGCGCACGCAGATTCCCGGTGCGCAGGTCGATCGTGCCGTTCGTGCACGTGAGCAGCATCGGGTCCGCGTCGAGGTCGTCGGCCTGGTCGACCACGACGTCGAGCTCCGATGCGGCCAGCGAGATCATCGCGGTGATGCGCTGGCGGGACTCCGACGACAACGCGTGCTTGGTCAGCGCGGCGGCTTCCTTCGTGTCCCCGCCACCGGCCATGTCGGCGGCCTCGGTCCACATCGCGCGGACGGTCTCCTTCGCGACGCGCTCCACGGCTCCGGTCTCGTCGATCCGGTAGCGGGCACCGTCCCAGGCGTACCACTGCCCGCGCAGGTGCAGCAGATCCCGGCCGTGGCGCAGCACCAGCCGGCGCGCGTTGCCGACGTCGGTGCGGTGGATCGTGTGGTTGTCCTGCTCGACGACGTCGACGACGACAGAGCCTTGCCGGCGGCGACGTCGGCCGGCGGGCGCCGGGGTCCGCTCGATCGGGGTGACGGTCACGACGTCCACCACCCGCGGCGCACCATCAGGGCGCGCGGGTCGCGATCGTGGAGCAACTGCGGATCGGGGATGTACAGTCGCACGCGCAACCTCTCGTGTAGGGGGAGCGACCTCTTGCGAGGGAAGTACGAGATCGAGGGCCCCCCGAAGCGCCGCCAAACGTCACGGGGGGTTCTCGCATGTTCGGGCCGGATCAGGCCGTGAGTGGTAGCTGCTCTGCGTCGGTCCTGCTGCTCAGGTCGTCGCGGAACGCCAGATCGTCGAGTTCCGCCATCCTGCGCACGATGTACTCGCTGAGGCTCATTCCGCACTCGCGGGCCCGCTGCTCGTGCACCTCTCGGTGCGATCGCGGCCACCGCACCGTGTGAGCGCTGGTCGGTTCGCCCCACCTCGGTTGACGTCCTGGTCGAGTCATGGCGGCTGTCTACCGATTCGCAATCGGTAGAGCGAGCCGACGCGCCGGTAATCGGCGAACTCTGCGCTGACTCGTCCGGAACCGACCGGTCCGCGGCTGGCGGCCGGCGCCGGTGCAGGTCGGTCCCGGGCGCGCTCATGCCGCGACCGACCGTGCGATCCGACGGTGCTGCACGGGGATGCCCAGCCGCTCGGCGTAGGCGATCTCCGAGCGGGTGGATTCACCGATGTAGCCGGCCGGGTCGCTGACGACGATCACCCGGTCCGACAGCTCGATCTTGCGCCGGTGCAGCTCGTCAAGGCGCGCCTTGAGCGCGGCCTGGTCGCCGCTCTGCTCCCGGGGCGCCACGATCACGAACGGCGCGAGGACGATCGCGCCGTTCGCCGTCAGCTCCGCGGCGACGTGCAGCAGCTCGGCAACGAACCGCATCGAGCCGCACAGGGTGACCATGTCGGGCCGGCCCCCACGGCGCGACCACCGGGGCGCCGCCGGGGCGGCGGCCGGCCGGGGCGCCGGAAGGCCGGCTTCCCGGGCGCATTCCGGGCACAGCGGCGGCCCGTAGTCGGCGCCGGTTTCGTCGGCCGGCCGTTCCGGGTGATTCATGCACATGACGTCGTTCATCGGTTCTTCCTTCCGTTGCTGGTCCAGCGCCAGGGGCCGGGAATGTTGATCGAGTGCTTCCCAGACCGGGCGTTCCACGACCACCGGCCGATCCGGAGACCCCAGGACGTGACCCGCCATTGGGTGAATCCGTCGGATGCGAGGTTCACCGTCACCGGGCCGAACCGCTTACGTTTGGTTCCGCGCACGTTCACGATCTCGACTCCTTTCTGATCAGCCAGCCGAACGGAACAAGTTGTTCCATTCGGTCAGTTCCAGCGGGGGCCAGGCCGGGGAGCGTCCGACCCTGATCTCACCGTTGATCGAAGCGCATTCACCGTTCTTGGCGCGCTTGCGGCGCTTGGAGAAGGCGGCCACGGTGATGCCCAGGTACTCCGCGGCGGCAACCTCCCCGACGATCAGATCGGGCGTGTCCTCGTCATCACGCTTTGACGTGAACTCGTCATTACTCAGGCCGTCGAGATCATCGTCGTCACGGTCGTCGAGGTCAGCGGCGGAATTGCCGGTGGAACCGTTCTTGACCAGGCTCAGCGCGGGCGCGGCAGCCGGGTCCGGGGCGTCCCCGTCGGGGGCGTGTCCCGGGACGGGGGCGGCCGTCTGCCCTGGCGGAGTGACCCAGAACGGCAGGGGGGACACCTCCCACACAGGGCGGCCGGTGGCGAGGGCGAGCAGTTCCGCACGGACCTGGTTCTCCCGATCTCCTACCCCAATTCCGTGAATGGCAGCCTCGCGCGCCTCAGTGTCGGAAATGCGGCCCAAGTGCACCTCCCGGATGCCTTCCGGGCCGACGCCGTAGACCGCGCGGCCCTTCTTCTTCGGAATGGCGCGCTTCTTCGATCCGGGGAATGTCATCTCCCATGACTGGCGGGTCTGAGGTCCGGCGAGGATGCGGAACATGTACTGATCGCGCATGTCGGTGTTCAGGAATACCCGCGCGTTGTTCTGCTGCGCCAGGGTCACCATGTGGACGGCTGCCGCGCGGCCCCGCCAGAGGATTTCCTGCTGCTGGACGAACGTCGGCGCGGTGCCCTTGCCTGGCTTGCCGTCGGGGCCGCCTTCGGCCTTGAACCACATGTCGATTGCCGTGGTGAGCGAGCCCTTTTCGTCTTCCAGCATTGCGAGCGGCTGGAAGTACATTTCGGCGTGTTCGGTCATCTTCGGCAAACCGAGCGCCTTGACCCGGTCGGCGCATTCCTCCATGAGCCAGTACCGCCGGTTCATCTCGTCCCGCACGCGGCGGATGACGTCGACCCAGCCTTCGACGGTGGTCCGGATCTCGACGTAGGGGGACACCCCGCGGAAGGCGTCGACGTAGCCGATCGACTTGGGATCGAGGATCACCGCGTGCGCCCCGTGGTGCAGCAGGTGGGCGAGGATGACGTTCGCGATGGTGGTCTTGCCCCAGCCGGTCGAAGCGGCCACCGAGACGTGGGGCGTCTTGGCCTTGAGCGGGATCGTGACGACCCGGGGCCGGCCCCGGCGGGTCACCTCCACCCCGATCGGGATCATGTGGAACGCGTAGCGCTCGAACTCCGCGCGGCCCATCGGGACGTCGGTGGGCATGAGCTTGGTCCTCTCGAAGGTGATGCGCAGGTGGCGGTGGTCGTTGCGGGCGGTCCACGCCCCGACCGGCAGAGCGGCGACGTCGACGTCGTCGTCGTCCTCGTCGTCGTCGGCCGGCGCGGTCAGGTCCAGGGCGAGGACGGGCAGCCGGTCGCGCAGCACCCGCTGGATCTCGGCGATGTCCTGCGGGTGCGCGGGGTAGGTCGGCGGGTAGTGGATCTCAATCCGGGCGTCGTCGCTGGTCAGGTCCCGGCGCACGATCACCGGGCGGACCCGGACGGCACGGGAGCGCTCGGCGAGCCGGACGACCAGCTCCACGGCGCGGGCGATGACCGCAGCCCAGACCCGGCGGTCACCAGCGAACCGGGCGCGGGCGGCCAGTACCCATGCCTGCTCCCCGATCGGGACCGCGAGGGGCCGCAGGAGCGCGGCCAGCGGGGGCACCGCGCGGGTGAGCCACCCACCCCGGTCCCGGGTGACCTCCGCGGCCGGGTCGTGCTCGACGGCCTGGTCCTGCTCGACGGCCGGCGGCGGTCCCTCGGTGGGGCCGCCCGGCGGGCCGGGGTCGGGGGGCTTGGGGCGGGTCATCGCGGCCAGCGGGGTGACCGGCTCCCACCGGACCTCCCGGGTCGGGAACCTCACCCAGCGCAGCGGGTCCCCCGTCGCGCCGGTCTTGCCCGCGACGTAGTCCCACCAGGGCGCCAGGATCGGGCCGTAGACGTGGCGGCGGTGCGCCATCACCACGGCTCGTGCGATCGCAACCGCGGCGAGCACGGCGAGGATCGCGTACGTCGGGCCGGGAGCGCGGAAGTGCCCGACCACGGCGGCGATCGCGCCGAACCGGACAACCTGTCGCTGCCAGCCGGGGCGGCGCGCCCACGTGGTGCGGGGCGCCTCCTCCCGGCCGGCCGCGACGTGGTCGGGCAGGGCCGGCGCCCACGTGAGGTACCGGGCGTCGTACTTCCCGGGCCGGCGCAGCACGACCTGACCGGCGGCGAACCGCCACAGGGCGCCGAACAGGGCGGCGGCGAGCCGGCCGCGGGGCTGGTAGACCGCGACGGGGCGGGGGCCGAACATGCCGCCGGTGCGGGGCGGGGTGTGGATGGTGGGGTTCATCGGTGGTTCCTCTCGGTTCAGCTCGCGCGCCGCTGGTCGCGGTCGCGTCGGATGGCGGTGCGGTCGTTGGGGGTGGTGCCGCCCCAGATGCCCTCCAGGTCGACGACGTCGAGGGCGTAGGCCCGGCACTCGGTGAGCACCGGGCAGCCGGCGCACTCGAGCTTGGCGATCGCGGCACCCAGCCGGTAGCCGGGCGAGTCCTCGCGGCCGGTCGGGAAGTGCACGTCATCGCGGGAGTCCCGGCAGGTGCCGCGCTGCACCCAGTCCCCCGGGCCGGCGTCGATGAGCAGGGCGACCAGCTCGGCGAGCGCGGCGGCGGCCGGGTCAGGGGCCGGGGACGGCCACCGGGTGTGGGTGTAGGCGCTGCGGCACATCACGCGCCCCCGTCCGTCGGACGCGCCTGGTGGGCCAGTTCGTCGAGCACGGCGTGCAGCTCGCCGAGTTGGCCCGACAGCCGGCGCAGCGAGGCATGCATTCCGAACCCGCGGCGGATGCCGGCCAGCAAGTTTCCGCTGCTCAGCTCGTCGACCTGCGCCATGAGGTCGCGCGCGATGGATTCCGCCTCGGCTGCGAGCGCGTCGGCGTGGCGTGCGCACACCTCCGCGGTCTCGTCGATCGCCCACAGGACCGGGGTGCCGTCGTTGCCCAGCGGCCGGCCGGGGTCGGCCTTCACTGCGGTGGTGCCGTTGAGCACCACCGGTACCCATCGCGCCATGACTCGTCTCCCTTGCTGGCAGATATTCCGGATTGCTGCGATGTTGTGATCACGTGAACGCGCGTTGTTGGGGCGGTGCGATCGCGGGCCGGTGGTCATCGACAGCACCCCCCGCAGTGCAGGCCGGCGCACTTCGCCCCGCCGGTCATCAGCAGCAGGGCCACCCCGACGGCGAGAATCAGGGCGAGGTTCGCCGTGACCCAGGCCAGCGCGGCAGTGATCGCCCCGACGACCGCGGACACCAGCGCGGCGACCGCCATCACCACCAGGACCACCAGCCCGGCCGTCGCAGCGGCCCCGACCGCGTACGCCGCGGTGACCCACGGACGGGCCGGCCACCATCCCGGGCGGCGGTCGGGCAGCTCGCGCAGCTCGGCGACGACGTGCAGCCGGCGGCCGGGCAGCTCGGCGACGTCGCGGACGTCGACCAGGCGGCCGGCCGCGTGCGCCCGTTCGAGCGCCGCGCAGACCTGGTCCCGGTCGCCGGTGACGACGTGGGTTCGTGTCGCCGTGTTCATGCCGCCCGTCCCGGGGTGCGGCGGGGCGGAGCGTCGAACAGGCCCGGCAACGCGTCCTGAGCGGCCCGCTCGGCGGCCTGGTCGACCGGGGTCGGGGCGAACGCTCCGGGCACCGCGTCGACCAGGTGCAGCAGCCACGCGGGCACCGGCCGGCGCTCGCGGACCGCGCGGGCCAGCGCGCGCGACGGACAGACCCCCTGTCCGCGCCCGCCGGTCCGCCACCCGCACCCGGGGCAGGTGCCGTCGGTCGGGGCGTCGTGGTCGGTGACCACGGTCAGCAGCTCCGGGCGGGTCGCCCCGGCGATCAGCCGCGGGTCGAGGTCGGCCACGGCGGGAGCGCGCATCGTGCTCACAGGACCCGCCTCCGCTCCGGGTGGGTGGGGGTGACCTGCGGGCGGCGGCGGGCGTACGTCGCGGTGTTGACCAGGATCAGGACCCCGATCAGCGCGGCCGTACCGGTGAGGGTCCAGACCAGCACCGGCGCCAGCCACTCGACGGTGACCAGCAGGTAGCCCGCGACCAACCCGACCAGGCCGGCCAGGGCGAGTTCCTGACGGGTGCTCTCGTGTCGTCGCATCGCCGATCACCCGGCCGCCGCGCCGCCGCCGTCACCGGCGGGGCGGTTGAGCATGGGCGTGGTGGCCTCGTTCACGCCGTTGACGAAGTCGGCGATCGCGCCGGGGACCGGCCGGCCGGCCGGGGTCATCACGAACAGCCCCGCGGCGACCAGGACGGCGAGCAGCGCCATCCCACCCGAACCCGCCTTGCCCAGCGCGAACGCCGCCACCAGCAGGATGACGATCACGATTCCTACGGCTTCCATCTCGGTTCCTCCTCAGCTCGCGGCGAGCCGCAGCGGCCCGCCGTCGTCGGTGTTGGCGATGGCCTTGCTGTCCCGGCGGATGACGTCGGAGACGTAGGTGGGCGCGACGTCGACGCCGCGGTCGGCCAGGTACTCCGCGATGACCCGCGGCGCGCGGCCATCCGGGGTCTCGGCTTCGGCCAACGCGCGGCGGACCGCGTCCGCCTTGCTCAGCGCCGCCCACGGGTCCAGCTCGGCGCGGGCCTGCAAGGCGGGGCGCTCGTCGACGACGGCCCCAGTGAGCCGGGCCAGCCGGACGGCCTCCACGGGGTCGGTGACGCCCTCCACCACCGCGAGGCGCCACGCCCGCGCGGTCTCCCCGGGGGCGACCACCCAGCGGGCGAGCCGGAACCGCGGGGTCGGCGGCGACACGGCGCCCTGCTCGCGCAGGTGATCCCGGCGCAGGGCGCGCAGCGTGCGGTCCCACAGGATCACCGCCGAGATCGACGCCGCCGCGTAGAACAGCGCGGCGGCCAGGCCCCCGACCTGATCGGCGTGCCAGGCGTTCAGCGCCGCGGAGCCGACCGCGTACGCCCACACGAGCAGGCGGTTCATCCCGGCCGCATCGCCGGCCAACACGTCGCGCAGCGCCAGCACCGCGGCGTACGCAGCCGCCGCGTCCAGCACCAGCGGCACCAGCGCCGACCACGCACCCGGCAGCCCAAGCGCCTGCTCACCGGCCGCCGTCAGCCCGTGCCACGACGCCGCAGCCGGCGCCCCGATCACCACGAGCAGCAGCAGCCGGGAGCCCCACCGGCGGCCGTTCTCTCCATTGACCTTCCGCATGAGCCGTCCCTCTCGATCGTTGCGAACGTTGCAGACGTTGAGTGGCGACGGTAGCTCGAACGTTGTGATCGTTGCAAGTAGTGCATTCGTCGTTATCGGGGTAGACGTCCCGATCAGTGCAACGAGGTGGAACCATGAGTCCATGGCTGTCCCGACAGAGCTGGTCACCACCGGCACCGCCGCCCGGGTGCTAGGGATCGACCGGAGCACGCTCACGCGCTGGGCACTGGCCGGAGCCGTGACGCCGGCCTCCCGAACTGTGGGCGGGCACATGCGCTGGAACCTCGACGCGCTCCGACGACAGATCGACGAGCTGACGTCGCCCAGCTCGGACCACCGCACTAGCAGCGGCGAGGGTCCGTGACCGGATGCGCTGCGCTCCACCTGCGGGTATCGGGCTAGTCGTGTGTGTGCCACGTCGCCAGTGCAGCCGGACAGGAGAGGGCATCAGGAGGGCACGGCAGGGCATACGGAGGGCAAATGGCGGCCGGGCAGCGTGATCCAGCCATGATTCTCGGAGACAGCGGGCAACCATGGGGTGTCCGCCTTCAGAGGTGGAGAGAAGCCCGAAGCTGGACGCGCGAGAACCTGCGGGACCACGTTGAGCGCGCGTCACATGAGATGAAGGAAGAGCGAGGCCATCGTCTTGATGCTCGACAGGTCGGTCGCTGGGAGCGTGGAGAGACACGCCGGCCACAGCCGGTGTATCTCCGCCTTCTTGCCCATTTGGGCGCGCCATTGCCCGACGACTCGGAACCGCGCTCTTCTGCGTCCAGTCCAGCTATCCAGGGTGAATCTCTATGGCTGCCGTCGGTGGATACCAGCGTCCTCACAGCCGAGTTCACACGTCAGGATTTAGCAATGAATCGTCGCGATCTGCACCGCATCGTCGCTGCCCTTTTTGTGGGTGGCCCGTTACTTGACCATCTAGAACGGTGGATCACTGCGCCCGACTTCGAGCACCACCTGACAGCGAACACCGGGTCACCCGTCGGTGCACAAGAAATTAGCGAGCTAGAAACCGTTGCACGTATGTTCCGCGACTGGGACGACAGATTTGGCGGAGGACTCCGCCGAAAAGCTGTTATTGGACAACTCAACGAGATAGCGGAGATGATCCCGGACGTTCGGGGCGGGTCAATTAAGCAGCGACTCTATCGCGTCATGGCGCAGCTAGCCGAAACTGCTGCGATGATGTCATGGGACTCAGGACTACAGTCTGCCGCCCAGCGGTACTACATCCTCTCGATTCGGGCAGCACGTACAGGTAATGACCCAGCGTTCGCCGCTAACGCGATGGCCGGTATGGCGCGACAGTTACTCTACCTAGGACAGGCATCAGATGCGCTAGAAGTAATTCGTCTAGCGCAGGCCAGCTCTGCGGGCATAGGAGGGCCACGTTTAACAGCAATGTTGGCCCTGCGGGAAGCATGGGCATACGCACATCTTGGCCGACTCACCCCGTTCGAGCGCTCGTGCAGCGCAGCAGAAGAAGCATTCGGTCAGGCTGGCGATCTCAACGACGAGCCGTACTGGATTCAGTACTTCGACGACGCGGAGCTTAACGGCACCGTCGGGGGCCGGCTTATTGAAATTGCGCAGTCTGATCGGGGGAAACCGGCACATGCTGCCACCGCCACCGCGCGCATAACACAAGCACTCGATACAAGGCAGGATGGTCGGCTCCGCGCATCAGCTCTCGACCTCATTGGTCTCGCACAAGCTCACATGCTGAGCGGCGACATTGACCAGGGAGCACTCATCGGACATGAAGCAGTAGAAGCTGCGGGTGCGACATCTTCCGATCGAGTGAAGGTCATGCTACGCGACTTCCAAAACGCTACCGTACAATACGCTGAATCGACAGCAGTTCGAGCACTACGCGGCCATATCACAGAGGCTCTTCAAACCGCGGGAGGTAGCAGCTAAATGGTTCGTGTCGCCGTCACCGGTCATATGGACATAACACAAGACAGTGTTCCACTAATCCGTGAGAAGATTGCTACAGTGCTCGATCAGCAGTCTCGTCCGGTCGTCGGGGTTAGCTGCATTGCGCGCGGCGCAGATTCCGTATTTGCGGAGGCCGTCCTTAACCACGGCGGAGTGCTTGAGGTTGTACTACCCTCAAGAAACTATCGAGAAGCTAAGGTAAAAAAGTGGGAGAGATCGCGCTTTGATCGCCTGGTCGCGGCCGCCAGTGCCGTGCACGTAATGCCATTTGAGACTGCTGGCCGAGCTGCATACGAAGCAGCAAACAGCGCACTGCTGGGCAATATTGATCTACTCATTGCAATATGGGATGGAAACACCTCAAAGCCCGGGGGTACGGGCACCGTCGTCGCGGAAGCGCACGCGGCCGGAATCCCTGTGACCGTCCTGTGGCCGGAAGGCGCGCAAAGAGCAGCAGCTTGAGCCTGTTGCCCGTGCGAGCGATGCTGAACATGTGTTCGAACTAGAGGGATCGGCGCCGGACGTGCTCGACGTCGACGACCCGGCCGTGCGCCCGTGCTCGCCAGCGGTGCCGGTGTGGGTTGACCTGGCCGGGCTCACCCAGCAGCAACGGCGGGGGAAGTCCAACGGCCAGCGTGGCGGCGTGTTCGTCGGCGGTCTGGTCCGCGGGGTGATGTGGGCGCAGGTGATGAGTAACCGGGGTCTCTGGCTCGGCGTGATCACCTGCGAACTCGAACGCGACGGCGCGCCGGTGATGACCACGTCCGCGCTGGTCCCTGAGTGGGCCGTACAGCCTCGCCGGCCCGGGTCCGAGCGTCGGACCTACGGCAAGAGCTCGAACCGGCCCACCGCGGCGCAGCGCGCGAATCCGCCCCGCGGCTGACGTCGGCCGCCGTACGCTCGACGGCACGATGAGCGGCCCGCCCGATCACCTGCGCCGGCCGCCGGCCTGGCTGCTCGCCGTCGCCGGGGCCGGCGCCGCTGGTCTGCTGTGGGCGCTCGCCGGTTGGGGCTGGACCGTGCCCGCGGTCGCCCTGGCCGTCGCCGTGCTGGTCGCGCTCAGCGCTCGCCTCGTCGGTGTTCTGCTGCCGCGGGAAGGTCGCTGGATCGCTGACAGGGCCGGCGTGCTCGCCGTAGCCGGCGCCCTGGTCGTGCTCGTGGCGCAGTCGTCGATCTGGGCCGTGCTGCTCGCCCTCGGCGTCCTCGCACTCGCCGTGGCCCTCACCCAGCCGGCCCGGATGCGACGGGCCGGCGTGCTGGCCGGCGCGGTGCTCGCGCTCGTCGGCGCGGCCGGCGTCGTCGTGCTCGGCATCGCCGACCGCGCGGAGCGAGCGGCGGCCTACCAGGCGGCCGGGGACTACACCCGCGCGCAGCTGCTCCCCGACACTCCCGCCGATGCCCTGGTCGCCCTCATGAACGCCGTAGCGCGGCCTGACGACGTCGGGTGTGCCCTGTTCACCGACGCCGGCCGCGCCGCCCTCAGCGCGGCCTACAGAGCCCCGGACTGCCCCGCCGCGCTACGAGCCGCCGGGGCCGGCGTGGTCGACCCCGACGCCTACCCGCGCCTCGAGGCCGACAGCATCGCCGTCCAGCTTGGCGAACCGGCGGGAACGCCTGCACTGGTCGACGGGTGCTCTGTCCGGTGGCGGCCGACCCTGGACGAACTCCTCAACGGCCGGCCGATCGACGCCCCGACCCCCGGGCCGCCGCTCGCCCGGATCACCGTCAGCCGGCCCTACGGCGGCGACGGATGGGCCGTGGACAACATCGAAAGGTGTACCCCGTGACCGACGCCCCTGGCGCACCCACCGCAGCAGAAGCAC
>JAESFX010000398.1_pt1 | contig 11514 bp, 10 predicted proteins | sample 9269501 | NCBI WGS metagenome assembly JAESFX01 (sample SAMN14515570, study PRJNA621655) | algae metagenome | isolation source: Desmonostoc geniculatum HA4340-LM1 and co-occurring heterotrophs from cave... | place: USA: Maniniholo cave, Kauai, Hawaii | collected 2009-07-28
GTGGGGGGGGGGGTGGGTGGGGGGGGGGGCCAGTACGACAGGGCGAGACGGTTGCCGGTCGCGCTCCAGCTTTTCGCCCCCCCATCCCTAACCCTTCCCCACCGCAAGCGGGGGGAAGGGGATGCGCCTGACCTGCGAGCGATCGCCGCGACATGCCGTCAATGGCTCAACCGCCATCCTTCCTGGGCTCGGCCGCGTTGGCGGAGGGCGAATCCTCCATGCCGCGCTCGATCTTTCGCAGGATCTTCTCCAGGTCCTCGGGCTCGGGCTTGAGGTCGCGGGCGGCGTTCCACTGGAAGCGCGCCTCGAGCTGGCGGCCGACCTTCCAGTAGACGTCGCCGAGATGGTCGTTGATCACCGGGTCGGCGGGCCGCAGTTCGGTGGCGCGCTCCAGCTCGCGCAGCGCCTCGTCGAAGCGGCCGAGGCGATAATAGGCCCAGCCGAGCGAGTCGGTGATGTAGCCGTCGCGGGGGCGCAGCTCGACGGCGCGGCGCAGCATGCCGAGCGCCTCGTCGAGCTTGAGATGCTGATCGACCAGCGAATAGCCGAGATAATTCAGCACCAGCGCGCGCTCGCGGCCCAGCGGCTCGGGCATCAGCTCCAGCGCCTTGCGAAGATCGGCCTCGGCCTCGGGCCAGCGCTTGATGCGCTCGCGCGCGATGCCGCGAAAATAAAACAGGTCCCAGTTGGCGCGGCCGGGCGCGGCGAGCTTGGCGATCGCCTGGTCGTAGGTGTCGGCCGCCTCCTGGAAGAGTTTTCGCGAGCGGTAGACGTTGCCGAGCGCCGACAGCGCGTCGACATCGTCGGGGCGTTTCGCGATCAGCGCCTTGAGATGTTTCACGGCCTCCTCGGAGCGGCCCAGCGTCTCCAGCGCCAGCCCGGCCTGGATCTCGGCATTGGGCCGCAGCGGCGAGCCGGCCGGCATGCGCTCATAGACGGCGACGGCGTCCTCCGGCTGACGGGCGCGCTCGAGGATGTCGCCGAGCGTCAGGATGGCGAGGTCGTGCGCGGGGTCGAGATAGATCGCCAGGCGCAGATAAAGCAGCGCCGCGGCCTCGTCGCCCTGGCGGTTCCCGGCGCTGGCGAGCCCGTAGAGCACCTCGGCCGCGCCCTGCTGGCCATTGCCGACCTGGCGCGGCGGCGTCTCGCGCGCCGCGACCTTGGCGAGGCCGTCGCGGATGATCGGGTGATTGGGCAAAAGCCGGTCGAAATCGCCATAGGTCGCGGCGGCGCCCTCGAAATTGCCGTGGCGCGCCTGCATGCGGGCCCAGAGATCGACGAGGCGCAACGTCGTCTTCTCGGCGTCGTAGGCGCTCTTCAGGCGCGCCTCGGCCTCGGCCTTGCGGCCGGCCGCGTCGAGGATCAGCCCGGCATGGTAGTCCCGGAACAGGTTGTAGGAGGCCTCGCCGCGCAACCTGTCCAGCGTCTCCAGCGCGCGGCGGCTCTGGCCGGAGCCGGAATAGGACCAGGCCGAGAGCAGGGTCGCGGTGATGTCGGCGGCGCGCCCGCGCCCGCCGCGCTGCAGATGGGTGCGCGCCTGCTGATAGTTCTTCAGCTTGATCGCGCGGATGCCGAGAGCGAGCTGGGCCAGCCCGTTGCTGGCGTCGCGCTGGACGAGCCGTTCGGCGGCGCGGAAGGCGTCGCTCATCGCGCCATCGGCCAGAAACGCCACGAAACCGCGCTCGAGCAGATCGCTGTTCTGCGGATCGCCCTTGATTGCCTCGCGCAGATAGGTCGAGGCCGCGCCGAGATCGCGACCGGCTCCGGCGACGATGGCGGCGAGGTAATTCCCTTCGAGGCTTTCGGCGGGTTCGAGCGGCTCGGTCGTCCGCGTCGCCACGGCGCCTTGCGCCGCGACGCCCGCCTGAAAGGCCAGCAGGAAAGCAAGGGCGACCGCCGCGCGGGGGCCGCGGCCCGTCATTCTCAATTTCACGACTGCCAATCTCCCTCGGTGCGCCGTCTCGCCGCTAGGGCCGTTCAAGGCGCGCCGCGCGTCCGGGACCGGATCACTAGCCCGGCAAGATGGCGGTTTCCGGGCCCGGCGGCAACCCGCGCCCCAGGATGAGGCCAATTTTGTAGCGCAGGTGCAACATAAATCGAAAACAAACCCGCGCAGGTCGATTTCACGCGCTTTTGCAACGGAATCTCAAGCCTACCTACATATGGTCATCCGGTTCGCACCCTCCGCGACGATTCGTCCAGGAATGCTCTCATGAAGAAGATGGTTCTCAGCCTCGCCGCCGTGGCCATGCTCGCCGGCTTCGCCGCCGGCTGCGCGCAGCCCGAGAAGCCGGCCCCCGCTCCGGTCACCCGCAAGGGCTGATCGCGGACTTCGGCCGTCGACGAAAACGGCGCCCCGGCCACCCGGCCCGCTTTTCTGTTTTGGGTCAGTCCCCGGGAACGCCCGTCACATATTCGCGTAGCCCGGGCCGCCGCCGCCCTCGGGCACCGTCCAGGTGATGTTCTGGGCCGGGTCCTTGATGTCGCAGGTCTTGCAGTGGACGCAGTTCTGCGCGTTGATCACGAAGCGCGGCCCGGTCCTGGCCGCCTCATCGGCATAGACCACCTCGTAGACGCCGGCCGGGCAATAGAGCCGCGCCGGCTCGCCATAGAGCGGCAGGTTCTGGTCGATCGGGATCGACGGATCGGTCAGCTTGAGATGCGCCGGCTGGTCTTCCTCGTGATTGGTCGAGGACAGGAACACCGATGACAGCTTGTCGAACGAGATATTGCCGTCGGGCCGCGGATAGACGATCGGCTTGACCTCGGCGAGAGGCTTGAGCGTCTCGTGGTCGGCCTTGCCGTGCTTGAGCGTGCCGAAGGGCGACCAGCCGAAAAGCTGGTTCAGCCACATGTCGACGCCGCCGAGCGCGATGCCGGCCATCGTGCCATATTTCGACCAGAGCGGCTTGACGTTGCGAACCGGCTTGAGGTCCGCGCCGATGGGGCCTTCGCGCCAGCCCGTCTCGATCTCGACGACCTCGTCATGCGCGCGCCCTGCCGCCAGCGCCGGCGCCAGCTTCTCGGCCGCCAGCATGCCCGACAGGATGGCGTTGTGGCTGCCCTTGATGCGCGGCACATTGACGAAGCCCGCCGCGCAGCCGATCAGCGCCCCGCCCGGGAAGGTCAGCTTCGGCACGGATTGCCAGCCGCCCTCGGTGATGGCGCGCGAGCCGTAGGACAGGCGTTTGCCGCCCTCGAACAGGTCGCGGATCATCGGATGGGTCTTGAAGCGCTGGAACTCGTCGAAGGGGGAGAGCGTCGGGTTGGCATAGTTCAGGTGAACGACGAAGCCGACCGAGACCAGATTGTCGTCGAAATGATAGAGGAAGGAGCCGCCGCCGGTCGAGCCATCGAGCGGCCAGCCGAAGGAGTGCTGGACGCGGCCCTTGACGAATTTCTCCGGCTTGACCTGCCAGATTTCCTTGAGGCCGATGCCGTATTTCTGCGGCTCCCGATCCTTGTCGAGGCCGAATTTCCGGATCGCGATCTTGGAGAGCGAACCGCGGGCGCCCTCGCCCAGAAGCGTGTAGCGGCCGCGCAGCTCCATGCCGCGGGTGAAGCGCTCCGAGACCTGCCCGTTCTTCGCGATTCCCATGTCGCCGGTGGCGACGCCCAGCACAGCGCCGTTTTCGTCGAAGAGCAGCTCGGCGGCGGCGAATCCGGGGTAGATCTCGACGCCGAGCGCCTCGGCCTGCGCGGCGAGATAGCGGGCGACAAGGCCGAGCGAGCCGACGAAATTGCCGTGGTTGTTCATCAGCTTCGGCATGCCGAAATTCGGCAGCCGGATGCCGTTGGGCTCGGTCAGGAAGTAGAATACGTCCTCGCTGACTTCCGTCGTCAGCGGGCGCGCCTCGTCCTTGCGCCAGTCTGGCAGCAGCTCGTCGAGCCCGCATGGGTCGATCACCGCGCCGGACAGGATATGCGCGCCGACCTCGGCGCCCTTCTCGACCACGACGACGGTGATGGCCTCGTCGAGCTGCTTCAGCCGGATCGCGGCGGCAAGACCGGCCGGACCCGCGCCGACGATGACGACGTCGTAGTCCATGCTCTCGCGCGGTTCATTTTGCGCCTGTTCGAGATCCATCCTGCCCTCCTCGCGGCCCCTGCGGACCTCAAGCCAAATTAGTTTATATGTGAACTATCCTGCCTGCCGGTTCAAGCCGGATATGGCTCCAGTCTGGAAACCCTCTATCGAAGCGCCCGTTCCAATTTGCAACCGCCGCGCTCGCGAAAGCCTATGCCGTCGTGGTAAGCAGCCGGCATGACCACAGAGGCCGCCCCGCATCCGCTCGAACTGATTGCCTGGTATGCCGAGGCGGGCGTGACCGAGGCGCTGGACGAGACGCCGCATAACCATTTCGCGGAAGCGCCGCCGGCTGCGGCGGAGCGCGCCCCGTCCCCGCGACCGGCCATTCCGGTCCGCGCCATGCCGGCGGCCGCCACCACTCCGGACGAAGCGCAGTCGTCCGCCCAGGCGCTCGCGAGCGAGGCGACGAGCCTCGACGAACTCAAGGCGGCGCTGGCGCGATTCGAGGGCTGCGCGCTGAAGGCGACGGCTAAGACCCTCGTCTTCGCCGAAGGCAATCCGGCGGCCAGGCTGATGCTGGTCGGCGAAGCGCCGGGCGCCGAGGAGGACAGGCTCGGCCTGCCCTTCGTCGGCAAGTCGGGGCAACTGCTCGACAGGATGCTGGCGGCGATCGGGCTGACGCGGGCCGAGCATGTCTACATCACCAATCTCCTGCCCTGGCGCCCGCCGGGCAACCGCACGCCGACGCCGCAGGAGGTCGCGATCTGCATGCCGTTCGTGCAGCGCCATATCCAGTTGGTGAATCCCGACATCCTGGTCTGCGTCGGCGCGCCCTCGGCTCAAGGGCTGCTCGGGCTCACGGGCATCCTCGCCTCGCGCGGCAAATGGCTCGAATACGACACCGGCCAGCGAAGGATTCGGGCGATGGCGACGCTGCACCCGGCCTATCTGCTGCGCCAGCCATTGCAGAAACGGCTCGCCTGGCGGGATATGCGAGCGCTGAAGGCAGCGCTGGAGGCGAACGGCCAAAGTGGAGCCTGAGGATGTCGGACGGAACCGCGACGTGACTCTTGTCGCGTCGAAAGCCGTCTCTTATCAAAGGTTTATATCGAGATGCGAGCGAGGGGCCGGTTTCCGCGCTTTTGCATCCTGTTCAAACCCATGAATGATCGCGCGCTCTCCCCCCGGCTCAGTGCGCCCGCGCCACGCAGAAATCGACCGTCTCGTTCAGCGCCTGCTTCATCGCCGAATTGGGGAACAGGCCGAGCGCGTCCTTGGCCATCTTGGCGTAGTGCCCGGCGCGCTCGATCGTGTCGTCCAGCGCCCGGTGCCGGCGCATGATCGCCTGCGCTTCCTGCAGATCGCCGTCCTTGATCTCGCCATCCTGCAGCGTCCGCCGCCAGAAGGCGCGCTCGACCTCCGAGCCGCGCCGGAAGGAGAGCACCACCGGCAAAGTGATCTTGCCCTCGCGGAAATCGTCGCCGGTGTTCTTGCCCAGCTTCGCGGCAAGCCCGCCATAGTCGAGCGCGTCGTCGATGAGCTGGAAGGCGATGCCGAGATTGAGCCCGTAGCTGCGGCAGGCTGCGGCCCTGGCCTTGCCGGCCTCGGCGATCACGGGGCCGACCTCGCAGGCGGCGGCGAACAGTTCGGCCGTCTTGCCCCGGATCACCTGGAGATATTCGTCCTCGGTCGTCTCGGTGTTCTTGGCGACGGAGAGCTGCATCACCTCGCCCTCGGCGATCACGGCCGCCGCCGTGGAGAGGATGTCGAGCGCCCGCAGCGAGCCGACCTCGACCATCATCTTGAAGGCCTGGCCGAGCAGGAAATCGCCGACCAGCACGCTCGCCTCGTTGCCCCAGAGCATGCGCGCCGCGAGCTTGCCGCGCCGCATGTCGCTCTGATCGACGACGTCGTCATGCAAAAGCGTCGCCGTATGCATGAACTCGACGCCGGCCGCGAGCTTGACATGGCCCTGCCCGCGATAGCCCGACAGCGCCGCGGCGGCCAATGTCAGCATCGGACGCAACCGCTTGCCGCCCGACGAGATCAGGTGGTTGGCGACCTCGGGAATCATCGTCACGTCGGAGCCGGTGCGCGACAGGATCATCGCGTTGACGCGCTCCATGTCGGCTCGCGTCAGCTCGACCAGCGTCTCGATCCGGGCAGGGTCGGAGCCCTGGCCCGCTTCCTTGTCCTCGAAGGGGACGACGACGCCCATGGCGCTTAACTCCAGCCGGTCTTGTCCGCGCATCGCGGCGCGGGTTTGCCTTGCCACAACCGTCGCATGGGTGGCCAGCCCCTGCAAACGCAGCCAGACGCCGCACCTGCCGCGATGCGGGGCTTGCGCGATAGGCCCGCCATGGGCTCCATGACGGCATGCATGAACTCGTCCGCACCAACGACATCGTCCTGCTCGGGGCCATCGAGGCGCTGCTGGCCTCGGCCAATCTCGATTGCCTGATCGCCGACCAGCACATCAGCGCGCTGGAGGGCATGATCGGGGCCTTTCCGCGCCGGCTGCTGGTGCGCGAGGCCGACCGGATGCGGGCGCGCGCGCTGCTGGTCGAGGCCGGCTTCGGACCCGAACTGCGCGATGGCTGAGATAGCCCCCGGGCTGGGCGAGATCGGAGAAGACCGCATCCTCGACGGCCGGCTTACCCTTTTCCAGCCGAAGAAGGGCCACCGCGCCGGCTCCGACGCGGTGCTGCTGGCCGCGACACTGCCCGAGCTCGGAGCCGGCCCGCTCCTCGACATGGGCGCGGGCGTCGGCACGATCGGGCTTGTCGCCGCGCTGGTTCAGCCGGACCTGCAGGTCACGCTGCTGGAGCGCGATCCGGATCTCGCCGCGCTCGCCGCCCGCAACGCGGTGGCGAACGGGTTGGAAAAGCGCATCCGCGTGATCGCGGCCGATCTCGGCGCGCCGGCGGCCATGCTCGCGCAGGCGGGCCTGGCGACCGCGAGCTTCGCCTGCGTCGCCATGAACCCGCCCTTCTATGCTGCCGGCGAAGCGCGGCTCTCGCCGGTCGCAAACCGCCGCGCCGCCCATGTCGTCGAGACGCCGCTGCCGGTCTGGCTGCGAACCGCGCGCCGACTGCTCATGCCTGGCGGCAGGCTCGCCCTGATCCACCGCGCGGAGGCCGTGGCGGAGGTGCTGGCCGGCCTCGCGACCGGCTTTGGCGGCGTGAGCGTCCGACCGGTCCATGCATCGGCCGACCGGCCGGCGATCCGCATCCTGGTCGGCGCGACGCTCGGCAGCAAAAAGCCGGCAGCGCTGCTGCCGGCTCTCGTTCTCCATCGCGAGGACGGCGCGATGACCGCCCTTAGCGAAGCGCTTCATCGGGGAGCCGCGACGCTGCTCCCCGACTGATCGCGCTTACCAGTAGCGCGGGCCGTAGAACGGGCGCGGGCCATAGAAGCGCGGCGGGCCGTAATAGCGGCGCGGCGCGTAATAGCGCGGGCCGTAGAAGCGCGGCGGACCGTAGAAGCGGCGCGGGCCGTAATAGCGGCGACGCGGACCATAATAATACTGCGCCTGTTCGATCAGGCCGCCGATGGCGCGGGTCTCCTGCGCGGTCTGCACCGTGCCGGTCGCGACCGGGGCGGCCGTGGCGGGGGCAAGCGAAGCGCCGCCCAGCGCCAAGGCCGCCGCGCATCCGAGAATCAGCTTGCGAAGCATGAAACTGTTCCTTTCGTCATAGGGCAGCAGCGACCCTCGTCGCACATGACCGCCGTTTCTGGTACCGATCCTAGGGCCTCGACCTGAACGGCGCTCGACCGCGCCGTTCAGGAAGCTTTCAGCAAGCGGCCACAATGCGGCCGCTTTTGGGCGTGTCCTCAGCGGCAGACGCGCACCCGCCGGTTGACCCAGCCATAGCCGGTCCAGACGCGGCGCACGGTGATGACGCAGCGCGGCCGGTAGACCGGGCGGCCGTAAAACCGGCCGGGCCCGCGATAATGCGGCCGGCCGCGATGCCAGGCCTCCTGGACCAGGCCCTTGTCCGCCTGCGCGGCCTGGGCCGTGCCGGCGGCGACGGGGGCAGCGCCCGCCGGAGCGGAGGCGAGCCCCGCGCCCATGAGGAGCGCGCCGGCGAAGGCGGTGGCGATGACACGAGATGACAGCATTGGGGGTTCTCCTGCTGTGACAGGCCGCCGATCCGGCTCAAGCGGTCGCCCCCGAGCGCCGCGGATCGTAACGGTTGTCTTGGTGCATAACCGGCCTCTCATGAACGAAACCTGTCCGGGGAGGGTCTTGACGCGGACCGCCGCCCGCTTGACCGCGCCATGCGCCAGACCCTAAGCACGCCGCCACCGCAGACGTTCCGGAAGGCTCCAAAACCCTTGTCCGCCCTCGCTTCGCACCCCGCCGCGACCACCGCAGCGATGGACCCGACCCGCTCCTTCCAGGGACTGCTGCTGACCCTGCAGCGCTTCTGGGCGCAGCGCGGCTGCGTCGTGCTGCAGCCCTACGACATGGAGGTCGGGGCCGGCACCTTCCACCCGGCGACGACCTTGCGCGCGCTCGGGCCGAAGCCCTGGAAGGCTGCCTATGTCCAGCCCTCGCGCCGGCCCAAGGACGGCCGCTATGGCGAAAACCCGAACCGGCTGCAGCACTACTACCAGTTCCAGGTCATCCTGAAGCCGTCTCCGCCTGACCTGCAGCAGCTCTATCTCGACTCGCTCGAAGCCATCGGCGTCGATCTCGCTTTGCACGACGTCCGCTTCGTCGAGGACGATTGGGAGAGCCCGACGCTGGGCGCCTGGGGTCTCGGTTGGGAGTGCTGGTGCGACGGCATGGAGGTCAGCCAGTTCACCTATTTCCAGCAGGTCGCCGGCGTCGAATGCGCGCCGGTCGCGGGCGAACTGACCTACGGGCTCGAGCGGCTGGCGATGTATGTCCAGGGCGTCGAGAACGTCTACGACCTGAACTTCAACGGCGGCGAGGGCGAGGACCGCGTCTCCTATGGCGAGGTGTTCCTGCAGGCCGAGCAGGAGTTCTCGCGCCATAATTTCGAGCACGCCGACACGCAGATGCTGTTCCGCCACTTCGCCGACGCCGAGGCCGAGTGCAAGGCGCTGCTGGCGGCGGGCGAGGCGGACGAGGGCGCGGACGGGCCGCGGCACAGGCTGGCTCTGCCCGCCTACGACCAGTGCATCAAGGCGAGCCACATGTTCAACCTGCTCGATGCGCGCGGCGTGATCTCGGTGACCGAGCGCCAGAGCTACATCCTGCGGGTGCGGGAACTGGCGAAGGCTTGTGGAGCGGCCTGGCTGAAGACGGCGGGGGGGGGAGCCCACTGATGCCCGATCTCCTGCTCGAACTCTTCTCCGAGGAAATCCCCGCCCGCATGCAGCGTAGGGCGGCGGACGACCTGCGAAAGCTCGTCACCGACGCGCTGGTCGAGCGCGGGCTGGTCTATGAGGGGGCGAAGGCCTTCGCCACGCCGCGGCGGCTGGCGCTGCATATCGCCGGCCTCCCCGTGCGCGGACGCGATGTCCGCGAGGAGCGAAAGGGGCCGCGCGTCGGCGCGCCGGACGCCGCCGTGCAGGGCTTTCTGAAGGCGGCCGGACTGACCTCGCTCGATCAGGCGACGATCGTCAGCGACCCGAAGAAGGGCGACTCTTACGTCGCCATCGTCGAGAAGCCCGGCGTCGAGACGATTGCCGCCATCGCCGAAATCGTGCCGGCGGTGATCCGCGCCTTCCCCTGGCCCAAGTCGATGCGCTGGGGCAAGGCATCGAGCGCTGGCGCGAGCCTGCGCTGGGTGCGCCCGCTGCATTCGATCCTGTGCACTTTTGGAGCCGAGACGGAGGAGCCGGAGATCGTTCCCTTCGAGGTCGATGGCATCGTTTCGGGCAACACCACTTACGGCCACCGCTTCCATGCGCCGGGCGCGATCACCGTGCGCCGCTTCGACGATTATGTGACGTCGCTGGAGACGGCGAAGGTCGTGCTCGACGCCGACCGGCGCAAGGAGATCATCCTCGCCGACGCCAAGACGCTCGCCTTCGCGCAGGGGCACGAACTGGTCGAGGACGAGGGGCTGCTGGAGGAGGTCGCGGGGCTGGTCGAATGGCCGGTCGTGCTGATGGGCTCCTTCGAGGAGCGTTTCCTGGAGATCCCGGCCGAGGCGATCCGCGCGACGATCCGGGCAAACCAGAAGTGTTTCGTGTTGAGGCAGTCGGACAGCGCCGACCTGCCCTCTCCCCCCTTGCGGGGAAGAGTTGGAGAGGGGGCAGCGCCGACCTTGCCTGTCGATGGCGGCCCTGCCCCCTCCCAACCCTCCCCCGCAAGGGGGGAGGGTTCCCGCGCCTCTCTCGCCAACCGCTTCCTGCTGACCTCCAACCTTATCGCCAGCGACGGCGGCGCGGCGATCGTCGCCGGCAATGAGCGCGTCGTGAGGGCGCGGCTCTCCGACGCGGCCTATTTCTTCGCCACCGACAAGGGCAACCTGCCCGATCTCGACACGCTTCAGGCCAGCGCGGACAAGCTCGGACTCGATCTGGCGAAACCGCTCGACCAGCGCATGGCCAAGCTAGACAGGCTTGGCGTGGTCTTCCACGCCAAGCTGGGCACGCAGGGCGAGCGGGTGCAGCGCATCGCGGCGCTCGCGCGGGAACTGGCTCCCATCGTCGGTGCCGATCCGGACCTCGCCGAGCGCGCGGCGAAACTCGCCAAGGCCGATTTGCCGACCGAGATGGTCGGCGAGTTCCCCGAACTGCAGGGCCTGATGGGCAGCAGATACGCCGAGCTTCAGGGCGAGCACCCGAGCATCTGCGCCGCGATCGAGGAGCACTACAAGCCGCTCGGCCCCTCCGACCGCGTTCCGAGCGATCCGGTCTCGGTTTCGGTTGCGCTCGCCGACAAGCTCGACACGCTGGTGGGGTTCTGGGCCATCGACGAGAAGCCGACCGGGAGCAAGGATCCCTATGCGCTGCGCCGGGCGGCGCTGGGGGTGATCAGAGCGCTCACCAGCTTGAACTTAAATTTCAATCTGACAGGTGCTTTGGATTTGGTTCAGCGAGAATGGCAAAATAGTCGTATTAGGCAGGCTCTCAGCATCGCTTATGTAGACATCGAACTTTTGTTCCCGGTTATTGTGAATGGTGAAATTCAATTAAAGCCGTTCAATTTTCCTCAGATCCCAGAGAAGCCGTACGAATGGATCATACAGAGTGCCTCGGAGATGGGGTTCTTCAGTACGGGTTTCACAATCAATTTTACACGTCGATTTGGAGGTCAGCGCATACAGCCGTGGGGAGACCCGGATGCTGCAGCCAATGCCATGTATGGAGAAGAGACACAGGCTATCGAAATCGATGCGGTAAACCCTGAGCTTAACTCCGACCTCCTCTCCTTCTTCCACGACCGCCTCAAAGTCATGCTCCGCGATCAGGGGGCGCGGCACGATCTCGTCGATGCGGTGCTGGGAGAGGGGCAGTCGGCAGTCGGCAGTCGGCAGTCGGAAGCAGCAGCCTCCGACTCG
>JAESFX010000399.1_pt1 | contig 11512 bp, 9 predicted proteins | sample 9269501 | NCBI WGS metagenome assembly JAESFX01 (sample SAMN14515570, study PRJNA621655) | algae metagenome | isolation source: Desmonostoc geniculatum HA4340-LM1 and co-occurring heterotrophs from cave... | place: USA: Maniniholo cave, Kauai, Hawaii | collected 2009-07-28
GCAAGCTGGATCGATGCGGCAACTGGGGGCTAAGAAGCGTCAAAAATCTATAGAAGCTTCTACTAGTAACGAACTATGGGATGTAGAAACCCATAGTTCAGGCGAAGCCAACTATGGGTAGTTCATTTATTCTGGAAAATAGGGAGTGGGGAGCGGGGAATGGGGAGTAGAGAATAAATATTATGCAATTGTTTTTTCAATCAGAATAAGACAAAGAGCGATCGCCTTTACACCAAAGAGCGATCGCTTATCATTAGTCATCAGTCATCAATCAACACCATTTTCCACCTAACACTGTAGAAATAGCTCTGCAAAACTTTTCGATGCTGCTTCAGGTTTGGCTACAATCTCCACAACTTTATTGCGTGCAGCGGGTTGTAACAGCGCCTCGACGCAAACTTGAGCGACTTTTTGGCGAGGAAGGCTACCCTCAAACAGGGTATCAGCACCCTGCATCACAATAGAGTCGGTATTATCTTCATTCTTTAAGCCACCAGGGCGGACAATCGTATAAGTAAGACCACTTTTCTGGATGTATTCTTCAGCTTGCTTTTTCCACACCAAAATCAGCCAAAACAAATTCAGTGGGTGGAGCAACTTAGATGTACACAAAGAAGAAACAAAGACAAAATGCTCAATTCCCTTAGCCTTAGCAGCATCGACTAAATTTTTCGTACCTTCAAAATCCACTTTATAGGGGCCAGTGGGGTCAAAGCTAGGTTTTGCACCAGTCGCAACCAACACAACTGTGCTATCTCCTAAGGCAGCAGTTAGAGTTTCTGGTTGTAACACGTCGCCTACCACCAATTCGGCTTCTGGAGACAGAATACCCCTAGCTTTTTCTATATCCCGCACCAGAGCTATGACAGGAATATTCCGCGCTACCAATTCTTGCACGATCCGGCGACCTGTTTCACCTGTTGCCCCTGCTACAAATGCTTTCATGAGAAATGCTATCCTGGGAAACTATTGTGTGCTTGTTCAGTTCCTTAATTTTAGTAATTCTATGGAGTTGATGGCAGATTATTGAGGTTTCTGTCAAAATAGGATATTTGTGCGAAACTAACCAAGTTGGCAGGGAATTATTAATATAGACGAACGCCAAAGTATACAGTAATGCATTTATGCTTTTAAGAAACGGCGAATACCAATCCTTGGAAATAACAGAAACAGTTTTACCAGTAGCATCCAGCCAAGAAGAAGCAAAGGAGACATTAACAGAAGCAAATGTAGCGACGCTAACAAAATTTTATGGTCGTTATCAAGACTGTATGGAAATGTTTGCCCCAGCAGAAAAGGTTGCTGAGTACCTCAATTCTCACAATTCATGGTTTTCGCGCTGCGCTGAACCGATGAAGGTGCAACAGTTGGGGGAAAATGGCTATGCTCTGGTAATTGGTCGTTTTGGTTCTTTTGGTTATGAAGTAGAACCAAAAATTGGTTTGGAATTATTGCCTCCAGATGAAGGTATTTACCGCATCCGCACAATTCCCATCCCTGATTACCATCCGCCTGGTTATGACGTAGATTACCGAGCATCCCTCAAGTTAACAGAAAACGTGGCAAGTGATGTTTCTACTGATATTGGCGAAGTGACCAGAGTTGAATGGGAGTTGGATTTAGTAGTTTATATACACTTTCCCAGGTTTATTCAGCGATTACCCAAGTCTTTAGTTCAATCTACAGGCGATCGCTTACTTAATCAAATCGTCCGCCAAGTCTCCCGCCGCTTAACTCGCAAAGTCCAAGAAGATTTTCATAAATCTTTGCAAATACCCTTTCCTGTCAACTCCAAAAAAAAGCGGTGATACTATTTCACTTTAATAATGATACAAACATGTTGGTCAGGGCACGGCACTGCCGTGCCCCTACGAGAAATTATGTGTATCAAGGTTTTAATGAAATGGTATGAGTCAACAGTTCTTAGTCCTTTGTCATCAACCAATGACAAAGGACGAAGGACAAATGACCAATGACAAATGACTATGCTTGAGTGAGAAGTCTTTGGATAATTTGCACCCCAGTCACTGCCTGCCAAGCAAAAAGTCCCAAAAGGGTGAAATTCAACAAAATGTGAGTTACACGCGCCCAATTTGCTCCTTTTTGCATATAGGGAGACAAAGCCGCTGAAAATGCAATCAAACCCGTCATCCCCAATCCTGCTAGCAGGTGAGGCCCTACAAATAACTTGCCATTGTTGATGTAAGTGACAGCCATCCCTCCAATTGCACCTGTCACCATCAAAGCTAGGAGTATAGACCCGATTTGATAATGTCTGATGTTATATCTACCTTTAATCAGTTCTTTCTTTTCTTCTCCCTGAGCATTTCTGGTACGCTGTACTTGCAACCCTAAATAGGCAGCATAAATTGAGACTGCTAATAGCGCCCACATGATCAGTGGATGAAAGAAATTCAGCCCATATTTCACCGACGGAGAAAGTTCCAGACTCATCGTGTCCTCGCCCAATTATTAAATCTTCATAAAAATTAGCATAACTCTATTTTCTGTCCTTAAAGTTGCAGAATCAGAATTCAGAATTCAGAATTCAGAATTCAGAAGTCAGAAGTCAGAATTTAGAATGCATATTGATTGGGGGTTGAGCTGAAGGTCGAGGCACTCGCTGGGGCTTGTTTTGACTTAAGCTGAATTTTGAGGGTAGACGAATCAAACTGCCGTGTGTGGGATCTCATCCATGACTGAAAACAATGATACTTTGCTGCTGAAGGCTGCTAAAAGTGGGGATATTAAGGGGTTGTGTGCGCTACTGGCTGATGGTGTCTTGGTGGACGGGTGCGATCGCCAAGGCACCACAGCGTTAATGTTTGCTGCTAATCTAGGCTACACCGAAATTGTGCGATCGCTGCTGGATGCTGGGGCAAATATCAATCTGAAAAGAAAACTCTATGGTTTGACGGCTTTGATGTTAGCAGCTAGCGCTAAACAGCTTGACATTGTACAACTTTTAGTATCCAGAGGTGCTGATGTCAACGCCACTAATGAAGATGGCAGCACAGCTTTAATGGCAGCAGTAGTTAAAGGTCATGTGGATGTAGTACGAGTTTTACTAGGTGCTGGTGCAGGAGTGGATATCGCCGACAAAGATGATGATACGGCTTTGAAGCTGGCAGTTAAGCACGGACACCTAGAAGTTATCAAAGCAATTCTCCAAACTGGTGTAGATGTCAACGTTCCAGATGAGGAGGGTGAGACACCGTTAATGTTAGCGGCTGACTTGGGACATCTACAGGTTGTCCAAGCACTGCTGGCGGCGGGGGCTGATGTGAAGGCGAAAAACGCCAGTGGTGGAACTGCGTTATCAGCAGCGGCAGCAGCAGGACACAGTGCGATCGCATCTGCTTTACTAGATCGAGATGCCGAAATTAATCTCCAAGACCAAGATGGTGAAACTGCCTTACACCTTGCCGTTGTCGAAGGCTACGTTGATGTGGTGCAGGTGTTACTTAACAAAGGTGCCGATGTGCAAATTAGAAACCACCTGGGCGATACACCATTGCTAGTAGCAGCCTTGCAGGGACACGGCCCAATTGTGGAAGCACTGCTACGTTCTGGGGGAGATATTTCTGGAAAAAACCTCGGTGAAGTACCTTTGACGCTGGCTGCATCACATGGGCACACCCAAACAGTGAAAGTGTTGCTAGATTATGGTGCTGATGCCAATATTCCAGCAGATGATGGGAAAAGTGCTTTGATTAAAGCAACCGAACGCCAGCACACAGGGGTGATACAAATGCTCTTGGCAAAGGGGGCAGATGTGAATTTTCAAGACTCAGCAAGGGCAACAGCATTGATGTGGGCTGCTTCAGCGGGTTATGCAGAGATTGTGAAGTTACTAATCCAAGCTGGGGCAGATGTGAATTTGACGAACCGAGGGGGTTACACAGCTTTAATGATTGCAGAATTTAATGGTTATCAGGATATAGTACGCAGTTTGCAAAACGCTGGGGCACAGGAATAATTGAGTCTTTATGCTGTTTTCATAAAATATTTTTACAAACCTATTGACTAATCATTCAATTAAGGTTATTTACTTAAATACCAACAAGGTTTAAAAAAACCAGAGTTGAAACGCCAGAAACTAAAGAAAGCAAAAATCCGTCACAGCTGTTGTGAGCTTGCTGCAACGGATGAAGGAAAAATTAAAACGCCGAGAGGGAGCAGGGAAAATGCTTGCGCCACAAGGATAGAAAGAGAGCAAAAATGAAGAAGAAAACTTTACCTGATTGCTTTGTACTTTTTACCTTGTACCTTTACCCAGTTTCCCCCTTGGCGTTTCCTACTGTGCTAGATGTGCAAAATATATAGTTTTTAGTTGAAGAGAAAAGTATTCTAAACATCATTTTTGATGTATAACATAAAACGCTGAACACAAACGAGTCATCAAAAAAGCTTGATTTGCAAGTATTTGGGCGATTGTTACGGAAAGTCCTAGAGAAAATAAATAAAATATTAAATTTAGTAGAATCACTGTAGTCAATCCCCAGTTGTCAGTAATTCGATGAATATCTAAATTAAAATAAGGGACTGGGGACTGGGAAGGGAATATTCTCATGGTATCGTTGTGTGAGAGGCTATTCATAAAGTAAAAATAAAGTTATTGTAGGGTGTGTTAGGCGCATATTTTGAGATTAATGATCGCGAGAAATATGAACTGCGCCTAACGCACCATTTTGTATTGCGGTGCGTTACTTTATAAATAGTCTCTGATTTATCTAGATCTAATAGCAGCATAGTTAGTTTTATAAATAGGAAGTGTTTCTTTAGCTTGTATAGAAACAGAGCTATTTTCTGGAATAGCTTCTAATAAATTAATTGCTTGCTTCCATTTGTCTTTTGCTTGCTGGCGAGTGATTGCTGAATGAGGCGAATTGTGTACAAAAAAAGTAGCTTCTATTGCTAGCTTTTGGGCTGATTTTAAGTTGGTGAGTGCTTTTTTTCAGTTAAGACTATTTGACTGATAGCGTTATAGTTAATCCGATAACGAGTTAATTTATTCTTTGCTTGATCAGAAACTGATGTTTGACTGGGAATGCTATTTAACAAGTTTATTGCTTGATACCATTTAGTTTCTGCTTGTTGCCAAACTTGTAGAGAATGTGGCGGCTTTTGAACTAGAGAAGCAGCTTCCATGCCAAGTCTTTGAGCAGATTTAAAATTAGCGATCGCTCTTTTTTCTGGAGTTAAACTGAGACTTTGTAATTGGGGATTTTGGTTTCGCATTTGCCAACCAGCAAAAACTAATACTAATAAGCTTGAGAATATAATAAAACCTGAACGTACTATTTTTTTTGTCGAAAGTTTTGGGAATATTTCTAATTTTTTGCTAACAGTTAGTTCTTTAGTACTTTGCTGTTCAATTTTTTTTATAGCTTGTTCTGCCTCTTCTCTTAAAGAATCGCCCTGAATGATTAAACTAGCAATTTTTTCTTGAAAAATATCACATTCATTTAAAATATCTGTTAATTCTTGAATTGTACCATCACTTGATATAATCAATTCGTGGTCATCATCCAACCACTCTAAAGCAAATCCAGATTTACCACAAAAAGCAGAGACACCTAATAATATAGTTAATAAACTGTGACTTGTTTTGATAGTGTTAAAAATATAATTTAATTTTTGTTGTAGTTGTAATAATTCCTTTTGGGAATTGCTGATTTTTTGAACTTGATACTCTAAATTTTTAGAGTTACTAAAGACCGAATTACTCTTTAAATTTTCAGCAATTGCTTTAAATTTAGCGGGTAAACTGACATGGTGACTGTCAGAATTGAGTTGGTTGACTAGCTGAACATCACTGAGAATGTCAGCAGCTAATGCCTGCAAAAAATAACCCCATTCAATCCAAGTATCAATTTTTTTTTGTAAATCATTTAATGAAAGTTTAGTTTCTCTGCCAAATTTTGCTGTTAGGGCTGGCTCTACTAATCCAATATGAGGTATTAAAAAATTAGGTACTGTATTAGTTCGATGAACTGTAGCGATCGCCGAATTTTTAATGTTGTCAAATTTTAATTCTTGAACAATTAATTTTTGAATATTCCTGAGTTCTTCTTGAGCATTATTGATCAGGATAATTTGTTGCATAATTTCCTGAGAATCGCCAATAGTTAGCTTCAAATTTTGAATCAATTTTGGCAATTCATTAACAAGTAATTCTAGGTTAGCCATAAATACCCCTTAGGGATTTGTCGAAAATATATGCGAAACAATTAAAATGACTGGAGTAAGAGCATAACCACTCCTATTGCATCTAAGCATCCTAAATCAATGACAAATTTCAGGAACTATAGAATATATAGTTCCCGGAAATCCTACTAAAGTAACAATTTCAGCTTAAAAATCCCACACAAAGGCAAAGCTACCTATTCACTAACGTATGAATGAAGTTGATTTAGCATTTACCCCAGCACTAGAGTTAGCCCAATTAATCCGTCGCCGGGAAGTATCACCGCTAGAGTTGGTAGAAATATACTTAGAACGGATTGGGCAGTTGAATCCCCAATTAGGAAGTTATTTTACAGTTACGGCAGAAATGGCGATCGCAGATGCCAAAGCCAAAACAGAATTACTCACAACTACCTCAGAACTACCGCCATTTTTTGGTGTGCCAATTTCCATTAAAGACCTGAATGCCGTATCAGGCATTACTTGTACTTACGGAAATCCGGCATTAATCAACAATATCGCTAACTATGATGATGGGGTTGTGACGAGGATTAAACAAGCCGGGTTTACTATTCTTGGTAAAACAGCCACTTCCGAATTAGGTTCATTTCCTTACAGCGAACCTACGGGTTTTCCCGCAGCGAGAAATCCGTGGAATTTAGAATACACTCCTGGTGGTTCTAGTGGTGGTGCAGCGGCGGCGGTAGCAGCCGGATTGTGTGCGATCGCCCAAGGTTCTGATGGCGGTGGTTCCATTCGGGGGCCTGCGGCTTGTTGTGGTTTGGTGGGACTCAAACCATCACGAGGTAGGGTGAGTAAAGCACCCATAGGCGAACGTTTGGCTGGAATTGCCGTCAACGGGCCGATCGCCCGGACTGTAGCTGATGCTGCTGCGCTTTTGGATGCCATATCTGGCTACATCACAGGCGATCCTTACTGGTTACCAGATCCTGAAACATCATTTCTCGCCGCCAGCGAAACAAAACCTGGTACTTTGCGAATTGCCTTTGACACTAGCATTTTTCCTTTGGGAGAAGCTGACGCCAACTGTCAGCAAGGCGTCCGAGAAACAGTCCAGTTATTAGAACAACTCGGTCATCAAGTTGAACAGAAATCTCCAGATTTCAGCGGTTTAGTTGAACCATTTCAAATCGTTTGGCAAGCTGGGATAGCTGCGTCAGGACTTCCTGTTGAAGCCTTACAACCCGTGAACCGCTGGCTATTTGCCCGCACAGGTTCCGTAGCTGAGTACCTGCAAGCAGTTGCCCAAATGCAGGTAGTAGCACGGCAAATTGTGGCGTTTTTTGATACTGTTGATGTGCTGGTATTGCCAGTTTATTTACATTCACCTATCCGTGTTGGGGAATGGGCTAATCTGAGTCCAGAAGAAACATTCCAAAATATTATTCAATGGGTTGCCCCTTGTCCGCCTGCCAATGCAACTGGACAACCAGCGATCGCCATTCCTGTAGGATTTGATAGTAAGGGTTTACCCATCAGTGTGCAGCTCATTGGCAAGCCGGCGGCTGAAGCCACACTCATCAGCCTAGCAGCACAAATAGAAGCAGCTAAACCTTGGATTGGGTATCGTCCAGCCTTGGCTACATAAGTCAAAATTCTCAAAACGACGAAAAAGGCAAATGGTGATATCACCATAGCGCAACACCCAACTTCTAACTTTCAACTTCAGCTTCTTCAAACAGCAACTAATTGAAGTGAAGTTGGAAGTTGAAGTCGGAATTTATCACAAGTACAGCGCGTTGCAACTATAGGAATCCGATTTGATTTCTGAAAAAATCTAAGTATCTGTAGGGTGTGTTATGGCGTAGCCTAACGCACCTAAATCGTTAACTGGTGCGTTAGCCTTTGGCGTAACGCACCCTACGTGTATTTCAGAAATCAAATATGAGTTTTATAGATTAGAAATTTTTTAACCTATTACTAACTTAGCAATTTGCTAAGTCGGTGTCAAGTATCTTAATGATTAGGCAGCATTTATAAAGTCAATAAACTACGCAGTAGGTAACATTGCCCTGCCCCTACGAAAATTTATGGCTCAATTAACTGAAAATAGCTGTAAGTGATTAAAGTCGAGATTCATGGAGAATATTCACCAACCAAATTCGGACAATGGCCATATCTCTTCGCCCAAGGGATTTGGAAGTCAATCCCCCAAAAAACCGAAGCTCCCCAACAGGCGGCAATCCCCCAATGTTGACCAGTTATTTGCCCAAGCAGTCAACTATCACCAACAGCAGCAGTTTGATCAAGCCCTAAATGCCTATCGACAAGTCTTAGCCATTGACCCCAAATATATAGATGCCCTGACGAATTTGGGAAGTCTGCTCAAACGCTTGGGACAAGTCGAAGAAGCGATCGCTATCTACCGCCAGGGGTTAGCATTAAAACCTGAAAGTGCAGAAACTTGGTTCAATCTTGGCAATGCCCTCCACGAAATCAGGCAATTAGAGGCAGCAGAATCAGCTTTTAGTCAGACAGTGCAGCTCAAACCGAATTTGGGTGTTGCCCACTTCAAACTGGGAAAAGTTCTCCAAGAACAAGAAAAATTGATCCAGGCGGTAGATTGCTATCGGCAAGCGATTACCCTGATGCCGGATTCCGCCCAAGCTTACACCAACCTGGGGAATGTCCTCAAAGCCCTCGGTCAATTAGAGGCAGCCGTGGCTCACCATCGCCAAGCACTGCAACTGCAACCTAACTCGGCACAAGGGTATTACAATTTGGGGAACGCCCTCACCGCCCAAGAGCAACACGAATCAGCTACAGCAGCCTATCAACAGGCACTCCAACTGAAACCAGACTGGGCTGAAGCCCTGTTAAATCTGGCGGTTGCGTATCTGGCTTTGGAGAATTTCCAGGAGGCAGAGCAAGCTTTAAAACAGGCTGTGGTTCTCAAAAGTGACCTAAGCCTAGCCCACTTCCATCTGGGCAAACTGCTACAGAAACAGGGCGACACTGCCGCTGCTGAAGTCCACCTCCGCCAATGTTGGCAGCTTCAGCCCGATGAACCAAAGGCTTTGGAGGTTCTGCTGTTAGTTCTGCAAACTCAGGGGAAATACTCCCAGGCGATCGCTTTGTTGCAGGATCACCTCAAACGCCACCCCAATCAAGCGATCGCCCACTGCTACCTGGGCACTCTTTACAACAATATTGGTCACTTTTTTGAGGCAATCTCCCACCTACAGCAAGCATTGCAACTCGACTCCAACCTCGCAATTGCCCACAATAATCTCGGCTATGCCTTGATTCAAAATGGGCAATTGAGTGCAGGAATAGAGAGTTGTCTACGGGCAATTGAGGTTCAGCCGAATTTAGCGATCGCCTACCTCAACCAGGGTCTTGCCCTAAATAACCAAGGCAAAGTTTCAGAAGCGATCGCCTGCTTCCAAGAAACCCTGCGGATTGACCCAGACTACCACCCAGGTCACTCCAATCTACTGTATGCCCTGAATTACTCCCCAGATTACAGCCCTGCCACACTTGCCGCTGCCCACCACCACTGGGGTCAGCAAGTCACAAAGCTGGCTGGGAGACGCGGGGACGGGGAGACACGGAGAGGTTTGAATAATTTCAAATCCAAAATCCAAGTTGCGCTTCTAGCGCACCAAAGGTGCGACCCAAAATCCAAAATTCTTCGCGTGGGTTACGTCTCGCCAGACTTCCGCCAACACTCAGTCGCCTATTTTTTCGAGCCAATTCTTAGGCATCACAACCCTAGCCAAGTAGAAACTTTTTGCTATGCCAATGTCCCTAACCCAGATGCAGTTACCGAACGCCTCCGTGGGTTGTGCCACAACTGGCGGCATGTTTACAACATGGACGATGACCAATTGGCTGATTTAGTGCGATTTGATGACATTGACATCTTGGTAGATTTGGCAGGTCACACCGGTAGCAACCGTCTGCCTATGTTTGTCCGCCAGCCCGCACCCATTCAAGTTACTTATTTGGGCTATCCTAGTACCACAGGTTTAGCCAATATGAATTACCGCCTCACGGATACCTGGGCCGATCCTCCCAGTTTGACAGATGAGTATTACACCGAGGAACTCATCCGTCTACCTCGCTGCTTTTTGTGTTATCAGCCCTCCCCCACAGCCCCGCCAGTGATGGACTTACCCGCCAAGAGTATGGGGCGAATTACCTTTGGTTCCTTCAACAACTTGCCCAAAATCACCCCAGAAGTGATTGCCCTGTGGTCACAAATTCTCGACTCCGTGCCGAATTCCCGGATCATCCTCAAGATTCGCTGGTTCGACGATCGACCAACCCGCGATCGCTATCTATCATTGTTTGCCGACTGCGGTATTGACAGCCATCGGGTGAAGTTAATTGGGATGATTCCAGACTCCAATCACCACCTCGCTTTCTATGGCAACATTGACATTGCCCTCGACCCCTTTCCCTACCACGGTACAACCACCACTTGCGAGGCACTATGGATGGGTGTTCCAGTCATTACCCTAGCTGGACAGACCCATGTCAGCCGGGTGGGAGTTAGCTTGCTGACCACTGTAGGCGTACCAGAGTTGATTGCCTCCACTCCCCAGGAGTATGTGGCTAAAGCAGTAGCTTTGGCATCAGATCTGCCGACACTAAGCCAGTTGCGGTTCAATCTCCGGCAACAAGTAGCTGCTTCTGCTCTGTGCGATGCTGTTGCCCATACCCAGGCTATGGAAGCCATCTATCGACAGTTGTGGCAGCGGTCTGTCCAAGTGGCAGATTAATAGCAAATGCTATCAAACCTTCCATTGGGTATCGTCCAGCTTTTGCAATCTAAAGCTAATTATGCAGGCATCCCTGGAACAACTTTCACAAATTACTGTGTTTGTAGGTTTAGAAACAGCAGACACACTAACTTTGCAACCCTACACTCAGGTGCAACGCTATCGCAAAGGAGAGATTATTCTCCACGAAGGCGATCGCTTACCAGCAAAACTGTATACTGTCATCAGTGGATTAATTCAAGTTAGCAAAACAGCAACAACGGGTAAGGAAACGATTTTCCGCGTCCTAGCTGCTGGAGAAATTTTTGCGGCTCCTGCTTTGTTAGGAAATGGCATTTCTCCGGCAACTGTGACTGCTGAATCTGATTGTGAGATTCTAACTGTGAAGCGAGATGCTTTATTAAAAGCTATTGGGCAAAATCCCGAAATTGCATTACGAATGCTGATGGTTTTTAACATAACGCGAAAGTCCCTACCTTCAGCGAAGCAAGGTAGGGATGGATAGCGGGTTACGACGATTGCATCTTTGACCATCATCAACCGTAGGTTGATAAAGGAAAAGATGTATGAGGAGT
>JAESFX010000400.1_pt1 | contig 11433 bp, 12 predicted proteins | sample 9269501 | NCBI WGS metagenome assembly JAESFX01 (sample SAMN14515570, study PRJNA621655) | algae metagenome | isolation source: Desmonostoc geniculatum HA4340-LM1 and co-occurring heterotrophs from cave... | place: USA: Maniniholo cave, Kauai, Hawaii | collected 2009-07-28
TTTTTCGATTAGCAAAACTGATATCTTGTTTGATTACAGGCAACAAAAACTTATCTTTGCTCTTCCCTAACTACTGAGTCAATTTCTCTCTTGCCTTGGAATGACTTTTTCAGCAAACCCGAAGTAGGAATTTAGTTTCACGCAGAGGCGCAGAGGCGCAAAGAAAGATAAAAGTCTTTTTCTTTGCGTTCTTTGCGTCCTTTGCGGTTCGTTGTAGAATCAAAGCTCAGTTCACCTGGAATCAAGCTTGATAAATCAACGCGGAGGGATTAACCACGACCCCAATCGCGATCGCGTTCATAGCGACGGCGATTGTCACGAATGTTGCGGAAGTAGCGATCGCGATAACGGCGATCATTATCGCGGTCATAACGGCGATCGTTATCGCGGTCATGGCGGCGGCGATCGCGGTCATGGCGGCGATAATCGTCACGAATGTTGCGAAAGTCGCGATCGCGATCGCCATTTCTATAGTGACGACTCTGAAGTTCATAGTTACCACCATCGTTGTAATGATAGCTATCTAATTCAGCAAGAGATGACGCATCAGCTTTTGGAGAAATAGCCAAAGCTGAAGCAGAGGCTATCAAGCCTGTGAGAAAAATAGAGGCAAAGCGCTTCATGATGTTGAGTCGAAAGTTGTTGATAGTAATTTATGCAAGTCCAGTCTGTTCAGGAAAAGCAGATTCCACAAGTCTTTAAATCAATTCTATCAGTGTTAAATAACTCGAAAAGTTTTCTTGGGTGCGATGATTGAGAAAAGTTTTGTCGTCTGTGATACTTTTTGACTGTGAAAAGTCAGATTGATGCATAATATTGTTAGTTAAATCAACAAACTATAACTTAGGATTACTTTGGTAGATGTCAACGGGTCGCTTCTTTGGAATTCTGCTAATTTTTGTCGTTTTACTGGTGTTTTCGGCTGTGGTAACAGTCCACCATGCCTATCTGCTGAAAATGATTCATTCAATATATTAGGACTTACGCATTGACATAAAAGCAAAAATGGCAGATAGAGTTTTTAAAGCTTTTATCTAGGTTTTTCAATCATATTTTGGCGATCGCCAGCAATCAAAAGCAACCTCCAAAAGCCTGGAACAACGTATTTACGTTGATACACAAAATAGTTCTTTTGTACAGTGCGTAAGTCCTATATATTTAAAAGTTCTTGAGAATTTTTGACAATTGTTTATCATAGTGGTTGTGTAGTGAGTAGACCTCTTGCAAAAGTCCTTTTTTTCGCCTTCTTCTTTGCGCCTTTGCGCCTTTGCGTGAGACAAAAAATTATTTATGCAAGAGGTTTAGTGTTTTGAGTGTGAGCGATGCCTACGGCGGTAAACTGTAGATGTTCCTTCGGCAGTTCGTGAATTTGGGGAATAATTTGGTGAATTTTTCGCACATTTTGTGCTATAAATATATCCCAAACTTTGAGTTTATCTCGATAATCATAGGTACTCGTATCTAAACTGTCTAAATTCAGATTGCTATAGGTTTCTTTAATGGCTTCTTGGTATGTTTCCAAATCAAAATTAGGAATAATCCCCGCTATCTCTGTTGTATTGCCTCGGATTTTCTCTAAATTTCGGGAATCCAGAATCTCTCGCAGTTCTGGAACTTCGATAATAATATCTTTAACCTTTTGCAGATATTTCTTGGCAATCCGTTTCCAGTTAAAATCATCAGGTAACGGATATGAAGCATTAAGTTGATACCAAATTACTTCTAATTTCTTGGTATCTATAGCCTGACAGTCATCTTTAAAAGCATTTCCCAAAATTATCTTGACTTCTGGATATTTCAGAAATTTCTTTAGCGGCTGCTCATACTTTTTGATTTCATCTTCAAGAAGTTCACTATCATTTAAATCCTGCTGCATGAGTTGCAAAAATTCTGTCACAGCCATAACAACAGCTTTTTCCAACGGTTCTCGCTTAAAGGGTACAGTTACAGCATTATTAAAGATATTTTTGAAAAAATCTTTAGCGCAATCCTTGACTAAATCCTTAACAAATTCTTCGCTGATAATAGTTTTGACTAGAAATCCAACCGCTTTTTGACCTATCCAAAGAGTAAACCACTCAACTATCATACTCACGCCTGCTAAGTGCTTGACTTAGAGTATATACACCAGCCTCAGCAAGCATTTCAGAATTTACGATAATTTAACGTCAGGGAAATACGAGATAATACCTAGATCAAATCAAAAGTCTCAAACTTAGATAGAGTATGTTAGATAGCCCTAATAACTGATACAGCGTATTTCAGGTAAATGAAGTACACGGGTAGGGGCACAACATGTTCATTGGTGTCAACTTAAGCTTAAACGCTTGTCCCACATACGCTTTACCCCTCCCCTTACCAAGGGGAGGGGCGGTTTTGGCTTTAGACAAAACCGGGGTGGGGTGACGCGGTGAGTAACCGTAAGTGAATGAACTCAATATCACGTCTTCACAAGGGTTTCACGTTAAGTTGACACCTATGAACATGTTGTGCGCCTACAATTATCTTTACCTCACGCCTGTTGCAATTTGCTGTAACTTGGAAATTGATATTAGGAGTCATTTTATGGTTCTACAAATTCAACCCACCCAAAAAGAACCAATTGTTACTTGGGAAGCACTCCCAGCTGACTTCATTTTACCCGACGATCCAGTGGAAAATATTCAACAACCCGCTCTTGCTGCGGCGCTTACCGATGCTTTGGGAACCGCAGAACGCATCCAACCGCAGATGCTAATTGGTTCTAATTTTGGACTGGTAGCCACAGTCAATAAAAAAATCGTCGTCAAAGCACCAGACTGGTTTTATGTCCCTCAAGTACACCCTGTAGCCGCTGATGTAATTCGCCGTAGCTACACCCAGAATTTAGAAGGCGCTGCTGTTGCTGTGGTGATGGAATTTCTCTCAGACACAGAAGGTGGAGAACTCTCAGTTCGCTCAACTCCACCTTATGGTAAGCTGTATTTTTACGAACGAATTCTGAAGGTTCCAACCTACGTAACCTACGACCCCTACGAACCAAGTTTAGAAGTACGCTGCTTGCAAAATGGAAGATATACTTTGCAGCAAGCAGATAGCAATGGACGCTTCTGGATTCCTGAGTTAGATTTATTCCTTGGAATTTGGTATGGCGAAAGACTTTGCAATACCACAAATTGGCTGCGGTGGTGGGATGCACAAGGAAATTTGCTGTTGTGGAGCAGCGAACAAGCTGAACAGGAACGCCAACGTGCTGAACAGGAACGCCAACGTGCTGAACAAGAACAGCAACGTGCTGAACAAGAGCGCCAACGTGCTGAACAAGAACAGCAACGTGCTGAACAGGAACGCCAACGGGCTGATATATTAGCAGCTAGGTTACGCGAATTAGGAGTTGACCCTGATGCGTAGGCGTAGCCCATCGTAGACATCGCATAACCTCAAGCAATGCTGGGAATAATAATTTTGGGACATCTGCACCAAAATTCCATGAAACAGCAAAAAAATCAATTCAGCCATCTCACTGCGATCGAAAGAACTTATCTATCATTTCCAGCACAGTTTTTATTAAATCAAAACCTCCTACAAGGTAAAATACTAGACTTTGGTTGTGGCTTTGGTAATGATGTGAAAATATTACGCCAAAAAGGCTGTGATATTACAGGCTATGACCCTTATTACTTTCCAGAATATCCTGATAAGAAATTTGATACAATAATTTGCTTTTATGTTTTAAATGTTTTATTTGCTGAAGAACAAGCTAATATTCTAATGCAAGTCTCACACTTGTTAAAAGCCGGAGGTAAAGCTTATTACACCGTCAGAAGAGATATTAAAAAAGAAGGATTTCGTGAACATTATGTTCATAAAAAGCCTACATATCAATGTATTGTAAAACTTCCCTTCGCTTCGATTTATTCAGATGAACATCGGGAACTTTATGAATATATTCATTATAACCATCAGCAAAATTCATCTAATTATTGTATATTTTGTAATCCTCGTAAAAATCTCAAACTCTTAACTGAATCAGCTACCGCTTACGCTATATTTGATGGCTATCCTATCAGCAAAGGACATGTTTTAGTTATTCCTAAACGTCATGCTAGCAATTATTTTGAACTACCATTTAAAGAACAATCTGCTTGCTGGTTTATGGTAAATAAAGTGCAAGAAATTCTCACAAGTGAATTTGAGCCTGATGGTTTTAATGTAGGAATGAACATCAATCGAGAAGCAGGTCAAAATATTATGCACGCCAGTATTCATATCATCCCTCGTTACAAAGGTGACACTATTTCTCTCAAAAGTGGAATCAGGAACGTGATTCCTAAAAAGCAATAGGTTCTCTTGACCATATTGACTGACAGCTTTTAATAGCAAAACTAGATTATTTTTCAGTTTTGTTGAAAATATTTTAAAATATTCAGCTAACCGAGATTATCTGGATCGATTCCCAGGGATCTTAATTGTTGTGCCAATTGTTGAACGCGTTGTTCTGCAATTTCAGCGCGTTGTGCTTCTTGTTGAGCGCGTTCTACTTCTTGTTTAATTTGTTCTGCTGGTGTGGGATAGCGTTTTCCAGCCTCATCGTACCAATACATCCATTCCCGCGTGACGCCGCTATAATTTCCTCTTTCGCAACCAATTCCTAAACCAATTTCTGGTAGCCAAACGGGGTTTCCGTGCTGTAATTCATACTTACCATTAACTAATTTATGCACTTCCAATCGAGGTTTGCGGCGGCGGCGAGAAGAATAAATCACGTAGTAAAGTACACCGAATGCTGCATATTCATCCAATTTAGTGCTGTATTCTTTGCGATAATTTGGCGAAACGACTTCTAGTACCAAAATCGGTAGAATGTTTTCATCCCACAGCACATAACTGGGACGTAGTTCCTCATCATAAAACCGCTCTACTCCTAAACTCAAAAACCCATCTGGCACAATGGGCGGTTTATCGGGATGATAATAAATACCCATATCTATGCCAAAAAACCAGTCCATGCGTTCTGCCCAGAGTATCAGCAGTATCGCCTTGAGCAAACCTGGTATCAATTATTGTAGTTCATTATCCACCGGGGTTTCATCAGAGTCGGGTAGTTCCTCGGCTGAGGGCAAGTACCTTGGCAAGTTGTACTCTAACATGGTTGGTTTTCCCAAAACTCAAATGATACTTGGTTTTTTTGGCTCACCAGAATTATAGCGATTTCGGGTGCAAGACGTGTTCTAACAAATCAATCACAGCGATCGCACAAGGTAAAAGCCAAAAAAAGCAACTGACTATGACGATAAGCTGCCTTTGTGGCGTCTAGGTAAACAAAAACCCTGGACTAGTTGAGCTTAGCAATCTGGCAGATTCCGCGAACTTGCTGAAACTGAGAAAATTTCTGGTAACTCTTAACTATTAATAAATATATCGGCTTTGATACCATTCATGCTTTATATTTAGCGACAGGGCAGTGCAAACACCCACTCATCTACAAAGACTAGGAGGAATACACATCACCAGAAGCAACTCACGCTCCCATAGCATCAGCACGCAGTCTATCTCAAGGTTAAGTTCATATTAAAACCCATAATTTTTGCTGAATTGCGACAGATAAAGACTAAACTAAAAAGTCTTGTGCAGCAAAACCTGTAGCTCTAAATAAAGTAATCATGTCTAAGGTTCTTGTCTCTGATTCTATTGACCAAGCTGGAATTGACATTCTTTCCCAAGTTGCTACTGTTGATGTCAAAATAGGTCTAAAACCAGCAGAACTGATAGAAATTATTGGTGAGTACGACGCACTAATGATTCGTTCTGGTACGCGCGTCACTCAGGAAATTATTGAAGCTGGTACGCAGCTAAAAATCATCGGTCGCGCTGGTGTGGGTGTCGATAATGTGGATGTTCCCGCCGCCACACGCCGAGGAATTGTAGTAGTCAATTCTCCAGAGGGAAACACCATTGCTGCTGCTGAACATGCTCTAGCGATGATTTTAGCTTTGTCTCGCCACATCCCCGACGCTAACGCTTCGGTGAAACGCGGTGCATGGGATCGCAATAGCTTTATCGGTGCAGAAGTCTACAAAAAAACTCTGGGTATTGTCGGTTTGGGTAAAATTGGCTCCCATGTAGCCAATGTGGCCAGGGCAATGGGGATGAAACTCCTAGCTTATGACCCCTTTATCTCCACCGAACGAGCCGAACAAATTGGCTGTCAGTTGGTAGAACTGGATTTACTCTTCCAGCAAGCAGACTATATCACCCTACACATCCCTAAAACCCCAGAAACCACCCACTTGATCAATGCCGTAACCCTGGCAAAGATGAAACCCACAGCCCGGATTGTTAACTGCGCTCGTGGTGGGATCATTGAAGAAAGTGCTTTAGCAGCAGCGATCAAAGCTGGTAAAATCGCAGGTGCAGCCTTGGATGTGTTCGAGTCAGAACCACTGGGAGAATCGGAATTGCGATCGCTAGGCAAAGAAGTCATCCTCACCCCCCACTTGGGAGCATCCACCACGGAAGCTCAAGTAAATGTAGCCATTGATGTCGCCGAACAAATTCGGGATGTACTTTTAGGACTACCAGCACGTTCAGCCGTCAACATTCCCGGACTCGGCCCCGATGTGTTGGAAGAACTCAAACCCTACATGCAACTAGCAGAAACTCTAGGTAATCTAGTGGGACAGCTAGCTGGCGGACGAGTGGAAGTACTCAATATTCGACTGCAAGGGGAACTCGCCACTAACAAAAGTCAGCCTTTAGTAGTAGCTGCCCTCAAAGGACTACTTTACCAAGCTTTGCGCGAACGCGTAAATTACGTAAATGCCAGCATAGAAGCCAAAGAACGGGGAATTCGGGTGATTGAAACCCGCGATGCTTCCATTAGAGATTATGCCGGTACACTGCATCTAGAAGCCACGGGTACTTTAGGTACTCATTCCGTCACAGGCGCTTTGTTGGGTGAGCGAGAAATCCATCTCACCGACGTTGATGGTTTCCCCATTAACGTCCCGCCCAGTAAATATATGGTCTTTACCCTACACCGCGATATGCCGGGGATTATCGGTAAACTCGGTTCACTGCTTGGCAGTTTCAATGTGAACATTGCCAGTATGCAAGTCGGTCGAAAAATCGTCCGTGGTGATGCAGTCATGGCTCTCAGCATAGATGACCCTTTACCTGAGGGCATTTTAGATGAGATTATTAAAGTCCCTGGCATTCGGGACGCTTATACAGTAACTCTATGAGTGCTAAGTGAAAAAAGTTAGGAATGAAGAAAAGTTAGGAGTGAGGAGTTAAAAGTTAAAAAATAAAACTCCTAACTCATAGAGAAGGTAAAAACCAAAACTCCCAACTCCTAACTCCTAACTCCTAACTCCTAACTCTTTCATACTCACCACTCAGCACTCAAACATGGCAAACACCTGGTGGGAACTACAAATTTTATGCGAGCCAGACCTAGAAGATTCGATCTTTTGGCGACTGGAAGATTTTGGCTGTCGTGGCACAGCTAGTGAAAGCAAAGGAAATTCGTCTTTCATTAGGGGTTACTTGCCAACAATTCAAACACAACTATTAGATTTGGCAGCACTATCGCTGCGGCTGCGTCAAGATGCCCTCTGTGTAGGACTTTCATCTCCCACCTTGCGCTGGCAATTGATTGATGAAGAAGATTGGGCGACTAGCTGGAAGCAATATTGGCATCCCCAAGAAATTGGCGATCGCTTTCTCATTAACCCCGCTTGGCTACCATTACCAGAAACAACCGAACGATTAGTAATTCGTCTCGACCCTGGTGTAGCATTTGGTACGGGAAACCATGCCACTACTCAGCTATGTTTGGAATCTCTGGAAATGCGTCTAAGTGAAGTACCACAATCATTTGTTGGTACTGGTGGTAAACCAGAACCTGCGGTAATTGCAGACATTGGCTGCGGTTCTGGTATCCTTTCCATTGGAGCGCTGCTACTGGGAGCAGAGAAAGTCTATGCAGTGGATACCGACCCCTTGGCGGTGCAATCAACTATCAGCAATGGCGCATTGAATCACATTAGCCCAGAACGTTTACTACCTGCACAGGGAAGTGTAGACGTTTTGACAAAACTGCTGGAAAACCCAGTAGACGGTATCGTTTGCAATATTTTGGCTAATGTGATCATAGAGTTGGTTCCAGAAATAAGTGCGATCGCTAAGCCTAATACTTGGGCTATTTTCAGCGGTATTTTACTCGAACAATCTAAAGCTGTTGCTGACGCCTTAGAAAAACACGGCTGGGTGGTTGCTACTCTGTGGAAACGCAAAGAATGGTGTTGCTTAAATGTCAGGCGTTCTTAAGCAAAAAACATCAACTGCGTAGACGTAGCCCGTCGTAGACATCGCCCCACAGACAACCTAATTGTTTCTTTTGCCTGAATCACCAGCTTTATTTGAAAATTGGTACTTTTGGATAACTTGCTCAATCTTGGAAGTCACCACATTGATTCTATTTTTAACTTTATCAAAATCAATATTTACCCAAATATAAGCTTTGTTGTGTGTTTCTTGTTTCTTATCCATAATACGTCTCGCTTGTCAAAATAAATTATTATATCTATACAATATAGCTCTCCTAATTTCTAAACTACTTTCTCAAGACATATAAGTAGATATGCTTAATGTTTGCTTAAGGTTTTACTTGGTAGTAGTTCAATGAAATGGTGATTCGTGGGTTAGCACACCTAACTATGGACATCATGAGCGAGTATTTTCGAGTCGCGTTTGAATAACCCTCTTTTGTCAGAGTGGGAAAATCCAATCGCCCAAATGCTTACAGGGCTTTAATTTCCACTTTTATCTATAAATTTCAGTTTCTGTTAGAAAATAAAGCCTCAAACCTTGATGAAATCAAAGTCTCAGAATCAGGCTGAGATTATTGTTTTCCGAGAGTGACAAAAGAGGGATAAGTGGTGAAACACCACACCAAATTTTTAATTTGGTGGTCAACTTTCATAGTCGCGGGTCTAAATCCCCCACTAAAAAGATTGCTGAATTCTGAATTCTGAATTCTGGTTTAATCGTGAACGAGCTATTAGAGCTACAGGAGTAATAATATATCGCTCTTTTAACTTTGGGGATGGCCATCATTAGTCCGAGTGCAATTTAAATACGTAAGAGCTATGTATGAATTTTTTACTAAAAAAGCGCGAAATTTCGCGCCTTTGGGAACTAACACCAAATCTACTTAAATAATTGTTTTTAGATGTTCTACCAACTGCGCTGCTTGTCTTACACCCTCAATTCGCTCCACAGGCTCACCCTTCTTAAATAGTACTAGGGTTGGTAGGGCATAAATTTGATACTTGGTAGCCAGATGTGTGTATTTTTCTGTGTCGATTTTGACAATCCGCAGACGATCCTTGAGTTGGGCATTAACTTGTTCTAAAATTGGCGCCATCATCTGACATGGGCCGCACCATTCAGCGTAAAAATCCACCAACACAGGTACATCAGAATCGGACAGCATCTCTTCAAAGCTGTTAAATTGTTTTTGAGTTGCCATGTGATACACACCGCTTTTCAATTGTTTGTTTCAATGGTAATTCTTAGAAAATAAAATCGGTATATGTTTATGGGTTTTTCTTCGGAAAAGATTAGATTAGTCAACATAGACTAGTTCGTCAGCAAAAATATTAAATAATTCTAAGAAAATATACATATTATATAATTTTGTGTATGGGAATTAAATGTCTATTTTAACCTATACTGACCAACCAAATAATTATACAGAGTTTCACGAAAATGATCTCTACGCAATTCCTGGTTTATCGAACAGCAATATTGGCGTCAGGGGTGAGAATTCAGCAATGTTTTCTGTATGACTGGCGGATGAATAATCGGCGTTTTTGCACCCCCACCAAATTGAAAATTTGGTGGTCAACAAGACCTGCGCCGGTCTGAATCTCCGACTGATAGGGACGCGGAAAGCGAGTCCTCGATAGCGGAGCGGTAGCGAGTATTTTCGAGTCGCGTCAAGATTGCTAACTCCTGTTAGCGTAGCGGGGCGAAGCCCATTCTGACTTCTGAATTTTTCTTCAATTATTATCTATTAGTTATCTAATTTGCTAGGACTTACGCAAACAATAGCCGAAACCCTTATTTTCACGTAGGGGCAATTCATGAATTGCCCCTACAGCGTGTACTTTTGCGTAAGTCCTATTTGCATGAATCTAGCAAGATTGTCACCGAGCAGTAGTAAGTTTTTATCCAAACGATATTCAGATGTTCCCTAAATCACCATAAGATAATTAGCGCGGTATTCTAAGTTTGAGGAACATAAAATGACACTATTGAAAGATAAAGTCGCAATTATCACAGGTGCTTCGCGGGGAATTGGGCGTGCGATCGCCATTGAATTAGCCACACAAGGAGCGATCGCAGTTGTTAATTATGCCAGTTCCAGTGCAGCAGCTGAGGCAGTTGTGGCCGAAATTACAGCAGCAGGAGGTCAGGCGATCGCTCTCCAAGCAGACGTTTCAAAAATCGAGCAAGTAGAAGCGCTAATTAATGCCGTCATGGAAAAATTTAAGCGTGTGGATATCTTAGTCAACAACGCAGGTATTACCCGCGATACACTGCTTTTGCGCTTAAAGCCAGAAGATTGGCAAGCTGTCATCGACCTCAATTTAACTGGTGTGTTCTACTGTACACGCGCCGTCAGTAAAATCATGCTCAAACAGCGATCGGGGCGGATTATCAGCATTACCTCAGTTGCAGGACAAATGGGCAACCCAGGTCAGGCAAACTACAGCGCCGCCAAAGCAGGTGTAATTGGTTTTACCAAAACCGTTGCCAAAGAACTTGCATCTCGTGGCATCACCGTTAACGCCGTCGCCCCTGGTTTCATCGCCACAGACATGACTAGCGATCTCAATAACGCCGAAGATATTCTCAAGTTCATTCCACTCGGTCGCTTTGGTCAAGCAGAAGAAGTAGCTGGCATGGTGCGCTTTCTCGCCGCCGACCCCGCCGCCGCCTATATCACCGGACAAGTTTTTAATGTTGATGGTGGAATGGTAATGGCGTGAACAGAGACGCGATTCATCGCGTCTGTACAATACTTTGCAAAAATCTTTTGTAGGGGCGTACAGCTGTACGCCCGTAGCAAGGTATTTGTAACTTGGAATGTCGAGTTTGGAAGATAAAAGCGATCGCACTTTGATATTAAGCAAGCAAGTCCAGAAAATTACCGGCTTTGAGAATAAGAATATCCTGATATTTGTTTAACGATAATAAGTGCTTATACCAATTTAATATGAAGCTGCATATAATGGTAAGAAGCCAACTCTTAAGTTTAAATAGGGTTTGCTGAAAAAGTCATTCCAAGGCAAGAGAGAAATTGACTCAGTAGTTAGGGAAGAGCAAAGATAAGTTTTTGTTGCCTGTAATCAAACAAGATATCAGTTTTGCTAATCGAAAAAG
>JAESFX010000401.1_pt1 | contig 11338 bp, 11 predicted proteins | sample 9269501 | NCBI WGS metagenome assembly JAESFX01 (sample SAMN14515570, study PRJNA621655) | algae metagenome | isolation source: Desmonostoc geniculatum HA4340-LM1 and co-occurring heterotrophs from cave... | place: USA: Maniniholo cave, Kauai, Hawaii | collected 2009-07-28
TTGTTGCTCACCTGTCATTTCAACCTGGATATTTGAGCTACGTCCCTGCATATGTGATTTTTTTGCCACCCTACAAAAAATATCTTCCTCTATTTCCGACCCTTTTTTGCGGTGACTTGTACTTAGTAGTTGCACTCATAGTCAAACCAGATATTCTTCTAGCTTGATTCTCACGCAACTCTTTGACAAAATTCTCTGCAATAACAGCATAATCATATTCTGGTGTAAGATTTGCTTTTACGCCGAGCTGATTTATTAACTTTACTTATGCTATGAGATCGACTCAGCCATTCAACACTGGCATTTAAAATTACTAATTTTTAACAAAAATTCACTTAGACAGGTATTCATTACGCAGCGATCGCCAAACTTTTCGGTCTACTGAAATTTACAACTCTTACACAAATCAAAAATTAAAATTGACTCAATAACAAAAACGCTGTTTGAAATAGTCCCACAACAAAACCTAAAATACCACCTAAAGTGACGATCGCTTGCAATTCATTTTTCACAATTCCTTCGATCGCAGCTTCCAAATCAGCCGGTGAAGTTGATTTTACACGGTCAACGATCACTTGATCGATGGACAAAATTGGAATCGCTTGTGCCACAATTGCCTCTAAATCTTTTTCCAAATACTTTTCTAAAATGAAAGCCAATTCTTGACTCATCACTTCTAAGGAAGTATTGACAACAGGTGAAGTACTCAGCCGATTCAACAGCACTACAGCAATATTTTCCCAATTAACAGAATCAGTTAATCCTTGTAGTAAATCACTGCCACTGTTTTGTACGTAATGGCGGACACTTTCGCGTGTGGTTTTTCGTAGTTGGCGGACAGTTCCAATTGGCAGGTTTTGTAATGATAAATTTTGCAGTAATTTCCGAATGCGATCGCGCATTTGCAAATCTTGAGTTAATTCCTGCAAACGACTGTTGGTAGCTTCTTTTTCATCTAAACAAAAAGTCCTGAGTCGGGTGAGAGTATTACGTAAACCAAACAAATTTGCTACTACCCAGTAAGTACCACTGGTTTTTTCCCGAAAGCCTTCATCAATAATTTGAATTGTGCGATCGGTCAAAAAATCAACTATTGCTTGCCGCAATGCATCTGGCGGTAAAACTACTTGCAACAACCAATCAGCAAGCCGCGTGGCTTGTTCTTCAGTCAATTGAAATTCCAGCAATATCTGGTCAAAAATTTGATTGATTTGCGCTTCTAAAAAGTCTTCCCGTCGTGACAGAACCTTCAATAATCTTGGTAAGGATTCTCCTAATAAATCCCGCAAAATTCCCGCTACAATTTTAGCGCTTTTCTGGTTTTTATCTGTTTTAACTTGTTCGATCGCCATCCGCAACAACCAGAGAATTGCTCCTTGTACGCGTTCTGTTTGTAACAGACGCCGTGCCAGATTTTGCAATTCTTCTGGCGTTAATAGCGACCCCATAATTGTATTAGAAATTTTCCCAGCCAGACGTTCCTGGTTGCGGGGAATTAATCCAGGGGTGAAGGGTACTCTTCGTCCAGCAATGTAAATTGCTCGGTAGGGACGGAACAACATTTTGATGGCTATATCATTTGTGAAATAGCCAATAATTCCACCCAGTATGGGGGGAGACAAATAAAGCCAAAGATGAGACCAGTCCAAGGGATGAATTAAAAAAGTTAGGAGTTGGGAGTGAGGAGTTAGGAGTAGAGACGCCATTAATCGCGTCTGTACAAGAGTTAAGAGTTAGAAATGATAAATTCTCATTGAGAATTTATTACTACTCCTAATTCATAACTTTTAACTCCTAACTCCTCACTGATTTTTCTTGACTACTAGCACTCCCATCATACCGTTCGCAATGGGGTAGTGTGTGGCAACAGCAAAACCAACTTCATGAGCTAACTCTACTTGCTTTTTGCCGATGGGAAAGCGGTCTAAGCTGGGACTGATGTAGGCATATTCTTCCTTTAAGCCCAAATAATTAGCAACTGGCACCACGAAATTGTCCAGATACCACTGCTGAAAGCTGCGTAGTTGGGGATTACTCGGTCGATGAAAATCTAAAATCGCGGCTTTAGCACCCGGCTTCAGGACGCGGTATAACTCTTGCAGACTGCGGGAAATATCTTTAACATTTCTTAAACCGTAGCCCATTGTTGCGGCATCAAATTGGTTATTGTCAAAGGGTAAATCTAGCACGTCAGCTTCTACCCAGTTGATAACAGGTTGGGGGTATTGCTTTTGTGAGCGTTCTTTGGCAGTTTCTAGCAGGTTTGGCGAAAAGTCTACTCCATACACCTGTCCGGTTGCTCCCACACGCCGTGCCAAACGTAAGGCTAAGTCACCACTACCACAACACAAATCTAGTGCAGTGTCACCGGATTTAGCGGCACTCCATTTCACTGCCATTTCTTTCCATATTCGGTGTTGTCCCGCACTCAACCAATCGTTCAACTGGTCATAAACTGGAGCAATGCGGTTAAAAATGGACTGAATTTCGTTAGTCATTAGTTATTAGTCATTAGTCATTGCTCATTGGTCATTGGTCATTTACCAAGGACAAAGGACAAATGACTAATGACAATTACACAATGGTTTGATGGCAGCGATTACTAGTCAGAGCGATCGCCACTAGTTGGGCTGATAGATCGATCAGCTTTAATTCATCTTCTCGCAAAATGCACGGTTGTTTCCACTGTAGTGACAATACGCCCAAAAGTTGATTACGGTAGCTAATGGGCATCACTAAATGTGCTTGTACACCACTGTTTTGGTAGTGAATAACATCATTTAATTTAGCGTCTTTAAGTATATTCAAGGAAACTTGCATTTGTTTTGTGGCGATCGCTTCTTGGGTGAGCGGGTCTTGGTCAAGCCAATTTTCTACTGTACCTGTGTCGCTGTAATTTCCTTGAGTCGCACCCAGAGTATTCCCATCTATAAGTTGTATAATAGACCCTTGGGTGCCAAAAGTTTCACAAAAAGCCCTAGCAATTGGGGTAAGAGTTTCTTCTAAGCTAGAAGCTGCTTGAGTTACCTGCACCAAAACACTCAGCAGTGCCATTTGAGCATGAGCGCGACGTAGTTCTTCTGTACGCTGCTTGAGCAAGTCGTAGGTTTCTGCTGCTCTTTGCACCACTGCCTTGAGTTCCCCTGGGTCCCAAGGCTTGGTAATGTATTTATAGACTTGTCCGGCATTAATCGCTTCTACCAAGTCTTCAATATCAGTAAACCCGGTGAGAATTATCCTGACTGTATCGGGAAACTGAGGTACAGTCTTACTGAGGAACTCAGTTCCTTTCATTTCTGGCATCCGTTGGTCGGAGATAATCACCGCTACTTCGCCTTCTGCTGCCAAAACTTGTAAGGCATTCACCCCACTATCAGCTTTCAAAACATTAAAATCGCGTCGAAAAGTGCGATAAAGTAGATCGAGATTATCTGGCTCATCGTCAACTACCAGAATTTTCAGTTTTTTTGGTCGTTCGAGAGTCATCACTTGATACTGGATTTTATCAATTTCGAGGCTAGGATTATCCATAAAGATATTTCCCTTAAATATTTCATTCATCTTGTTATATTCCATACCAAGCTTAATTGATAATAGCTGTATATTCTCATGGGTTATTACGGAGTAAAATCATATTTTTAGACACATTTAATTGTTCAGCACGTAAAAAATTACTTGCCGAAATATCTTGGTTAGGGACTTCCAAATAAAAAAACATCCCAAATTTTCTTGTGGGATGGGTGTCCCCACCCGTCCCAGATTTAGGGCGCTCATGTTGCCCACCCCACAAAATGGATAATTTATTTATTGGAAGTCCCTTATCGAGTTGAACTTGTCACAGATCAACTCAACCCAGTAGCTCTGGGCAGTTCATGGATTAGAATAAAACTTGCTCATGAGGTATTGACCAACCTCTAAAATTGAAGCTCACACACTGATTTATGACTGATCTACCACCCAACGCTCAGAATCCCGAAAATACTAACAATGATGTAGCACAAGAGTTACTGCGAAAATTGAGGCAAAAGCAAGGTAACTGGGTGGAATGGGGAACAGCGATCGCCTCGTTGCAAAAAACTGGCTACAATCCCCAAGAAATTTTTGAAGCCACTGGATTTGAGCCGATTCAACAAAATCAGGTGATTGTTGGTTCTCAAGTTTACAATTCTTTAGAAAAATTTGGAGTTTCCGAAGCCACGCGATCGCACTACAGCGCCCGCGGCAGTGATGTTTTATACGAATTGCGTTTGCTCACCCAAGAAGAACGGGCTGCCGCAGCCGAACTGATCTTCATCCACAAAGTCGATGCCGATGAAGCACGGGAAGTTGCCAAAGCAATCAAAGAATTCTCTTATTTCCGCACCTTACCAGAAGGATTTTCCAGCCATCCTGGAGATGCAGTTGCTCACCAAGCTTGGAAACTGGCACGCCAAAACTCAGATTTACAAGAGCGATCGCGCTTAATTGCCAAGGGTTTGCGTTTTGCTCACACGCCAGCAGCCAGGAAACAAATCGAACAATTACTGACTGATTTTACTACTGTTCCCAAGCGTCCGGCTCCAATTTTACCCTTTTACCGCCTAGAATCTGAAGAACAATTGCCTCGAATCGTGCCAGTAGTGGGCGAGTTCCCAGTATCAGCACAAGACTTGCAAGCTGTGCCCGTAATCACAGAAATTGAACCATTTCGTATGGTCAAATTTGCTGGAGAACAAGCTTGGGTGCCGTTACCGGGTTGGCAAGTACTGTTAGCAGCAGAAGATCCAGTAGCGATTTTAGCTTCTAGCGATCGCTTGCCCAACCAAAGTCGAACAGAACCAGTGGTAATAGTAGTAGATCGTGCCCAACGACAATGGGATGTTTCCAACTACTTTGTCGTTGAAAACGCTGGTGAATTAGATTTTCAATGGTTTGAAACTGAGCCAGAAATTCCTCTACTAGGACGAATCATTATTATTGTCCGTGCTAAGAAAATTCTGGATGAAGAATTGACTAAAGATTCATGGCAGATTGACGAATAAAGTCATTGGTTATTAGTCATTGGTCATTGGTCATTAGTCATTGGTCATTGGTTATTAGTCATTAATTATTAGTTAAAACTCATCATTTAACCAACGAGAAATGACAAAGCGCAAAGTCTCTTGGGTTCCCGGAGCATTTCGTAGAGAGGTGTATGACCACCAGAATTTTGCAAGAGAGGACAAACAACAAATGACAAATGACAAATGACAAATGACAAATGACAAATGACAAATGACAAATGACAAATGACAAATGACCCAGATATTGTATAATTGTAATCATTAGTAAGCATAATCAACCTGGTATGCTCTACAGACATGGCGACGTTCTACTCAGAAGAATTGCTAGCTTACCAGTTGGCGCTCAAAGACGCGTAGGTGCAACTCTGGCTCATGGTGAACTCACAGGACACAGCCATCGCATCCACCAATCCCATGCTGTGCAGTTGTGGGCAAATGGTAGCGAGCTTTTTCTTGAGGTCAAAGAACCGACTGCCACTTTAGTTCATGAAGAACATCGGGCGATCGAATTACCTCAGGGTTTTTACCGTGTGTGGAGACAACGCGAATACCGCCCTGGCGCTTACGTAGAGGTTGTAGACTAATGCTGAAGATGATGTCAGGTGGGCGGGTACCGAATAGACCAGTCAAGCAGCACCCCCAGCAAAGCCACGAGCCTGTGTCAGCGGAACGTGCGAGAAAACTCATCCTTGAGCATCGCGCATGGGATGGAATGCGCGTTTTAGGTCATCTGGATTTGAGCGGTGCGTCGCAACTTTACAATTTACCTGAAAATCTCACCTGTGAAAGTCTGGATATCAGCGATTGTGTAAACCTCACGACCCTTGCCAAAGGTCTCCACGTCACCCATTGGATTGAGTTAGCTGGGAGTGGGATTACTAGTTTACCTAGAGGACATGGTTTCGTTTTGCGCTGGCGAGGTGTGCGAGTGAGTGATGCCATTGCCTTTGCGTCGGACTCCATAACCGGGCAAGATATCCTCAACATGGAGAACGTTGAACTGCGCCGCGTGCTGATTGAACGTTTGGGATACGAGAGATTTTTGCAGCAAGTGGGAGGGTTAGTCCGTCATCGGGATAGAGACGCTGGTGGAGAACGTCAACTGATCTGCATTCCTTTTGAGGATGACGAGCCGTTTATGGTGTTGAAAGTGACTTGTCCATCTACAGGACACATTCATATTCTGCGCGTTCCCCCATATATGCAAAGCTGCCATCAAGCAGCCGCGTGGATTGCAGGCTTTGATAACCCAAATGATTATAGTCCGGCGATCGAGGCGTAATATTATGTCCGGTTAAAGACTTTTTAGACTGACGACGCGGGGACGCAAAGACGCAGGACTTACGCAAAAGATAACGAAAGTAGCGGTAATTCATGAATTACCGCTACGCAATAATAAGGGTTTTGGTCACATTTTGCGTAAGTCGTGTTATGCAAGAAGTCTAGTGTTCATTATGCGTAAACAGGGATGCCTAGCACAGCGCAGACGCTAAAATCTTTTCGGATCTGCTGTGACCTTATACTATTTCACTTTATATAGGAATCCGGTTTGATTTTTGAACAACATTAAGTATTTGTAGGGTGCGTTACGCGAAACGCTAACGCACCCTACATATCTACTAGTAGGAATCCTACATAGCTTTCGTTCATTTGTTTCAACGATGTTGAATTCAATTGGTAATATTGGGTTGCACAAATCGCTTAATTTCACCACAAGCAATGTAAGACTTGCCATCGGGTGCTGTTTTGATTTCATCCACTACGTAAAGCATTCCTTCTTCACGAACCGATCGCGGAAAACGCATGTTCCAATTCGGTTCATATCCGTCAGAAACCACTCTAGCACGTAGTTTACTGCCATCTTTGACGCACTGAACAAGAACACCATCCTTTACAGTATCAGTTGTGGGCAGGTCGGCGGCACTCGCAGGACCTTTGGATGCTTTGCCTGTGCTAGCTGATCTCGATTGTCTAGGAGCAACGAAGATATCTGATTCACCAGGTCGAGCAAGGCGGGTTATCTTACCACCGACACGGTAGAAAGTGCCGTCAGTTGAAGGTTCTAGTGTTTCTACCACATAGCGTGCGCCCTCGGCACGAATCGATCTGGGAAATTGGACGTTCTTGGTGGAATCGTAACCATCGGATATGACTTTGATTCGCAGCTTACCGCCTTCACGCATACAGTGTAGCTCTACACCCGAACCGACTTCATTGACAACCAGCATCCCATACACTTCATCCCCGGCGGTGACACCGCGAGCCACCAAATCGCTGCGATTGCGTGTCATCGTCTGGAAACTCTGATCCCGCAACTCTTTACGTCCGGCATTCCCCAGAGCTTTTTGGGCAATTCTACCCGCGAAATACTCTAGCTGATCTATCTCTTCAGCAATTTCAAAATTCTCATTCAACCCTTTATCGCGCAAATCTTTCACCAGCGCCCGGAGGATTTGCTCGGCTTCCTCATGTCTGCCATGCTCAGCTAAATTCAAGGCTGTCTCTTTAGCTTTAGCGATGGTGAGGCGGCTGAGTTCCAGGATGATATGACTCGAAGAGGCGAGGGCTGCTTCCTCAACGGTGCCAACTTTGGCGACGATATCCGCTGTACCTGACACACTTTGAATCACGTCATTTTGTACGACATCAGCACTGTAATGCAACTTCATCACAGGTAATTCGCCGAGTTGAGCGGAGGATATCTCTAGACTCAACCCCAAAAGTTTGTCTTCACCCTCATAAAGTTCTCCCAAAGTGATGACGGTTTGACCAGCGTCATGGCTGACTTTAGCCAAACTTAAGGTATCTACAAGACTGACACCATCAGCCAACTCAACTGTCACTTTGAGATTCTGACCTACTACTGCTCTGAGACTATCTAGCTCAATGCTAAACACTTCAGTGGCTTCATCGACGCTCTGAATAAAGTAGAAATTGCCGTTAGCTGCCCTGGCCATACCGATGAGCAAGTCTTCATTGAAACCCTGATCGAAACCTAAGGTAGTTGTGGTGATGCCTTCCTCAGCTTTTTGCCCCGATGTCGCCGTCAGTATTTTCGGGTCTTGAATGCCCATATTGGCATGACCATCGGTAAGCAATAGAACACGGTTGATTTTTTGGGGATTGAGTTGGTTTTTGACGTGTTCGCAGCCTTTGAGCCATCCGCCAGATAAGTTGGTGATACCACCTGCTCTGACTTTGTTGATAGAATTTTTCAGTGCAGCTTTGTTAGTCACAGCTTGAGGCGTTATAACTGTATCCACTTCATCATCGTAAACAACCACTGAGAGAATGTCGTCTGGCTCAAGTTGATCCACCACAGACTCAGCGGCTCTGAGGGCATGGTGCAAAGGAGCGCCTGCCATTGAGCCTGAGCGGTCAATTACCAAAGAAAGGTTCAGGTTACGTCGGGCAGATTCAGCTATGTCAGCACGAAAACGTAGGAGAATATTAGTTTTTAATGAAGATCCTGCGGGTAGGATAGCCTGGTCAAAGTCGTAACTTGTCTTGAGCATTTTATATACCCCTTCGAGTTGTCTGTGATAAGCTCCAAGCCTTATTTTGCTGGGATAGCCAGTGCTTTTTTTAGTTTACCCAGAAACCAGTGTGTTCAGTGTTTAAGGGGTTATTAATGTAAGTTTTTATATTTTATTAAAATAAACAATATGTAGTTTTCGCTTGATGAAGGGTTAGAGATGAAGACCAGAGTTAAAATTTAAAGTTTGAATCTCAAAGCTCAAAGTTCGTAGCTTATTCGATTTATGGTGGAGTTTCAACAGGACTTTGTATGCTAATGATGAGCCTAAACAGACCAAGGATTAACAATTACAACCCCTGTCCCAGCAAAATCTTTTTCGTTACGCGTGACAAGTGATAGAGAGTTATTAAGGGCGATCGCTGCAATAAGAGAATCCATAACAGGTAGAGGTCGCCCATTCTGTTCTAGTTGTCCAACTAAATTTCCCCATAACACCATTGTTGAGACATCTATACTTAAGATTCTTTGTTGAAAGCGATTGGGTAGGGTTTCATTGAGCCAATTTGTTAGAGATTCTTTCCGTTCAGATGCAGTCATTTTGCTGACGCCTTTAGCGATTTCGCCAATTGTGATGACGCTGAGGTAAAGTGTTTCTGGCACTTGAGCATCTAGCCAATCTAAAACTCGTTGATTTGCTTGTTTGGCAATCAGTTCAGAAATCACGCAGGTATCAAGGAGGTAGGTTATGGGGTGAAGGCATCGCTGTTTAGGCTGCGATCTCGACTCAGGTCTAATTCTTCAGTGACTTCAGCCAAGGGGGATTGACGGAAGAATTCTGAAAGTTTGGTGAGCTGATCTGGATAGATGTTGTTATTTTGCCTAGCTAGGCTTTGGGCAAGAAGTTGGATAATATACAGTTTTTCCTTGGGCGAAAGCTGTAGAAGCTGTTGTTCGAGTTCTGAGATAACCATGATGGTGTTGAAGTGGAGGATAATTTGATTTTACTTTCAGGTCAGAGTTTCATCCTCCTCATCCCCAGGATTGTACGAGCAATATCAACAGGACTTACGCATGGAGGTGATGTCGTCTTGTAGCAGATGTAGTAGAAGCATTTCAACGTACAGAAATTCCCCATGAGGCTTATGTAGCACCGCGAAGCATTAATGGATTAGTTCGCCGTTTGCAATTGCTGCATCAACCAATTTGCTGCTGCGGTATTGGTTCCTTCGGCTAATTTTTCCAAGGTTTGTTCTACAAGGGCGATCGCTAAACCGGTCAACACCTGGGAAACTTGGATTGGTTGATATATACCCGTTGCTGTTAAACCAAATGCAAACAGCCGCATTCCTTTAACATCAATCACCCAGTATTCAGCAATTCCTAAACTGGCGTAAAGTTGCTTCTGCTCATCAAGATCGATGCCCAAGGTTGTATCGGCAATTTCTCCAACTAAATCAGGCAGACGATGGCGATCGAGAATAATCCGACGCGGTTGGCCAACTTCCCATTTAGGAATATCTTTACCTTTGTACAGCACTAAGTCTGGGGCACAGGCGTGAGTCTCTGGGTTTTCAATTAGACACCGCCCGTAAGATTGCAGCACTACCTCTGGGTGCAAGAATGCCCAAACAAAGAAAACTGCCGTCATCAAATCGCTAAAAGAAGAGTGTCCTAGTCCTTCTGTTCCCATATCAACCCATAACCATCCCTGATAAAATGCGATCTTACGCCAATCAATATCTGGGTTATCTCGAACTGCCACATAGTCTTGCCAAGTCGCATCATGCTGCTGGAACATTAGGGGGGATTGGCTAGATTGTTCTAGGGAAATGGTCATCGCTAGACACCTCGCAAGTCCGATTTAGTGATTTCAGATAGCCTCTATGATAACGCGTTGATAAGTGATTGAGGGATTGGCTGTGCAATCGATCGCCTTAGCTTCTGCACCCTTGATAAGGAATGATAATTCAATGAAAATCGCCACTTACAATCTGCGCTTTGGGGGCAGAGCTAATTAACGAACTCACTGGAATCAGGTGTTTGAAACCATCGATCCAGATATCTTCCTAGTGCAAGAAACCTGCGATCCCAGACTATACATGAGTGATGAAACTTGGGAAAATCGCAGACATCAAATTCATTGGACAAGAGCAGCAAATAGGGCTTGGGGAAGTGCGATATTCGTCAAATCAGGATCAATCGCTCCGATGGCAATTCCTGAATTTGCAGGGTATCTCGTCGGTGTAGAATTAGACGAGTTTGAATGGACTGCAACATTAAAGCGATCGCTCTTAGTATTCAGCATTCACGCTCCAGGACCCTATAAAAGAACGGTGAATAAGATCTTAGATTTTATCGCTTCCCTACCTGGCGCTCGTGAGTTGATAATTGGCAGAGACTTCAATTTGACAACGGGAATTCGGCATCCTAGCGAACCGTTGCAAGGTGATAATCGATGGCTTTTAGAGCGTCTCAGAAAAGAGTTCAATTTGCTAAACTGCTGGCAAACTGCTAACCCCAACCGCGATCTGCCACAAACGCTACGCTGGAGTTGCGACCAGACAAAGCCTTACCATTGCGATGGTATTTTTGTGCCCGCTTGTTGGTATCAACATCTTGAAGAATGCAACGTACTTTCTGCGGCGACTTGGGATAACCTAAGCGATCATAATCCTGTTGTAGCTGTTTTTTCTTACAGCAATTTTCAGGTAATTGAACCACAAGTTACGGTAATATCGAGCTAGAGTGATTGTTTTATTAGATGCCAGTATCTTACTCAGAGGATTTGCGTCGTCGCGTGATTACAGCTTGGGAAGCG
>JAESFX010000402.1_pt1 | contig 11181 bp, 6 predicted proteins | sample 9269501 | NCBI WGS metagenome assembly JAESFX01 (sample SAMN14515570, study PRJNA621655) | algae metagenome | isolation source: Desmonostoc geniculatum HA4340-LM1 and co-occurring heterotrophs from cave... | place: USA: Maniniholo cave, Kauai, Hawaii | collected 2009-07-28
TCTCAACGCAACTCGGTACAAGGGTTTCTACCTATTTTATCCTTTTTACTTGCACTTTATTCTCTTTTATCCTCCCGAATCTCTTGATTTATCTAGGTTTTTCGTTTATTCTGCAAACCCTACATAGCAAGCTTTTTGTGCTTTCCTATCCGTCGAACTCACGTTTATTTAGCAGGAATTTTGGTAAGAAGGCCAAATAATGACCTCAGAGCAAGAGATTTTATTCGTCAAGTCTCTCAAGTCGTGTATGGCTATTTTGAACAACCAAAATTTAGCCGTGTGCCGTAGGGTGGAGACGCGATGAATCGCGTCTGTACAAGAGTTATTTCAGTAGTTGCCAAGATTGTTGAGCGATCGCCCAATCTTCTTTAGTATGTATTATTAGTACTCTCACTGCTGAGTCGTCTGTGGCAATATCTTCATCAACTGGCTGCTGTTGATTTTTTTCCAGGTCTATTTTTAATCCCAAAAATCCCAAAGCTTCACAGGCGGCTTGGCGAATTCCTGGTGAGTTTTCACCCACGCCTGCGGTGAATACTAAAGCATCTAATCCCCCCAAACTGGTCAGCATTGCACCGATACCAGAACGCAGGTGATGCACGTACATATCCCACGCTAGTTTAGCGCGGGTGTTGCCTTGGGCGATCGCTTTTGTCACCTCACGCATATCACTAGATATGCCCGAAATTCCTCGCAACCCAGAAGCTTTATTTAGTATATAATCTAACTTCTCTATAGAGTAATCACAGTACCGCAACAAGTGAATCAAAATCCCCGGATCTATTGATCCAGAACGACTACCCATCATCAATCCTTCCAAAGGCGTGAATCCCATACTAGTATTAATACTGCGACCGTTTTGAACCGCTGCCACAGAACAACCGTTGCCGAGATGACAGGTGATTAATCGTAGAGATGCCAAATCTTTACCGATAATTTGGGCAGCACGACCAGAACAGTATTGGTGACTGATACCATGAAAGCCATAGCGGCGGATACCTTGGTCTACCCATTCATAGGGGCCGGGATAAATTGCTGCTGCATCGGGGAGAGTGCTATGAAATGCGGTATCAAAAACTGCAACTTGGGTGACTTCTTCTAAGATGTTTTCAATTGCTTCTATACCTGCCAAAGCGCTGGGATTGTGTTCTGGAGCAAGGTTAGACAGATTAGCGATCGCCTTTTTGACATCCCCCGTAATTACCACACTTTCTCGGTAATCTTGTCCACCATGCACTACACGATGTCCCACCAAATCGATTTCTGACAACTGATTAATTACTTTGGTAGCACCGCTAGTCAGTGTATTGAGCATATAGGTGAGGTGTGCTTGTGGAGAGTCACCAGGAATTGATTCTTGCAGCTTTGCACCCGTAGCAGTTTTCACCTCAACTTCTGCCACACCCTTGTCTTGAGTCCAGTTAACTTTACCTTCCCAAAGAGGTTGGGGCGCTTGGGTGGGGAGAGCCTTATCTGCAATTTCATACAGACAACTCTTTTGGCTACTCGAACCAGCGTTTAGCACCAATATCTTCATATGACCTGCTCTAATCATGTCACAATGCTACACTTACTTGCGACGGTGTGCTATTGGGCATTAGAGATATTTTGGGAAAGGGAGTGGGGAGTAGGGGAGAAGGAGTAGACTTTACAAACATCCTCTGGCAGGCAGGGGAGGCAGGGGAGGCAGGGGAGGCAGGGGAGGCAGGGGAAGTAATTTGTATCAATAATTTAGTGAAATGGTATCAGTCCTTCTACTTCCAGGCAACGTAGCACATCTGTTAAGTGCTGTATATGTCGATACACTAAGCTCAATACTATTGCTGCCATCACTGGCAGCGTTAGTATACGTAGGCGTAGCCCGCCGTAGGCATCGCGTAAGCTACGCTCTTTATCTTTTACATCTTTTAAATTGGCAAATGTTCCTGGAGTTAATAGTTCTATCAACCTTGATTCGATCTCTTGATTTGTTGGGGCTGGGCAAGCTACCCGATGTCGAAAATCTGGATTTCCTTGTTTTTTCCGTGGCTTACTCATGGCTAAAATCAACACCATTGTGTTGAGTTTAACTATTGAGCTTTACCCACTTGACAAGACTCTATTTTTCTTAACTTGACACCAATGCCCCATGCCCCATTACGGCTGATACCGCAGGCTAAAATAAAACCCATCATCTTGAGCGTTATTACCGCGATCGCTCAAATCGATAAATGGAAATCCATAATCGAGTCGTAAATTTAAATTATCAATACCAAAGGCTTCATTCCACAATAATCCTAAGCCTGCACCAATAAGAAAAGTTTGATCGGGTAGGGAATTCGGATTATTAGACTTATTCCACACAGATCCCATATCAACAAATGGTGCTACTTGAATCGTCGATAATCCAGACTCATTACGCTGCACAGTGATTCTATCTTCGATCGCCACACGAAATCCATTATCGCCTGAGCGGACATTCTGACGATATCCTCTGACTGATTGTCCGCCGCCAATGACGAATTGCTGGGAAGGTAAGAGGCTATCTGGTGTTAGCTGCAACTCTGCTTGGACGATCAATAATTGATCGTTGCTGAGTCGCTGTACGCGCTGTATTTGACCTAGCCAACTGAAAAAGCGACCGTCGGGTATGGGGTCATTGTTGATCGTGGCGTCTAAGATGTCAATGCCAAAACTAAATTGCGATCGCAAGAACCAGGCACCTTGGGGTTCGCGTCTGATATAATCTTGACCAAACTTAATTACACTGGTACGGCTAACTCCATTGGCATCAGGACCGACACCAAAGGGGGTTGCAAGGTCATCGAAGAGAAAAGTTTGACCATCTTGATAGGTAAATCCTAAAGATAAGGCAAATTCTTCTCTTGGCGATCGCATTAATGGTTGGCGATAATTGATTTCATAAAGATCCTGGTTTGCCCGAATGCCAAAGGCATCGAAGGGTGCTTCAGTGATTCTGTTACGATTAAATGCAGCTCTAATTTGCACTTTGCCATCCATCGCATTGACGGGAACCTGATAGCTAAAATCAAAGATATCGGAACCACCAGTGAACGAGTGAAAATAAGCACCTGCTAACTCATCTCCCATCCCAGTTAAATTGCGATGGCGCAGTTCAACACCCAATCTTTCTGCACCAATACTGGGAGGCGAATAATTATCTACACCCAAGCTACCAGTTAAAGGATTTGCTTCTTCAACTCTCACAACCAAAACACTTTGGCCAACTTTACCCGTGGGACGCAGACGCGCTTCCACATTTGTAAACAGGGGATCGAGTCGCAATAGCTTTAGTTGGTCTTCCAACTTACCAATATTCAGAGGAATGCCAGCACCTAATTCGATACGACTGCGAATATAAGATGGGTTTAATCGCCGCGTTCCTTGGATGTCTATCTCTGCTAAACGCCCTTCAATTACCCGAATGACTACAATACCATCAGTGGTACTAGGTTGCTGAGTTTCTGGAATCGCTCTGGAATTGAGATACCCTTTATTTAAGTAAAGCTGGGTAACGGCGTCTGCTGCTTGTCTGATTTCTTCTAAAGTCAAGTCTCGTTCTTCAAACGGCTTGACAACTGCATTCAAGTCATTTTCACTAAAAACTGTGCTATCCGTCACCTGGATTTTGCGGACTCGAATGCGTTCTGGTGGCGATGATTCTGGGTTTGGTTGTGGTTGATTAGGTTCACTTACCAGGGAAGGTTCTGTTTCCTGTACGATTTGTAACTCAGGGTAACTGCTATTTGATGTCGAGATATCAGCTGCAGCTCTAAGTCCGTTGGCAGTTAGAATCCAGAGGGCGGGCAGAATTAACAAGCCACACTTGAAACTGAAACTGTGCTGATTCCATTTAGTATTTGCCAGACTTTGCCAAGCGTCTAACTGATGAGAGAGATAGACAATTCTTGGCTGAGTCACTGCTTTCGGCTTAACACGAGTTTCTGTTCCTTTTGTCATTTGTTTTCGTTAGAGTGTCCGATCTGACGAGATGACTGGAGACTAGGGACTGGGGACTGGGGACTGGGAATTAGGAAAGAGTTTTCCAAGTACCCCATGCCCAATGCCCTATGCCCATTTATATGCATGAATATTTGAATATCATATTTTTGACATTCCAATTTAAGAAAATTTGTAACTAAAAAATAATAAACAGCAATGATTACCTAAGTGAAAGCCCTTAACACTATATTCTGGTAACAGGTAGAAAACTTGGGATTACTTCGATGTCACCACTGATTTCCATTGTCATCGTTAATTACAACCGGGAGGCTTACCTTCAAGAAGCGATCGCCAGTGTCTTGGCACAGACATGGCAAGACTTGGAGCTAGTAATTTGGGATGATGGATCTTGCGATCGATCAGTGGCGATCGCCAAAAGATATGCTCAAGAAGATGGACGAGTGCGGGTAATCCAAGGACACCATCAAGGAGTTGCTAAAGCTTGCAAAGCAGCAATTAACGAAACTAGTGGCAGTTACATCGGTATAGTTGACAGTGATGATATCCTCGCCCCTACGGCCTTGGCCGAAACCGCCGCAGTTCTGAATCGCCACCCAGAAACGGGATTTGTTTACACTGACTATTTAAATATCGATGCAGATGGCAAAGTTCTTGGTTACGGCCATCGCTGTGATATCCCCTACTCAAAAGAAGGTCTGTTGGTAAACTTCATGACATTCCACTTCCGCCTCATGCGTCGTTGTATTTACGACCGAGTGGGGGGTGTCAATGCGTTCTTTACTGGTACTTCCTATGATTACGATTTGTGTTTAAGACTTTCCGAAATTGCCCAGGTACGCAGAGTTAAACAGCCCCTCTACTTCTACCGAATTCATTCCCAAAGCATCTCTATTACTAAAAGAACAGAACAAATTCTTTGGTCAAAACAGGCGATCGCCCAAGCACTTTGGCGACGCGGATTAGCAAATAAGTTACAAATCGATGTAGAATTGCCCGCAGGTCGCTTCATCTTGCGGCGCAAAAAAGAGGCAGAGGGGCAGAGGAGATGGGGAGCAGAGGGGAAAGAAGATCTTTCTTGTCAAAAAACTTCACTGTCTAGCATCGCCGCTTGTCTACTAGTTATTGCTCCGCTGCTGACAGTCTTCAGTCCCACCCAAGCACAGCAAATTGTTCCTGCTGCCGATGGTACAAACACAATTGTAACTCCCAACGGCAACCGACTCGATATCACCGGCGGTACAACTTCTGGTGATGGTGCCAACCTCTTCCACAGCTTTCAACAGTTTGGGATTTCACCAGAACAAATCGCCAACTTTCAAGCCAGTCCAGCGTTGCAAAATATCCTTGGTCGGATTACAGGCGGGAATCCTTCTATCATCAATGGCTTAATTCAGGTGACTGGTGGTAGCTCTAACTTGTTCTTGATGAATCCAGCCGGATTTATTTTTGGATCGAACGCCAGCTTAAATGTACCTGGTGCTTTCACGGTGACAACAGCCAACGGCATCGGTTTTGGGAGCAGTTGGTTTAATATCATCGGTGTTAATGATTACATTAATTTAGTGGGAAACCCCAATAGTTTTGCTTTTAGTACTAGCCAACCAGGAGCGATCGTCAATGCTGGGAATTTGGCAGTTGGTACGGGACAGAATTTGAATTTATTGGGTGGTACGGTGGTAAACACCGGGCAAGTTTCAGCACCAGGAGGACAAATAACTGTCACATCCGTACCCGGTCAAAATTGGGTGCGTCTCAGTCAGCCAGGAAATGTGCTGAGTCTGGAGATTCAGACCCTCGCCTCTAGTAGTAACCAACCCAATAACTGGACAATTCCCATTGCATCTTTACCAGAATTGCTCACAGTCGGTAACACTGACACCGGGTTAACTGCCAATGCTGATGGTACTGTACAACTAACAAACTCTAACGTCAAAATTCCTGCAACTCCAGGTACAACCATTGTTTCTGGCACAGTGGATGTATCAAGTCAAACAGGCGGGACAGTGACTGCTTTGGGTACAAAAGTGGCGGTGATTGATGCTAATATCAACGCCTCTGGAACAAATGGTGGCGGTACCGTGTTAATTGGTGGCGATTACCAAGGTAACGGAACTTTACCGAATGCAGAGCAAACTTATGTTAACTCCAACTCCACGATTAATGCCGATAGCAATTTGCATGGAAATGGCGGACGGGTGATTGTTTGGGGGAACGACACAACCCAATTTTTTGGTAAGATTTCAGCTCGTGGAGGAATAAATGCTGGCAATGGTGGTTTTGTCGAAGTATCAGGCAAAAATTTCTTGACCTTCAATGGTTTGGTAGACACTTCAGCCGCCAATGGCAGCTTTGGCACATTATTGCTAGACCCCAGCACATTGACTATTATCGATGGTGGAGCAGGTACTTTTGACGCCACAGCTGGTAACATTGCTTTTGGGGATGCAGATATTGGGGCGAATACAGTTTCATGGGGTGCGATCGCAGCCTCTGGTGCAAACATCAACTTACAAGCCACAGGCAATATTACCATAAATGACATCACCGGAGAGACGCCTGGAGTCACCACCGCCGCTGGTGTTGCGACATTAAACTTGGGTACTGGCGGTAGCTTCAGCCTCTCCTCACAAACTGGTTCAGTAAACTTTGTCGATCCTACCAACACAATTGCCACAACTGGAGGAGCGATAAATATTTCTGGAGCCAGCCTATCACTAGGAAATCTAGATACAACTACTGATTTCAGTAGAAGCGGGGATATAACCTTGTCTGGGAGTGGCAACATTAGTGCAGGCAACATCATTGCCAGTGGACAGGGCTACTCAGCAGGTAATGTTCAAGTCATAAGCAGCAATGGTGGAATTACCCTGAATCAGATCAATACCAGCGATAGTGGAGGGGTTGGCAATGCCACAGCTGGGACGGTGACTTTGACTGCGGCAGGCAATATCTTCACTGATGCGATCGATTCTTTTTCCAATGATGCTGGTGGCTTAGGTACTGGTGGCGATGTACAAGTAACAACCACCGCAGGTAGTATCACCACCGGGGCAATAAACTCGTCTCTAGTCAAGGAAGGAGGTGGCCAATTTACTGGCACAGCTGGCGCAGTCACCTTAACTGCCACGGATAATATCACTGTTAATGGCAGTATTAATACCTCAGCCAGCACCACGGAAGTAGATGGTGATACAAGTGCTACAAGCGGTGCAGTCAGCTTAAGCGCTACAAATAATATTACGGTGAATGATGCTATTAATGCTTCAGCGATCGCCACTGGATTTGATACAGAAACTGCCACAGCTGGCAGCGTTACCCTACAGACTAACAGTACCGCTGGCAGCACAATTCGTTTTACGACCATCAACACACAAGCAACAACCCAGGCTGCCGGGCCAGCCACTGGTGGCGATGTGCAAGTGCTGACAAATGGTCTGGTTCAAGGAACAGGGACAATTTTTGAGGGAGAGAATAATACGGGTATCACCATCGCTACCGGCGGAATTTTGGATTTTGGAGAAGGAAGTTCTAGCATTGCCGGAGGTACTGTCACAATTAGACATGATGGTGGCCCAGACAATGTTGCATTTACTGTACCTGATGGACCGGGTATCAATGGCACGCGTGGAACAATTAATACTGGAAATGGTCAAAGCATCGGTGGTTTTGTGAGCTTTCCAGTCTTGCCCAATGGCGGAGATGCTACTGGCACCCCAGCCAGCATCACCATTACTTCAGTAAATACCCCGCCAACGCTGACAACAAACACGCTCCTTTCATCCGATGCCCAAGTCAATCAAACCTTGAGCTTCACATTTACTGGCAGCACTAGCGATGTCAATCTGGATAATACCACCGTTGTCATTGATGCGATCCAAGCAGGAACCTTGAGACGAGGCGATACGGTTTTAGCTGCGGGAGACACATTAACTATAGGTGAAACATTAAATTACACACCACCAACTGATACTACAGGGCTAATCAATGCATTCATCGTTAGAGCGAGCGATGTTGTTTCATCCTCAGAACCCGTACAAGTAGCAATTAACGTGAATGTGCCTAATGTTCCTGATGTCCCCGATGTTCCTGATATTCCTGATGTTCCTGATGTTCCTGATATTCCTGATATTCCTGATATTCCTGATATTCCTGATGAGCCTAATGTCCCCGATGTTCCTCCCTGCTCATTCCAGTGCAATCCAGGTAATCCGGGTAACCCTAACCCTGGCAATCCGAAGATTGATAACCCTGTGATTAACACCGATCCTACTCCCGAAGATAACTTCACAGATGATTTTGGCAATTATTTAGGCATACCCAATCCCAAAATTAAAACACTAGATGATGCCAAAGAAATTGCTAACAAAATTGAGAAAGCTACTGGTGTAAAACCTGCATTTATTTACCTTAGTTTTGTCCCTGTGGAGATTATACCAGAGAGAACTAAACAGTTGAATACCCTAGCAGAACAGGATAGCGATCAACTGGAAGTAGTGGTAGTCACTGGCAAAGGTGACCCCATTCGTAAGCGTATTCCAGAAACCACCAGAGCCAAAGTTTTACAAGTAGCTCAAGAATTTCGCGATCAAATTGTGAGTCCACAAAACCGTCGCCGTACTGGTTATTTGCGTCCATCTCAGCAACTTTATCGCTGGATAATTGCACCACTGGAAGCAGATTTACAAGCCAGAGGAATTAACAATTTAGTTTTTCTACCAGACATTGGTTTACGTTCAACTCCAATGGCAGCGCTTCACGATGGTAAGCAGTTTCTGGTAGAAAAATACAGTATTGGCTTGATGCCAAGTCTCAGCTTGACTAACACCCTCTACACAGACATTAGAAAATCTCAAATTTTAGCCCTGGGGGTTTCTGAGAGTACTCAAGGGCAAGATCCTTTACCAGCAGTTCCCGTGGAGATTTCAACATTGGTATCCAAACTCTGGCAAGGTAAATTGCTGTTAGACAAGCAAGCCACCTTAGAAAATCTCAAAAGTGTTCGCCGTCAACAACCTTTTGGCATTATTCACATGGCAACCCACGCCGATTTTGCCACTGGTGGCTTGAGTAATTCCTATATTCAACTGTGGGAAGACAAGTTACGCTTGAACCAGTTACGGCAGTTGCGCTTGAATGAACCCCAAGTAGAAATGATGGTGTTGAGTGCTTGTAGAACAGCCTTGGGGGATGAAGAATCAGAACTTGGGTTTGCGGGTTTAGCAGTGCTGGCAGGTGTGAAAACTAGTGTTGCCAGTCTTTGGTCGGTTAACGATTCTGGTACAGCAGCATTAATGACCAAATTTTATGAGAATTTAAAGACAGCTCCGATTAAGGCAGAGGCTTTGAGACAAGCTCAAATAGCTATGGCCAAAGGGCAAATTTACGTCAAGGATGGTCAAATCCAAGGTTTGGGAGTAGTCGGGAACTTACCTTTGCCTGTTGAAAGTATTGATGAAGCTGATGAATCACTGATGCATCCTTATTATTGGGCTGGATTCACAATGGTTGGCAATCCTTGGTGAAGCAGGAAAATTACAGCAGTTTTCATCTATTTGAACCACATCTGTTGTAAGGGCACAGTATTGCTGTGCCCCTACCTCGTGGCGTGGTCTATTTACCTGAAAATAGCTGTAACGCTGAAAAGATGCGATAAATCGCCGTCTCTACGAAGGATTGATTATTGTAGAGACGGCGATTTATCGCGTCTATTGGTTTTTGTAAAAATGCAGGCTAAGGAATGGATGCAATCTTACCTTACAGCCCCCAATCGACCACTAGTAAGCGCGGATCAAACTCCCGCAGTAAACGCACAAGTTCTTTTAAGTCTCCAAGAGAAGTTGGACAAACGCAACCTGCACTACCAGGACTGTTTCTGTTCTGAATCCAGTTCCAATCAACGTGAAATCCAAATGCGTCACGGTCATCTGATTGCTTCCCAACGAAAGGAACCCATACATTTCAAAGGATAAGATATCCATCTGAGCGATCGCAAATTCATCTTGACTCCAATGGGCGAGGATATCTGTTTTAGCCATACAGTTTGTTAAACGTTGGGCAACTGCTCTTAATAGGTGATTGGATGTTTCATGCTCCAACCCATGACTGATACCAGTGAAATCATCAATGCCCAGAGCAAGAACAGCAACCAATTGCTGGGGATTCTGAGATTGTGACACGTTTTGGTAAAGGCGATCGCCGAATAAATCTCGATGTTGCCAATGCTGTCAGCAAAGATCAAGGACATAGAAAGCGATCGCCTGCTTCGGATCTTTAGGTGGTATAATCGCAGCAAGAGTAAAGATATAAATCAGCAAAATAATCCGATTTCTGCCGGCATTACAGGTTTGGATGATTAACTTTTACCGTTTGAATAATCAATATTTTTATGAGTAGTTTAGTATTATTATTAATTGGTTTAGGAATTTTATTTTTAGCTTGGAAATCTCAAGACGAAATTCATCGGATTGCCACTATGATAACTGGGACAATTTCTTTGATTTGGGGATTTTGTCTAGCTCCCTTATCATTTCAATTGCCATTTGAGATTATCTCAGTTTTCGCGGCTTTTTTTGTTTGTATGCGTTGTTTGGGTTGTGGTTTAAACCGAGATTAAATTTTCACTCGTTCCACTTTTAATTTTGCACAAAACCATAAACTGCTTGCCACCAGATAATTAAAAAACATAGCAGTTCATTGTCATTTGTTATTTGTGAATAACCAATGGCCAATACCGAACTATTTACCCCGCTTAACTTCAAATCCTCGCAGCCCTTCTGGTTCTTCGTACTCAACTGCAACCTCTTTGACTACAGCAGCAGGTGGGCCGGAGTGACACCAGCGAACCATCTCATCTACAATCTCTCGCGCCCCTTCAAAAACTGCTTCTACTCGATTATCGGGGAGATTCCGCACCCAACCAGTTAATCCTAACTGGCTAGCTGTATCCACAGTGGCGTAGCGGTAGCCAACTCCTTGGACTCGGCCAGAAATGAATACATGGGCGCGGATGATCTTTGGCAGTGCTGTGGAATTCTGCATAGACTGGTTTATTCTTTACGATTCCAGTCTACCTAGTTTTGTATACACAACCTGTTTTTAACATAACGCGAAAGTCCCTACCTTCAGCGAAGCAAGGTAGGGATGGATAGCGGGTTACGACGATTGCATCTTTGACCATCATCAACCGTAGGTTGATAAAGGAAAAGATGTATGAGGAGT
>JAESFX010000403.1_pt1 | contig 11157 bp, 7 predicted proteins | sample 9269501 | NCBI WGS metagenome assembly JAESFX01 (sample SAMN14515570, study PRJNA621655) | algae metagenome | isolation source: Desmonostoc geniculatum HA4340-LM1 and co-occurring heterotrophs from cave... | place: USA: Maniniholo cave, Kauai, Hawaii | collected 2009-07-28
GCAAGCTGGATCGATGCGGCAACTGGGGGCTAAGAAGCGTCAAAAATCTATAGAAGCTTCTACTAGTAACGAACTATGGGATGTAGAAACCCATAGTTCAGGCGAAGCCAACTATGGGTAGTTCATCCAGTTATTCAGTGTTCACTCCTTGATTTAGAATCCAGTCTAAATTTTAACGATTAACCATTACCTCTGGTGTAACAGCGAAGGTCAGAACTGTCTCATCTACTCCTTTAAGTTCTAGGGGACTACCTTTAGTAATTTCTTCTTCTTGCAAATAATCTGCCACAGCAGCAGAAACCAAGATGGTACCGGGAACAGCAGCAGATTGCAACCTAGCAGCAATATTCACACTCGGACCAATAGCAGTATAATCAGCACGTTCAGCGCTGCCAAACATCCCCACAACTGCTGTACCTTGGTGAACACCACAGCGAAACTGAACGCCAGTTTGTCTGTCACCATCAAATACACCTTGTTCTCGCCAACGCTGGTTTAATTGCTCCAGAGAGCGGTGCATTCCTCTTGCTGTATTTATGGCACGACGTACCTGTTCGTTGGGAGTTAGTTCTTCGGGCGCTCCGTATAAAGCTAAGATAGCGTCTCCCATAAATTTATCTACAGTGCCGCCATTAGCAAATACAACTTTGGTCATAGCTTCTAAATATTCATTGAGCAACTCTGCTACTCGCCGGGATCTGAGGGTATTTGCTAGCTGTGTGAAACCCACAATGTCACTAAACAAAACTGTAATTAAGCGTGGTTCTGGGCGCAAATCTAATGCTAAATCCCCAGCGGCAGCTTTTTGCACCAATACAGCCGGCAAAAAGCGCTTTAGTACGGATTCTGTGAGATAAGTATTTAACTCCAAGATTCGTTTTTCATTTTCTTTCAGTGCCAAAAGATTGCGAACTTCCGCTAAAAGTTCTCGATCGTTGAATGGTTTTGCTAAATAAGCATCAGCACCATGTTCTGTACCTTCGATGCGGGTTTCTTCGTCAACTTTCGCTGTCAGCAAAATGATTGGTATTCCTTTCAACTTCTCCTCGCTACGGATCATCTGAATCATCTCAAGTCCGCTTACCAAGGGCATCATTAAGTCAGTAAGAATCAAGCTGGGTGTAATTTCCTTAGCTATGCGATACCCTTCATAACCGTTACGAGATGTCTGTACTTGATAGCCATTGCGACGGAGTATATCAGATACATAAGTTCGCAAATCGGGGTTGTCGTCCACAACTAAAATCGAGTGCCCAGTGACCACTAGTGAGTCCTGAGTGTCAGAAGTGGGTGATAAGTTTTTTGTAATATCTTCAATATTATCTGCTGTTTGATCTAGCAGTTCTAAATCAGCCAATTCTACGCTAGCGCGGCTTGTGTTTAGTTCGACAGGAGTTTCTAGCAATTGCTGTGTGGGTAAATGAGCAGTACCAGTAACGAGCCATAATCTAAAGATGGTACCTTCACCGTAAACTGATTCCACACTGACTTGACCACCATGTAATTCTACTAATTCTTTAACTAAAGCCAGACCCAAACCACTACCTTCATAGGAACGGTTTGCTGAACCTTCAGCTTGGCGGAAGCGCTCAAATAAATGGGGAATTTGTTCTTTAACAATACCAATTCCAGTGTCTTGTACTTCCAAGATGCAACGGTAATTTTCAGATTTTAGTCTGACACTGATCGTGCCACCTTCGGGAGTAAACTTCATGGCATTTGACAGCAGGTTGTAAAGCACCTTGTCAAATTTTTCCATGTCCAAGTACACCGTAGAAGATTCACCTAACTGGGTGGTCAGATGCAGTCCCTTTTTCTCGCAGTAGGGGCGAAAAGACTCAACAATTTGGCTGACAAATTCGACTAAATCACAGGGGCGGAAACTAGGTTGCATTCTTCCTGCATCGAGGCGTTGTAAATCCAGCAGTTGATTTACCAGTCGCAGCAGACGGCGGGAGTTACGTAGGGCGATCGCACTTTGGGAATAAGATAATCCCTCACCAGCCGCCACAGCCGATTCTAAAGGCCCCTGAATCAAGGTAATAGGAGTACGAAACTCATGGGAAATATTTTGGAAAAATTCTGTTTTTTGTTTGTCTAATTCCAGTAAGCGTTCAGCTTGTTGGCGAGTTTTTTCATATAGGCGTGACTGCTGCACAGCGATCGCAGCTTGAGCGGCTACTGCTTTCGCTAGATCGATATCAGACGACATCCACTTACGTGTTTTATTACTTTCACATAAAGTAATACTACCGATACATTTACCATCAGCCAACAATGGTACGACCATTAGCGATCGCACTGGCATTTTCAAAGACAAATCAAAACCCTTTATTTCTCTCGGAGAATGGTTTACATTACCAATTACTACTGGTTCATGTGTCTGTAAAATCTCTTGTAAGATTGGATTCTCTTGTATAGAGGTTTGAGAATAGGGTAATTTCTGAGTTAAAACGTGATTATTCTTACTTATATTTTGCTCTGTGAGTGGCGATCGGAAATTTTCAGGATGTTGAAAACTGTCATACAAGCCCACAGACTGGACAAACTCATCTTCCTCTGTCCACAGAGACAGGACACAGCCATCAACTTGTAAAGCTTGTCCTAGTTGCTGGGTAATAGCCGCAAAAATATCTTCAGGATCTAAACTAGAGCGAATGGCGCTAGTAATGGTATTAATCAAACTCTCTCGCTTAGCCAGGGCACGTACTTGTTCGTAAGCATAAGCTTGAGATAAAGCTAAGGCTGCCTGATCCGCTACCATCAACACCAACTGCACTTCATCATCCCCCCAGAAGCGGGGCAGAGAACACTGGTGCAGTGCTAGGACTGCCATCAGTTCCTGTTGACAGATCAGTGGCACAACTAAACTAGAACAAATGTTAGCAGCAGCAAAAGCTTCCTCACGTTGACGTAATTCGGGAGTACTACCATGAATCCGCTCATCATCTATCACATCATGGATTACTTGGACTTCGCGGGTTTCCCAAACCGTGTGAGCCAGCAAGGAGGAGGGGGGGATGGGGAGAGGAGGAGATGGGGGGACGACAAGAGAAAAATTGATCTCCGTGTCCCCGTGTCGTTTTTCTTCCAGAGGCTTTTGATAGATAAATCCTTTATCTGCCAACTGTTCATCTTGGAAGGGACGCAATAGACAGACATCCACCTCCAACATCTGACCCACTGAATCTACAATTGCCTGCAAAATTTGCCGATAGTCTAATGCACTACGAATGGTATTTGTGACTGTATTCAGCAGCGATTCTCGCCGGAGTGTACGGGTAAGTTCGCGCGTGCGGGCTTTGAGGACATTGTGGGTATCTAAAGCTTGGCGTACAACTCCTTTAAGTTCCTCTGCTTCCCACGGTTTGGTGACATATTTGAAAACCTTACCAGCGTTGATTGCTTCCACCAAGTCTTCAACATCGGTGTAGCCAGTTAAAATAATCCGGATAATATCTGGATATTGAGTTGCTGTCAGGCTCAAAAATTCTGTACCGCTCATCATCGGCATCCGCTGGTCGGAGATGATCACTGCGACCTCTCCCTCTTGAGCCAGCAAATCGAGTGCCGCAGGACCAGAGGTTGCTCTTAGCACCTTATAGTCCCGATAGAAAGTGCGGTAAAGCAAGTCAAGGTTGTCTGGTTCATCATCGACAACCAAAATTTTAGGCTTACTGTTTGCTTGGGATTTCATGCACCGCTTTCCTGCTGCAACGGCAGTCGGATAAAGAATAATCTGATCAGGTAAGGATTTTTCTGAGTCAGGTAAGAGCAGAGCATTTCGACCAATAAGGCTGTTTGGCTACATGACTGCTGAGTGTAGGAGCGTTTACTCACAGTGATTTATCTCAATGGCTAATACCGATTACCGTTTGCTCTTGTACAGAGTAATTGATTTCATAGTCTGTTTTAGTGTTACAGAGTCTATACTTGCTTGCCAAATCTTCTTTCACCTCCAGTGAGCAATCTCTGATACTACATACAGCACTCATAGCTAGTTGAAAAATCCAGATGAAGCTGCATATTAAGTTTTCCCCCCGCAGCAGTTGTACTAACACTTGCAGGTAAATTTTATTTGTGGTAGTCATGGTAGAGCCAATAATATTAAAACAATAAGATTTAAAGCCAAAGTATACTATTAGACAAATGCCTCTTTCCAATTTAGCAATGAGAACTATCATTAAGACAAGTGCTGGTGGTTAAGAAATCCGGGATTAGGGATTTGCAAACAAGCATCAGGAGCAGAGGGGCATTGAGCATGGAGAAAAAGGACACGGGGATGAGGGAGATGAGGGCTTGAAACTGTAACTTATTTTTTTCCCGACTCCCGACTCCCGACTCCCGACTCCCGACTCCCGCCCCAACGGGGCTTAGTCAATGATGTACTTAACTAAAAATTTTGTAGCTACTGCTTACGGACAAGTTATGCTGTTTCTCTGCCCATTCACACAATCTCCTAGCATTTTACAGATGACTTTGCGATCGACAGACTAATCTCCTCCCCACCAAAATCAGGAATCTACCTAAATCCATTGAATTTAAGATTTTGAAGAAGAATTCAGAAGTCAGAATTCAGGAGTCAGAATCAAGACGCTCGATGACTCGCTAACGCTTCGCTATCAGTCGGGGATTGGGACCCGCGACTGATTGAAGACCACCAAATTTTCAATTTGGTGGGGGTCTTAAACCCGGTTATTCATCCGCTTTTTCGGTCAAAAAACATTGCCGAATTCTGACTCCTGACTCCTGAATTCTGTTCGATAAATTTACGAAACTGTAACTCCTAAGACGCTTTCAACAATGCAGATTATAAAACCTTAACCAAGTTTTACACTTTGTCTCATCCATAACCAAAAACGAATTAGCAGTCTCAAGTTAATTCAAATTCCTGGGCAACTTTTAAGTCTTTATTGACTTTAGATAATGCTTTAGGACTTTTGAGAAAATTTCCTTGAATAAAATCAATACTAAAATAGCCTTGAAATATCGGTTTTTTCACCCTTACCACCAACAGCCAATCGATCGGGCTTCTTGCCAATTCCAAATTCGTATGGCTACACCTGCTGATTTAGTTGGTGTTGCCCAAATTATAGCTGAAAGCTTTCACTCTCAAAAAGGTATGTGGGGATGGGCTTTCCCATTGCTACGTCTGGGTATTTACGAAGACTTAAGACATCGCATGGTATCACCTCCGCCTCGTCATATTTGTTTAGTTGCCCTTGATTATACTACTGGTGCTACTAATAACTTGGTAGGAACTGTGGAACTGGGTGTACGCTACAGCGATTCTTGGAGTCAGGTCGGCTTGGGCTTTCCTTACTTATCTAATTTAGCGGTCCACCCAAATTACCGTAGATATGGTGTGGCTTCCGGGTTACTGAATAGCTGTGAAAAAATATCTCAAGAATGGGGATTTAAAGACTTATATCTCCACGTTCTCGAAAATAACCATCAAGCAAGGCAGCTTTATTTCAAGCTGGGATATCGGGTGCATAAAGTCGAATCTAATTGGAGTAATTTTTTCCTCAGACGTTCGAGCCAGATGTTATTGCACAAAGACCTGAGTGCTGACTCGACTATCTGAATTTGTTTTAGGCTCTGTAAATTTTAATATTGCGATCGCTGCGATCAAATCTGTCACTAATACCAGGGATTAGACAGAAATTCACCCTCTTAAAAATCTCTAAAACTCAGCTACATAAGATTGAAATATAGCTGAATAAAAACTTCTGAAGCTAATATACAGTTTTTGGTAATCTTTTAAATATATTTTATTTAGAGTTTTTACATAACTCACTATTATTAATTTTAATAAAACTACAATCAATTTTGTAAAAGTATATTTATATTTAAAGATTAAATTTTGTATTTTTAGTTTAATTAATAAATATTTTAAATTTATGATGAATAGATATATTATAATGGAGATGAGTATAGGCTTTCCACTGGAAAATTATCAATTCCTCATAAGAACTTTGTAATTAAGATATTCATCTTTATAAAAACTTTAAAAAACACTATTATAATTTGGAGACAAATCTACTTGTATCTCATAAAATATGATCACTCAATTAGTGAACAGTGCCCATTTATTTCTATCTTAGTTAAATTGACCACAAAACTGTTGATAAAAAAAGAATTGAAAAATCTCATTTGAAATCACAGCTATTTCCTTATTGAAGTGCATACTACTACCAAGTTCATTGAAAGTTTAAAAAACATGGATAGCGAACAGCATCGCCGCTATCAGCCAGCTATGGTATCAACCTATTACCCTGAAACTAGTTTCCTCGACTATCTTGTCATGCCAGATGGAACTGAGCAATCGCAAGGCTCGGATATCCTTACACGTTTACACAGTGGAGAAGTTTTCATCGTCAATAGTCGCAGGCGAAACGGATTAATTTTGTTTAAACGTTACCATGCAGAGTTTGCTGGGCCTGGGGCTGCTGTGGGTGGAGACTACGATTTTGACTGCCAAGGGGTACTGCCCATAGGTAATCTGTCTTTATTAACTCCGGAATCTAATGAAGAACGTCAGAAAGCGTACTTGATTAGGCGACAGTGGATTCGATTGATCAAACAAATTACAGAAAACCCAGTACCTGGGCATCGAGTCCAAAAAATTCTCGATCAATTTGAACAATACTTTCCACCGGAAATAGTGGCTCTTTTGCCGGATGTAGCTTTTGCTCTCTTAGTAGGTGTGCTGCCGCAAACAGTGGGAATGGTACGCCGTTTGGGCAGCGAATTGGACAGTAGGTTTAATTACTGAGTGAATTGCTAAAATTCCAAATTTGCTAAAGCAGCTTTTACTCGATTAATAGTGCGGGCATTTTCGTCGCTCGTTCCTACAGTAATTCGCAATCCACCGCTAATCTGTCGTACAAGAGTGCCGAGTGTCCTAAGTTTGTGATGGAAACTTTTGAGGGTGACGTCTTGGGAGTCTGAACCATTTAATTTAAAACGCAGGAAAATAAAGTTGGCAGCACTTGCTGTAATTTCTAGTTGTGGTTGTTGAGATAAAGCCTCAATGAGTTTGGCTCTCTCAGTCAAAGTTTGGGCAATTGACTCAAGTAAGAGTTTGCGATTTTGTAAAGCAATTAAGGCTGCTGCTATGGAAAAGCTGGGAAGATTGTAGGGTAAGCGGATTTTTTCTAAAATGGCGATCGCTTCTTTCTGAGCAACACAATAGCCAACGCGAAGGGACGCCAATCGAAAAGCTTTAGAAAAAGTGCGTAAAATCACCCAATTGGGGTGCTGCGGTAATTCACCGACTAGACTAGTTTGGCTAAATTCAAAGTAAGCTTCATCAATCACTACCAAAATATGCTGTGGCAAACTTTTTAACCATACCAATTCCGCCGCAGTTAAGCTGTTGGCAGTTGGAGAATTGGGATGCACTACGAAAACTACCCGAATGGGAGGATTTTGAGTTTGTTCGACGGCAGACTGTGCAGCTTTTAAGTCAATTTCAAAATTGATTTCATTTCTACCCACCGCCACTACAGGAACACCCAAAGTTTGTGCCAAAATTCCGTACATTGAAAAAGTGGGATTGGCAACGAGAATCGAACCTTCTCCACCCAAACAAGTGGCGATTAATAAAGAACGGATGAGTTCATCTGAACCGTTACCCACAGAAATGTTAGCAGCAGTAAACAAAGATGATGGAAGGGCAGCTGACTCATTAACATACTCAGCGATCGCATTCTTCAGTGTTTCATGTCCGCCATCAGGATAACGATTTGTTTCAATTACTTGCTGATATGTCCAGGCTAACTTTTCTTTTAACTGAGGTGGTAAATCATAAGGGCTTTCATTTGTATCGAGGCGATCGAACTGCGTCGGGACAGATGCGCCTGTATCACTGCTGGGGTGGGGTTTGTAGGCGGTAAATTGTGCTAAATCTGGTCGGATGAAGGGAAGCATATCGATTTTAGATTTTAGATTTTGGATTTTAGATTTTGGATTTTAAATCAATACTGTTCACAAAAATCTTAATTTTACCCAATCATTTTTGACGATGACAGGACTAGTACCGCAAGGCGGAAGTCAAAAGTCAAAAGTATTATGGAATAAGCTCTTTAGGGCTTTTCAATGGTCTGCTTATTTACGCCGTGCTGTACTAGCCCTTTCAAGGTGGTGAAATTTGGAACGAAGATTAATTATTTCAATCTTCAAAAAGCCCAAAATCTGAGCGAGGATTCAAAATGGTAGCACTGAAACAACGTATCTTCGTTGGTCACCTTGAAAGGGCTAGTCCTAGATGAGTGAATATAGCGTTTTTGGATCTACGAATTAAGTAGTACTTACTGAAAAATATTAGGTTAGGTGTAAATTTAATATTTTACAACTTCAAGGTAACTGGTAGAAGAGGCAAATTGCTTGCCAAATTTCTTCCATAACATTACCCAAGGCGTGGTCGCTGTCTAGTTCAACTAACTCCACCCAAGTACGCCCACGCTGAAAGTCACGACTTGCTTCAATAGGGATAACTTCATCGTTTTTTCCATGCAAAATTAGCGTGGGGATGGGACGTTGCAAAAGTTCTTCTTGGTATTGAGCCGTATCTGTGACAAAATCATAACTTAAGGGAAGCGATCGCCCTTCCCCATAGTGGTACACCATGAGATATTTTTCTTGCTGCCAACGGTGTATTTCCTCATCTGTGAATTTGAGTAACCAATGGGATAAAAACCCAAAAGCTGGGGCTAGCAAGACTAAGCGTTGTATTTGTAAATGTTGCTGTGCTAGGTGGGCGGCAGTCAAACCACCCAAACTTGAGCCGATAAGCGTTACTGGTGTAGAATCTTTCGGAAGTTCTGCTGCAACTTGAGCGATTTGACGGGTGATTGTCAACTGGGAAAAATCCCCAGCGTTCAAATCGGGAATTTTCAGTTCTGTGTGAATTTCAGTAAAGCGATCGCCTATGTACTGTGCTTTGGCAGATTTGGGACTGGAAGCAAAACCGTGTAAGTAAATATATTGTGTAGGCATCAGAGTTTTACCATTGGGGTCGTCCTTAGTCATTGGTCATTGTTTTTTTACAAAGAACAAAGGACTAAGGACTAATGAACTAGTCATCGCATTGTGACAAATTCTTCAGCTACCGAGGGATGTATGGCAACAGTAGCGTCAAAGTCTTTTTTGGTTGCGCCCATGTTCACAGCGATCGCTACACCTTGAATGATTTCAGCTGCATGTTCACCCACCATGTGAGCGCCTAGCACTTTATCGGTGTTGCTATCAACCACTAATTTCATCATTGTCTTCTCTTGCTTACCGGTCAAACTGTGGTACATAGAACGGAAGCGAGCGCGATAAATTTTTACGGCCTCGTCGCCGAGTTTCTCCCTAGCTTCGGCTTCTGTCCAGCCTACTGTTGAGGCTTCTGGGGTAGAAAATACGGCTGTGGGCACATTTTGATAATTGAAGGCTCGGCGATTATTGCCGAATTCGCTATCAGCAAAGGCGCGACCTTCACCAACTGCTACGGGAGTTAAATTAATTCGATCGGTGACATCGCCAACAGCAAAGATATTCGGTTGACTGGTTTGACTATATTCATTGACTGCGATCGCATTTGTGCTGGTGTATCCTGGTCCTTCTATAGAACTGGGCACAAAATTAACCCCAGCATTTTCTAAACCTAGTCCATCTACATTTGGAGTCCGACCAGTGGCTATTAAAAATACATCAGCAATTACTGGTTCTTGATTTTCTCCTGATAAAGTCAGTTTCACCCCTTCTGGCAAGCGTTCAACTCTTTCTACCACATTATTGTTAATCACCTGAATTCCATGCTGCTTCATACCTTCTTGAATATCTGTGCGGATGTCCTCATCAAATCCCTTCAAAATCTTTTCACCTCTGATAATTTGCGTTACTTCAGAACCTAAACCGCGCATAATACAGGCAAATTCTGTGCCAATATAACCAGCGCCAATAATCGCAATGTGTTTTGGTTGTTCTTTGAGATGAAAGATTTCGTTAGAGGTAATACCATATTCCATTCCTGGTAAATCTGGTTTCATAGGACGCCCACCAACAGCAATTAAAATTTTGTCTGCTGTAATTTTGCGTCCATCAAGTTCTACTGTGTGAGGATCTACCAATGCGGCGCGACCAGTAATTAGTTCTACTCCGGCTTTTTCTAAAAAGCTGATATGTACTTGCGACAGTCGGCGAACTTCTTTATCTATAGATGTAATGAAATGTTCCCAGTTCAATTCTGCATTACCCACTTTCCAGCCATAGCCTGCGGCGTCAGTGAAGAGTGCAGGAAAGTGAGAGCCATAGACCATGAGTTTTTTAGGAACACAACCGCGAATTACGCAAGTTCCGCCAACTAAATCATATTCGGCGATCGCCACTTTTGCCCCGTAGCTAGCCGCCCGCTTGGAAGCTGCCAAACCTCCAGAACCCGCACCAATTACAAACAGGTCGTAATCAAAAGTCATAAATTTTTATATCTCTCTAGCAACAAGTTAGTTCCTGAGAACTTACACACAAAATGTCAGTGAACTATATAAGGATATCCGCTATGCCCTGTGTAAGTCTTGCCCTTGATTTAATCTAGCGTTAGTAGATGCTCTTTGGTCGTAGGGAATATTACTTTTTGCTTTGATGATTGTAGAGGCAGTACTTAAAATTTATTATAGTTCTGTCCCTAGTGTTACGTATAAATCTATGCTATTATTACACTGAACAGCTAAGTTTACAGGACTTAGGCAAAAGATAACGAAAGTAGCGGTAATTCATGAATTACCGCTAGGCAAGAATAAGATTTTCGGTTACATCTTGCCTAAGTCCTGAGCAAATAAAGCAGGCTCAGGTTGTCTCCGGACCAGCTGGTGGCTCTGTAACTGATCCTCCCGAACCATCAGCTGGTGGGTCTGAATTGGTTGGTGGGTTTGGATCGGTTGGTGGATTTTGATCGGTTGGTGGATTTTGATCGGTTGGTGGGTTTTGATCGGTTGGTGGGTTTTGATCGGTTGGTGGGTTTTGATCGGTTGGTGGATTTTGATCGGTTGGTGGATTTTGATCGGTTGGTGGATTTTGATCGGTTGGTGGATTTTGATCGGTTGGTGGATTTTGATCGGTTGGTGGATTTTGATCGGTTGGTGGATTTTGATCGGTTGGTGGATTTTG
>JAESFX010000404.1_pt1 | contig 11146 bp, 9 predicted proteins | sample 9269501 | NCBI WGS metagenome assembly JAESFX01 (sample SAMN14515570, study PRJNA621655) | algae metagenome | isolation source: Desmonostoc geniculatum HA4340-LM1 and co-occurring heterotrophs from cave... | place: USA: Maniniholo cave, Kauai, Hawaii | collected 2009-07-28
TGGTCGTATTAATTGATGAAATAATTGGCTCATTACCCTTGCACCCAGTCGCTGTCGGGCTTGTGTAATGGCCGACTTACAAGGTACTCGCCAATATTTACCAACTTTCACCCATGCTTCACTCAGTCCATCAATCAAGTTTTTCAGTACATCACGCATCGAGTCTCTAGACCAAATACTCATTGCTATTACCAGACTGACCACTAATTGGGCTGGTAGCGGTAAGCGAAGCCATGCCGCAGGCTTATCGCCTGCGTTCCTCTTCAGTTTTGGTGTTAGCGTAGACGCTCTTAGCGGCTTGCCGAAGGCATCGCCTGTTCGATGGCAAAAGCTGGAATCGCTATCTCGATTGCTTTCAGTACGTCACTACTTTGTATATCTGGAGACACCAATGAGAAATCTTTGAGATGCACCACACGCTCATTTTCATTCTTGGGACAATGCTTACTTTACAAGATTTTCAGCCTTAACTGAACCGTATTGGTCTATAAGTTACTATAAGCCACCTCTAAATTACACACCCGTATTAAGATCGATTTATCTTCAAGGTAGGAAGGGAGTGATTCTCCGTTTTAGTCAAAATGAATCATAAGTTATTCAAACAAATAGGACTGAGAAATAAATCTCAGTCCCGAAAAAAAAGCGGGCTAACCGCTAATGTCTGGTTAACCCGTGCAGCTTTGGGAACGCGCAGAGAAATTGTTATTGCAATACCAACTTCACATTGGCGTTTTGTAGACCGCGCTGTTTTACTTCAGCCAAGGTCTTGTTAACAGCATATTTTTGGTTAATGGAGTTGATCAACTCGGTTTGGTTGTGCTTCTTAGCAACGCCCCACAGGTCAGCGATTAGGTCAAAAGAACCATCGCTGTTGCGAGACCAGCCCAAGTCATATTCGCCTTCCAATACGGCAACGATATCGGAACGAACGCGCTGACCGTTATAACCACGGACATCAGCTTCAGTCTTTACGCTGATACCGAGGTCGCGCAAAGAAGCTTTGAGGATTTCGGCATCGGTGATTTTGGTACGCAGGGTGCTAAAGTGAGACATTTGGGTTTCCTCCAATGAGAAGATTGAGAAATACGACAACGGTTTGTTTTGGGCGAAGCCGCACTTAGCAGGAGGCGGCTTTTTTCATAACTGCTAGCACTAAAGCTAGCCTTTCCCCCTGGGATGGCAGAGGAAAGCTTTTAAAACTCCATTCGCTGATACTCAGCAACGGAGGATGCTGCGGGACGCGCTCGCTGTCTGGCCCAATCTCTCAGAGCCGTTACTTGTTCTTGCATCGTTCGAGACAGCGGCAATGTTGCCTTCAGCGCAGCAATAATATCTAGTTGTGTGAACTCCCGATCTTGGGCAAAAGCTTCATACATTGCCGCAACGATCGCTTGTTCAATTTCTGCACCAGAGAAGCCATCAGACATCTTAGCTAGTTGCTCAAGGTCAAATCGAGAGATGTCTTCGCGGCGCTTGGTTAGGTGAATATTAAAAATATCTTGGCGTTCTTCTGGAGTTGGCAAGTCCACAAAGAAAATTTCATCAAAGCGTCCTTTCCTCAAAAATTCCCCAGGTAACCGTTCAACTCGGTTGGCGGTTGCCATCACAAACACTGGAGATTTCTTATCTTGCATCCATGTCAGGAAAGAACCGAAGATTCTACTTGAAGTCCCGCCATCGGAATCAGAGGAACCTCCACTACCAGCAAAGGATTTATCTAATTCATCAATGAACAAAATCGCTGGGGAAATAGATTCTGCTGTTTTCAGGGCGTTCCGCAAGTTTGCCTCACTTCGTCCCACCATTGATCCGTCGTAGACTCGCCCCATATCCAACCGCAACAGTGGTAAACCCCACAGCCGGGAAGTAGTTTTGGCAATTAATGACTTACCGCAACCGGGAACTCCTAGAATCAACATCCCCTTTGGTTGAGGCAAACCATACTCTCTCGCTCTTTCTGTGAAAGCGTTGGAGCGTTGCTTGAGCCATCGTTTTAACTCTTCTAAGCCACCTACTGCATCAATGGTTTCATCTTCTTCAATGTACTCTAAGATACCATTGCGCCGAATTAGTTGCTTTTTCTCAGATAGAACGATATCTACCTCATCTTCCGTCAAACGCCCTGTGGTTACCTGTGCCTTACGGTAGACTTTTTCAGCTTCATCTTTGGTTAAGCCCAAAGCTGCTCTGAGAAGTTTTTCTCTAGCCTCTGTTGTCAGCCGCCGTCCACGATTTTGGTCTAGATGATAAGTCAGTACTTTATTCAACTCAGCCATATCTGGCAGGCGAAAGTCGAGGACTACAACTTCCTTTTCCAGTTCTATAGGTACTTGCTGCATCGGGGACATCAAAATGATGTTCTTTTGCGTACCTTTAAAGCTGGCGATCGCATCACGTAACGATCTAGTGGTTGCGGGCGCATCAATAAACGGGTGTAAATCTTTAAGAATAAATATACTTGGTTCTTTTTGCCGGATAATCCACTCAATTGCCGCCTCTGGAGATACGGTATTGTGTTGGGTGACATTCCGGGGTTGACCGTACTCCACAATGCCATGTGTTACTGTCCAAACAAATACTCGGCGCTGGGGCTTTAACAACTGGGCGATCGTGGAAATTGCTTGCTCAGCCCGCTCCTCCTCGGAGGTCACAAGGTAGATTAAAGGGTATTGAGCTTGAATTAGGATATTGAGCTCTTCTTTCATACATCGACCTTCTCGAGACCTTATAGAGACAGTAGAGACATTGCTTTCGGTAAAGGCAACCGAATGATGAATTTAGTCATTCATCATTCCTATCTAGCAAGGAACCAACTCTTCCTCACCCTTGGGATGGGTTTCATCTTCATCCATTTCATCAATGGAAAGATGCTCTTGACCAACTACTCCTGGTTGATTGCCCAAATGAACCAGTTCCCCATCACGTAAGACTAGTGAGCTATCACAAGTTGGGCATGAATAAACTCTATGAGTCCGCCCATAAGATGAAGCTTCCACTTCATCAACTAATTCTGAATTAGACAGGTAAAAAACGAGGGCACGTTCGGCAAGTTCTGACATGTGTTGGCAGTCAACTGCTGAACGAATCTTCAGTTTTCTGTGCAACTCTGGCGATAAATACAAAGTGACCTTTTGCTTAGTTTGCGTTTGCATATAACTCTTTAACGGTCTTACCCGGGTATGTATATCAAGTTATCGGTTCTTTTATTGGTTGTCAAGACGGTAAAACGTTTTGACGGCAATTTTGTCACATTTATTTATATTTGTGGTTGAAATGCTGTTGATAACTAACCATGCTGAGATTTTCCGGCAACGAGAACTAGTTATGAAACAATGATTGACTGACTTGGCTTAATTTTCTAATTACTTGGAGCCTTTAGCGGATTAAAGTTGAACATCTTTCCAGTTGTAAACAACTGATATCCACAGCAGATGCCAAGTTTATTCAGCAGTTTCTCAATTTGGGAACAATAACTCGTAAATTGGCGAAGGTATTGATTTGAGTTTCTGGTATTTCTATAAAATCAGTGACTTTGGCAAAATGCGTGATGTAAATGGCTACTGCTAATAAAACCTGTAGTTTGGAGCGAAGAATTTATCGCTTTGCCGCCAGCGTTAGCTCTTTGGCTGCCCTGTTAATAATCCTGTGGGGTTGTGCTGGGACTGATTTTAACGTCGAAGCGATCGCCTGGAAAACTTATAGCAACTCCCGTTATGGTTTTGAGTTTCCATATCCCAGTAATTGGACTTCTTTGGCAGCCCCAGAAAACAATGATGGAATTACGTTTATTTCACCACAGGATAACTCAGTGAAAATTCGCGGGTGGGCAAGTCAACAGCTACCAAATTCGATTCTCAAAGATCGGGAGCCTGGGAAAAAGATAAAACCCAACTTTCAGACTGCCCAAGGAATATCTGGGGTACTGGTTGTAGAAGCCGACCAACGAGCAGCTTCAATGACACTGACACTAACTCAGAATCAAGTGAAATACTACTGGCAGGGACGAAGCAACAGCCAAGAATTTCCAGATTACTACCCCTTGTTTTATTACATTGCCCAGCAGTATCGGATTCCGAAGTCTTAACTTATGGGGCATTGGGCATGGGGCATGGGGCATGGGGAGCAGGGGAAGCAGGGGGAGCAGGGGAAGCAGGGGGAGCAGGGGAAGCAGGGGAAGAAGAACTATTGATTATTGGCTCATGCCCAATGCCCAATGCCCAATGCCCAATGAAAATCTACATCTCTCTCAGAATGATGATTGAGAGGGGACACAAACCTGATAGATTTAGCTATCAGCGAGTAAAAACTGGTGAAGATGAAAGTCCTGGTTATTGGTGGCGATGGGTATTGCGGTTGGGCAACTGCTCTTTACCTTTCCAATCGAGGTTATGAAGTTGGAATTTTAGATAGTTTGGTGCGGCGGCACTGGGATAATGAGCTCGGTGTTGAAACTCTGACGCCGATCGCACTTATTCAGCAACGTCTCCAGCGCTGGCAAGATTTAACTGGTAAATCTATCGACCTATTCATCGGCGATATTACTAATTACGAGTTTCTCAACAAAGCATTACATCAATTTCAGCCAAATGCCATAGTGCATTTTGGCGAACAGCGCTCGGCTCCATTCTCGATGATTGACCGCGAACATGCAGTTGTCACTCAGGTAAATAACGTAGTTGGGACGTTGAACTTACTGTATGCCATGCGGGAAGATTTCCCAGATTGTCATTTAGTGAAGCTGGGGACGATGGGTGAATACGGTACGCCCAACATCGATATCGAAGAAGGGTATATCACCATTGAACACAATGGACGCAAGGATACACTACCTTATCCCAAGCAACCTGGTTCGATGTACCATTTAAGCAAAGTCCATGATAGCCATAATATCCACTTTGCTTGCCGGATTTGGGGATTGCGGGCAACGGATTTAAATCAGGGTGTGGTTTACGGCGTCTTAACCGAAGAAACGGGGATGGACGAATTATTGATTAATCGGTTGGATTATGATGGCGTGTTTGGTACAGCACTGAACCGTTTTTGCATTCAAGCAGCTATTGGACATCCGTTAACTGTCTACGGTAAAGGTGGACAAACTCGCGGATTTTTGGATATTCGGGATACTGTAAGATGTGTGGAATTGGCGATCGCCAATCCTGCCGAACCTGGTGAATTCCGCGTATTTAACCAATTTACCGAACAATTCAGCGTTGGTGATTTAGCATTACTGGTCAAAAAAGCTGGGAATGCAATGGGATTGAATGTAGAAATCAATCACCTAGATAATCCCAGAGTTGAAAAAGAAGAACATTACTTTAACGCTAAAAACACCAAATTGCTGGATTTAGGTTTACACCCGCATTTTCTTTCTGATTCTTTACTTGATTCTCTATTAAACTTTGCAATCAAGTATCAGAAACGAGTCGATAAAAAACAAATTCTGCCTAAAGTCTCTTGGCACAGAAACTAAAGGTAAAGCCTGGTGCATCTGGTAACAGAACCCTATTTAACCCCAGTAAATCGTGGGTGTAACTGGTCGTCATGTCTTAGCACAATATGGCGACCAGTCACTTATTTTTGATCGCGCTTATCGTCCAGCTATACAGAATTGATTACAGCACGCGAGACAGTTTACTCTGTGTTTAATAGCAAAATACACTCTCAAGCTGGATTATCTGCCTGTACTGAATAGTTTTATATGAGAATTGCCCTGTTCACCGAAACCTTCTTACCCAAGGTTGACGGCATTGTAACGCGCCTACGCCACACCGTTGATCATTTACAGCGCAATGGTAATCAAGTGCTGGTGATTGCCCCTGATGGAGGCATAACAGAACACAAAGGCGCTAAAGTTTACGGCATTACTGGCTTTCCTCTGCCATTGTATCCAGAATTAAAAATGGCACTTCCCCGCCCAGCCATTGGTTACACTTTAGAAGAGTTTCAGCCAGATATTATTCATGTCGTGAATCCAGCAGTTTTGGGTTTATCTGGCATATTTTATAGCAAAATCCTGAAAATCCCCTTAGTGGCGTCTTATCATACCCATTTACCCCAGTATCTCCAGCATTACGGCTTGGGGATGCTAGAAGGGCTGCTTTGGGAACTGCTCAAAGGCGCTCATAATCAAGCAGCTTTGAATCTGTGTACCTCCACAGCTATGATGGAGGAACTGTCAGCACACGGTATTGAACGGGTAGATTTATGGCAGCGTGGGGTGGATACGGAATTATTTCATCCGGATTTAGCTAGTGTAGAGATGCGATCGCGTCTATCGCAAAATAATCCAGAAAGTCCCTTGCTACTTTACGTTGGCCGTCTTTCCGCTGAGAAAGAAATTGAGCGCATCAAACCAATTTTAGAAGCAATCCCCGAAGCACGATTGGCATTGGTTGGGGACGGGCCCCACCGTCAAGCATTGGAAAAACACTTTGCCGGCACAAACACCCATTTTGTTGGGTATCTCATGGGGCAAGAATTAGGTTCAGCCTTTGCTAGCGCTGACGCCTTTATTTTTCCTTCCCGAACCGAAACACTAGGCTTAGTATTACTAGAAGCAATGGCAGCCGGTTGTCCAGTAGTAGCAGCCCGTTCTGGAGGAATTCCTGATATTGTGACAGATGGGGTAAATGGATATCTTTTTGAACCAACAGCAGATGTTCGAGGAGCATTGTCAGCTACTATCCGCCTCTTAGAACAGAAACAACAACGAGACATCATCCGTCAAAATGCTCGCCAGGAAGCAGAAAGTTGGGGTTGGGCAGCTGCCACTTCCCAGTTACAAAATTACTATCAAAAGGTGATATTTTCTCAACAATTGACAAAATAGGGGAGTAGGGAGTGGGGAGTGGGGAGTGGGGGAGATGAGGCAGATGAGGCAGATGGGGGAATAACTAATACCCAATGCCTCATGCCCAATGCCCCATGCCCAATCCCCCATGCCCCATGCCAAAATCTAAAATCTAAAATTTAAAATCTAAAATTTCCATGACACTCCCCAATCCTGGCAGCGTCTTGGCTACATTAACTGAACTGACTCAAGTTAATCGTACTCACGCCCTACTGCGTCGCGTTAAAGATTTATCTGTTAATGAATTTGTTTGCTTACTCGACTTTATAACGGCTGAATTTCAGCAATTTCTGAGAGCCATTGAACTAATTAATAATGAAGCTCTAGAAACTATGTTGGAAAAAGTTCTAGAAGCTATTACACTCAAAATCGGTCAAATTCTCCAAGCAGAACACACAGCTATTTTTTTAGTTGACCATGACAAAGGCCAACTTTGGTCAAAAGTCCCCCAAGATAATACTCAAAAATTCTTAGAAATTCGTACTCCCATTACAGTCGGCATCCCCGGTCATGTTGCTAGTACAGGCCAATATCTAAATATATCTGAAACTTATACTCACCCTCTATTTAGCCCAGAACTGGAAAAACAAATGGGCTACAAAATTCAGAATATTTTATGTATGCCGATTATTAGTAGCAAAAACAAAACCGTGGCGGTAGTGCAACTGGCTAATAAAACTGGGAATATTCCATTTAATTATGATGATGAAGAACGTTTTCGAGATTTCGCTGCTTCTATTGGAATTATCCTGGAAAGCTGCCAATCTTTTTATGTAGCTGCTCGCAATCAAAGAGGCGCAACGGCTTTGCTGCGCGCAACTCAAACACTAGGGCAAAGTCTGGATTTAGAAGCAACTTTGCAAATAGTTATGGAGCAAGCTCGAATTTTAATGCAAGCAGACCGCAGTACGCTGTTTTTATATCGGAAAGAAATGAGCGAACTCTGGACGAAAGTAGCGGCGGCCGATGGCATAAATTTAATAGAAATTTGCATTCCTGCTAACCGTGGCATTGTCGGTTATGTAGCTTCTACTGGTGAGGCCCTAAATATTCCCGATGCCTACAAAGACCCCCGTTTTGACCCGACTACAGATACAAAAACTGGATATGTAACTCGCAATATTTTGTGTTTGCCAGTCTTTAATTCGGCAAATGAATTGATTGGTGTAACGCAATTAATTAATAAGCAACAAAATAGTTTTACTGCCTCTGATGAAGAGTTTATGCGGGCTTTTAATATCCAAGCAGGAATTGCTTTAGAAAATGCTCGGCTGTTTGAAAATGTGCTGTTAGAAAAGCAGTATCAAAAAGACATTTTGCAAAGTCTTTCTGATGCTGTAATTTCTACAGATATGGCAGGAAAAATCGTCACAATTAATGATGCAGCATTAGAATTATTGGGTTGTCCCATCGGAGATGCTAGTACCAAAAGCAACAAACTTTTGTGGGAACAAAATTTGATTGGTCGCCGAGTTTGGGAAGTTGTACCGATTGAAAATCTGCAAATGCGGCTAGAAGATAGTTTAAAAACTGGAGCTAAACATTATGTGCCAGAGCAAAGTTTGATAGTGGGACTGTATCAAGTTACGAGTGCTGTTAGCGATAGCGGGGCGTTGAGCCAGTGCCCAGTCTTGAGTTTTATTCAGGATTCGGTATCCAAAACTCAGTACTTAAGTTTAGCAGTGCGCGATCGCCATAATCCCGATATTTTTATTCCTTGGAATCAACCTCTAACCCCCAAATCTAAGTTTCTCACAGCCGATCGCGTGCAAATATTAGAACGCAGTATCAATCTCACTGTTAATCCTTTAACTAACCCAGAAGGTGGTGTCCGGGGTGGTTTGGTGGTGTTGGAAGATATCAGTCAGGAAAAACGCATGAAAACTACCATGTCCCGCTACCTGACGCCCCATGTAGCCGAACAAGTTATGGCTTTGGGGGAAGATGGCTTAATGGTGGGTGAACGCAAAGAAGTAACCATCTTGTTTTCTGATATCCGAGGCTACACTACACTTACGGAAAATCTCGGTGCAGCTGAGGTGGTATCGCTGCTCAATCAGTATTTTGAAACAATGGTAGAAGCAGTTTTTAACTACGAAGGCACTCTCGATAAATTTATTGGCGATGCTTTAATGGCGGTATTTGGTGCGCCGCTACCACTTACAGAAAATCATGCTTGGAGGGCTGTACAATCGGCATTGGATATGCGACACCGCTTAGAGGAATTTAACCACCGGCGAATTATCCAGGCGCAGCCACAAATTCATATTGGCATTGGCATTAGTTCTGGGGAAGTGGTTTCGGGTAATATTGGTTCTCGCAAGCGCATGGATTACACCGTAATTGGCGACGGTGTAAATTTGAGTTCGCGCTTAGAAGGAGTAACTAAGGAATACGGTTGTGATATTCTTTTAAGTGAATTTACTTACCAACTTTGCAGCGATCGCATTTGGGTGCGCCAGTTAGATAGAATTCGAGTCAAAGGGAAACACCAAGCAGTGAATATCTACGAGTTAGTTGGCGATCGCAGTACTCCAATAGATGCCAACACTCAAGAGTTTTTGTTTCACTATCATACTGGACGCTCGGCTTATTTATTGCGGAATTTTTCACAAGCGATCGCTTGTTTTGAAGCCGCTAAACGCATCAAACCCAAAGACCAAGCTGTGAATATCCACCTAGAACGTGCTTGTAATTACCAACAAACGCCGCCTCCAGAATCTTGGGATGGTGTTTGGACAATGCTTACTAAGTAGTCGTTAAGAGTAAAGGATCAATAAATGCTTTTTCTGGGTTGGACTTTGGACTAATAATTCTAAAGTCAGTTTTTAACCTTAAGCCTCTCCCTGGTCATCCACAAATGGATCTTCGCCGATTCTCAGCTCTTTTTTTGACCGTTTCAACTGTTTCCATAAATCCTTTATTTGGTCGTAAGCTTCATCTGGAGCCATTTTTCCACCTGTTTCTAGGTTGCAAATGTAACTTACTTTTTGGGCAAATTCCTGTAAATTCGCATTAAAAACTAAGTTTTCTGGCTTTACTTGACCGTAGTAGCGGCCACGAGGATAGATAAAATCATCCTTATTCACTATTTTTTTCTCCATTTATTAAATTCCCTTTTTGTTTGAATCTTTGAAGCTGAATCACTAGCTACCCCGGTCTTTCTTTTGTCAGACTAGGGCAATTGAATCATTTAACTCCGTTATCAACCGTTGATGCGGGAGTTGATCTATTCAGATCTTGAAGCTAGAGGATAAAGCTTGAAATACTTTCAACGTAAACTTTACAAACAAAGTCCCTGCTAAAGTGACTAGAGAGAATCAGGACTTACGCAAACAATAGCCGAAACCCTTATTTTCACGTAGGGGCAATTCATGAATTGCCCCTACAGCGTGTACTTTTACGTAAGTCCTAAGAATATTTAATTTTCCTCCCAATTATCAATTTATATCATGTTAATTTATGAAATTCGGATTGTAATTAATTTCGCTAAAAACCCTTGTTTACTAAGTATTAATATATACTCTTGCTTAAAAAATTTTCTTTGCAAAAATAATTATAAGTAAACTCTAAATCAATAAATTACACATCAAAAACTTACTATCTACTAGATATAATTGTCTTCTGTTAAAAGTTAGAGATCAAGTTCTGAATCTTTAGTAATCCGCTCCTGGTTGCTAACCATTGACCCAAAAACCAGACTCTTACGACTATTTTCACGTTTACAGACCAGGATTCAGTCCAGGGAGTGGGGAGTGACTAAAAAATTGAGTTTAAGGTTATCTGAGAGGTTGTTTGAAAAGAGATTGGCTGTGATTTTAATTACGTTGTTACCCCCCTTAGTCCCCCCGATGTATTGGGGGGAAACAAGAAAAATCTGGTTCCCTCCCCAATACATCGGGGAGGGTTAGGGAGGGGTAAAAAATATTTGAGACATCAATCATGACTTTTCAAACATCCTCTAAGATGATTGATGAAAAGAAATAATTATTGTCATGACTTCACTTCAGCATAAATTAAATTTTTTGTGACGTTTTCGCTCGCTGGTTGGCAATAGTTCTTGCTGCCAACTTTTTTCAAAATATGAACAAAAATCATCGACATCACAAAATAATTTTTCTAATTCCATATTTCCCTATTTCCTTTTTATACGCATTTTGAGTTACATCCTACTTCCCGCTTATTTTAGAAATTGCGATCGCACTTTATAACAATTACTGTCTGTGTTGCCGAGTCGAACCGCTTACCACGTTTCCTAGCAGACGTTCAGTTGAATAACACATATATGTGTACTCT
>JAESFX010000405.1_pt1 | contig 11090 bp, 8 predicted proteins | sample 9269501 | NCBI WGS metagenome assembly JAESFX01 (sample SAMN14515570, study PRJNA621655) | algae metagenome | isolation source: Desmonostoc geniculatum HA4340-LM1 and co-occurring heterotrophs from cave... | place: USA: Maniniholo cave, Kauai, Hawaii | collected 2009-07-28
AACTGCTTTAGAGTCTATCTTTCCCCAAATAGTCGTGTCTATTCTTTTACTTGAAATTGAACGCCTAGCTCCCCTTGCACGTAGTTGTGGTTTTGACATTCATACTTCCAGGTGCAAGATGTGAGTTTAATTCAAAACTTCACAGTCTTTATTTTCTGCTATCGCAGTCATCTTTCTAACAATGACGCAATTAGAATTAAATTATCATGGTTCAAACAGCATCAAAACAAAAGGTAAAGCCTACAAAGCAGACAAAACAAACAAGTGTTGTTCCTCCTAAAGCAGAACAAGAAGTATCAGCAAATATCCCAGAAATACCAAAAGCTAAAAATAAAAAAACTACATCTCCAGATGTTGATACTTCAACTGAAACTATCTCAAATAAACGTACTGCCAAATCAGAGTCAAACTCGCAACCAGTTATAGAATTAGGAATGGAGGTAATCTGCTCACAAACTAAATTTCACGATGCACTCTCTTTAGTTAGCTGTGCTACCCCAGCTAAACCTACCCATCCGATTCTTGCTAATGCTCTAATCATTGCAGATATCGAAACACAACAGATACATTTAACTGTTACTGATTTAGCATTAACAATTCAGGCAAGTTTTGAAGCCCAGGTTTTGCTCAAAGGTGAAATCACTGTGCCAGTAGAAATGCTATTTGAGATAGTTAAGCATTGCCCTAATGGTAATATTAACCTCAGTAGTCAGATTCAGATTATACAGCTTATTGATGAGGATAAGCAAACAAAAATCTGCTCTCTCAGTTTATCTGATGCTGATGGAAAATATGAAATTAGAGGCATTAGTGCTGAAGAATTTCCACCTAGTTCTACAATTGATGCTACTCCCATTCCTCTGCCAACAACAGTTTTCAAAGATGGTTTGAAAGGTGTAATTTATGCTATCAGCACTGATGAAAATAAATATATCTTGACCGGAGTTCATATCCAACTTACACAGGAGAAGTTAAAGTTTATTGGTACTGATGGACATCGAGTCGCAACCACTGAACTTTCAACTCAAGGAATTGGTAGAAAACCGCGTAAACAAGTAGAATCTAAAGAGATAATCCAATTTACTATTCCCGGTCGAGTCCTCAAGGAACTAGCGCGTAATTTGGATGATTCTGTCGAATTCATTAATCTGTTGTATGATGCCCAAAGTAATCGCTTGGGTTTTGCTTGGCAAGATATTATCCTCAGATGTCAATGTTTGGAAGGAACTTACCCTGACTGCGAACAGCTATTGGCAAGATTTAGCTTTGACCGAGAAGTAATCCTAGAAAAAGCATTCTTAGTCAAAGCACTGGAACGGTTAGCTGTGTTAACAGATAAAAAAGAAAAAGGTATTTACTTACAATTTGATGGAGCTTTGCAGCAGTTACGATTATCAATTGAACGGGAGTTTGGCAAAGGCGATCAGGTTATTGCTGCTCATCTACCATCAGAAATGTCATTGAATATCCAGTTTAACCTCAAGTATTTAGTAGAAGCAGCCAAAGCAATTCCTAGTTCCGCTATCAAAATGCACTTGCAACAATCAGATCATCCTGCCATGTTGGTTCCTTATGGAGATAGACCAAATCCAGAACTGCAAATGTCCATGCGTCAATTCTTATTGCCACTGTACACTCTAAATGCTTAATAAATGTTAACCGGAATCTTGAAGTTTTGTAGGGTGTTTTGGATACGAGTGGTGTTTATTTTAGACGGGGATTTGAGGAACTTTGGACAAAACTGACAATCTGAACGAAAATACTCGATTTTGACCAATATAAACTGTGCATTTTGGCGGTAGATATCCGAATATTTGCCACCAAAATGCCAAATTTATCCAGTTTTATCAAGAAAAAAGGAAGCAAAGCAGGGTGCAAGAAGGAAAGATAGAAAAGTATGTTTTAGAATCTAATTGTTACCCAATATGGTAAACACTTTACAATCAGAGTATTACTCAATAGTTCCACCATGCCAGCAAAAGACATATACCATAATGAAGTCAAGAATGCATTGATAAAAGACGGTTGGACTATCACAGATGATCCTTACTTTATCAAATATGAGGATGCTGAACTCTACGCCGACCTAGCAGCAGAAAAACCAATCGCCGCAGAACGCCAGGGACAGAAGATTGTTGTAGAAATCAAGAGCTTTGTGGGCAAATCACTGATGTATGATTTTCATAATGCGCTGGGACAATACATAGTCTATCGGAAACTCATTCAACTTACTGAGCCAGAATATAAGCTTTATTTAGCTGTTGATGATGTTGTCTATGAGAACTTTTTTCAACGTAAATCTGTACAAGCAGTCATCAATGAAAATAACCTGCTGTTAATAGTTGTAAATACAGAGAAGGAGGAAATTAGGCAATGGATAAGCTAGAAGAATATCGCAATGTTATCAAGAAGGTATTGACTGAGTATTACGAAACTACTAATACTCAAGTTATAAAAAATGCGGGAGTTGAAGTAAGCGATCGCTTGGCTTTTGATGAAACAAGAGATCAATATCTTTGGTTTAGGTTTGGCTGGGATGACAAAAAGCAGATACAGTATATTATCATCTATCTCTGCATTAAAAACGGCAAAGTTTGGGTGGAAGAAGATGCGACTAATTTATGCGTTGTTGATGATTTGCTATCAGCCGGAATACCCCAAGCCGATATTGTTTTGGGTTTCCATCATCCCAGTAAACGAAGTTTAACAGAATTCGCTACTGCTTAAGGAGGCAAGGAAAAAAGATAAATTTAGCGTTTTATGAGCCAAGGAGATGAATTCTAAAATGGCTATAACTCGATTGTAAATTCCATAAACTTCTCCACCTGTTTCAACGCTTAAATAATTAGGTGTACTCAACTTCTGGTATCGGTAAATCTTACTGGAATTGAGCAAATCAGCCTACTTTGGAGTCAAAATTACACCCCCTTAACAGGGGTAAGGGCGACAAATTAAGGTTAATGTATCCTATGTCTACAGTCGCCCTACATCAAAAATATCGACCCCAGACAATAGCCGAATTAGTTGGACAGCCCTACATCAAAACTGCTCTGACTAATGCTGTCAAATACCTGCAAATTGCACCAGCTTATTTATTCACAGGTTCTAGAGGCACAGGTAAAACTTCAACTGCTCGGATATTTGCTAAATCCCTCAATTGCCTCAACACTAAGAAACCAACTGATCAACCTTGTGGTATCTGTCAATCCTGCCGTTCAATTGAAACCAGCAATAGCCTAGATGTTAGTGAAATTGATGCTGCTTCTAATAATGGTGTAGATGATGCCCGTGCTTTAATTGAGCGTAGTACATTAGCACCTGTTGCAGGACGTTACCGAATTTTTATTTTAGACGAATGCCATTGTCTAACTGGTAACGCCTTCAATGCCTTACTTAAGTGTATTGAAGAACCGCCACCTCATGTTGTCTTCATTCTCTGTACAACAGAACTGCACAACGGGCAATAAACTGCTCCCACATCTTTTGGTCGCAGTTAAAAGATGCCAGTTTCTTGTTTTTCCCTGTTTGGCTCATGTCTAGGTAATGTCTAGGTAAATCTGGACTGGACACGACTGGGTGAGCGTGTCATCCCGAAAAGATAACTACCTTGACACTATCATTTTGGAGCGCATGAGTGCGCCCGCCGGAGGCGATGGTCTCCGACCGACCGGAGGTCATCGCCTCTACCAAAAAGCAGTCAGATTACTACTGTCTGCAACAGTTAGTTAGCCACTGTTGGAGTTGTTCAGGAGTTGTTGGCGCACAATTTGAGCAAAGCCATCGCTTTTGTAGCCAAATCAGGGGGTGACTTCCTGGCTAACGCATCCATTTAGTCAATCATATCTGCCAATAAATTTGTCATCTCTGACTGACCGTGTTTACGGTTATCGTCATACTGGATTAATACATCCAGCTTGGCATGACGGCTGACTTTTTGCGTCTTTCGCACATCTCCTTCTGTTGCTTCTAAAAGAGTTGTAATCCCACTATGGCGGATGCGGTGCGGTGACATTAACTTTTTCACACCAGCTGCATCAAAATAATTGACAACAATTTTGCGGATGCCGTCCCCAGTCAGACGATGCCCTTTGCTACGGTTATCAAGGGCGATAAATAGAGGTGATGAAGCGGTGATATTACCCCGGACTTGCAACCAATCACAGATGGCATTCACCGTTGCCATTGATAGTTTTACCCATTCATCATTCGTGCCCTTTCCTTTCCCCAAAATCCGTAATCTGCACTCATGGGGGTCAAAGTCTTTCACGTCTAGTTTGCTGACCTCATCGCGACGCAGTAAATTTTCCCACAACAGCCGCAACAGCGCATAATCTCTTTGACCATGAACAGTTGAGCGCTCAATTAGCTGGACTACACTGTTGATGCTTTGAGCATCCACCCCGGTAGTATCTCGATACGCCTTTACCTTCTCCAACTCCACATCTTCTAGCGTATAGCTGCATACACCCAACTTACGGGCAAACTTCACCAACGATTTAATACTGCTAAGGCGACGGTTAACTGTTGCTTCCTTCAACCCTAGAGCCAGTAGCTTGGCCTTATATTTCAACACCACCGCCACCGCCCGCTTTTCGGTGAGGTGCAGAAATTCCAACACGCTATCAACATTCGGCTCAATACCAGTCATCGCCACAAAAAACTTCCGCAAATCTTTCTGGTATTCGCGTCGGGTGCTGGGTGCGCGAATATTGGCGAGCATCAAAGCAATGACATCCCGTTCATCCTCTGTTGCAGCAAAATACCGCTCAATTGGGGCTTTGAGAGATTTTTTTAATGACTCTACCGCCGAGTCAATAGGAGTGTCATCGTTTGCTTTTGGGGATGCCCGTCTGGGGGAATATGGTGTATCAGACATAGCATTGGTCGCGAAAATGGCGCTTTTCGATATCAAAACTATTCTCTCTCGATTTGCCCGACTACACTCACTTTGGCGCGATAAATCTTCCATTAGATCAACACAATCTAAATGTTGCTAAATATACTGCTGTAATTGTGCTATTCGCTTGTTACCCAACACTTGACTGTACTACGTTATGTATTTTAGCTGAATTATTATAGATGCAAAAATTAAACCATCCCAGTGGTTGGAATGGTTTAAGGGAATTATCAATTTTTCTTACTGCTCCTTTTGCTTATAGGAGGCGACCAATTGTTGTTGGCGACAACTCGAGCAAACCTTTTAACTTGATAGTTTCGGCGACTTGGTTGTTATTCTGGCATTTTGAATAAATAGGATTGCCCGTTAGCTTGATTTGAGCTTGATGCTATTAGAGTTGCGCTTCCAAGATCCGACCTATACTTCTTGGCGATAGTGCTGGCAACCCCCTGCTCTTTGCTTCTTCAGCAACTTGCATATGGTAATGGTGCTTTGAACGACTGGGTTTTCGGTTCTTGCTCCATTCGCTGATTTCAACAATTTTGCTTGCCTCTGCGCTCTTGCACTTCTTAGGTCTGCCTGCATTCACACCTAATACATCATTTACCTTTGCGATCGCATCTTCCAAGGTTTCCGATGTTATGGTACAAGATGTCCACTTTTTCTTCCAGTTTGTTACTGTTTGCTTCGCTATACCAAGTTTTTTTACTATATTTTTATGATTTTCCCCACGATTAAGCTCTAGCAGGATGTTTGCTCTCTTGATCATTTCATCGCTGCCGGTGGCTGCTATATTCTCTAATACTTGCTTTTCAATAGGATTCAATACTTGAATATGAGGCATTTTAGTATTTACCCCGCTTAAACCTACAATTTTGCCAAATCGAATGAAGCCTGATATACTCTTTTTGTAGCGTTCATTTTTCCTAAAGATTCACTCAAAGCCCTGCTGCAAACAGGGCTTTGAGGAAAAAACAAGCCCACCTGTTACTAAAACAGGACGGAACTTTGTATTGTCAATTTAGTTATCTAGAGCCATCATATCATGAGTTTACCCAGTTTGACAAATCTATCTTTAGATAGATGCTTTTTTTCAAATGCCAGTGCGTTAAATATCTCTTCAGTCGTATTGGTTTTCAATGGGTTGGGAATAATAGTTTACTGCGCGAGAAAATTCTCTTCGAGAGTTTTTCCGGTAGGTAATATTTTGCTACTTACAAGATTTAATTATTTTTTAAACTTGTCACTTTTTCCAAGGGATGAAAGTGCTACAAGTCTTGCTTGGTAAGATTTTTCTGCTTTCTACTTAGACTTTTCAAGATTGAACTTATCTTTTGAGTGACAATTTGTGACCCGGAGTATAAATATGTCTGAGGTGCATAATCGGGCAATTGTATATATTTCTCCTGCGGAGTTGGTTGTTCATCCGAAGCTGATAGAAATATATGGTGAAAATGAGGATCGTCCGGCTTTAGAAAAAAGTATCTCTGAAAAAGGGATTCTTGAATCTTTAAAGGTATCTGCACGTACTGGTGTAAATATCGTCTTGGCAGGTAAGTGTCGCTTGCAGATAGCTCGCCAGTTAGGAATTTCCGCTGTGAAAGTGGAATTTGTCGAGTCTGGTTCGCCTGAAGAAGATTTGAAACTAGTGCTTGACTTTAATCTCCACCGGGAAGGCGGGAAGACTCATTACCAGAAATTTCACGAGGGGCAGTACTGGGAGAGCGTACTTCGTCCCCAAGCGAAAGAAAGACAGCGCCAAAGCGCTCGTCGTTTGAATCAATCGAATGATTCAAATTTGAATCATTCGGTAACTGATAGTAAGTCTCAATTAGGGAAGGGCAAGCGAGTGATTCAGGAGGTCTCTGAGAATCTAAATATAAGTGTTGGTAGTTATCACAAGGGCAAGAAAGTTTTTGAGTTAATTTCTCAATTACGAGAACTGGAAAAATTTAAGGCAGTTGTTGCACTGGAGATGGAATTTAACCGGAGTATTGATGCAGCGTACAAGTTTGTTTGCAATCAAGATATTTGTAACCAGGTGATAGACCTGATGGAGGCAGATGAGATAGGTAGTATAGGCGATGGTATTGCTTGGATGCTGAATGGCGATGTCTGCGACGGGCTACGCCTACGCAATCCGTTTCGACGTTTCCAGCTTGACCAAGTATATCAATTCAAGAAGAGACTGCGGCCCGAGTTGGAAATTGTGGGACGGGTTATTGGTATAACTAATGAGTTTGTTGTGTTTGGATTGAGGAATTTAGTGAATATGAGCCTAGAAATTGTGAATCTACGTCCGCGACAGATTGATGCAGAGTTGCAAGATGAACCATCTGCGTCACAGAGGAAAAGAATATTTCACTTAATGCAAAAGTTTAGTGATGTTTTCCCAGTTCAGGTGTCTTTAACGGAGTTGTTGAAACTTCCGAATTTAACTGATAAAGAGGAGGTTTTATTGCGGATGTATGAGTCTGACGTATTTGAAAAAACGTGGGAGGATTATAAGGCCCAAATGAAAGCAATAGAAGTATCTACAAATAGAAAAAAGGATAATATTCGTGCTGCATAGGTAGCTATCAGCAGTTAATCTAGCAGGGAATTTATCCGACAATTCAACGTTACCTAATAGATTAGCATCTCAATACTGATTTGCATTGTTATCCCAAAACTAAGAATGTCGATTTAGTGACAACTTCGCTCGAACTGCCTCATTTAAATAATTACCAAAAAAAAGTTGGGTAGTCGCATTGTTGTTGGTGAAGCGTGTTGGACTAAATCTTAGCCTAAGCCTACGTATGTCTAAGCCTAAACAAGTATAAACCTTTGTTTGCTTTCAACCATGAGACGATTACTAGTCGCCTCCAACAAGCGGATAACCAACCGCTTCAAAATAAAAAATTTCAAATTTAGGCTAACACATTTTGACCAACAGCGAGACTACCTGATGCACAAAAATCATCAGGACAGTCACTCATGTTCCAAGAAAATTTCGGGGCTTATGTTGATAACAAGCCCCAATTAAGCCTTTCACAGCCTTCAAAAAAGAAAATTAAACCCCACCTGCCCGCAGAATCCGTGGGTAAACGCTACGTAGAGCGCTTTTGGCATCCATTTGGGGCGATAGTTGCCCCTTCTTTAGTAGAAGGTGCAAAACCAGCATGGCGCACTATCGATCATTACCTGCAACCCTCCCAACTCTGGAAGCTGCACCAAGACAAATCAAAACTAGTAGGTCTGCGCTTTGACAACACAACACGTTACGCCACAATCGATTTAGACTTCTTTGGCGACTACCATAACATTGAATCTATAAATCGCATCAAAGCGGCGCTAGAGAACATAGGCATAGTTGATATCATCATCCTCCAGTCCAGCTTTAGTGGCGGCTATCACCTGATCCTAACCTTTGCATCTCCCCTGTCTACCTTTGCCCTAGCCTGCGCCTTAGAAATTACCTTAAAAAATGCAGGCTTTATTCTGCGCCAAGGACACCTAGAAATCTTCCCCAATACCAAACCATATAGTGCCAAACAAATAACCAACTACAAAGCCATCCGTTGTCCCATGCAACCAGGTAGCGGGTCATTTTTACTTGATGATGACCTACAACCAATTAGCGACTCAGTTTCTATCTTCCTCGACCATTGCGATCGCGCCGCAAGTCGGCAAGATTTAACCAAACTAAAACGGGTAGCGAATAAAGCCAAAAAACAAATTTCACGGGAGAGATATCGTAAGCAAGAGTCTGCTGACGTTGCACAATGGCGTGCCAACTGGGAAGAAATAATTGCGATCGGTTGGACGGGACAAGGACAAACAAACACCCTCCTACAAATCTTTGTAGGCTACGGAATCGTCTTTTTAGACTTAACGGGTGATGAATTAGTCGAATTTTGCCTCTCTACTGCAATTAACGCCCCTGGCTATAACCAATATTGCCGACATCAACATGAAATCAAAGCTAGAGTGCAGCATTGGGTAGAATGCACAATTCGCAACAAATGGTATAGCCCTTACCAGAGTTATCCCGAACGGCTATTGGATACATTCGCCAACACCTTTGCAGAAACCATAGCAGGCATTAGCAGCATTGATAAACCCAAAGACAACGTAATCCCATTTGACCGTCGTAAGCAACAGAACTGGGAACGTAGCCAACAAGCCCAACAACGCATCCAGATAGTAGTAAGGGCAATAGAGTGGGATAGAGGCTTACCAGCAGGGGCTACTGAACGAGGAAAAGCAATACGTGCTGAATACAAGCGCCGCTTTCACAAAACTATCTCACAGGAGACACTACAAAAGCACTTGCATTTGTGGCATCCTACACGCTACATCTTAGACCCGTGGGCAGAAAATAGCTTAAACCCTTATCAATCAAGCAATGACGGGCAATTTAATAGTTTTCAAAACTTATTTGCAAAACAGAGTGCTGAAAACCCTTACCAAAAGCAAAATGACGGTCATTTTTACTATATGAAGGTTTTTTGTAACTGCTTACCTTCTGCTGCCGATGCCCCTACAGGGCAGTTGGCAGTAGCAAGTTTTGAAGAAGTTGCTGAACCTCAAGGAGAATTATTTGTACTACAGGTACAAGATGAATCTGAGGAAATTAATATTAATTCCGAAGAATTGAATTTATTACAACGAGAAGATTTGTCTTTAACTTTAGGTGTCGATAAGTCTGAGAATTCATTAGTTTCTTCAAATATTATACAACCAGCTGAAAACGTTAATGAAAGTAATTCAGATAAGGATTTTAAATACCTTTCTAACCCCAGCGCCTCTGAAAATTACAATAACAAAAACTTATTAATTAATTCTGTCAGTATTCCCCTTACTACGCCTACAGCTGCAATTGTGCCGCCTGAAACGTCACCAAAAGCCGAAATTAGCGAGCAAAGTACACCTTCAGGCGACCTAGCTGAAACTCTCGCTTTGTCAGAACTGAAGAAACTGACTAAGTTGCGACTCCAGGCAGCATCTCACGCCAAGCGTTTAGCTAGAGAGTACTGCCTAATTGCGCGACGCTTAATTGTAGGCAAAGAACGCGAACGTTTGGAACAAAGTGCCAAAATGCAATTCTATCTTGATTCGGGTAACAAAACTCTAATTGCAGAAGCCAACGAGTGGGCAGCTGCCAATCCTGGGTGTCTACCGTTTTCGTTGGAGTTGGCGTTTCAAGAAAGTGAGACGTGATGGCTGAATTTCACAGGTGCTCCACCTCAGATTGAAACTTCCCAAGATAAGCAAAAACGCATTATTACTAGTGCGGGAGTACCAATTGTTACTCTAACTACAACAGACGCTCAAGACAATTTAACAACTGTTGACGCTATTTATCAAACCTAGAAAATTGCCTCGCCAAGACTAAGAATAAAGCTTATATGCGCTTAAAAAAATTCTTCAGATGGCCTCTTGACTCTCCAGTTCACTGGAGCATTCAAGATGAAATTAGTTAGTTGTTAGTTAACACCACTTAGTAACTGGAGCAGCCAGGTGGAGAAGGGTAGCCACAGATACCCGCAAAATGGGACACGTTGTAAAGTTTTGTAACGTAAATGCTTGAAAACCCTTGATTTGACGTTGTTTCAATACCACTAGGACTTACGCACTGTACAAACGAATCATCTTGTGTATCAACGCAAATACGTTGTTTCAGGCTTTTATAAAGGCCGCTCACGGGTGCTGTAGAAAACCGAGGGGCTAAGATGCTTGCTGGGCAAGGCTTTTAGCCTTAGCGTACAATTTTCCCGTTTTGGCATGGTGATGCCTATCTGGGCGGCCACCCGTTTAGTATACTGGTACGTCGTTTACTTAGACGCGGAAACTTTACTTCAACCAACGACCTCAAATACCAAATTTTGAGTTTCATTGATTACTTTAATCGTACATTTGCAAAGCCATTCGTTTGGAAGTTTTTAGGCTATCCAAATACTACTTCAACTGGTTAGTTATTTCTGCCGCGATGCACTAGAAGCCCTATGTTAAAAACGGAAGTAATTCCTTTTCTAATACTGATCCCCAATCCATCAAATATGAAAGCTCTGAACCCGATTTTATCGGGAGCATCCCAATTTGGCAAAAATAAGCGAAGAAACATTATTCGCGAGGTTCCATCGCGAATAATGTGGGAATTCAATCTTGTGGCTCTTCCTCTTCTTGCTCAGATCCAGAACTAATATCTAGT
>JAESFX010000406.1_pt1 | contig 11057 bp, 15 predicted proteins | sample 9269501 | NCBI WGS metagenome assembly JAESFX01 (sample SAMN14515570, study PRJNA621655) | algae metagenome | isolation source: Desmonostoc geniculatum HA4340-LM1 and co-occurring heterotrophs from cave... | place: USA: Maniniholo cave, Kauai, Hawaii | collected 2009-07-28
TCCCCCTCGCAATGATTATCATTTTCATGCGAAGTGAGATTTAATTTCCTCAAAGCCTTATGTAGTTTGAGTCTTGGTGTATTTCATCCTGATTCAGGCTCGTCAATATTTAGATGCGTTTGCCCTGCCTTTACAAGCGTGTGGGGGCTTGAAGACCAATCAGCGGGTGAGTTCGGCGAAATTGCTAGACGCTGCATTGTCTTGCGTTTTCAACAGTCCAAGCCCTTCGACACTCGCACTATATATGACTGGGACGGACAACAGCGCGTATTCCAGCGCATATGGGGCGAGGAATTTGTCGCACATCATAGGAGAGACTATGGCAAGTTATTAGGGCAACTCGCAAGACTCAAGCCAAACGAAGTCCCTATAGATGGTAAGGTTTGGGTAATTTGCCAAGTACCGATCGCGGTAGGTGTGTACTGTGGGATATTTCAGAATATCAATGAAGGCATAGCACTTTTCGCAAGGCACTTTGAATACCTCAAGAAAGGCGGTGGCAACACTGTGGGGAGTGCGCTATCAATAGTGCTTGCAAAGTATGTAAAAGAAGACCTACCAAGACTCGCCGAAGAGTCAGTAGTCAATCCTTTTGCCAGCAAGAAGGGTGGTATACCCGGCATGGTAATTACTCAGAAAGATATCGTTGATCACGTTTTCGATAAGACGGGTTTCCAAGTATCGAAAATGCAGTTCGATGAAATCATCCTATTAATGAACAACCTGGGGTATGTCTATACGCGTGTTGGTAGCGGGATGGGCTTTATGAAGGACAGCACCCTATCTGCCTAGAAACTGCTATCTCCAAGTAACACTTTTAGTGTTACCTGGGGTAACACCAAAAATGCTATTTCTGAGTAACATTTTGGAGGAATGTATGTATGGACAATGTAGTTTTTTTTAGCGGTGGTGTGTCTAGTGCACTAACTGCTTTGTATGTTAAAAAATGCATACCCGGTCGGTTATTCCTTTTGTTCACGGACACGTTAACAGAGGATGAAGACTTATATCGTTTCCTAGACGAGTCAATAGATGCTATTAAGCCAGATGGTGTGACACATATAACCACAGGGATGAATGTTTGGGATGCTTACTATAAAGCTAAATATCTTGGAAATTCAAGAATCGATCCGTGTAGCAGGATGTTAAAAAGGGAACCCGCTAAAAAATGGATAGAGGAAAGATATTTGCCAGAGAACACAACGTTATTTTTTGGTATCCATTGGAGCGAAGAGGAGCGTTTGTCGGCTATCAAAGACAACTGGCGCCCTTATGCAGTGCGTTCACCAATGTGTGAATTTGAGTCAATGTATATTGCAGGAAACGAAATAAAAGATATCTGGTTAAGGCTTACTAATGTCAGAATTCCGAGACTATACGATATGGGTTTTACCCATAACAACTGTGGCGGTTTTTGCTGTAAAGCTGGCAAAACTCACTTCAGGAGGCTATTAGAGCAACTACCAGATAGATATAACTATCATGCCCAGAAGGAAATAGAGATAAGGAGAATTGTTGGCAATAGAACAATACTTAGAGAGCAAAAAAATGGGCGAAAATTTATGCTTTCATTGGAAGAGTTCGCGAAAAGAGAAAAATCTCAAGACGAAACGGAATGTATTTCTTGCCAATGTTTTGGATGGTTCAGCACACCAGAGCAACACTTCATGGGGGAGGATACATGTATACAGTTCAGGTAATGGTTTATGGCAATTGGTACGAAGTTAAGCCGAGTAGAATATCAGGGTGAAAAAGCATGACCTACCAACAACAGAAATACCAGAGCGTGAAACGCGTATACCACGACAGACAAACCGGACTTACTACTTATGACCGTATCGACAAGCATCAAACACGTTTCGATAGCATCAGCGAATTTAAAACGTATATCCTCTTGGAAGAACACTTTAGTGCTAACCACTTTCAAATTGAGGTTCATCCAACGCTTGCTATTGGTGAGTCAGAATGGCAAATTGACTTCTCGGTCACAGCGCACAAGGGCGATACAGGCGCGTGTATATTGCTCGCCGAAATAGTCAACAGTACCAATGGCACTCACCACACAGCGATAGACAAAATATTTGTGGAATACAAAGGTTTCCAGGATAAAAATTTCGTGAGAAAGATGTCGAATGTGGTCACTTCAGCACCAAATTTTAGCAAAAGCATAATACTGGTAAGCGAGTATGATAGCGCATTCGGGTGCTATGACAAAAACAGAAAAAGGTTCCATTGCCATCCTGTCTTATCTATGCCATTGTTTAAGAGTATTCTTGAATCAGTACTATAGCATTTAGAGGAAAATATCATGTCACCTAAAAAAGCTGAAATTATCGACACTTCCAACTACCTCAAATTAGGCAAGCATCACTGGAAAGAGTTTACCAGTGCCACTGGTAAGTACGATCCTGGCAAAGCGAACTTTAAACCACGTATCGAGATGTTGTCACCTAATGGCTACGAAAAAACCTTCTATGACCACGAAAAACAGACGATGGCGGAAGTGCTATACGACGCCGAATACGTGTACGAACATTACTACCAAAAACTAGTGGTATCGATGGGATGGATGGATAGTGGAACACTTGATGAGGATGTGTTGCAACTGTTCTTTGAGAAGTTCTTTGAGTATTGCAAGAATGTTGGTGAACGTGAACACCTGGCAAAGATTGAACAACGCGCTCAGCAATTAGCGATTGAGTTTCCCGGACAAACAGTAGAACAATGGAGGGATTTTCTAGTGCAACAAGCAACAACCCCCACAAAGAAAGAGGACACACCACAACTAAGTGATGCATCCTCTGAGGTAGCTAACGAATTAAAAGTTGAGAAATCAACAACGAGTAAGAAAAAGGCTGCCGCTAGCTAGCTTTTGCTTCTAGTCTTGATATCCTTTCCCCAAACTCGTCAATACGACTATCGACCCTATCAAGCACTACAGATATTTTCTCTGTGGTGCTTTTTAGTGTGTCCATATCTTTCTCTATCAGAATGAATGCACGTTCACGTTGAGCCTTGCTTTCTTCCCTGAGCCGAACCATGTTTGAACGTTCTTGCAAGTACAACACGAGTAACGATATGAACGCTGGAACCCCTAACGAGAGAGCCATTTCGGTTATTTTGTCCACAATAAAAACTCCTATTATCCTAAATCAAGCCCCTGATAAAAAAAGCCCCTTACAAACAACTTTTAACGTTACCTGTAGGGGTGCTGGAAAGTGTTACTCTGTAGTAACATTTTGAGTGTTAGTTTGAGTGTTACTTTGAGTGCTAGTAAGGATATTTTGCTGAGTAACACCTAAAGTGTTAGTTTGAGTGTTACTTTGAGTGCTACTTTGAGTGCTACTTTCTGGGGGGGTATACCCCTACTCTCTTTTGAGTAATTTGTTGATGGAGGTTTGAATACCAGCACTACGCTGTAACTCAGCTTTCGCAAGAGTTTCAAGACTATCGAGCGTAGCACCTTGGTTCTCCCCAATGTATTGCCACACCTGAAGCCTCACGTCTCTGAAGTACCTTGGTGGCGAGAATGATAACACATATTGGTTATCAGGCGTTGACGGGAAAGTAGTGAACCGATGAATTATGTACCTGTTGAAAACCACTCTCACTTTCTCCCCTTGTGCCGCACCCGCTGTACCGAAAGGCACTAGAAACGCTTGAAACAAGTCGCCACCGTTGTACCAATTAGGTTTTGCCGTGGTGCTGCTAACAATGAATGCAATCGTGTTGTGAGTGAAAACCACGTCAGGCTCTATCGCGGGGATAGGTCGGTATCGGTCACCATCCTTACTTGCTACGCGATTAATATTGATAACTTGTTTCCACTCACTAGCGATTGTGTACATTAGTTCCCAGCACCCTCTTGCACATCACCACCCTTAGCTGTCACTCTTTGTTTGAGTGTCGCTGGTACTGTGCTGACGGTTGCGCTACTGATAGCTGCCCCTGCCTGCATTATCCCGTATGTGCCCCCGCCCTTAATGGTGAAATTAGGGTAGACATCAGACGCGGTAGGAGTAGTCTTGATCTTTGTGGTAGGGATAAGTTCTCCAAGCGCCTCAGCGATGGTTGGAACCGTTGCCCACAACGGGAATGCAAAGCTAATAGTGTGGTATCTCTTGGGCTTGCCTGTAACAGGTACACCGATCTGCTTACCAGTTTTGATAATGACGCTACGTCCTCCAACCGTCCTGCGAATAGGGACCGGTTCACCAGCGTTCTTGCCGTCGGTATTGGCGGCGCTTTTACTCAAAGTTGTACCATCTGCAAGCGTTAGACTGCGTTCGGCGGTATAGTTTCTTTTTGCCCCGTAAATTGTTCCGTTAAACGTTTTGTTCTCGATATCTAAGAAGCGTGCCACGTTTAATCGGCAAGAGAAATACCCGTATGGATCAACCTTCACCCTACCGGCATCTCCGGATGTTTCCCTGAAAAGTGCATACCATGCCCTACCTAAAGGTTTATCTGCCATTGTCCCCCCTAATAAGTATGAAAAACGGGGTAGGTTAGTACCCCAAAAAGAAACCCAAAAAAGAATTATGCGTATGCAGCACTAGAGGTATCTAGCCCAACAACTGACACAATTTGTAATTGATAAGTACTAGTGAAGAACTGGAGATTGTCAGTGATGTCAGTCTGTACAGTACCAGTGGTAGGCAATGAATACGCGTTGAGCCGCTCGCCGGGGGTTGCGGTAACGTTAGCGTTGTTCTTCTTGATTTGAGCGATCGCCGCTGCTTGTAAGACTTTTGCAAAGAACTCAGAGGTACTGACACCATCAGGCAGTGAGGGCATGGAACTAACATAACTAGCCACCCCCGCGTCAAGGATGTCAGCGGAAATCTCGGTAAGCGTTAAATCAGCGGTAGCAGCCATATACTTGCTCTTATGTGAACATGACAAATACAACACTAGCGTTGCCCCCAAGGCTCGTCAACGCCTCTGAAAAAGATTTTTTGACGTTTTTGGCATGGAGCGCTAGACAAAGTTTTTCTGACAGCTTAAGGTGTAGGAATATTTTTTCTCACTAGAGGCGATGTCCCTATGGCGCTAGAGACCTTCACTATCAAGAGCAAGGTGTGTATAACTTTAGACCCAAATGCGGGTAGTACCGTAAAGCCTCTATTTGTTTACGTACCCTACAGTAAGTCAGGGTACAGGCTTGTGCATGAATATCTTGAAATCGAAAATCTAAAAGCAGTGAGTTGGGTTTATTCGCTGGCTGAGGTTGAGTTCCCTGTTTTTGAGTTGGAGGACACAGAGAGTAAGCAGTTGCTAACGGCTATTAACCTAGAGTGGAAATCGCCAAGGATCCAGATGGATGTGGTAATTGACATCGGCAACACCCTGAGTTGGCAAAGGGTAGCAGCGTATAGCTTGCTTAATTCTTCACCTTATCCATACCGCGAATACTCACTTGGTAACCACACGCTAGGTGATAATTGCATGATTGGGTTACAAATCAGGAATGTAGGCTTCGGACTACTACAAAATGGGACTGGTGGGCAAGACAAGGTAACAGCCTTCGCTGACTTAAAACGAGTTATCACTATTGAAAAAATTGTTGATACTAGCGTCAAGATTGCGAATAATATCACTACTATCCCGTCTACGATCGTCAACACTAATATCAACAGGAAAGGGCTGACATTCTTTAACAGTAGTGATAAAAATATTTTCATTGATACCGTCAACACTGTTAGCGCTAGCAGCCACATGGTGAAGCTTGAGCCGGGTGATTATTATGAATCCCCAGCACCAATTTACACGGGTAATTACTATGCTGTGGTTGCTTCTGGTAGTTCTGCGATTGACATCAGGGAGTTTGTGTAATGCTTGCCGACGCTCCGTCTGTCACAAAAAATGTTCCATCGGGTGTGTTAGATAATTTGAGGAAATTCAATGAAGATCACGTTGATAGAGCCAAGAAAAACGCTGGTGAATTTTTTAAAAAACTTGATGATTTTAGTAGTGGATTAGTTGACGCTTTGAAGGATTTCAGGAATACTCGACTTGTCTACGATGGCTGCAATGCCGGAATTAGAGTAGGCAATGGCGGGGCACTTAATTTTTACAGGAATAAATATTGCGTGCCACCTCCAGCAACATCTTCAGGCAGTCTAGAGGATAAACTAAGACAACTCGATTTATCGTCGTGCGGCTCGATTTCCTTCGGTATTTGCTACCCTGTAAAAATCTTTAGTGGATACAGAATAGCTTCTTCTTTAAAGGAGATGTTCAATGCTTATCTTACATGGTCTGCAATAGCCAATGGAGACCCTTACTTGTACTACGCTGATGAGGTGGAATGGGTGGAATCAGGGGGCGCTACCGGAGTAATTAGCAATATAGATATTGGAAGTGGCGTTACTTATAGGATTTTTCATGGGATTGGTAATGGGTGCAACATCAATGGAGACCCATATAATTTCAACCCGCCACGATATTATGCGTTTCAATCCATCATCGAGATAACAGGATTAAAAACAAGACAATCAATTAATATCATTCTTGACTCTCTTGTAACTTCTGACGGCATAAAGCCAGAGGTTTACAAATTAGATGTTTCTTTGCCTTATTCGGTAAATTCTCAATGCCCTATTGGACGTATCCCGTCCGACCCACCGCCGCCACCGACACCCAAGGAGTGTGATTGTATGTGTTGCCCCGAACAAGAGAAAAAACTTTCTGATAACGAACATCTGCTGAGACTGATACTGAAGAGAATTGGTAGTTTACCCGCCAATGTTCCTGATAACTTTACCAAGCAAAACCCGCCATTCATAAATATTGAGTCACTTGCAGAATTGGCACTCTGGCAAATGCAGCAACTCGATGCGTTGGTGGGAGCTTACCCGATTGAAATCAAAATAGAAGATTCCGACTCTACCAAGGGAGGTAATCAAGAAGAGAAAATCACGATACCCAATCAAGCCGAAGCCATTGCCGAAATGATGGGACTAATGTTGACCATCAAACGTGACACTCATGCAACATTAATTACTGCTATCAAAGCAATGGCGGAGGCGGGCATGGGCAAACAGTTAGGAGTGAAAACATTGGATGTAGCATTAGCTAATGCAGAATTCTTAGGGTACAAGCTTGAACAGAAAAAGAAAAAAATACCATCCTTATTTACGCCCAATGGGAAGAACATTGAAGAAACCCTAAAGGAGAAAGAAGTGGAGATTATCACCTATGAAAATACTGACAAAAAGGACTTGCAAGACGATGTTAAGAAACTTTTGGAAACCGCGGCACGATGGAATGCTCAAAACTGGAGACGAGTTGAAGGAGACCCTGTAGAATCTTTAAAACAAATGCTATTCGGAAACGTAGAAGCGGTAGCAGAACAAAATACGAAGATTGAACAAGATGATTTCGATAGCTTCACTGAGCGTGCCGAACGCGGCTTCACGGATATTGACGGCATCACGGATGTAGACAGTCCTTGGGGGAGACCGTTCACCCAGCGACCAAAAGTAAGGGAAATTGGTACTGAGCAGGGCAGATACGATGCCGACGGGGAAGAGATACTCAAGACATAGGTGGTGGTATTTTTATGGCGATAAGCTTCAATTTATCGAGATTGACATCACGAACGGTAAGAGCTGCCCAGGGTACTCGCATTATCCGCAGTATGGAACAGGGAATGCAGCAGTCAGGACAATCCACTGGTAATGCAGCACTGGATTTCATAGGTTTCGTGTTCAACGCATCCTGGAGTCTTACTGGTTTCCTGGTGGGAAAGGTCACCGGATATTTTAAGTTCAGTTGGACAACCTTTTGGTCATGGTTTGTTAGCACAAAACAATTCATCTGGAACTTTAATTGGAATGCATCTGACGAACAATTAGATGCAAGCATTAGAACAAAATGGCGTGCTTTAGCAACTTCTCTGGGTGCAACACTTGGGAGCGCGTTCGGGTGGGTGTCCTGTGGCATTTTACCTGGTGCGGTAATATTTGCGTTCAATGAACCGCTGGGAGCTTTGGTACTCAAAAATGTCACTGAAGAATTCCTAGAAGAGTTTCTTAGTAATCTTGGGGCGCTAGTGAATCAAGCACTGAAACTTGGCACTCAGATACTCATCACCGAGGTGTACAAGAATACTCGGAAACTCATAAAGAGTAACAGTAAACTCATGAAAAAACTTTTCGGGAAAAAAGCGGAACAAGCCGTCAAAGCATGGGGTGAGAAGGATGCCAAGCCTTGGTCATTCGCTTTGGGTTTCGAGGAATTTCTTGATAGAACTTTTGGTGAGGATGGCTTTTGGCGGGAACCTGCTGAGGAATTTTTTGAAGAAGCTGATGAAGCTTGTGTAGAAGCTGGATATGTTGTGGCAAATAGCGTTGACACATACCTGGCCCAAGATATGCTAAGTCGGCGCGCCGCACCACCCTTAGGAAATACTCGATATGTAGAGATAACACCCAATAGAGAAGTGCCTAGCGAGCGAATAGTACTTGGTGGAAGAGAGGAATTATTGCGACCCGTAATAATCCAGACACTCGCTACTCACGAACAATTCAACGGTCGTGACATGGGAGTTATTTACGGTTCCATCCTCACTGAGATGCCTGAACGGAGGCATAGACCTGAAGTAGTCCTGAAGTTCTATAGGAGGCAGAACAAGAACCCCGACAAGGGAGAGATAGCAGAAGCTTTAAGTATGCAGATTGGTTTTAGATTAATGAACAAGGGTAAAGAAGATTTCGCCGATGATAGCTATTTAAAAACTCTCGCAGAAGCCATTCATAGAGAGATGTGTACACCACCGTTTAAGGTTAGCAAGGGGAAACAAACTTACACTTATGCTGACCATGAGAAAGGATATCAATTTAAGTTAGATGTGAAGGATGAAACAGAGGCAAAACGCATTATCAAAAAGGTGCTGGATATTCAGCAACACAAAATGAACGATGACTTATTCAGAAAGGGAAGCCAGCGAGTTAATAAAAAAGATAGGACTATTCCAGATAAGGTAACGATACGTGGGGAGCGCGTAGAGTTACCGACATCAGGGAAGGAAGGTGAGGTAAATTTTCAGTTCGCTTATTTAAATGTTGGGGTAAATGTCCCACCAATTAATTTAGTTGACTTAACAGGCAAAAAAAGGAATGTGGTCTATGTGTCTAATTGATGGTTTCGATTATGAAGATGTATATGTCTCGATAGGGCAAGAGGTAGAGTATATCGATGGTTTGGGTAAACGCAGGGCGGGTAAGATTCTATCCATCGATCAAGACAAAGACACTGTTTATGTATCAACAGGTTTTATTATCAAGTACATGGAAGAAGTACACGCTAATAATCTGATTGTTGAATAAGGGATAAAACAATGCCACTACACAAACGACCGATTGAACTATCAGCGGATCTTACGAACTTTGAAAATTCAATATCATCTATAGACGCAAGGGTTTCAGATATTGAAGATAATCGCGCTAACGGTACACTGAACAAATCTTTAATATCTGGTAGTGACAGCGTGGCGATCGCCCGCAGATGCATCCTGACATCTATATCCGTCAACACTCCATGTAGGTTAAGAGTATATAAATCACTCGAATCCCTAGAGGCGGATAGTAGCAGATTGGTAACTATTGACCCAACCGGCAATCATGGTTTATTGCTTGAAGTTGTGTTCACTGAAGACTTACTGACACTGATATTGACGCCAGCGATTCTCCTTTTCCACGACACGGATATTTGTTACTTCAATGTATCTGTGAACGCTAATACAACAATCAACTATTCAAGGGTATAACAATGTCTATTGCAACAATTACACGTACTGCTTATACATCTCCCACATCGCAAGCAACCTTTCTGTCGATGCTTGATACTGCAATGGGTGTAGCGGGTTTCACCCTTTATGATTCAAAAAATATCACTACGGTTGAGAATAGAATCTACTCACTTACGGTCAGTGCATCTGCTAAAGGCATTGTTTATTTAAGAATGTTTCTCACGACTGCGATGTCGATAACAAGTCGTCTTAGTAGTGCATGGAATACTAGCACCAATACAGCAAGCGATGAAGGAGGGTCTACCACCGCTACAGGCTTTTCTCTCACCTCGTTGGAAACGATAAATTTCATTGCTATCAATAGCGCGGAATTGAAGGGAGTATTAATCACACAAGGCACTGCTTCATTTTTACTCGGCGTAATCCGTCCGGCTAATATTGAAAACTGGTATGACGAGTCACAATTCAATATGGCTATCAATGCTGATAATACCAACAATGCAGCAATGAGGGGAACCACACTAATACCTGGTGGTAGTGGTAATGCTTGGGGCACAAATTTGCACTCACTGCTAAGTAACGTCAACCCATTCGCGGGAAACACAAGGCAGATTAAACCCATAGAATTCTTGAATCCATCAGGGTACGGAACTGTTGCACACACCAGTAGCGACTTGGTGTATTGTGCACCTAACGGCATTACTGGTACCGGTATAGCTGAACTCGTAACATCTACTGCAACTTATTTGTATCTTGGCAAGAACAGTTCTCTGTCTAGCGCGTTAGCAGTGAGGATAGCGTAATGGCTCAATTTGCAGCAAAACAGGGTACTACCGCAACTCCGGCAGGTAATATCAATAAAGTCAGGTTACCTGCTAAGATAGCCGTTTTGAGCGAACAAGAAATAGTCAATATCCGCCCAAGCTCAGGGCAATTATTCCCCAGAGTATAGCACCTTCCCCAAAGTGCTATAAAAAAGTAACACCCTGAGTGTTACTTGGAGTGTTACTTTGGGTGCTAGTCAACAGAATATCTCCACTAACATAAAAAGTGTTAGTTTGAGTGTTACTTTGAGTGTTAGTTTGAGTGTTACTTTGCAGGAGGGTATAGGTTACCCTCTTTTTTTGTGGCTACAGTACTGGCATCACGATATCACCTACACTACCTAAGTACCGTTTAGGGACTTGCGAAAAAATAAAGTACCAGTAATTCTAGAATATTTAGGAAGCGCGGATCTATCAGCCCTCACTAAATCTGTAGAATGGAAATCCCTCAAGTCATGCTGACCGACACTATCAAATCT
>JAESFX010000407.1_pt1 | contig 10876 bp, 14 predicted proteins | sample 9269501 | NCBI WGS metagenome assembly JAESFX01 (sample SAMN14515570, study PRJNA621655) | algae metagenome | isolation source: Desmonostoc geniculatum HA4340-LM1 and co-occurring heterotrophs from cave... | place: USA: Maniniholo cave, Kauai, Hawaii | collected 2009-07-28
GCGACAATCAGTTCTCATCCTGATTGACGCGCCGCTCTCATCCAGATCGTCGCGCTACAGACCCCGCCCTCCAGCCGCACCCGATCGCCCGAGGCCAGCTCGATCTCAACGCGACTCTGGCGACGTGCCCGGCGCTTGCGCGGCACCGGCCGGGCAGCGATCGTGGGCTCGTCCGGTGGCGGTTCAACAATCACCGGCAGCAAAGCCGGCGCGTCAGACGCGATCCGCTCGCATAGCTGATTACGCCAGCGGAAAAGCTGGCTGACGTGCAGCCCGGCTGATCGTGCGATATCTGAAGCAGAAGCTCCCGGCTCCAGCGACAATCCGACCAGCCGCTCCTTCTCGGCGCGGGCCCAGCGCCGGCGACGCCCCACCGAGGTGATCACCTCAACCCGCGACATCGTCATATGACTGCTCCTAGGACTACTCCTAGGCCGTAAACCCATAATCGCGTCGTGCCGATTCCAGCGGCGGTGATTTCGTGATTCATATGTGGACGCCCCCTATGGCAAGGCCTTTTGTCGGGATGATTTGATCGGTTGCTTTCATATGTCCGGCCTGTTTGTGCGGCGTGATGGTTGCCGCTGGCCCTGATGGAAATCCGCCGACGAGGTCCCTATCAAACTGGCGCGCTGATGGGGCGCATTGAATCACGCGGGTTGGCCTCGTCATCGGCTCGATCGTCACTCATCATCGACTGCCGTCACCAATTCGGGTTGTCTCTTTGCGTCGGCCGCTCAGGCGGCGAGCTGTTGGGGTCTATAGATCTCCTTGCGCGTTAGCAGGACCCATGCGATCCGGGCGAGCTTGTTGGCGAGCGCGATCGAGACGAGCCTGAAAGGCTTCTTCTCCAAGAGCTTTCTGATCCAGGCGGCCATGGGCGTCGGCTTGTCCTTGGTGTGCCGGATGACCGCCGTGGCGCCGACGACGAGCAAGCGGCGCAGGTAGCGATCTCCCTGCTTGGAGATACCGCCCAGCCTGGTCTTGCCGCCGGTCGATTGCTGCTGCGGCGTTAGGCCGAGCCAGGCGGCGAACTGTCTGCCAGAGCGGAACTGATCGGGATCGGTGACGGTGGCGGCGACCGCCGTCGCCGTTATCACGCCCAGGCCCGGGATAGCGGCGAGCCTCCTGCTCGCCTCGCTCTCTGCATGCCAGGTAGCGATCTGCCGGTCGAGCTCGGCGATCTCCTGTCCGAGAACCACGATCTGGCGGAGCATGATCTCCAGAGACGCGCGAGCGAAGGATGGAAGCATGTCCTTGCCGGCGAGCGCCTGCTCGGCGAGCCTCGCCAGATGTGCGATACCGGGATTGGCGACAAGCCCGAGCTCGGCCAGATGCGATCGCAGGGCGTTGGCGGCCTGCGTGCGCTGACGCACGAGCAGTGATCTGGCGCGATGAGTCATGAGAATGCCCTGCTGGTCGACCGTCTTCACCGGGACGAACTGCATGGTCCGTCGCTGAACCGCTTCGCAGATCGCCTCGGCGTCGAGGGCGTCGCTTTTGCCGCGCTTGACGAAGGCCTTGACGTAGGACGGCGGGATCAGGCGAACCTCATGTCCCATCGCCGAAAGCGTCCGCGCCCAGTGGTGCGCCGTTCCGCAGGCTTCCACGCCGATTAAGCACGGCGGAAGCTTCGAGAAGAACGGCAGCATCTGCTTGCGATGCAGCTTCTTCACCAAGGCCGTCGCGCCGCTCTCATCGACGCCATGCGCCTGAAAGACGCTCTTCGCCAGGTCCAGTCCAATCGTCTTGATCGTCATTGCGAACGCTCCTCTCGCTGGTTGGGCAGCCGGATCGGCACCATAGCGCCGCCGGTGGGCAGGGGCGTCCACATCATCAAGCTCCGAAAGAGGAGCTTGGCGATGGGCCGCTACGAACTCAGCGATTTCGAATGGACGGCGATCGAGCCGCATCTTCCCAACAAGCCGCGCGGCGTCCCGCGGGTCGATGATCGGCGCGTCCTGAACGGTATCTTCTGGGTGCTTCGCTCGGGTGCGCCCTGGGCGGATGTGCCGGCGCGCTATGGCCCGCCAACGACGATCTACAATCGCTTCAACCGCTGGCGCAAAGCCGGCGTCTGGGATCGCCTGATGGACGCGATCACAAAGGCTTACGACGGCGACGTCCAGATGATCGACACCTCGGTCGTGCGGGTCCACCAACAGGGTGCGACCGGAAAAAGGGGGGTCGAGATCGTTGTCTCGGTCGCTCGCGAGGCGGGCTCACCACCAAAATTCATGCCCTCGTCGATGCGCAAGGGCGCCCGATCCAGCTCAAGCTGACGGCGGGGCAAGCCAGCGACATCGCCAGCGCCGCCGACCTGATCGGCCATCTCGCTCCCGGCGCGATGCTGATGGCCGACAAGGGCTACGACGCCAACGCCTTGCGCGTGCTCGTCGGCGAACGCGGAGCCTGGGCCAACATCCCGCCCAAGAGCCATCGGAAGGACCCGATCTGCTTCAGCCGGCACCTCTACAGGGACAGGAACCTGATCGAGCGCTTCTTCAACAAGATCAAACAGTTCCGCCGCATCGCCACACGCTACGACAAGCTCGCCGAAAACTTCCTCGCAAGCCTTAAGCTCGCGTGCGTCAGAATCTGGCTACGCGGTAATGAGTCGACGGCCTAGGACTTCACGTCATCCGCCCTCACCACAAGGTGGTCCTCGCCGGACGGATACCCTGCGGGGAGCCATTGAACCATTTCGGCATGCTGTGGCTTCTTCGGGTCGGCAATACTTGGGCGCCTGCGGCGGCAAGATGATTCAGCGCGACGCTTTACTCAGTGTGGCAGCGCCAGACCGCGGGTTTGGTCAGGGGCCGCGACGCGGAGCGCTGAGGCTGGGCGGGGCTGAAGCCTGATCCAAAGAAACGCCGGTTTCGTGGAATCCCGAGATGCTTGGCCTCGCGGCGCTTGGCTTCAGCGATATCAGCGAGATCGGTCGCGGTCTTGCCGCCCGGCCGGCGGTGACAACAGTCGCGGCCGAGCACAAGTCCGTCGGCTAGGTTCAGCGCGACTGACTTGTCCAAGACCAGGGCCTCGGGGATGATATGATCGAACTCGATCGCCTTGCCGGTGATGTTCAACCCGCATCGCTCGCAGATGATCCGACCAGACCCGTTCATCGCCCGCTTGATCAACGCGACCTTCTGGGCCCGAGAGAATTCGCGGCGAGCGATGCGCTGTGGGCGGGGCGGCACGGCGGGACCTTCGAATTTGACAGGGTCTGTCATTACGCAGCCTCCATCCTGCCGTGCCACCGGATCCGATCGATGATGACGTCAAGCTCGGTGTTGAAGGCGTCGACCGCCTGGGCGAGTTCGTGGATGAAGCCTTCGTCTCGCCATGCGCGGGTAATGATCGTTGGAAGGCCCGGCCAGTAGATCACCAGATCAACCCAAGCTCGCCCGGTAATCCACAGCTGCCCCTGACATTGGGCCTTGTGCTCGGGCGGAAACTCGCCGCGCAGCAGCGCCTCGATCAAAAGATGCGGCAGCTTGGTTTTGATCTCGACCAGGCCGTCGGCGCCGACCAAGGCATCGGGCGAGGCGCCCTTGCGCCCGTTCCGAACGAAGCCGATACGCTCGCAGTTGGCGTCGGTCAGGAAGGCGTATGTCGTGCGCGCTTCATCCTCGAGCGCCTTGCCGCGTTCCATATGCGCGTTGATAAAGCCCTCCATCGGCTGACCGGTAATCAACTCGCCCGCCAGCTTGTAGAGGTAACTCTGGCGAGTGCGGCTGTCTGCGCCGCTGCGGCCTTTGGCCATGATGGCGGAGAACGCCGACGCGGTGGGGATACCCAGGCGCAGTCCTTGCCATTCCGGGGAGCCTTGCTCGCATAAGCTGATTTGGATGTCGGTCACGGCCGGGCACCTTTGGCGTGAACGAGGTCACAGGCCTGCTGAAATCGGGCTGCTGGCAGATCGGCAACGCGGTCGATCTTGAAGACCCGCAATAGGTTAGCCTCGTCGGCGCCGGCTTCAGCGATGACACGGTTCAGCTCCGATTCTTGCTCTGCGTCGATCACGGCAGCCGCTCCGCTGCGGCGGCCATCATCATCATCGGTTGCGGCCAGACCAAGCGCGGCCTTCAGCGTCATCCGCTGCAGATAGGTCAGCGTCGATCCGATGGCCTGGATCGTGTTTTTGCCGCCGCTCTCATCGATCGGCGCGGTCAAGGCGTTTTCTTCATGATAGCCATCTCCATGCGAGACGATGCAGGCGACGGTGACGTTCGTACCCTGGGTCTTGGTTCGAAATCGGTAGGAGAGGCGATGAGACGCAAGGGCAGGACCAATCGTCCGGGCAATCTCGGCTAGATCTTCGTATCGGTAGGAGCCTCGGCCAGGTTGGACGATCTCGCGGTTTTTGGTGATCACGGGGATGTCGGCGCGGGCCGCAGCAAGCGCGGTCTCAAAAGCCTGACGCATGGCGTGTCCCTGCCAGCGTTCATGCAGTGCGATCAGGCGCTCCAGCGTCGGTGCATCGGCGCTGCGCGCCACAGCCTGGCATAGCATGGCAAATGGCGTCACGGGCGACATAAGCGGTGGCAGGTCGGCTAAGGCAAGGGCGGGTATGGTCATCCGAGATCGCTCCAATTGAACGCAGTGGCAGGAAAGGATTGGTCGGTAATCTGAGGTGATGCCGGCCGTGCGGCGCCGCGCTAGCGGCGGCGGGAGATGACCAGCGCGAGCGCAGCTTCGAGTTGCGCAACCGCGGCGAAGTTCATCCGATCGCGCATCGTTTCGCGGATCAGCGCCTGCTCGATCCTGACTTGGTCGTCGTCAAAGCGGGCCGCCACGGCTACGGTTTGCGAAAGCTTGGCAGCTGAGATCAGGCGCTGTTCGGCGGCACGGTCGCGTTGCGTGACACGCTCCTTCAACTCGCGCATCGCCTCGGCCCAGGCCCGCTTTAGCCATCGCGAACGCTGTTGATTGCGCTCGGGCGCCGTTCTGCATATAGCCAGCGCAAACCGGCCAAACTCATGGGCAAGCGACATGATGCCGGCGCGCACGAAAATTGGCCTATCGCCAGACATAACGACCAGGGTCATCGCAATCTCCATTCAACGTTTTTCGTTGTATGGCGACGATTAACGTCGAATGAAAATAACAGTCAACCTAAAACGTCGACGCTCGACACTATTGGGTGCCCCTGCTATCGGCATCCTATGATCACCCCTGCACAGTCTCGCGCGGCTCGCGCACTCCTCGATTGGTCCCAAGCTGACCTAGCCGAAGCGGCTCATCTCGGCATGTCTACGATTCGTGATTTTGAGAAGGGCAGGAGAGTCCCAACGCATAACAATCATCGTGGAATTCAAAATGCACTGGAATCATCTGGAATAATATTTATTTCGGATAATGAATATCGGCTTGGCTTAGGATCTGGTGTTCGCTTTCGCGATATTTGAGTTTACATATCAGTAATGTTCACAATTGGGCCCAACAGAGTCGTTCATCGCCGCTAATTGATAATTACCACATATGACGAATTCCAGTGTAACCGATTACAAAATAGCTCACAGTATTCCCTGAGCATGATGAATAGCCGCCGCCGCGATCTCGCGCGACGATGCTGATCGACGGCCGCTCCTTCAGCCAGTCCTCAGCCGTCGCCTGCTCGCGGTCTCTCAGAAGCACGACAGGCAGGCGCAACTCCAGATGGAAAACGATGGTGCCTTGGCGGTAGGTGCGCCTTCATGCGAAGTCGTCGATGCCGATGACCGCAAGACGACCGGCGGGATCAAGAGCACGTCGTTGGACCATCTACGCCAGCCTATCGTTGCTGACCGGCCCCGAGCGACAAGCCTAGCACTACTTTGGCAGATTTTTCGGGGAGGCAAGCGTTTTTGGGATTCCCGCAGCGCGGTTAGCGTGATTCATGGGGTGTCGGCTTATGTAGGGCCGGCCATGGACGAAAGCTGGAAGTCCGATCTTGAGCGCTGGCTTGCACCGTTTCTCGATGCTCTGCGGCACAAGGTGCGGGCGCGGATGTGTCCGGCCTATGTGGCGGGGCTGATTGGCGCTGGAGATCGCAAGAGCGTCCAGCCCATGGCGGCGCGCGACGGTGGTGTCGGCTACGACCAGCTTCATCACTTCATCACTCGCGGAGCCTGGGACGCCGCAGCACTGAGAAGGCCTTGCTCACGAAGGCCGATAAGATGGTTGGCAGCGGTGACGCCTGGCTCATCGTTGATGACAAGGCCCTGCCGAAGAAAGGAGAACGCTCCGTCGGCGTCGCGCCGCAAAGAGCTGGCTCGGTTTGTCAGCTCTGTGCGATTTCCGATTTGCGTGGCACGGGATTATGATAGGACGGCGATGAACCGAAAGCGGAAATTGTCCCAACAGCGGACTGCCGAACCAACCCGACCGAACTTGGATCGCAGCGTCCGCCGCGGAAGCTATAAGGAAATAGGGTGGAAGACCGCAAGATTCCCTTTAACCGGCCAAGCCTGATCTCCAACGAAATCGACTACATCCGAGACGCAGTTGAGCGTGGACAGTTGTCTGGCGACGGCTTCTACACCCGTTCATGCAATGCGTTGGTGGAAAATCTCACTGGCTCTGGCAAAGCGCTGCTAACCCATTCGTGCACGGCGGCGCTAGAAATGGCGGCGCTGCTGTGCCGGCTCGAGCCCGGCGACGAAGTTGTGATGCCGTCTTTCACGTTTGTCTCGACCGCCAATGCTGTTGCGTTGCGCGGAGCTATCCCAGTTTTCGTCGATATTGATCCTCTGACACTAAACGTCGACCCGGAAGCGGTTGCGAAAGCCGTCACGGAGCGGACGAAAGCCATCTTTGTAGTTCACTATGCCGGCTTTCCGGCCGACATGGATGCGTTGCTTGCGATCGCGAACGAGCACGATCTTTTCGTCGTCGAAGACGCTGCACAGGCGCTCGGATCGACCTACAAGGGCAGACCGGCCGGCAGTCTGGGCGACATGGCAGCGATCAGCTTCCACGAGACCAAGAACGTGATCAGCGGTGAAGGCGGCGTTTTGACGCTGAATCGGCCGGAACTTTACGATCGTGCTGAGATCATCCGTGAAAAGGGTACAAATCGGGCGCTATTCTTCCGAGGGCATGTGGACAAGTACACTTGGACTGATATCGGATCTTCATACCTGCCCGGTGAATTGATTGCCGCTTATTTGTTTGCACAACTCGAAAAGAGCGATGAGATACTTCGTCGCCGATTGTCTATTTTCGATCGCTATATGGAGGCATTTGCCGAATTGTCTTCCTCGGGGCGCGTGCGAATTCCTGTTACCCCTCCTGAATGCACGGGTAATGGGCATATGTTTTATCTTCTATTAGCGAATCTGGACGAACGGTCACGTTTCATTGCCCACATGCGCGAGAAGGGCATTACCACGCCTTTTCATTATGTTCCGCTACATAGCGCTCCGGCAGGTTTGAAATACGGTCGGGCAAGTAACATTCTAGTAAACACGGATCGTATATCAGATACGCTGGTAAGGCTCCCAATGTTCTACGATCTCGGCGATAATGTTGAAACTGTCATCACAATCGCTCTGGATTTCTTCCGCGATAGAACGAGTATGGCAGCGTGACCCCATGAAGCCATTGATCAGCATAGTCAGCCCAGTTTACGGATGCCGTGATTGCCTCGAAGCCTTAACCGAAGCGGTCGGCACCGCTTTCGACGGGCGGATGATTGAATGGGAACTGGTGCTGGTGGACGACCGGGCACCGGATCATCCTTGGTCGCTAATCGAAGACCTTGCCAAAGCAAATCCGAGGGTTCGAGGTATCAGGCTCGCACGAAATCATGGCCAGCATCTAGCCATATGGGCAGGACTGGAGGCGGCGAAAGGGGAGTGGGTCGCCGTGATCGATTGCGATTTGCAGGATGATCCCGCGATCATCCCCGAGCTTTACGATCAGATTTCCGGGAGTGACTTGCATGCAGTCGTAGTAAAACGAGGCGACTGGTCGGATACGTGGCTGAGGCGCGCGGGATCCCGACAGTTCTACAAAATGATCAAATCGCTCGCCGGGTTCGACCTGGAAAATGTCGGCAATTTTGGCTTATATAGCCGTCGGATGGTCGATACCTTACTGGAGTTTAAGGAACAAGAAGTGTTCCTGCCGCTCATGGTGAGTGTTACAGGATTGCAGACCGGTCACTTCGAATTAAACCGGTCGGAACGATACCAGGGTGCTAGCTCATATTCGTTCTTTCGACTGCTGCGGCTCGCGGGAGCTATTATTATTCGATTTTCTGATCGTCCGCTCAAGCTTAGCGTGCTGGTTGGAGTAATATTTAGTGGTATATCAGCGCTCATATCCGTTATTTTGCTTGCAATGTGGCTAACCGGGATCGCGCAATTACCGGGTTGGACCAGTGCTATGCTGTCGGCCTGGTTCCTGTCCGGCCTGATCCTCGCGGTGCTCGGCGTGCACGGTATGTACATGGGCCGTATATTCGATGAGGTGAAACGGCGGCCACGGCTCATCGTGGAAAAGAGCACGGATCGACCGAGGACGGTGCCTAGTGAACATCACCCAGAACGCGCCTGAGGTCGGCGAGGACACCTATGCGCTCTTTTCGCAGGCGCCAAAGGGTCCGACATATCTGGCAGAAGCGGAGTTTGGGCTCGCGCAGATTGCGCCTCTCATCGCAGCTCTGCCTGCCGGATCGCGTGTCCTGGAGGTGGGGTCAGGACCCTGCATCGCCCTGGCGGGTATCGCGCGCGCGCGCCCTGATTTGGTGGTGCAAGGCATCGAGCCGGTGGGCTCGGGCTTCGCGCATTTCCAGGATTTCATAGAGTCAATTCAGGCGTCCTGCCCGAATATGCATCTGTTCCGCGGCGGCTACGAGCAGTTCCCCATGTCCGGCGGCTGGGATCTGATCTTCCTCGTCAACGTCTTCGAGCACTTGCCCAACTGGCGGCATTTCCTGCGCTTCGTGCGCGAGCGGCTTGCGGACAATGGCGCCTGCGTGATCCTGTGCCCGAACTACGGTTTTCCTTACGAGTCGCACTTCCGGCTGCCTATCATTCTCGAAAAGGCTACAACCCGCAGGGCATTCGCAAAAAGGATTGCGCAATTCGAAGGCGAACATGATTTGAGGGGATTGTACGACAGTCTCAATTTCGTGAAGCTGGCGGATGTGCGCGTCGCAGCCAGAGAGGCCGGACTCGCGCTCGAGGTGGACGTTGCGGTCATACGCGCGATGATCGACAGGCTCGACAGCGATCGGGAGTTCGCGAGCCGCCAAAGGGCGATCGCGCCACTGGCGAAGCTCGTGCGTCGGTCCGCGCTGCTCGACTGGATGCTGTCGCGCGAAAGCTTTCAGAACAGGCTTCCCTACATGAAGCTTATACTCAGAAGGAAAGCCTGAGGTTGGTATCGCGGCAGCGCTTGCGCTCCTTCATCCGTTTCGGCCTTGTCGGCGTCGCGAACAACGGCTTCGCCTACGCTGTGTTCCTGCTCCTGGTCGAAATTGGGCTGCCGCCCGTGGCCGCCAGCGGCCTGTGTTACTGCCTGGGTCTAGCGACGGGGTATTTCGCGAACCGTCACTGGTCTTTCGAGGCGAAGTCCGCGCATGCACAGGACATTCCTCGTTATATCGTGGCCTATCTGATCGGATTCGTCTTCGCACTGGCCTCGATCTGGACGCTGCTGATCTGGCTGTCACCGGCGGTCGCGCAACTGATCTGCATCGTCGCGACGGCCTTCGTCGTCTTCGGCAGCCTGGTCGTCCTCAGATTTGGTGAACGCGGGCGTCATGCCGATCAGACTGAATAAGCTGGAGACTGCTCGTTTCGGTGTGGTCTGCGCCCATGTGGTCGATATCGATGCGCCGCTGGACGCCATCGATAAGGCGGCCCGGTCGCAGGATGTCGCCATGCTGACCGCCAGGCTCGACACCGCGCACTTGGGCAGGGTGCATGAGCTTGAAAGCGCAGGGTTCCGGCTGATGGATACGCTGGTCTATTTCTCCTGCCGACTTCAGAACGACGATGTCCCGGTCGCGCATCCCGGCGGCGTCACGATAAGGCTTGCCGAGCCATCAGATGCACCGGCGGTGATGCAAGTAGCACGTGAGGCCTTCCGCGACTACATCGGCCACTTCCACAGCGATCCCCGACTCGATAGCGCGGCGGCAGACGACGTCTATGTCGAGTGGGCGCAGACGAGCATAGAAAGAAGCTCGATGGACACGCCGGCTCTCGTTGTGTGCAAAGATGGTGAGATCGCCGGGTTTCTGACGCTGCGGTTGAACGATGCGAGAGAAGCGGAAATCGTGCTCAATGGCGTCCATCCCCGACACCAGCGTGGCGGCGTCTACGGGCTTCTGGTCAGCCAAGCCAAGCGGCTTGCTCAGAGCTTGGGGCGCTCGGAGGTGATCGTTTCGACTCAGGTGAACAATGTTGGCGCCCAGCGGGTGTGGGTGCGGGACGGCTTCGCCCCCCAACGCAGTCTCTACACATTGCATAAATGGTACACCGCCTGACGGAAGCGGCGGGCCTCGCCAGCCCTCGCCGATCTGGGCCTACCGGGTCCGGCACCACATGGTTGATCCCGGACCTTGATGGCGCAATCTCGACGCAGGAATCGAGGAACCCGCCAAGAGCCAGGCACTTCACGGAGCTTAAAAGGGATCTAGATGTTTGATCCCGGGATTTGATGGTGCATTATTTTCGCCGGCAGCGAGGGATGCGCTATGGGCCAGGTTCTTCACGGGAGCGCCACGACGACTGAGGCTGTCCGTCGAGCGATACAGCATAGTCAAGAGAGCCTGAGGACGCTGGCGAAGCGCCACGGGATCAACCAGAAGACGGTGGCGAAATGGCGCAAGCGAACCTCGGTCGCCGACGAACGGACCGGTCCGAAGGAGCCGAAGTCG
>JAESFX010000408.1_pt1 | contig 10823 bp, 11 predicted proteins | sample 9269501 | NCBI WGS metagenome assembly JAESFX01 (sample SAMN14515570, study PRJNA621655) | algae metagenome | isolation source: Desmonostoc geniculatum HA4340-LM1 and co-occurring heterotrophs from cave... | place: USA: Maniniholo cave, Kauai, Hawaii | collected 2009-07-28
ATATTTCTACACAGACAGTTAAAAACTACATTGCACAACAACGAAGCTGACTGGTAGGCTAAAGCCTACGAAATAGCTTTCATCCCTGGGCTAAAGCCACAGGGTTTTCAGCATATCCTTTATAAACGGATGGTTCATCGCTAAATGGTACAGGTATGCTGCTGCTTGCTCACCAATTGTCGGATGAAGAAGTTCGCCGCCAAAGGTGGCTTGAGGTTGTGCCAGTGCTGAATCTAGCAAACCTTCGTCTCTGACACCTGATGTTCCACCAAAGCTGTTTATCTCATCTTGATGAATGTCTAAGATTTGAGAAATAGAAAGAAATCTAGGAGTCTGCAAGGCGACGGTAAACCTCCTGCCATTTCTGTTTAGAAGCTAAGTAAGCCTGCCATACTTCTTCATCTGAAGCAATTTGATTGGAGGCAGTATTTTCTAATTTATCTTCATTTTGTTCAATTTCGCGGAAATATTCGGCAAAATCAGGAATATTTAATAATAGCTTTTCAGTTGCTTCGCTTTCTTGTGTTTTTTGCAAATAAGCAAGAATTGCAACTGCTACTCGCAACTTTTCAGGAGGAAGTTGACGCAAACGGCTTTCAGCTTCTGATAAATAAGTGCTGTGCTTTTGTTCTGTTGTCATCTTTATCCCAAGCTAAGTTTGTTGCAAGACGTTGTGAATCAGTTCTGCTGCTAACTCTAGCTTATCGCGCTGAGTGATGTCATTGCGATCGCAACGTCGTGGAGTGAGGCAATCCCATATCTAGCGATCGCTTCACGCTGCGATGGAAGTATTTCTTGTGTTGAATGGTTTTCAGATGAACGCAGCGGTGGATGAACAAGAGCGGGTAATTTTACAAGTTGTGTCTAGTGAGTTAGGTCTATACATACGTTGTAGTACACTGTCAAATGCTGGTAATCATACTGAATAATTGCAAAATAAGAAATTGTTATTTACTTGCTATAGCATAGATCCTTTACAGATTATGGGAATGGCTATCAGCCTGTTAAATAACGCGATCGCACCTGCCGAATATGGGTTTAAGTAAGTCGGTGCAATAAAACCAAACTGTGTAAACAAAAGTAAATCAGGCTCAAACTCTTTCTCCCCCAGCAAGAACTGCCCCCAGCAAGAACTGCGTTACTCCAACAATAATTATTTACGCCGACTTACTTAATGCCCTGGAATCTGATTAATTCGTTGGAATTTCATTCTCCTTAATTGACTTCTACAACAGCAGACTTAATCACCCAATGACCTTTGGAGAAGGAATTCCAAGAATTTTTTCAGAGACCGATCGTGCCTAGACTTAACTTTCCACCCAATTTCATTGGCACTGCTGGTTCCGACACTTTAGTCGGCAAAGAGTTAAATACATCTCCAGCAACAGGTATTGATATTTTAACTGGAGGTTTCATTTGTACGGGTTCAGGTAATGACACCATTGAGGGCACAGCTGCTGCCAGCATCAGTAGTTCTGATAGAGGTGGCAATGGGACTGGCATTGCTAACCGCGGCCATGTGAATACAGGGAATGGAAAAGACACGATCGCTGGTACTGGTACTGGCGGCGATGCCAGGAATGTTGACAACGGTAACGGCGGCGACGGTGGTACTGGAAGTGGCATCGCTAACATTGGCAGTCTAAGTGCAGGAAACGGAAATGACACGATCGCTGGCACTGGGACTGGTGGCAACGGTGGCAGGAGCCCATTTGAGATCCCTGGGAACGGTGGAGTTGGAACGGGTATTGCTAACAGTGGCAGTCTAAGTGCAGGAAACGGAAATGACACGATCGCTGGCACTGGTACTGGCGGCAACGCTGGCAGGAGCGGAGGTGGAAGTTTTTATAACAACGTTATCGGGGTCGGCGGAGCTGGCACAGGCATCGCTAACAGCCACATTCTAAATGCTGGGGACGGAAAAGACGCGATCGCTGGCACTGGTACTGGCGGCAACGGCGGCATTTACAACACTTTGGCAAACGGGGCATGAGTGTGTGAATTCACCTATCTGATGCTTTACTCAGTAATCAGTCAAATTGGTGTTATTTGCCCTGAAGGTGAAAAAGCATGTACCAGCGTATATACTCTTAGCTCCAAATTGGGATAGATTGACTGTAATTCAGTGATTACTTGGGTGTATGCAGCTTAGCAGTAACAATCAAGTGACGACAATCACACTTATACATGATTAGGATCGTCTCATTGCGATCGCCAGCTAGGCATAATTAAGGACAACTGAACTCTAGCCGAGTCATTAATAGGGAACACACTAGTTACCGACAGCCTTTTTTAAGGACTGTCGGTTTTTTGTTATTAGTCATTGGTCATTGGGCATTGGGCACAAGAGGCTCCAGGGGTACGGGGAAAGACTGCTGCAACTTCTTTCTCCTCTGCTCCCCTGCCCCTCTGCTCCCTAATTTCCCCAAATAAAATTTCCCCACAACTGGTTGGTAACTTGACACAGATTTAGCCACAGCCACTACCAAATGTGGGGAAGTTACGATCAAATTGGTAATCTTATGCTTATCGAGTGCTAAAACTTGACACTCACTCTAGTAGAGCAAAAGCATACTCCTAGAATCAGCACACACTTTGTATTAAGACATCGCTTGAATGATGTAATCAAAGTATGGTGCAGCTTGGATAGAATCTTCTGCACTCAGTAAGTCGAGAGCGGCTGTTTTGAGTGAATTGATAGCTTCTACCATTCCAGGCACGGGAACGCCCAATGAGTTGTACATTTCCCGGACGCCAATCAAACCAATTTTTTCAATTGGCTCTTTGTCGCCGGCAAGTACACCATAAGTAATTAGGCGTAAGTACCAACCAAAATCACGGACACATAGAGAGCGTTGGCGTTCACCGTAGGCATTACCACCGGGAGAGATAAAGTCAGGGCGCTTTTGCCAAAGTTGTTTGGTTGCTTCCTGAACTATCTTTTTTTCATTTTCAGCTAGGGTCGCAGCAATGCGCGTCCGTTGTACGCCGGTTTCCAAAAAGTCTTTGATATTTTTAAGTTCGCCACTGCTGGGATAACGCAGTTCGTCGTCGGCTCTGAGAATAACTTGGCTAATTACAGTCATGATGATTGAAATCACCTTAAATATTATCTGCTAGTTTAGCGAGTTGGAGGTACACAAGTGAAGGGATAGGAGCTACTTATGTATTGAATTTACACGTTTGGCTAGAGGATGAGGGATTAGGGACTCTTGATTGGGGACTGGGGGAGCAGAGGGGAAGTTGTAGTTAGTCTTACCCTCTGCCCGTGGAGCCTCTTTTCAATGCCCAATAACAAATAACAAATGACAAATGACAAATGACGAATGACATATGACTAAAATAATTTGGCAACAAAGTGAATTAATTGAAGTGACGATCGCCAATCTGAGTGATACTGGCGATGGTGTGGGACGCGCTAATGAACGTGTAGTGTTTGTCCCGGATACTGTACCAGGCGATCGCGCTCTTGTCCGTTTACTACATGTTAAACCTAAATACGCCCAAGCTAAGCTCCACGAACTATTGCAACCATCTCCCCATCGCATCCGTCCTGGCTGTATTGTGGCTGACAAATGTGGTGGTTGCCAGTGGCAGCACATTGATTATGATTACCAGCTTGTCGCTAAGCAAAATCAAGTTATCCAAGCCTTGGAGCGCATTGGCGGTTTTATCCAACCACCAGTAGATCCAGTATTGGCTGCTGCTTCTGCTTTCGGCTACCGAAATAAATCTACCTATCCTCTAGGCACGTCGGCAACAGGACAAGTACAAGCAGGTTACTACCAAAAAGGTAGTCACCAATTAATTAACTTAAATCAATGTCCAGTCCAAGACGCGCGTTTAAATCCTATGCTTGCGGAAGTTAAGCAGGATATTCAACAGTTGGGTTGGCAAATTTATGACGAACGCCGTCACCTTGGGCAAATTCGCCATCTGAGTTTACGCATCGGCCGGCACACTGGGGAAATGTTGCTGACTTTGGTGGTGAAGGACTGGAATTTACCAAAAATTGAAACCCAAGCCAGGGAATGGTTAAAGCGTTATCCGCAGCTAATGGGAGTGTGCCTGAATCGCAATGGCGATCGCACAAATGCTATCTTTGGATCGGAAACCCGTTGCATCGCTGGAGTACCCCACCTGCGTGAAAGATTTGCTGGACTTGAATTTCAAGTGCGCCCAGATACATTTTTCCAAGTTTATACAGAAACAGCAGAGGCACTATTGGAGGTAATTCAGTCAGAACTCAATCTTCAAGGGCATGAATTCCTAGTTGACGCCTACTGTGGTATCGGCACTTTAACTTTGCCCCTCGCCAAACAAGTACGTCTTGCTACAGGCTTGGAAGTGCAAGCAGCAGCCGTGGAACAAGCTATTTTGAATGCCCACCGCAATGAAATTAAGAATGCGACGTTCCAAGTCGGCGCAGTTGAGAAATTGCTGCCAAAAATGGGCACAATACCAGAAGTCGTAATCCTCGATCCACCACGTAAAGGATGCGATCGCGCTGTCATCGATACTTTACGGCAATTGAAACCATCCCGAATCGTTTACGTCAGCTGTAAAGTAGCCACCCTCGCGCGCGATCTGAAATTACTCTGTGAAGATGGGCAATATAAGATCGCACGGGTACAACCTGCTGATTTTTTTCCCCAAACTGCTCATGTGGAAGCTGCCGCCTTTCTTGTGCTATCACATTTGGATAAGGATGCTGATTCCTTTAAAAAAACTGAAATTTCAAATTTGTAGTCTAGTGCATACTAATAATGCTAAAATCGAATTAAGCTAAAAATAGAAATTCATTTTGTTTAAAGAAATTCAAGTTGCATCGGCTCTAAAAGTATGGATGGGATTGTGTAAATTACAAATCGGCAAGTCCCTTAGAGTATACCAATACTCAATAAAATTCATAGCATCTTTTTAAGTTGCTAATTCCATTATCAAATTTATTACAGCCGTTATATATCCCAACAATCCCAACTTATTTATAGAGCCAATGCTCCCTAGCATTTTCAAAATTTAGTTTTAAAGACGCAAGTTTGAAGGCAGCATGACCACCTCAATTTTTATCAGGGTGCCTGTGACACCAAACTGATGTCTAGCTAACTGAAAGCTATGGGGTTTCTCTAGTGATTACTATTTCCCTCCGTCCAGTTGGACGTTATTGGGGCACAATTAGTTTTGCCTCAACCCTCTATCTTTGTCCAATATTAGATTTATTGTTGGCAGAAATTCCAGCAAAATTACAATCAGAACTGCGCTTAGGACTTCAAGAAGCCCTAGTAAATGCAGCTAAACATGGCAATAATCTCGATCCGAGTAAAAGAGTTGTAGTGCGTTTTTCCTTAATAGATAATCAATATTGGTGGATAATTTCAGACCAGGGTAGCGGCTTTACTCCCTCAGCGATTAGTGATGAAGAACCAACTGACTATCTGCCACCAGATGAAGCAGAAAGTGGTCGTGGTCTTTGTCTTCTCCATCAAATTTTCGATCAGGTAGAGTGGAACCGCAAAGGCACAGAATTGAGGCTTTGTAAACAAATGCAAAATCGCCGGGGACTATCTCTGCGACGGTAGTTGTAATTAGGAGTTAGGAGTTGGGAGTTAGGAGTTAGGAGTTGGGAGTTAGGAGTTAGGAGTTAATAGTTTAAAACTTTTAACTCATCACTCCTAACTCCTAACTTTTCCCGTGAGTTGGACAGGGAGGAGCAGAAATAGAACGATCTAGCCAACCAACTGCTTGTTCTAGTCTGGCTTGGGCTTCTTGTGGCTGATTGTTTAAAAGATAAACAAGAGCTGCTGCCACTTGTTCATTAGCACGGGAATTGCGGTTAGACTTGAGGCGATGCCAATCGTCAGGAGAAATGCTCAGTCTTTGCATTAAGGCTTGGGCTAGTTCTAAAGTACTAAATTCATTCAGTTGACTGGTTTTCGGTAGCTGGGTAGATTGAGACATAATTTGAAGTCCTTTGTCAATTGTCATTTGTCAATTGTCATTTGTCTTTGGTCATTTGTCCTATCTTACCGAGAAGGGGGAAAGAGGAAAGGGTAAGGGGAAAAGGGTAAGAATTAAAAACAGGGGAAAAGGTTAAAGGGTAAAGGGTAAAGGGATAAATTTAATCTTTCCCCCTTTCCCCTTCCCCTTCTTCATAAAGTTGAGCCATTGCGTTGTCCGAGTCTGACGGCTCCTTCAGTGGCGTTTGATCCTCTCAAACCTCTCTACGAGACGCCCAAGAGACGCAAGAGATTTTGTGCTTGGTCATTTGTCCTTTGTTTATTTACTAATGACAAATGACCAATGACAAATGACAATTGACTTTTAATCTTAGTCTACTACTTGTAAATGAAGCCGTCTCAACAATCACAACCACCAGGGGAAAATCCGGAACCAGATTTGTCACAAGAAATCGAGGAAGTAGAGCGATCGCTCTTATCTTTGAGAGAACGTTACAATCAAGTGCAGGGCGATCGTCAGCAAAAGGCTCAATTGCAGCAGCGTCAAGATCGATTAAAGCGCCACAAATCTCAGACACCAGAAATCAAAGCAGAGTTACGGCAAATCAAACAGCAGTTGGAGACGCTAGAACTCAACTTAGAAAGCCAGTTATTTTCTTGGCGTAGTCTCAAAAAACCTTTCTGGCAGGCCGTCCGCTTTGGTGGAATGGGCGTTATCATAGGCTGGATATTAAAGTCTTATGCTGGATAAGCCCAATTTTGGATTTTAAATTTTGGATTTTGGATTGGGTTAATGAGTTAACATTCTTTAATATCTTTAGTCCCTACATTGACGAAATATAAGTTGCATAATATGGTAAATCGACGGATTGCAGAAATATTGCGGAGTGGTCAACCTGATGAGTCTCTCCAAGTTCAAGGCTGGGTGAGAACAAAACGTGAGTCCAAAGGATTTGCTTTTATTGAAGTTAATGACGGCTCATCGCTAGCTAATTTGCAAGTCGTCATCAATCAGGATTTGCCAGATTACGAACCTATCTTGAAAAAGCTGAATACCGGGGCTGCTGTTGAAGTGGCTGGGGTATTGGTGGCTTCTTTGGGTAAAGGACAGCGGATTGAGTTGAAAGCAGAGTCTATAACAGTCCACGGAGAAGCTGATCCCGATACATATCCCCTGCAAAAGAAGCGTCATTCCTTTGAGTTTCTGCGAACCATTGGACATTTGCGATCGCGGACTAATTCTTTTGGTGCAGTTTTTCGGGTGAGAAATGCTTGTTCAACGGCAATTCACCAATTCTTCCAAGAAAGAGGCTTTTTGTGGGTACACACACCCATCATTACTGCTAGCGATTGTGAAGGTGCAGGTGAACTTTTTAGCGTTACTAGTTTGGATTTAAAAAATATTCCCCGCACTGAAAATCAAGCAATAGATTACAGCCAAGACTTTTTTGCGAAACCTACATATTTAACAGTTAGCGGTCAATTGGAAGCGGAAATCATGGCGATGGCGTTTAGCAACGTCTATACATTTGGCCCTACCTTCCGTGCAGAAAATTCCAACACTTCGCGTCATTTAGCAGAATTTTGGATGGTTGAGCCAGAAATGGCTTTTTGTGATTTAGAAGGCGATATGGATTTAGCTGAGGCGTTTCTCAAACATATTTTTAAATATGTGTTGGAAACTTGTCCAGAAGATATGGAATTTTTCAATCAGCGCATTGATAATACTGTGTTAGCAACAGCCGAGAATATTATTAACAATGAATTTCAACGCTTAACTTACACAGAAGCGATCGCACTTTTAGAAAAAGCCGATGTCAAATTTGAATATCCTGTGAGTTGGGGCTTAGATTTACAATCAGAACACGAACGTTACCTGGCTGAACAAAAGTTTAAAAAACCAGTAATCGTCACAGATTATCCAGCGAAAATTAAAGCTTTTTATATGCGCTTGAACGACGATGAAAAAACCGTCCGCGCAATGGATATTCTCGCGCCGAAAATTGGCGAAATTATTGGTGGTTCCCAGCGGGAAGAACGCTTAGAAGTTCTAGAACGTCGCGTAGTAGCCCAAGGCTTAAACCCAGAGGAGTTATGGTGGTATCTAGATTTGCGTCGTTATGGTACTGTTCCTCATGCTGGTTTTGGTTTGGGTTTTGAAAGACTCGTGCAATTCATCACCGGAATGGCAAATATTCGTGATGTGATTCCCTTTCCCCGTACACCACAAAGTGCTGAGTTTTAGTTTCAAAACAGGCGAGTATAAATCGCGTCTACACAAACCAAGTCCATCTGAATGGACTAATAAGCTAAAAATATTTTAATTTGCATCCTCAAAAAAATGAATCTCTTGTGGGGTGGGCATCTTGCCCGCCGTGGTTGTGCAAATTAAATACGCGACAGCTTAACCCTCTTTTGTCAGAGTGGGAAAATCCAATCGCCCAAATGCTTACAGGGCTTTAATTTCCACTTTTATCTATAAATTTCAGTTTCTGTTAGAAAATAAAGCCTCAAACCTTGATGAAATCAAAGTCTCAGAATCAGGCTGAGATTATTGTTTTCCGAGAGTGACAAAAGAGGGTTAATAACTTTGAAACCCGCGAATGCGGGTTTTTCTTGTATAGTCGCCTATTTTCTAAGTAGTGGATTTCAATTCTCCACTATATTAATTCTGAATTCTGAATTCTGAATCCTGAATTCTTATTCAAGATTTTTGAACGATTGTCTGTTGGCACTGGAGACTAAATCCGATCCGAAACAAGAACTGGCAGCCTTAATGCGGGCAGCCCACTGCATCAAGGGCGCTGCAAGGATTGTCCAAATCGAGTCGGCGGTTAATTTAGCCCATGTGATGGAAGATTGTTTTGTTGCGGCTCAGGCACAAAGAGTGACTTTAACTGGCGATCGCCTTGATGTGTTACTCCAAGGAGTGGATATACTGCTGCATATAGCTGAAGCTGTTGCCGCCAATCCAAATTTAGAACTATCAACAGATGTCAGCATCACATCAGTAGTAAATGCGATCGCCAATATTTTGGTTTCAGAAGCAACCCCAGGCAATCAGGAGACAATATCTGCCCCTGTGCAAGTCTTAACATCAAAAGAAGCACCAAGCATTAGCCAAAACCGAGCGGTGCGAATGAGTACTGACAATCTCAACCGCTTGATGGGATTAGCAGGAGAATCGTTAGTTGAAGCTAACTGGTTAGAGCCATTTGCCAACTCTTTACTCAAACTGAAAGCAAATCAGGGAGAGTTGTCTAACATGCTAGAAAAGTTACAAGACTTATTAGGCAACGAGCTTTTGAATCGGCAAATTAAGGAAAATTTAACTGCCATTCGTCAAAAAGCTAACGAATGTTGCCATATGACGAGCGATCGCCAAAATGAACTAGAATTATTTTCCCAGCGGTCTGCTAACCTTGCCCAGCGATTGTATCAGGAAGTGATTGCTACCCGGATGTGTTCGTTTTCTGATGGCGGACAGGGATTTCCCCGTATGGTGCGCGACTTAGCAAAGCAGTTGGGCAAACAGGTAAATTTGGAAATTGTCGGTAAATCTACTTTGGTAGACCGGGATATTCTAGAACGTTTAGAGGCTCCATTAACCCATATTTTGCGGAATGCGATCGCTCATGGCATCGAATTGCCCCAAGAGCGTCTAGCAGTAGGAAAATCAGAAGCAGGAATTATTCGCATTGAAGTTGCTCATCGCGCTGGAATGTTGTTTATTACTGTTTCAGATGATGGACGGGGAATTGATATAGAGTTTTTGCGTCAAGCAGTCATCAGCAAACAACTGACAAACCCGGAATATGCCTTTGGGCTGACGCGCATTGAACAGGTGGTAATCTTGTCCAGATCTAATATTGCTTTGTCAGAAAATCGCCCATTTTTCCTGATGAATAATCAACCTGTGGAGTTGATTTTGGCAAGCCAAGTTTTAGAGTTACCATCACCTGCGGTGAACACAGAATCTCTATCAGTGATTGTAATTAGCGATCGCTTCAATTGTTATGGATTAGTTGTAGATCGGTTTTTGGGCGAGCATAGTTTGGTTGTCCGACCCCTAGATTCCCGCCTTGGTAAAGTCCCCAACATTAGCGCCGCCGCCCTCATGGATGATGGCTCCCCAGTGTTGATTGTCGATGTCGAAGATTTAGTACGTTCTATTGTTAAAGTATTTTCCAGCGGACAACTTTCTCAAGTGAATCAGTCTGCTTATCAGGTAGTTAGCAAAACCTACAAACGCGTGTTAGTGGTGGATGATTCCATTACAGTACGGGAAATGGAACGCAAACTCTTGGAAAATAATGGTTACAAAGTTGAAGTCGCAGTCAATGGTATGGATGGTTGGAACGCAGTCCGCAGCGGCAATTACCATTTGGTAGTCACAGATATTGATATGCCCCGGATGAACGGCTTTGAACTTACCAGCCTGATCAAAACTCATGCCAAGTTGAAGCAAACACCCGTGATTATTGTTTCTTATAAAGACCGGGAAGAAGACCGACTGCAAGGGTTAGAAGCAGGTGCAGACTACTACCTCACCAAAAGCAGCTTTCATGATGACACTCTGTTAAAGGCGGCGATCGATCTCATTGGAGAAGCGTGAGTAGCAAATTTTAGATTTTAGATTTGGGATTTTGGATTAAAAGTCGTAGGGTAGCACAGCTGTGCTACCCGAAAAATGTACAAATAATTTGAGATAATTTATTTTTTGGAAGTCCCTAAAAGCCCTTAGTACAGGTCGCCGCAAAAAAGGGTCGGAATTTAAGCTGCGTTCGCTAGGTCTATTTGGGTCGTAGAATTGGAATCTGGAATTTGGCACTTTGCGATAACTTTTAAGGTTGACTTTTCACTCCA
>JAESFX010000409.1_pt1 | contig 10816 bp, 10 predicted proteins | sample 9269501 | NCBI WGS metagenome assembly JAESFX01 (sample SAMN14515570, study PRJNA621655) | algae metagenome | isolation source: Desmonostoc geniculatum HA4340-LM1 and co-occurring heterotrophs from cave... | place: USA: Maniniholo cave, Kauai, Hawaii | collected 2009-07-28
TAGGGGACTTTTGACTGTCCCACAGGGTTAATCCCTTGAAAGATAACTGTGGAGAATGATGGCTTTAGCCTCATTCGGAACAACAGTTTGAATCACCGTGACTTTAGTCCGGTGAGAGTCAATAGCCTAAGCAACGGCCACACATAGGGATCTGTAGGTTTACGCCCAGAGCAAAGCTGCTGCACCCGATAGCCAAAGAATTGGCTAGATTCGATGATTGCTAAAATGTCAACCTGCTTGGTCAAATTAGTGACCATGAACAAAGATTAGTTATCGATATCTTGACTGAAATGTTTGCTGAATAAACTATTTTTTATCTCAGTACAGTAAATATTTATAAACACTTTTTAGTACTAATTTTGACTACTATTCATTTGGCATTAACCACACTCAAAAGGTTTAGGACTGCGACCGCACACTCTACGATTTTGGTGTTGAGCTACACCACAGTGAATTTCACCTCAGCGATCGCCAAACTTAATCATAATGATAAAGTTTTTCAAGAATTTTTATATTTTTGTAACTCTACTGACCGATCGCACTACGTCTAATGCTTATTTTCAGGACTTTTGGCGCTTAGTTAGCAAACTCATACCTTACCTTGACTAATTAATGAGGTTAAGAGACACTAACTAAAGACTGATGTGTAGACTAGTAAAATTAATAATTTTTGTAAAGATTCTGAGATATATGTGTTGATAGATGGAACATTAGTTAACAAATGGCAAGTTTGTATCTAAGTAAAAATGTTCCGATGGCTATATTTATAGCCTTCTGCTAAGGCAGTACAATTCAAACGTACTTATCGTGGTTGGCCAAGAGAATGGAGACATTAGAATTCATAATTTATCCAGATGGTCGGGTACAGGAGAAAGTCACCGGCATTGTGGGTGCTTCTTGCGCTGAGGTTACAGCAGCAATAGAGGCACAGCTGGGGCAAGTACTTAAGAATGAGCCAACCTCAGAATATTTCGCCGCCAAGGTGCAGCAATCGAACGTGGCGAATACCCAAAACACTTACAGCGATTGGTAAGTTTTCACAGTAGTTTAGTGTCATTTAATTCAAACCACCATGTCACACTTTAGCCAAATTAAGACTCAAATCCGTAACCTTGATTCTTTGAAAGATGCTCTGACTGAATTAGGCATAGACTGGAAACCAGGCCCACGCGAAGTACGCGGCTATCGCGGTCAAACTCATCCTGCGGAAGTTAGTATCGAGCAGGAAAATGGCTACGACATCGGCTTTAGATGGAATGGCAAGGAATACGAACTGGTGGCTGACTTGCAATATTGGCAGCAAAATCTTTCTGTGGATGGATTTTTGCGCCAGGTAACACAGCGCTATGCTTACCAAACAGTTGTCAAAGAAACCGCTCGTGTCGGCTTTCAAGTGGCTGAACAACAAAAAAATGAAGATGGTTCTATTCGCCTGGTAGTACAACGCTGGAGTGCGTAATGGCTGATTTTCCGCCTTCGCCGTCAGAACAAGAAGACAACCGTTCCGGTTTGGAACCAGAACTAGGGGGTTTTTTACGGGATGCCCCAGAACGTTCTGGTTTGGAACCGGAATTGGGCGGTGTGCTTCGCCAAAACGGTGTTTATGTTGATGAAATCACGTGTATTGGTTGTAAACACTGCGCTCATGTTGCGCGTAATACTTTTTACATTGAACCAGATTATGGGCGATCGCGAGTAATTCGCCAAGATGGGGACGCCGAAGAAATTATCCAAGAAGCAATCGACACTTGTCCGGTTGATTGCATCCACTGGGTTGATTACACTGAACTCAAAAATTTAGAAGAAGAGCGCAAATATCAGGTAATTCCTGTAGTGGGTTATCCGGTAGAACAGGCAGTTGCTGCTAGCGAACGGCGACGTAAAAAGCAAAAGTTAAAGACCAAAAAATCCCGTTATTAAGATAAAAATTTTAATCGAATTAATAAAGGGCTGGTATAATCAGTCCTTTTATTTTTTGTTATACAGCAGAATTCAGAAGTCAGAAGTCAGACTTAAAAAGAAATTGGAATGGATATCAATACGGTTTGGTTAAGGCAAGAGACGCGATAAGTCGTGTCTTTGCGACATAGAATTTTCATCAAAAAACCTTAACCGAACCGTATTGGAATGGATATTGTTGTTTGATATTCCTGAAACAGCTTTTTAATCCAAAATCTAAAATCTAAAATCTAAAATTCCTTTGTTTGCCTTTATTTAAAATTGAGAGGGTCGTGTTGTGAAAGCAATTTTTCTACTTTTGCTTCGTCGATTCTAGCAGCTATTTTTCTAGTTTCGTGTAAGTCTCTAGTGGTCTTTGCTAAAGTAAAAGTTGAGCCAACAGAAAAAGCTAAACCCATACCCATAAAGCCTTTCACCCAGTTATCTACAGGTAAGTTCACAATGCCGAAGGTTGTCATAGAAATAGAAAGCAGAAAAGCTGCCCATGTTTGAATTATCCAAGCAGCACTATCTTTGTGATTACCAATTGTTTGCATATTTCCTACCTTTTATGTGGGTAATTAATACCAATTCATAATTAATAAATGTCAGATTTAATCTGATTTTTCCGGCTTTTATTTGTAGTTTTATTTTGGATAATTGGTGTTAGGAATAATTGTATTGATTGGTAGGTTTACTGGTATCAATTGTCAGACCAGTTTGGTAACTGGACTTAAAAAGCCTAGCTTCAGAGCAATTGAAGCAAATAAAAACTGGTACAAGCTGTGTACCAGTTATAGAAGTGGCAGCAAACGGATGAGTTTACTTATTCATCTGGAAAAGTCTGTACTTTGCCATCAGGACTGAGAACAACTCGAATTCTGACATTTTGTCCGCGTGTATTGGCGGAAACGAAAGGTTGACCAACTTCCGGCATTCCAGCACTATCAACGTATTCTCTTGCTGCTTTATTCAGAGGCAAAATTCGTTCAACTGTGCCGTCAACACTGACTAGCAAACTGTATTCTAATGTTTGTCCCAATCCCGCAGGTGGTTGCCAGCGCTTTGTGAGGTATTGTCTGGCTTCTGCTACTTGAGGTGTATCAAATAATGTGCCTGTTGCCACTTCTCTGGATGTAGGGGTTTTGCCTCCATCTCCTAATTGATCGATAAATGGATTACTATTAGCAGTCCCAGAGGAAGGTAGTTGCGAGGAGGGTTTATTTCTTGCAGAATTTGCCTCTAGGGCACTGATTGTTTCGTCCAGTTGTTGTGATGTTAATGGGGAAGCTTGGGTGGAAGTATTGACACGGGGATTATTGGGTATGGACTCAAGAGACGGGGGGACTATTGGCGAGGTGTTGGGTGAGAACTTGGGTGTGGTAGAAGATAGATTGGAGGGTAAATTCCGCCTTTTAGGGAGAGCATCAGCTTGGGGATTTGAGGCTGTGAGATTTTGTCCCAGATTTGGTAGTATGGCGATTTCCTGTCCGGGGATTTTACTAGATGGTGCAGTTGCTGTCGTCCCCTGAGGTATGGGGGGTATGGCCAGTGGATTATTTGGCAATACAGATGGTGCTGTAGACAAACTGGAACCAGGAGATGTTAGAGGTGCTTGGGGCAAACTAGATATCGCGGGTGGAGGGGTGGAACCGAGCAAATTATCTGCTGGGGTGGTGAGTCCGGGTTGGGGTGTGGGAAAGGTTAAAGAGGGTGAAGGTTGTAGCGCAGTCTTTACCTCTGTTGAATCTGCGGTTTTGGCTGTCTGCTGTTGTTTTTGCCTGATATTGTTGGCATATTGCCAGGTAACTGGTAAGAAGCCCACAGCTAATACTAATACTGCGGCAATAGGCGCCCAAGCGGGGAAGCTCATATCTGAACTCCTACTGTTAAGAGTTGGTAGTGCCATCACATCGGTTGAGTATTCATCTAAAGCAGTTGCCAAATCGAATAGTTGCAACAAACTCAGTTGAATCACTGGACCAGATGTTTGGTTGGCGAGAGAACCGAGAAATAGATTGTGAGTTAAATAGCTGCTGGGTTCTAAATGTATATTTGTGCCTGGAAGTTGGGTATTAAAAGAATTTAATGTTTTTGTTGATAGTTCTAATTCTGGCTCATCTAGCACCATGCTTGACTGTTGGGTGCCTGAAAAACTGACCCAAAAGCTTTCTGGAGATTGTTGGAGGAATTCTTGTACATAGCTGGTGACTACATCAGATAAAGTTTCCAGTTGGTTGCGATCGCCCCGAATGGGAACTCTGTGTTCTTCTGGTAGTCGAGGATCGTCAAAACGTAGCTCAAAGCTGAGTTGCTTGAGGACAGTTTTCCCCATCCACCGCGACAAAGGTGAGCTTTGGGCGAATACTTCTAGCGTACAAGTAGGGGGTGTGTAGCGACGAATCACAGTATTTGATAGAGGCATGGCAGGAACTGCGAAGAAGACTATTTGGGATTTTGCGTACTACTAGGTCGAAGCAAGCTACGCGTAGCATGTCGGAGACAAAAGTTGAGTTAGCTGCTTGCAAATAAAAGTTGCAACTTAGAGTGCAAACTAATGTCCAAGCAAGAACCAATGTTGATGGCGCATTGCCCAAGGGCTAGCGATCGTCAAAAGGGTTTCTTCAGCTAGCAAACTTACATCGGCGAATTTTGGTTGAGGAATCTCAAATGTCAAATTTAAAATTTTGTAGAACGGTCTATAAGTGCTAGCCAAAGACGGCGATGCCCACCAGGGGCACTGTAAAAAAGTAAATCTACAAGCAGTTTTAGTGCCAGGTTGGTAAGTAAATCCGTTGAGATTTGCTCGTCCTCTTCCATCCGCTCTTGGTAGGTGTTGCAAAAAGCATCAATATAATCTCCAAGTAAAGCAGCCTGGTGAGGTTCCCGGTTACTTTCTGCCATTTGTTCTAACAAACCAACAGCCCGGCGAATTAATTCCTGGTGCTGTTTGGCTAGGTAGCAGGTGATCAGAACAAGCGATCGCGCTTCTTCTACATCTAGCTTTTTTCGCCCTCCTTGACCTTTGCGTAGGGGATTTGATTGGCGTAGTCGCCATAAAGCTACGCGGTCTGGCACTCTTGACTCTAAATTCAAATCAGTTGCCGCCGAAAGCATAGCCTCAGAACCAATCCCAGTTAAGGTTTCTAGCGCTAACAGCACCAAGTCTAATTGGGTTTTGATATTGTCCCATTGAACTGTGTTTGGGGCTGGAAGCTTGATTAAATCCTCCCACTGGGCATTTGGAGTGGCTGAGTTGGTGGCCGAGTGCATAACTTTTAGCATAGGTGATCAAGCTGATGGGGAATGGTGCTGTTACCCATTTTGAAACCAGACTCTCAAGAATTAAAGTTGGTTTCCTATAGCTAGAAGCCAGAGGCTTGATCTAGCTTTTGTTTATCTGGTCAACAGCAGGTATCTTTGTCCTACTCTAGATGAAAATTTATTTTCTACAAAGTACAAAATTATTAATCCCAGTTAAGATTTACCTGGTTTTGGCTGCTAGCTCAGTACAAAAGTATAAATAAATAATGTAGGTTAGTAGCGTTAAAAACTTACTCCACAAAGTCAGGAATCGCTATATAGATTTATTTAATCAGAGGTGTTAAATATCCCTATATCCATGACTATTTTATGGCGTTTTTGTCAACTCAAGATTGGAAGCATAAGCTTTCCGTCACGGAAAAGTTATGCTTCCAGTGAAACAGCTAGATGTTGTGAAGTACCCCAACCTGCTTCGCTGAGGTTGGGGCTTCCAACATCAACTCAACTCGGGGACGGTCTTATTCGTCTTCTCCCAAGGGGAGACGCTTACGCGAACGGAGTTTCCTGTTTCATCCGCCGATGCTACGTTAGGGAGTCCTATTGCTAGGAGTTCGGGACTAAACCCGATGATGGTGTTACACAGCGTCCACAGGCAGCCGCCCGCCAACCAAGGGCAGTTTGATTGTTTCACGACACGCTCACCTTGAATTTACAGCAATAGCTAACCAGCGAGGTTTACGTCTTCTCCAATATGAAATCCGGATGTATACTTACTGTATAACTTGATTGCAATTATTGACTGATGCCAAAATCGAAGTGTGGGCAATGGACGAACAGACGCTCGATGACTCGCTAACGCTTCGCTATCGGGTTGGACTTAAACCAGTTTTACGTCGGATTTGGGTACCGTGGTGGGAGACACCAACAGCATAAGTACACTGGCGTTTTCAGTGGGTCTGGGTTTACGGTTTTGTTCACCCATAATCAACAGAAACATATTGGTGGGTTTTACCCCGTGTTAATACTAATTTGTTTAACCAAGTTTTAGCGGACTTTGCACAAGAATTTGGTCTTGGCGATCGCAAGCACGTTTTACTAGCAGTTGACCGTGCAGGCTGGCATGTGAGTAAGGAACTTCAAATTCCACATGGTTTACACTTAGAGTTCTTACCCCCCTACTCACCTGAATTACAACCGGCAGAACGATTGTGGACACTCACGAATGAACCAATTGCTAACCATTATTTTGAATCTATTGAGGAACTTGAAGACGCATTAGTTGCGCCTTGCCAAGTCTTGCTGAGACACAAAGGTTTTATTAATAGATTAACCTGCTTTCATTGGTGGCCAAAATCTGCTGTATACGATAACTAATTATCCGGATTTCATATGATGGGACAAACCGAAAGTGCTTGCACAGCCCAACCAACACTCGATCCAGGCGATCGCCTAACAGCTTTCCGATTTGGACAACGCATCGCAGAAATAGCCCAACGTTGGACAAAAGTTAATTAAGGTGAAACAATTTTGGATTTTAGATTTTAGATTTTAGATTTATTTGTAGGTCTTTAAACTACTACACGGTTTGCTTTACCTGGGATTTTGCCAACTCACTAGGTGCGATCGCTCCATTTTCTGTAATGATGGCTGTAATCAACTCGGCTGGGGTGACATCAAATGCCGGGTTGTAAAAATCTATACCCGCTGGTGTGAGAATAGTATCGCCGACTTGATAGATTTCTGTGGGATCGCGTTCTTCAATGGGAATTTTGCTGCCATCGGCTAATTCAAAATCAACGGTGGAAAGGGGTGCAGCGACAAAGAAGGGGATATTATGGGCTTTAGCTGCGATCGCCACACTATATGTACCAATTTTATTAGCAGTATCGCCGTTAGCGGCAATGCGATCGGCACCGACAACTACAGCATGAATCAAACCCTGTTTCATGCAATGGGCTGCCATGTTATCAGTAATTAATGTCACTGGAATACCTTCTTGGACGCATTCCCAAGTGGTGAGTTTTGCGCCTTGCAAACGCGGACGGGTTTCGTCGGCAAACAAACGCTGTAAACGTCCTTCTCTCCAAGCAGAACGCACAACACCCAAAGCTGTACCATAACCAGCAGTGGCTAATGCCCCGGCGTTACAGTGGGTAAGCAATGTCAGCTTTTCTGGGGTAGTGGGCAAAACTGTCAAACCATTGTCACCGATCGCCTGACAAGTTTGCAAATCTTCAATGTTGATTGCTTGGGCAGTTTGGAAGAGAATTTGCTTGATTTCTTCCACTGTTCCCAGGGTTTCGTAGGCAGTTTTGAGCATTCGGCTAATTGCCCAAAATAAGTTTACCGCTGTGGGACGAGTAGAACGCAACAACTGAGCAACTTTATCTAAGTGTTGCAGAAATTCGTGGCGATCGCTTGTTGCAATTTCCCTTGCACCAAGATACATTCCATATGCCGCAGCCACACCAATTGCAGGCGCACCCCGCACAATCATCGTTTTAATTGCCCGCGCCATATCTTCACTGCGGTGAATTTCCACGAATGCATATTCATTGGGTAGGCGAGTTTGGTCAATCAGTGACACTGAGTCATTGTGCCAAATAACTGGATAAACCTGATTTGTAGAATCTGTCAACATAATTCGTAATTGATAATTCCTAATTGGAAGACGCTTATTTATTCGGTAGGCGAGTTTTGGCTCAAAATCTTATGTGCTAAACAGATCGGTGTAAATATTTATTTATGCGTTAGTGTAGTTTACCGTAAATATCGCTTTAATGGAGGGAAGCGTAGCCGCAGTCCACCGTAGGTATCGCTAACAAGTCTTTAAGTTCCTTGATTGCCCCGCCTTAAATAGCGGACTTCTTCTAACAAAATATTAAATCTCTGATCGTTTTCTTCTTGTCGTTGCTTTATTAATTCCATATCTCGCTGACTTTGAGCAGCTACTTGTAACAAAGCTTGAACAGTTACCCTCAGACCATCAACACTATCACGCACCTCAGTAACGCTTTCCCGCAGTTCAGTAACGCTTTCCCGCAGATTTTCCCGCACCTCAGTAATACTTTCCCGCAGTTCAGTAACGCTTTCCCGCACCTCAGTAACGCTTTCCCGCAGTTCAGTAACGCTTTCTCGCAGTTCAGTAACGCTTGAAGCCAATCCATCCACCATTTCGTCAGTCCATCTCTCAGTCGTCATTTGATTTTTCCAAATTCAATCCAGTTTATTTTTATTCTAATTTATGCTTTTCTTCAATGCGATTGGTGAAGGAAGTTAAAGAACTTTTAATTTGGAATTAGTACAAAGTAGTAGTACTTTGTCAAGCTAGTTTTGAGAGTTTGTAGTCAGCACTTTAGAGGATGTTTGAAAAGTCATGATTGATGTGTCAAATATTTTTTTACCCCTCCCTAACCCTCCCCTTATAAAGCAGGGCTGTTTCATTCCCTAAAATGGTTAAAATTGCAAGGGTCAAAGAAATCAAAATTTAGGGCGAGTGTACAATTAGGGCAAAAAATTTTGCGTCTTCAAGCCCAAATAATGTTGTTTTTCTTTGCGCCTTTGCGTCTTTGCGTGAGAATATCCCCTTGACAAATCTCACAGACTAGCGAATGAAACGGCCCTGCCCTTATAAAGGGGAGGGTTAGGGATTTTCTTGTTTCCCCCCAATACATCGGGGGGATTAAGGGGGGTAATTCTATTTGTGTGTACACCGTAGCCTTGATAAGGGGGATAATAATTCGATTAGAATCACAACATACCACTTTTCAAACAACCTCTTAGTGCTAAAAAATAATAGACCTCTTGCAAAAGTCCCTTACACCCCTCCCCGCTCTTCGGAAGAGGGGAGCGTTTGCTTTACTCAAATGCGGGGTGGGGTTCTTTATTTTTGATTTATGCAAGAAGTCTAATGACTGAAGTGCTTACTAAGAATTTGCTTATCTATCAATTGAAAGTTGATAGATTACTACGCAATCAGACTGAAATCGCTACTACTCAAAGTAATATTAGGATTCCCTAAACGAGCAAACTCAAACACTGTTCCTGTGCCCAAAACATTGCCATCCTGGTTATAGAATAACTTGTCACTACCTTGACTAAACACAATACGCGCATTACTAGCATTGACGAACTGATCGTTAGTGACAACAGCAAAGTCAGTTAAAGCCTGTCCCACAGTATTAGTAACAGCATTGAAGGTGGTTTTACTCAGCACAATTTGGTCTTCTCCCACTTGAAAATCAGTGATGTAATCAACACCTAAGCTTGTGTTAAACACACTATTGCTTTGGAACAGATATTTATCATTACCAACTCCACCTGTAAGAGTATCATTGCCATTACCACCTTGGAGGTTATCATTTCCTTCTAACCCTTGGAGTTGGTCATTTCCGTCACCGCCAATCAGAATGTTATTCAGTGTATTACCAGTGAGACTGTCATTACCTGTGCCACCCGTTGCATTTTCAATCACGTTGTTGGCAGAGAGAATGAGTTTGAGATTGCTATTAACAGTTTGCAGGGTGGTTAAACCTAGATTTAAATTTACAGCAACTGTAGTACCGCTAAAGTTAATAGTATCAGTCCCGCCTGTTGTGGTTTCTGTAATTGTGTCGGTTCCCAAAGCACTATTAGCAACGAAAGAATAAGTATCATTTCCATCACCGCCAATCAGAGTGTTATTCAGTGTATTACCAGTGAGACTGTCATTACCTGTGCCGCCCGTTGCGTTTTCAATAACGTTATTGGCAGAGAGAATGAGTTTGAGATTGCTATTAACAGTTTGCAGGGTGGTTAAACCTAGATTTAAATTTACAGCAACTGTAGTACCGCTAAAGTTAATAGTATCAGTCCCGCCTGTTGTGGTTTCTGTAATTGTGTCGGTTCCCAAAGCACTATTAGCAACGAAAGAATAAGTATCATTTCCTGCTAACCCTTGGAGTTGGTCATTTCCGCCACCACCAATCAGATTGTTATTCAGTGTATTACCAATCAGAGTATCATTTCCTGTGCCACCCGTTGCATTTTCAATCACGTTATTGGCAGAGAGAATGAGTTTGAGATTGCTATTAACCGTTTGCAGGGTGGTTAAACCTAGATTTAAATTTACGGCAGTTGTAGTACCGCTAAAGTTAATAGTATCAGTCCCGCCTGTTGTGGTTTCTGTAATTGTGTCGGTTCCCAAAGCACTATTAGCAACGAAAGAATAAGTATCATTTCCTGCTAACCCTTGGAGTTGGTCATTTCCGCCACCACCAATCAGATTGTTATTCAGTGTATTACCAGTGAGAGTATCATTTCCTGTGCCACCTGTCGCATTTTCAATCACGTTGTTGGCAGAGAGAATGAGTTTGAGATTACTATTAACCGTTTGCGAGGTGGTTAGACCAAGATTTAGGTTCACAGCAACTGTAGTACCGCTAAAGTTAATAGTATCAGTACCATCTGTTGTGGTTTCTATAATTGTGTCGGTTCCCAAGGCACTATTAGCTAGGAAATAATAAGTATCATTTCCTGTCCCACCATACTGGGCAGAATAACCACCAAAAAAAGTTGTAATTAAAGCATTATTTTGACCGTCATTAGTAATCAGCTTTTGCAGTGTAGTCCAATC